>JAESFX010000018.1_pt1:0-297500 | contig 596440 bp, 585 predicted proteins | sample 9269501 | NCBI WGS metagenome assembly JAESFX01 (sample SAMN14515570, study PRJNA621655) | algae metagenome | isolation source: Desmonostoc geniculatum HA4340-LM1 and co-occurring heterotrophs from cave... | place: USA: Maniniholo cave, Kauai, Hawaii | collected 2009-07-28
GGCTCGATCCGCGCCCATTCCGCATCGCTCAACCAGGTCAGCGACTTGCCCATCAACGCCTCCGCTTCAACGGAAACCTTGAATCAGCATCAATCATATCCCGCAAGCTGATTGAGTTCAGAGCCTAAGGCGCTACGCCGATCAAAACGAGTGGAACGGCAGGGATACCGCGTCCCTGCCGAAGCACGTTGAAAAGGTCACGCTCAAAATAGGCTACTCCCGAAGACATTTGCATTTCCATTTCTTTCATCGGTATGATTTCAACTCCAACGTCGATTACATCATTGACAAAGAAAGACATGTGCTTGACGAATAAATCATGAGCAACGAATGAATATTTTCCCATTTGAATTTCGACAGCTATCCGATCTTTGACAAAGTCAACCTGATTGTACGATTTGATAGGTGTCAGATTCTTATCTTTTATGAACTGCTTTTGTTCAATAGGCGGTAGCTTAACAACCGATTTAAGTACATTTAAATCCTGTGTTAACCAGTTATTTGTTCGGCTCTCCTTCCAATGAAGCTTCTTGAATTCACGACTGAATGCGGCGTTCAAGGCCTTAGGAGCCAGCAAAGCCTTGCCCAGCATTCTCTTCTCGGCTGAAATTTTTGTCCGATTCGAATTCGCGTCGACCGACTGGATCGCGAGTTCAATCTCGCCCCACAAATTTGGCTTATGGTATTTGATAAATTCAAAACCATTCTGGTGACTGTAAAACTGTACTATTCTCATTTATGGCCGCCATAAGGTTTCTTTGGATCATAGACTGGTTTGTTCATCGGCCGAGTCTTCAATGATCCTCTGTGCAAATCCGCAACTCGATCCCAAGCACAATCGATATATTCGGCAATAATATCGCATCCATATCCTTTCCTTCCATGCTTGATGGCAGCTATAATCGACGAGCCGACTCCAGCATAAGGATCAAAAACGATATCTCCTTTCTTAGTTAGCGACAATACAAAGCGCTCGACGAGTTCTACGGGAAACTGACATGGGTGTTTTGTTTTCTCGACATGATTATTCTTTACGTTTGGTATAGACCAAACATCTCCAGGATTCTTGCCAAGTGGGTTTCCAGATAACTGGCCGATCTTCGGTCCTTTGAAGTATTTTTTATTCGGATACTTAGAAGGAACTCTGATTGAATCTAAATTAAAACCATATTTGTCATTTTTAGTAAACCACATAATAGTTTCATATCTACCTGAAAGCCTCTTGCTACAATGCAGCCCATGTTCAAAATGCCAAATAACTCTATTTCGAAGTTTTAATTCATGATCTTTAAAAATATGATACAGAACGATGTCTAATGGAAAAATTTCACCGTTCAAGACATGATTTCCAACCTGCCAACATATTGATCCGTCATCAGTTATAATTCGCATGCATTCTGAAATAACTTTTGATTGCTCACTTACATACTGATGTAATGTAGATTTTTTTTCATATTCTTTTCCAATATTATAAGGCGGCGACGTTATTATCAATTTTACGGATTTATCCGGCAGCGATCTCATGAATTCGAGATTGTTCTGCGTCTGAAGGACGACATCGCCCTGCGTAGATAGTTGATAAACATTATCCTTCAACAGCATGTCAGCCTCCGATTGTTCCCTTTATGTTCAAGAAACGACGACGCGTGTCAAGCCGCCAATCCAGTGATTCTAACTGACGATGGCCGCGATTCGACTCTAAAGGGGGTATGCATGGACGCCGTGCCATCTTTGCGCGACGCATCGCCGCGCAAAGCGGCTAGTCTCGCGCGATAGCCAGCGTAGCGAGCCCTTGCCAAACGCCCCTCTCCCCGAGCCGCCGATCGTGCCGGATCGCGAGACCGCCGCGCCGCCGCGGCGCGACGCCGGCCTGCGCGGCATCGGGCTGATCCTGCTCTCGACTATTTTCCTGTCCTCGGCGGACGTCGCCTCCAAATACCTCGCGGCCAGCCTGCCGGCGCTGCAGATCACCTGGCTGCGCTACTGCGCCTTCGCCGCGATCATGCTCGGCCTCGCCTGGCGCGGCGGCGGCGCGGCGCGGCTGCGGACGAAGCGGCCAAAGCTGCAATTCCTGCGCGGCTTTGCCGTCGCGGCCTCCTCGATCGTCTTCGTGCTCTCGCTGAAATACCTGCCGATCGCGGATGCGACCGCGACGAGCTTCGTCACGCCGCTTTTCGTCACGGCGCTGTCGATCCCGCTGCTCGGCGAAAAGGTCGGCTGGCGGCGCTGGACCGCGACCACGATCGGGCTCATCGGCGTGCTGATCGTCGTGCGTCCCGGCGGATCGGGGTTCCAGCTCGCCTCGCTGCTGCCGGTGGCCTCGGCCCTGACCTGGGCCTTCGCGCTGATCGTCACCCGCCAGATGAGCACGACCGAAAGCCCGCTGACCACGCTGGCCTGGTCGGCGCTGATCGGGCTCGCCGTCGTCAGCCTGCTCCTCCCCGCCGCGTGGGAACCGCTGACGGCCGGGAGCGTCATGATCGGCATCTTCATCGGCGTCGCCTCGACCATCGGCCACTGGCTCGTGATCCTCGCCTTCCGCCATGCCGACGCCTCGCTGCTCGCGCCGTTTTCCTACGCGCAGTTGCTCTGGGTCTCGGTGTTCGGCTTCTTCCTGTTCGCCGCCCTGCCTGATCTGTGGACGCTGGTCGGCGCGGTGGTCATCGCGGGCTCGGGGCTCTATACGGCTCATCGCGAGCGGATCAGGGCGAGAGAGGCGCTGTGACGACGATGTCGTCATTTGCCTTTGCAACCTATCGCCGCTCATCTGCGTAGTCGATTCGGCGCGACAATCCGCAGCCCCGCGCCGAGCCCGGAGCCCTATGTCCCTTCAGCCCGATCTACCGCCCCTGAGCCGCCGCTCGCTCCTCGTCGGAGCCGCTTCTGCGACCGCGCTTGCCGCCTGCTCGCCGCTCTCGGCGATCAACACGCTGCTGCCCAGCGATGGCGGCTCGCGCCAGGCCGCGCGCGACATCGCCTATGGCGACGATCCGCGGCAGAAGCTCGACATCTACGTGCCCGAGGGCGCCAGCGGCTCCTCGCCGGTGATGGTGTTTATCTATGGCGGCGGCTGGGAGGACGGCTCGAAGAACGACTATTCTTTCGTCGGCCATGCCTTCGCCTCGCGCGGTTTCGTCACGGTGGTTCCCGATTACCGGCTGGTGCCGCAGGTCCGCTTTCCTGATTTTCTCGACGACAGCGCGAGGGCGCTGCGCTGGGCGCAGGACAATGCCGGGCAATATGGCGGCGATGTCAGGCGCGTGCATCTGAGCGGCCATTCGTCGGGCGCTTACAACGCCATGATGATCGCGCTCGACCGGCGCTATGGCGCGCGCGCCGGCGTCCGGTCCGGACTGGTGAAAAGCGTCTCGGGGCTGGCTGGCCCCTACGACTTCTTGCCGCTCGACGACCGGCGCACGATCGCGGCCTTCGGACAGACGCAAAGGCTCGCGGACACGCAGCCGGTCAATTTCGCCCGCGCGGGAGCGCCGCGCGTCTTCGTCGCCACCGGCGACGCCGACACCACGGTCTTTCCGCGCAACACCTATGCGCTCGGGCGCAGGCTCAAGGCGGCCGGCGCGCGCGTCGAGGTCAAGACCTATCCCGGCGTCGGCCATCCCGGCATCCTGCTGGCGCTCGGAAAGAGCTTTCGCGGCAATGCGCCGGCGCTGGACGACATCGTGCGGTTTGCCGGCGGCTGATCAGACCGGAACCGAGTCCCGCACAGTCACGCCCAAGCGCGCCGCAAGCTGCTGCGAGAGCGGCAGCGGCTGGCCGGTCAGGGCGATGTCGTCGAAATGCCGCCGGCCGACGAAGCGCGCGCGCGCGAAGGCCGCGCCGTCGCGGAACCGCGCGCCGCTGAACCAGGCGCTGCGGGCAAAGCGCGCATCGTTGAAGCGAGCCGCCTGCGCGAAGTCGGCCCCGTCGAAGCCGGCATTGTCCTCAAACCGCGCAGCCTCGAAATCGGCCGGCCCAGCATAGGAGCAGGCTCCGAAACCGGCCTCGCCGGAGAAGCATGCGCCAGAGAACCGCACCGCACCGCCGAAGCGCGAGCCGCGAAACCAGACGTCGCGGTCGAAATCGGCCTCGACGAAATCAAGCGCGCCATGCGTCTCGATTGCCCTGAACTCCGCGCTGCGCCCGAAATGCGCCTCTGCGAAATCGGCGTCGCCCATGAGGCGGCAACGGTCGAAGCAGGCGTCGCCGCCAAAGCGCGCCTGACGGAAGCTCGCCTTGGCGCAGAAGCGCGCCATGTTGAACCAGACATCGCCGGAAAAAGCCGCGCCGTCGAAGCGGACGTCGCCAGGGAAGATGCAGCCCGCGAGATCGACGATATCGGGAAACGCCTCGTCGGCGAAATCGGCCCCTGCCAGCATGCGCCAGACGGAGAGCGCCGCCGGCTCGCTCTCCAGACGCTCGCGCAGGCGCAGCATCGGCTCGGCCCAGGCGTTCCAGGCCGAGGTTCCGGCGGCGAGACGCGCCAGAGCCGCCGCGCGCCGGGCATGCGCCAGCGCATGCGGCGGCGACCCCGCCCAAGGGTTCAGGCGCAACAGCGCGGCGCCGAGCGGGCCAGCGCCCAGAAACGGCTGCGCCATCATGGCGTGTGCGGGAAGCGGTTAATCATTCGTTAGCTTTAGGAGAAGCGCGCCGGGGCGGCAATGCGCGCGGCGCGATAGACCACAGCCCTCGTTTGGACCCGGCGTCGAATGCCGAACCAAAGGCATCCGAGCGTCGGAGGGGCTGGAGGCGTCCATGCACGCCCTGATTGCAGGCCCGCGCACGCCGCTGGCGCTCGCCCGAGGGCTGGCGGACGGCCCACGACTCCGCGATCATCGCAGGAGAGCCTTAAGGTTACGCCGCGATAACGGACGCAGCGTAAGGCAATCGAAGCTATTTCCGCGTCATTCAAGGTCTCGCTGCAACCCGGACCAAGACCGACCGCGATGAACGCCTACATCCCGCTGATCCTCTTCACGGTGCTGACCAACGCGGCCGCCCAGCTCATGTTGAAGCGCGGCATGACCGGCGTCGGCAATCTCGACGTCGGCGGCGACGGGCTGGTCTGGACGGTGTTCCGCGTCGTCTTCAACCCGTTCGTCTTCGCGGGGCTTTGCACCTTCGTCGTCAGCATGGCGTCGCATCTGATCGTGCTGTCCAAGGTCCAGATCAGCTACGCCTACCCGTTCCTCAGCCTCGCCTACGTCGTGGTCGCGGTCTACGCCTATTTCGTCTTCCAGGAAGATCTGAGCCCGGCCCGCATCGCCGGCATCGGGCTGATCATGCTGGGCACCATCTTCATCGCGCAAAGCTGAAAGAGGACACGACCCATGGACCTTCTCGTCCGCCTTTTCCTGCGTCTGGGCGTGCTGCTGCAGCCGCACGCGCTCAAGCCCGTCCCCGTGCCCGTGCCCCGGCATCCCCGTCACCCCGGCGCTTCGCGCTGACCCTCCCTCGAACCCAGCGGTATCGACACCATGAAGCACATCATCATCGGCGGCGACGGCTTCGTCGGTTCGCATCTGGCGGCTGATCTTCTCGCCATGGGCGAGGAGGTGCTGGTCGCCGACATCGTCAAGAGCGACCACGCGCATTACGCCCATGTGCCGTTCCAGCGCATCGACGTGACGAATGCCGAGAGCGTCGCGGCGATTCCGCTGCACAAGGACGACCTCGTCTACAACCTCTCGGCCAAGATGCTGTCGCCGATCGTGACCCGCAAGGAGCGCCACGACTTCTTCTGGCCGGTGAACTATCACGGCACGCAGAACATCCTGAGCTGGATGGAGAAGAACGGCGCCAACAGGCTGGTCCACTTCACCACCGACATGATCTACGGCCATTCCGTGACCGTGCCGCAGGACGAGACCCATCCGGCCCATCCGCTCGGCGAATATGGCGAGAGCAAGCTCGCGACCGAAACGCTGGCCCAGACCTATCGCGACAAGGGGTTCCAGATCCCGATCTTCCGCCCCCGCCTGATCATCGGGCCAGGCCGTCTCGGCATCCTCGTCAAGCTGTTCACGCTGATCGACATGAACCTGCCCGTGCCGATGATCGGGTCGGGCAAGAACCCCTACCAGTTCATCTCGGTTTTCGACTGCGCCAGCGCCTGCGTCGCGGCCTGGAAGGCGGGCTTCCCCAACAGCGCCTACAATCTAGGCTCGGACGATCCGCCGCCGGTGAAGAAGCTGCTCGGCGACCTGATCAAGCATGCCGGCTCGAAGTCGATCCTGTTGCCGACGCCGGCCTCGCTGGTCAAGCTGACGCTGAACACGCTCGACGCGATCAACCTGCCGATCATGGACCCCGAGCAGTACATGATCGCCGACGAGATCTGCATTCTCGACACGAGCAAGGCCAAGCGCGAACTCGGCTGGATGCCGCTGCATCGCGACGAGGACATGCTGCTCGCCGCCTACACCGAATACCGCAAGAGCAAAGACGCCAAGAATCACGCCCCGAGGAGTCTCGCAGCATGAGCATGCCCGCATTCAGGACCGAAGACGCCGCCCTGCCGGCTCGTCCGAAGCTCTACAGTGTCGAGGACGCGAAGAACCTCGATGTCGGCACGGTGAAGGACCTCTTCACCAATCACATCAACCCCGGGCAGGTGCATTTCCTCAAGCTGCTCGGCTTCGACAGGATCCTCGTCGATCGCGCCGAGGGCATGCATTACATCACCAGGGACGGCCGCAGGATCCTCGATTTCTTCGGCGGCTTCTGCTCGGTCGCCTTCGGCCACAACCATCCGCGCATCGTCGCGGCCCGGAAAAAATTCCAGGACGAGAACCGCCACGAGATCTGCATGGCGTTCATGTCGCAATACGCCTCGGCTCTTGCCGCGAACCTCGCCGCGATCGCTCCGGGCGACCTCGACATGGTCTTCCTCGGCTCGACCGGCTCCGAAGCCATGGAAGCAGCGATCAAGGTCGCCGAACAGGCGCAGGGGCCCGAGCGCTCGAAGATCCTGCACGCCGCGAATTCGTTCCACGGCAAGACCAAGGGCGTGCTCTCGATTACGGATTCCGGCCTCTACCAGTCGCAGTTCAAGCTGGTCGAGAACCGGGTCAAGGTGCCCTTCGGCGACATCGAGGCCGTCCGGCAGGCGCTGGAGGCCGACAGGTCGATCGGCATCATCGTGATGGAGACGGTGCAGGGCGGCGGCGGCATCGTCGAGGCGGTGCCCGGCTTCTGGCGCGATCTGCGCGCGCTCTGCGACAAGCACGGCGTGCTCTGGGTCGCCGACGAGGTGCAGTGCGGGCTCGGCCGCACCGGCCAGTTCTTCGCTTTCGAGCGCGACAATGTCGTGCCGGACGTGACCGCGCTCGCCAAGGCGCTGGGCGGCTCCAAGGCAGCCGTCGGCGCGATGATCGCGCGGCGCGAGATCTACATGAAGGCTTATGGCAAGCCCAAGACCGCGCTGATCCACGCCCAGGCCACGTTCGGCGGCATGGGCGAGGCCTGCATCTCGGCGATCGAGGGGCTGAACGTGCTCTATGAGGAAGACCTCATGGGCAACGCAAAGCGCCAGGGCGACTATCTGATCGAGCGTCTCAACGGCCTGCGCGCAAAATATCCGAGCCTGCTCAAGGAGATTCGCGGGCGCGGCCTGATGATTGGCGTCGAGTTCAACGACATCAGCGAGACGATGCCGTTCGGTCTCAAGCACATGGTCGCGCTGCTCGACGACAAGCTCAAGGGCTCGCTCTGCGGCTTCGTCGGCGCGTTGCTCCTGAAGGATTACGACGTGCTCGTCGCCTTCACCGAGTACAACCGCAACGTCATCCGGCTGGAGCCGCCGCTGATCGCGAGCCGCGAGGACTGCGACAAATTCATCGACGCCTTCGACGACCTGCTCGGCCGCGGCATCACCCGCATCGTGACGGACTATCTCCGCAAGGTCGCGGTCGCGAAGGGCTGAGATCCCCGCGTGACGGCACGAGCAGGGCCCGGAGTTCAGGGCGCATGGCGGCCGGGGAAAGCCCCGGCTTGCCAGCCGCGCCCTGTCCCGGCAAACTCGGCGCGAGAGCCGCCTGAAGGGCAGCGCGACATGCCGTGTCGGCAAGAGATGGAAAGTCCGGGAACATGATGATGGATCGTGGAACTGCCGATGGCGGCAGGATGGACGGGACGGCCCTGGCGGGCGAACGGGCGCTTCTCGACCGGCGGTCGTTCCTGCTCGGCGCGTCGGCGGGTCTCGGCGCGCTGGGGCTCGGCGGCTGCGCGACCTCCGACGGCATGAGCCTCGCCGAGGCGCAGGCGGTCTACGGGCCGGCGCCGCAGGAGAAGTTCCCGATCCCGGCGGTCGACGTCACCAAGGTCGATCCGAAATATTTCCGCAAGACGGTCGCCTACGACAGCCGCGAGGCGGCCGGCACCATCATCGTCGATCCCGCCAACTATTATGTCTACCGCATCGAGGGCGACGGGTCGGCCACGCGCTACGGCGCCAATGTCGGCCGCGACGGTTTCCGCTGGAGCGGCGACGCCTATGTCGGGCGCAAGGCCGAATGGGCGACCTGGACGCCGCCGCGCGAGATGATCAAGCGTCAGCCCGAGGTGGGCGTCTGGGCGCGGGGCATGCCCGGCGGGCTCGAGAACCCGCTCGGCGCGCGCACGCTCTACATGTACCAGAACGGCCGCTACACGCTCTACACGATCTACGCCTCCAGCGACCCGGAATCGATCGGGAGCGGCGTCACCAGCGGCTGCGTCGGCCTGCTCAGCCAGGACATGATGCATCTCTACGACCGCACCCCGGTCAAGACGAAGGTGGTCGTCCTGCCGGCGTAGGGCGGCGGACGGTCAGCGCCCGCCCTTCTTCTCCCCCGGGGGAAGAAGGAGCCATGCTCCAATCCCCACGAACAGACCCGCCCCGCCAATCCCCGTCCGTCAAAGCCCGTGCGATAACGCGCCTGTTCCACCCGGCTGAGGGGCTCTCGCGAGGCGTCGCGCGGGCGGGCGAAAGAGCGGTGTCCATGGCGAAGGGCCGATGCATCCCTGACGCCATGGAGGGTCCGCGAGCGCCACGGCTCCGGCAAAGCCCCCGCGCCCGCTGGAACCGGCCTGACGAGAACCGCGCGCGGAGACCGGTGGCGGCCAGCCTGGCCGCAATCGACAGCGACATCGACACATCGACATCGGCGCGCGGACAAGCCCGCGCCGCCACCAGCTCCGCGCACCCCTTCCGGGCTGTGGATTACGAGATGCCCTGCGGCGGGAGCCGGCCGGGGTTTTGGGTGTGGAATTTCGCTGAGCAGTGAGATCAGCAACTCAGAAAGTATTCAGTCCACGCCCCTCATTACCTAATATACATTATGTTAACCATAAATATAAGTAGATTCTCTAGTTTTTTGAATAAAAATCTTGGCTTCTTTCTGAGGGTCAAGCTGTGAACCGGCTCTTTTTCGGCGATAACATCGAGATTTTGCGGAGTAGAATTCCGACGGAGTCTGTCGATCTGGTTTATTTAGATCCTCCCTTCAATTCTCAGGCAAGATACAATGTGCTGTTTAAGAGCCCGATCAAAGACGCGATCAGCGCGCAGGCTGCAGCCTTCGTAGATTTTTGGTCATGGCATACGGGAGAAGCGGAAGCTGCATATCACGACGTGATGACTAGAGTAGGCGGTCAGCCTGCGACGTTAATTACGGCGCTGCGCAGTGCGCTAGGTGAAAGCGACTTGATGGCTTATCTAGTTATGATGACAGTGAGGATTTAAGAACTTCATAGAATTCTCAAACCAACAGGAAGTTTATACCTTCATTGCGATCCTACTGCGGGGCACTACCTAAAACTTATATTAGACAGCATATTTGGAGCCAACTGGTTTTGCAATGAGATCATTTGGGTCCGAAGCACGCCAAAAGGCCACGCTTTTACACGCTTTCCTTCCTCGCATGATACTTTGTTCTATTACAGGAAAAGCGCGGCTGCATGCTGGAATTCCCAGTACATAAAACATAGAGAAGAGTACATTGATAAATATTATAGCTTATATGACGACGAAACTGGGCGGAAATTCCAAGCAACCTCACTCATTAATCCGAATCCGGATCGGCCAAATCTACACTATAATTTTCATGGCCATACAAAGGTATGGCGTTGGACAAGAGCGCGGATGGAGAAGGCCGAGCGAGAGGGGCGGATTTACTTTCCACCAGGCGGAGGCGTGCCACGAGAGAAGCGGTTCCTTGATGAGCAAGAGGGCACACCTGTTACATCTGTCTGGACCGACATACCGCCCGTAAATGCGCGTGCCAATGAAAGGCTCGGTTATCCAACTCAAAAGCCGCTACCGCTTCTCGAACGTGTAATCGCCGCATCGTCGAACGAAGGTGATGTGATCCTTGATCCATTCTGCGGTTGTGGAACGACCGTCACTGCCGCCCATAAACTGCGACGCAGATGGGTTGGGATCGATGTATCGATTCATGCTGTCCATGTGATCGGGCAACGTTTAGTCGACAATTTCGGCCCAAGCGCAAGCCCAAAAGCGGAAGGTATTCCGGCAGACTACGAATCAGCGTGCGAACTTGCTCGTAGCAATCCGTTTCAATTTCAATGGTGGGCAAATTATCTGATTGGCGTTCACACGATAAATGAGGTTCAGAAGGGAGCCGATCGAGGCATCGACGGAGAAATGTTCTTTCCGAACGGGCCTGGAAAGGCTTATGGGCGGATACTTACCTTTGTAAAGGGCGGACGGAATTTAAACCCAGCGATGGTAAGAGAGTTCCGGGGCGTGCTTGAGCGAGAGCGGGCAGAAATGGGGCTTTTTATCTGTCTTGAACGGCCAACACATGCAATGGAACACGAAGCCGTCGTTGCCGGCTACGCTAACGTTGTTCATGGTCGGATACCCAGGATTCAAATCGTTAGCATTGCAGACTGGTTTAGTGGTGACCGCCCGCTGCTGCCGCCCATGGAGCAATTGCCGTACGCTGCATTCTCAAAAAAGCCGCGTACTACCAGCAGTCGCAGACCGGACCCAAATGCGCCAGAACTGCCGCTAAGCTTTTCTGGCGGGAAAGCAATCACTGAACGCGCGGTAGTCAGGCATCTCAATCCAAAAATGGTCGTAGGAACTGCATAAGCAAAGACAACGGCGCTACTCCGCCGCCAGTCTCGGCGGCGGCAGCGGCAGCTTCATCTGCCCCGCCTCGCGCGCGCTCTCCGTCCGTCCCGGCGCATGTTCCTCGATGCGCTCCCACAGGCTCTCATCCTCGGGCTTCGAGAAGAACCGCCCGAACATCCAGCTCACCAGCCTCTGCAGGTCGTCCATCACCGTGTAGAAGCTCGGCACGAAGACGAGCGAGAGCACGGTCGAGACGATCAGGCCGCCGATCACCGCGATCGCCATCGGCGCGCGGAATTCGCCGCCGTCGCCGACGCCGTAGGCCGAGGGGGCCATGCCCGCCGCCATGGCGATGGTCGTCATCACGATCGGGCGGGCGCGCTTGCGGCCGGCCTCGATCAGCGCGACGAAGCGGTCCTTGCCGCGCGCCTCCTCCTCCACCGCGAAATCGACCAGCATGATCGCGTTCTTGGTGACGATGCCCATCAGCATCAAAAGCCCGATATAGACCGGCATCGAGACCGGCTTGTCGGCCGCCAGCAAGGCGATGACGACGCCGCCGAACGAGAGCGGCAGCGAGAGCAGGATCGTGATCGGCTGGAAGACCGAGCCGAAGAGCAGGATCAGCACGGCCAGCACCAGCATCAGCCCGGTGCCCATGGCGGTGATGAAGCCCTGCACCACCTCGCCCTGGATCTCGGCGTCGCCGGTCGCGGCGATGGTGACGCCCTCGGGCAGGCCGACCTCCCTGACGATCTGCTGGAAGGTTTCCTGCGCCGTGCCGAGCTCGAAGCCGCGCTTGAGGTCCGCGCCGATCTGCGCCCGCCGCGTGCGGTCGTAGCGGTCGATCGAGGAAGGCCCCTCGCCGAAGCCGATCGTGGCCACCGCCGTCAGTGGCACCGAGACGCCGTTCGTGTTGGTGACGCGCAGCGCCGCGACGTTGCGGATGTCGGTGCGGGCCGCCTCGTCGAGTTGCACCCGGATCGGCACAAGCCGGTCGCCGGCGTTGAACTTGGCGAGGTTCGCGCCGACATCGCCGATGGTGGCGACGCGCACCGCCTCCGAGATCGCCTCGGGCGTGACGCCGAGACTGGCCGCTTCCTCCAGTCTTGGCGTGACGCGCAGTTCCGGCCGCGACAGCGAGCCAGAGGTCGCGACGTTGAGGTAGCCGTCGACCTGTCGCATCCGGCTCTCGATGCGGGCGACCGCCTCGTCCAGCGCCGCCCCGTCCCTGGAGAGGATCGAGAAGGCCATCTCGCGCTCGCCGCGCTCGTTCACATACCACGCGCGGACATCGGGCACGGTCGCCAGCTTGGCCGCGATCACCGCCTTGAGGTCTTTCTGGCGCGCCTGACGCTCGCTCTTGGGCAGCAGCTTGATGGTGACGGCGGCGCGGCGCACCTCGCGCTGGCCGGTCGGCGAGGTGCCGCCGAGCACGAAGACCTGGGTCACCTGCGGAATCTCGCGCAGGCGATCGACGATCGCGTCGGTGGTGACGCGGGTGTCCTCCAGCGTCGAGCCCGGCGGCAGCTCGACCGAGGCGACGACGCGGCCGGTGTCCTCGTCGGGGATGAAGCCGGTCGGCAGCAGCGCGGTCGCCAGGATCGAGGCGTAGAGGAAGCCGAAGCCGATCAGCAGCGTGACATAGGCCATGTTGAGCGGCAGCTTGCGCCAGCGACCGGTTCCGTCGAGGCGCGGCAGGATCGGGATGCTCAGGCGCGCCAGCGAGCCCCGCAGCAGGCCGACATAGCCGCGCATGACGAAGCCGTCCTTGGGGTCCTGGTGCTTCACCGGCTTCATCAGATAAGCCGCCATCATCGGCGTGATGAGGCGCGCGACGAGCAGCGAGAACAGCACCGCGACGGCCACCGTGAGGCCGAACTGGCGGAAATACTGCCCCGCCACCCCGCTCATGAAGGAGACCGGCGCGAAGATCGCCACGATCGTCAGCGTGATCGCGATGACGGCGAGCCCGATCTCGTCGGCGGCCTCCATCGCGGCGCGATAGGGCGACTTGCCCATCCGCATGTGCCGGACGATGTTTTCGATCTCGACGATGGCGTCGTCGACGAGGATGCCCGTCACCAGCGTGATGCCGAGCAGGCTGACGAGGTTGAGCGAGAAGCCCATCAGCTCCATCGCCCAGAAGGTCGGGATCGCCGAGAGCGGCAGCGCGATGGCGGTGATGAGGGTGGCGCGCCAGTTCTTCAGGAACAGGAAGACGACGAGCACGGCGAGACCGGCGCCCTCCAGCAGCGTCGTCATCGCAGCCTTGTAGTTGCCATAGGTGTAGGCGACGGCGTCGTCGATCGGCTTCAGGACGATGTCGGGATAGCGCTTGTTCAGCTCGGCGACGCGGGCGGCGACGACCTCCTTGACCGAAAGCTCGCTCGATCCCTTCGAGCGGAACACCGCGAAGGTGACGACCGGCGACTTGTCGAGCCGGCCGAAGGAACGCGGCTCGGAGTTCGAATCCTCGACGCGGCCGAGCTCCTTCAGCCTGACCTCGCGGCCCCCGGTGAGTGAGATCTTGGTGTCGGCAAGCTCGGCGACGGTTCGCGCGCCGGCCAGCGTCCGGATCGCCTGTTCCTGCCCGCCGATCTCGCCGCGCCCGCCGGCGAGGTCGACATTGGTGGCGCGGATCTGGCGGTTGACCTCGCCGGCCGTGATGCCGAGCGCCAGCAGGCGGTCCGGGTCGAGCGAGATGCGGATCTCGCGGTCGACGCCGCCATAGCGGTCGATCCGGCCGACGCCCTTCAGCCCTTGCAATTCGCGCGCGACGACGTCGTCGACATGCCAGGAGAGCTGCTCCAGCGTCATGCCGGGCGAGGCCGCCCCGAAGGTCATGATCGACTGGCCCTCGACGTCGATGCGCTGGATGATCGGCTCGTCGATGGTGCGCGGCAGGTCAGCCCGGATCTTGGCGACCGCGTCCTTTACGTCGTTGACGGCGCGGTCGGTGTTGATCTCGAGCCGGAACTCGATGAGCGTCTGCGACTGCCCGTCGGTCAGGGTCGAAACCACATGCTTTACGCCGGTGATGTTGGCGACGGCGTCCTCGACGCGCTTGGAAACCTGACTTTCGAGTTCGGCCGGGGCCGCGCCCGATTGCGTCACCGTGATCGAGACCAGCGGCACGTCGATGTTGGGGAAGCGCGTCACCGGCAGCTTCGAGAACGAGAGCAGCCCGAGCACGCAAAGCACGACGAAGAGCAGGATCGCGGGAACGGGCTTGCGGATCGACCAGGCGGAGAAGTTGAAGTTCACGGGCTTTGCCTCGTCCAGAAACGCTACTGCGTCGCGATCGGCGTGATCATGTCGCCGTCGCGCACGAAGGTGCCGGCGCGCGCCACCACGGTCTCGCCGTCGCTGATGCCGGAGACGATCTCGGCCCGGCCGTCGCCGGCCAGGCCAAGCCGGACCTGCCTCGTCGTGACCTTGCCGTCTTTCACGCTCTGCACGGTCGGCCCCGAGCGCGCATAGGTGATCGCCGAGAGCGGCAGCGTCACCGCTGTCTTTCGCCCGGTCTCGATGACGCCGCGCGCGAACGCGCCGACTGAAGCCCGCTGGTCGCCTTTCAGCGAAACCCGCAGCCGCCCGAGCCGGGAGGCCTTGTCCACCTCCGGCGAGATCAGCCGGATCGACCCTTCCAGCGGAACGGCGCTTCCGGCCTGCAGCACGCTGACGCGCTGGCCGAGCTTCAGGCCAGGCAACTCGACCTCGGCGACTTCGGCCTCCAGTTCGATCGCGCCGTCGGCGATGATGCGGAACAGCGGCTCGGTGGCGGCCATCGCGGCGGTCGCGCCGAGTTTCGCGTTGCGGCGGCTGATCGTCCCGGCGGCAGGCGCCTTGAGCTCGGTCCGGGCGAGCCTGACCGCGATGTCGCGCCCTTGCGCCCTAGCCAGCGCCAGATCGGCATTGGCGATCGCCAGCGCCTGCCTCGAGGAGTTGAGCTTGGCTTCGGCGGCGCGGGCGGCCGCGTCGCGCTGGTCGAAGGTCTCGTTCGAGACGTTGCCGGTGCTGCGAAGCTGCTTGGTGCGGTCGAAATTGTTGTTGGCGGCGACAAGATTGGCCTGCGCCTCGACGATCTGGGCGTTCGACTGGGCGATCACGGCCTCGGCGCGGGCGATCTGGGCGTCGTTCTGCGCCTTCTGCACGTCGAGCGTGGTCCGCGAGAGCCGCGCCAGGATTTGGCCGGCCGCGACCTTGTCGCCCTCCTCGGCCAGGAGCTCGACGATCTGCAGCCCATCGACTTCCGGAGAAACCAGCACCTCGTCGCGCGCCACCATCGAGCCGGAGACGACGACGCTCTGTACGATCTCGGTCGTCTTCGCGGCGGTCACGGTGACGGAGGGACCGACCGGGGGCTGGCTTTGGCTCGCCGCGGGCGCGGGCGTCTGCGCCAGCGCGCCGGCTGCCATCACAAAAGCGGGCGCGGCCAGCAGGGCGGCGCGAAGACGAGCGAGAGCGTTCATGAGGCGGACCTGTCGGAGGCAAGCAGAAGCACCTGCGCGAGGCCGCGCATCGCGGTGAAGAGCGTTTCCGCCGCCATCGCGGCGTCGAAGGACGGATCGGTGGCGCGGCGGCAGAAGAAACCGTCCGCCATCATGAAGACGGCTTGCAGGAAACGGGCGTCGTCGAGATCGGCCGGCAGCTCGCCGCTGCTCTTGGCCCCGGCGATCGCCTGCGCCAGCCCGCCGAGAACCGTGCCGTCGATGGCGGCGCACATCTTCGCCATGGCTGGGTTGCGCGCGGCCTCGGCCCATATCTGCAGGCAGATGATCGCCTTCTCGCGCGGCTCCTCGACGAGATGGCGGCGGCCGAGCGCCTCGAGCTGGTCGAGCAGCGACCCCAGAGCCGGATCGAGACTGGCGAAGTCCTCGGCGATCTGGCTGCGGTCGCGCTCGGCCATGGCGGCGATGATGGCGTCCTTGGAGGCGAAGTAGCGGTAGAGGTTGCCCGGGCTCATTCCAGCCTCGACCGCGACGTCGTTCATCGTCGCCGCGTGGAAGCCGGCGCGCGCGAAGACGCGCTCGGCCGCATCGAGGATACGGGTCTGGCGCTGCGTGGGCGCGCTGTCTGGCGTCGTGGCGAGATGGGGCGGCAAGCCTGAAATCCAAATGAGAATGAACGTTCATTCTCATGTCGCAAGACCGGGCTTTCGTCAAGCGCGGGATTGTTTCCGACGATGTCGGGCGCGGCGTCCGCGATCTTGCGAAACCATTCGACCATGCGATTCCGGCGCGGCCGCCATGCGTGCATGGCGCATAAATTGCTTGCCGGAGCCCCATGGCGACCGCATTCTGAGCGCATGCGTCTTCCCGACACCGCCGGTCGATGCGCCGGCCGGCGGATGAACCCGAAGCCTGTGATGAACGACCAGACTTTTCGCTTCCGAAACGCCCGCAAGATCGGTGTCCGAAACATCGGCGACCCGTCCCTGCCCCTCCGCAAGCAGGCTCCGCTCAAGCCCGTTCTGATCGTGCTGCATCAGGAGCATTCGACGGCCGGCCGCATCGGTCGGTTGCTGCAGGCGCGCGGCCATGCGCTCGACATCCGCAAGCCGCGCTATGGCGACAAGCTGCCGGAGACGATGCGCGAACATGCCGGCGCGGTGATCTTCGGCGGGCCGATGGGCGCGAACGATCCCGACGATTTCGTCAAGGCCGAGATCGACTGGATCGGCACCTGCCTGAAGGAGGACGCGCCCTTTCTCGGCATCTGCCTCGGCGCGCAGATGATGGCCAGGCATCTCGGCGCGCGGGTCTACACCCATGAGCAGGGCCGGGCCGAGGTCGGCTATTACCCGCTCGATCTGACCGATTCCGGCAGCCACCACGCAGCCGAGGCCGGCTTCGCCTGGCCCGGCACGGTCTATCAATGGCACCGCGACGGCTTCGACTGCCCGAGCGGGGCGGAATGTCTGGCGACGGGCGACGATTTCCCTGTGCAGGCGATCCGCGCCGGCTCCAAAGTCTACGGCATCCAGTTCCACCCCGAGGTGACGCCGGCGATGATGTGCCGCTGGTCGATCCGGGGCCATGAGCGCACGCTGATGCCCGGCGCGCAGTTGCGCCACATGCATCTGGAGGGCTGGTATCGCTACGATCCGGCGATCCGGACCTGGCTCGACGGTTTTCTCGACCACTGGCTAAAAGTCCCCGCCTCGGCTGAAACCGCGTGAGCCGCACGGCCATCGTGCTGGGCGCCGGCATGGTCGGCGTCTCCTGCGCGCTCTCGCTCCAGAAGCGCGGGCTTAACGTCACGCTGATCGACCGCAGGGAGCCGGGCTGCGAGACCTCCTATGGCAATGCCGGCGTGATCAGCCGCGCTTCGATCCTGCCGCTGAACAACCCCTCGCTCTGGAAAAGCCTGCCGACCTATCTTCGCAACGACCACCCCGCGATCCGCTACCGCTGGAGCCATCTGCTGCGCGATCCGGGCTGGATCCTGCGCTTCCTCGCCGAGGCGCGGCCGTCTCGCCTGCCGCGCCGGGTCGCGGCGCTCGACAGCCTGACCTCGCAGGCCCTGCCCCTGCACAGGGCGCTGATGGATGAGGCCGGGGTGCGCCACCGCCTGCGCGAGACGGGCTCGCTCAAGCTCTGGCGCAGCGAAGCCGGGCCGGACAAGGCGGAGGCTGAGAAGCTCTGGTTCGAGGACCATGGCGTGCGCTGCGAGGTCTATGACCGGCAGGGCCTCTCCGGCCTGGAGCCCGACCTCAGCCCGATCTTTTCGGCCGGACTGCTCCAGATGGATTCAGGTTCGGTCGACTGGCCGCAGGCGATCGTGCAGGCCTATGCGGCGCTGTTCGTGGCGCGCGGCGGCTCCGTGATGACTGCGGCGATCGAGGGCCTGTCGAAGACGGCCGATGGCTGGAGCGTTGGGACGGATGGCGGCGTCCGGAATGCCGGGATCGCGGTCGTCGCGTTAGGGCCGTGGAGCGCCGACATGTTGAAGCCGCTCGGCATCTCGGTCCCGCTCAACGCCGAGCGCGGCTATCACCGGCATTATCGCGCCGAACCTGGACGAACCCTGTCGCGGCCGTTCTACGATGTCGAGGCTGCCTATATGCTCGCGCCGATGGAGAAGGGCTTTCGCCTGACCTCCGGCGTCGAGCTCGCCCATCGAGACGCCCCCGACGACCACGCCCAGATCGAGCAGGTTCTGCCGCGCGCGAGGGAGGCCTTCGCGCTTGCGGAACCCGCCGAGGCGACAACCTGGCGCGGCTCGCGCCCGACCCTGCCGGACTCATTGCCGATGATCGGGCAGGCGCCGCGCCATCCGGGCTTGTGGCTCGCCTTCGGCAACCAGCATATCGGCTTTTCGACCGGGCCGGTGACGGGAGAGATACTGGCGGCGCTCGTGGCCGGCGAGACGCCTGTGGCGGACCCGACGCCGTTCGCGCCGGGGCGGTATCTATAGCCTCGTCGCGCCGCCTCAGACCTGCCGCGCCACCATCATCTTCTTGACCTCTGCGATGGCCTTGGCCGGGTTCAGCCCCTTCGGACAGGCATTGGCGCAGTTCATGATCGTGTGGCAGCGATACAGGCGAAACGGGTCTTCCAGATTGTCGAGCCGCTCGCCGGTCGCCTCGTCGCGTGAATCGATCAGCCAGCGATAGGCCTGCAGCAGCGAGGCCGGGCCGAGATAGCGGTCGCCGTTCCACCAGTAGCTCGGGCAGGAGGTGGTGCAGCAGGCGCAGAGGATGCACTCGTAGAGCCCGTCGAGTTTTTCGCGGTCGTCCTTGGCTTGCGCCCATTCCTTCTCCGGCGACGGCGTCGTCGTCTTGAGCCAGGGCTCGATCGAGGCGTGCTGGGCGTAGAAATTCGTCAGGTCCGGCACGAGGTCCTTGATCACCGGCATATGCGGCAACGGGTAGATCGCGACCTTCCCCTTCGAGCCGCATTCGTCGATGCCGGTGGTGCAGGCGAGGCCGTTCTTGCCGTCCATGTTCATGGCGCAGGAGCCGCAGATGCCCTCGCGGCAGGAGCGGCGGAAGGTCAGCGTCGGGTCGATCTTCGACTTGATCCAGATCAGCGCATCGAGAACCATCGGCCCGCAATCCTCGCGGTCGACGAAATAGGTGTCGGTGCGCGGGTTGGCGCTGTCGTCCGGATTCCAGCGATAGACCTTGAACTCGGTCAGCTTCGCCGCGCCGGCAGGCTTGGGCCAGGCCTTGCCCTCGGTGAGGCGGGAGTTCTGCGGGAGGTTGAATTCGGCCATCTGATCAAACAGTCCTCAATACACCCGCGCCTTGGGCTTGATATACTCGATGTCGTTCGAGAGCGTGTAGGTGTGCACCGGCCGGTCATCCAGCGTCACCGCGCGCTTTTCGTCGTCGACCCAGGCGAGCGTGTGCTTCATCCAGTTCTTGTCGTCGCGGTCGGGGTAGTCCTCGCGGGCGTGCGCGCCGCGGCTCTCGGGCCGGTTCAGGCCTGAATCCATCGTCACCACGGCCTGGGTGATCAAATTGTCGAACTCCAGCGTCTCGATCAAATCGGAGTTCCAGATCAGAGAACGGTCGGTGGTGCCGATGTCCTCTATCCCGGCCCAGACCTCATGGATCAGCCTGTGGCCCTCTTCCAACGTCTCGCCGGTGCGGTAGACCGCGCAATTGTCCTGCATCGTCTTTTGCATGCGGCCGCGCAGTTCGGCCGTCGGCGTGCCGCCCGAGGCGTTGCGGAATTTGTCGAGGCGGATCAGCGCCAGATCGGCCGAGGTCTTCGGAAGTTCCGGCTGCTTCTCGCCCGGCGTCACGATCTCGGCGCAGCGCAGGCCGGCCGCGCGCCCGAAGACGACGAGATCGATCAGCGAGTTCGAGCCCAGCCGGTTCGCGCCATGCACCGAGACGCAGGCCGCCTCGCCAATCGCCATCAGGCCCGGCACCACGGTGTCGGCATTGCCGTCGACCTTGGTCAAAACCTCGCCATGAAAATTCGTCGGGATGCCGCCCATGTTGTAATGCACGGTCGGCAGCACCGGGATCGGCTCGCGCGTCACGTCGACGCCGGCGAAAATCTTGGCGCTTTCGGAGATGCCCGGCAGGCGCTCATGCAGGATTTTCGGGTCGAGATGGTCGAGATGCAGGTAGATATGGTCCTTGTTCTTGCCGACGCCGCGCCCGCCCCGGATCTCCATCGTCATCGAGCGTGAGACGACGTCGCGCGAGGCGAGGTCCTTGGCCGAGGGGGCATAGCGCTCCATGAAGCGCTCGCCTTCGGAATTGGTCAGGTAGCCGCCCTCGCCGCGCGCGCCCTCGGTGATCAGGCAGCCGGCGCCATAGATGCCGGTGGGGTGGAACTGCACGAACTCCATGTCCTGCAGTGGCAGGCCTGCGCGCAGCACCATGGCGTTGCCGTCGCCGGTGCAGGTATGGGCCGAGGTCGCCGAGAAATAGGCCCGGCCATAGCCGCCGGTCGCCATGATCGCCATCTTCGAGCGGAAGCGGTGCAGCGTGCCGTCGTCGAGCTTGAGCGCGATCACGCCGCGGCAGGCGCCATCCTCGTCCATGATCAGGTCGATGGCGAAATATTCGATGAAGAACTCGGTGTTGTAGCGCAGCGCCTGGCCGTAGAGCGTGTGTAGCATGGCGTGGCCGGTGCGGTCGGCCGCCGCGCAGGTGCGCTGGGCCGGCGGGCCCTCGCCGAATTCGGTCGTCATGCCGCCGAAGGGGCGCTGGTAGATCTTGCCGGCCTCGGTGCGCGAGAACGGCACGCCCCAGTGCTCGAGCTCGTAGACGGCGGCCGGCGCGTTGCGGACCAGATACTCGATCGCATCCTGGTCGCCGAGCCAGTCCGACCCCTTGACGGTGTCGTACATGTGCCACTGCCAGGTGTCCTTGCCCATGTTGCCGAGCGAGGCCGCCACGCCGCCCTGCGCCGCCACCGTATGCGAGCGCGTCGGGAACACTTTTGTGATGCAGGCCGTCTTCAGCCCGGCTTGCGAGCAGCCGACCGTGGCGCGAAGTCCCGCGCCGCCGGCGCCCACCACGACGACGTCGAAGGTGTGGTCGGTGATCGGATAGGCCTGGCCGGCGTAAGCGGCGGTCGGGCGGGCTCTGGTGATCGCCATCAGGATCAGCCTCCAAACGAGAGCTTCAGGAGCGCGAAGGCGCAGGCCGCGCCGATCGCGATCGCGAAGAAGGTGTTCGCCATCACGGCGGCGATCTTGAGGCCCTCGTGATGGACATAGTCCTCGATGATGACCTGCATGCCGAGCCGCATATGGACCGCTCCCGATACGGTGAAGAGCAGCATCAGGATCGCCACCAGCGGGTGCGACAGAACCGCCGTCGCCGCCGGATAGGGCTTGCCGACGAGCGAGATCACCACGCCGAGGAAGACGATCGTCAGGATGACGTTGGCGACCGCGGTGACGCGCTGCAGCCAGAAATGACCGGTGCCGGACTTCGCCGAACCGAGGCCGCGAACGCGGCCGAGCGGGGTACGCATCGAGGAGTTGGAGTGCATCTGCCGCCTCCTCAGCGCAGGGCCAGGGCAACGATCCAGACCAGGATCGTGAGCCCGCCGGAGACGAAGACGCTGTATCTGGCGAGATTCATGCGCGTCTGCGGATCATAGCCATGGCCCATGTCCCAGACGAAATGGCGCAGGCCGCCGACCATGTGGTGCAGCAGCGCGAAGGAGTATCCGAACAGCACGAGCCGGCCGAGGATCGAGCCCGCGATCCACTGCGCGGTGTCGTAGGCGGCGGGGCCGGAGGCTGCGGCGACAAGCCAGAGCGCGATCAGGAGCGTGCCGACATAGAGCGCCGAACCGGTGACGCGATGGGCGATCGACATCGCCATGGTCCAGGACCAGCGATAGATCTGCAGATGCGGCGAAAGCGGGCGCGCCGCCGGTTTCACGTCTGCCACATTGAATCTCCGACAGAGCCGGCCCGCTGGGGACCTTGGATCGCTTTGGGATCGTTCTAGGGTTGCTGGCTCTGTAACGAAACCGGTCCCATGCCGCAATGCGGCACGTCCGCAGCGAAGTGACGGAATGTGAGATTTGTCATTTTGACATGCGCCGCAGCCAAACCGCCACATCCGCCAGACGGTATCGGCCTATCGTCTAGCACTTTGCTCTATTCGCCTTCGCCGCCGCATCGCAATAGGTTCGCCCGACAAGACGCCGGAACCTGTGCGCGCCCATGCGCCGCCACGGTCGACCGCGCCGCGCCATGGGAGAACCGGAATGAAGTCATTGACCAGGCTCGCCATAGCGGGCGCCGCAGCCATCGCAGTCATGAGCGCCGTAGCCAGCCAGGCCTTGGCGCAGGCCTTTCCGACCAAGCCGGTGACGATGCTGATCCCGTTCGCGGCGGGCGGGCCGACCGATGTCGTCGGGCGGCTCGTCGGCGAGCACATGGCCCGCACGCTCGGCCAGCCGGTGATCATCGAGAACGCGGTCGGCGCGGCGGGCACGCTGGCGGGCCAGCGGCTGATCGGCTCGGCTCCCGACGGGCATGTCATCCTGATCGGCCATACCGGCACGCATGCGGCGGCCGTCTCGCTCAACCCGAACCTGAAATACAAGCCGCTCGAGGATTTCGCGCCCATCGGGCTGGTCAACACCAACCCGATCTTCCTGAGCGTGCGAAAAACCCATCCGAGCCAGACGCTCACCGAATTCGTGACCTGGCTCAAGGCCAACGAGAAGACCGCGACCAACGCCCATGCCGGCATCGGCTCGGTCAGCCACACCACCTGCCTGCTCTTCAACACGGTGCTCGGCGTGAAGCCCAACGGCGTGCCCTATCGCGGCACCGGCCCGGCGATGACCGACCTCGTCGCAGGCCAGATCGACTATCTCTGCGACCAGGCGGTCAATGTCGCGCCGCAGGAGCGCGCCGGCACGATCCGCACCCTCGCGGTGGCCTCCGACGAGCGCGCCGCGTTCCTTCCCGGTGTGCCCACCAGCACGGAAGGCGGCGTTCCGGGCTTCAAGGTCGCGGTCTGGAACGCGATGTTCGCGCCCAAGGATACGCCGCCGGCCGTGGTCGCGAAGCTGAACATGGCTCTGAAGGCCGCGCTGGCCGACGCCGGCGTCAAGGGCAAGCTGCAGGAACTGGGCGCCGACGTGCCGGTTCCGGCGCTGCTGGAGCCGGCGGGCCTGCGCGGCTTCATCGGCGCCGAGATCGAGAAATGGGCCCCGATCATCAAGGCGAGCGGAGTGAGAATCGAGTAATCCAGTTGGACCCTTGGGCAGAATGGCGCGGGGAACCCTCTCCCGGAGGGAGAGGGCAGGGTGAGGGGTCGGCCCTTCTCCGCATAAGGCGAGACCCCACCGCAGCAGGCGGTTGGCTTGGCGTTTCGCTGGTCAAAGGGCCGACCCCTCACCCCTGCCCCTCTCCCTTCGGGAGAGGGGTTCCCCGCGTGTAATCCCCAGCGTCTTGATCCGTGACGCCAGCGTGGTCGGCCTCACGCCCAGAATCTCGGCCGCCCCGCCCGGCCCGCTGACCTTTCCGCCCGCCGCCGCGAGCGCCGCCTCGATGCTGGCCCTGTCCCGCTCGCGCCTGCCATCCTCCGTCAGGATGCCGGCGCGGACGGGTTCCTCGCGGGCCTGTAAAGACGGCCGCGAACGCGTGCTCTCCGGCAGGTCGATGAACAGACGACCCTGCCGCGCCAGGATCGCGGCGCGCTCGATCACGTTCTGCAACTCGCGGACGTTTCCGGGCCAGTCATAGGCGGTGAGCCGGCGCATGTCGCCCTCGCTCAGCGTCAGCCCCTCGACCTTGAGCTTGCGCTGCGCCCCTTTCAGGAAATGCAGCGCCAGAGCGGGAATATCGTCGGTCCGCTCGCGCAGCGGAACGGACAGGATCGGGAAGACGTCGAGGCGGAAATAGAGATCCTCGCGGAAGCGGCCCTCGCGCACCTCGCGGCGCAGGTCGCGGTTGGTCGCGGCGATCAGGCGGACGTCGACCCGGCGGGTGCGCTCCTCGCCGATGCGCTGGAACTCGCCCTCCTGCAGCACGCGCAGCAGCTTGCCCTGCAGTTCGAGCGGAATCTCGCCGACCTCGTCGAGAAAGAGCGTGCCGCCATCGGCCAGCTCGAAGCGGCCGATCCGGTCCCGCAGCGCGCCGGTGAACGCGCCCCTGACATGGCCGAAGAACTCGCTCTCGAAGAGTTCGCGCGGGATCGCGGCGCAATTGACCCGGATCAGCGGCCGCGCCCGGCGTTGGCTCGCCTCGTGGATCGCGCCTGCGATCAGCTCCTTGCCGGTGCCGGATTCACCCGTCACCAGCACCGCCGCGTCGGTCCTGGCGACCAGCTCGACCTGGCTCAGGATCTTCCGGATCGCGCCTGACTCGCCGATCACGCCGCGATGATTGCGCTCGATCGCCATCTCCTCCTGCAGATAGGCGTTCTCGAGCTGCAGGCGCTGGCGCAGGCTGTCGACCTCGGCCAATGCGGCGCGCAGCCGCTCGTCGGCCTCATGGCGCTGGCTGACGTCGCGGAAGACGATCACCGCGCCGGCCAGCCGGCCGCGATCGCGGATCGGCGTCGAGGTGTACTCGACCCAGAAGCCCGAGCCGTCCTTGCGAAAGAATTTCTCGTTCTCGACCTGGTGGACCGCGCCGTCGCGGAACGCGGCGTAGATCGGGCATTCCTGCTGGGGATAGGCGCTGCCGTCAGGGCGGTGGTGGTGGACGCTCGCATGCATGTCGCCGCCGACGAGCTCGCCGGCCTCCCAGCCCAGCATCGCCTCGGCCGCCGGGTTGACGAAGGTGGTCCTGCCCTCGGCGTTGACGCCGAAAATGCCTTCGCCGGCGGCGCGCAGGATGAGCTGATTGCCACGCTCGATGTCCTGGAACAGGCGCTCGCTGCGTAGCCATCCGCTGATCCCGCCGCGCTGATAGGCATCGGCCTCGGCGTCGAGGTCACGCTTGTGGCGGGCGTCGAGATCGTAAAGCGTCAGCAGCATCAGCAGGGCCGGCTCGCGGGAGAGCAGGACGCCGGCGCATTCGAGATGCGGCGCGCGGCCCGATGGGTGGGCCGGCGTCAGGCCGCGCGTCCACCAGGCCCCCTTGGCCAGCACGGCGTCGGTGAAGACCGTGAGTTCCGCCATCTGGTCGGGGAACAGCGCAAAGACGCCCGAGCCGCACAGCGCCGGCAGGTCCGTCTCCAGAAGTGCGCCCGCGGCATGGTTGGCCCCCAGCACCGCGCCGGTGCGGACGTCGATGACCAGCATCGCGTCCGGCGCGCCGGCGAAGACGGGATCGGGCGAGGTGGCGAGCAAGGGAAGAACCCGTTCTACGAAATATCGTCAATCGATCCCGACATTTCGTGATTTACGAGATTTCGTCAATGCACGATCGCTCACAAGCCTTTGATTCTTCGCAGTTGCGAGACTGGAACGGTTTGGCCCGGTGCTTGCTACCAGGCACGCGAGTTTTTGCCGCCCGATCGATCAGCCCGGAGGACAAGAAGCCATGGCCCTGTTCAAGAACCCGTTCGATGGGAACCGCCGCATCACCCGCGGCTGCGACTGCGGCCGGCACGAAAACCAGAGCGAGCACGAGCGCGCGATCCGCGCCGAGGCCGTGGAAGCGTCAGCCTCCGACGAGGGCCGTTACCGTCGCGTCGTCGAGAACGCCGTGATGCGGGCGCTGTTCCCGCAGGACGAGGCGCGCCGCCTGTTCCTGAAGAGCGCTGGCGCCTCGACGGCGATGGCTGCGATCTCCTCGCTCTTCCCCATCGGGCTCGCCACCGAGGTCTTCGCGCAGGCGGTTCCCGAGAAGAAGGACCTCAAGGTCGGCTTCATCCCGATCACCTGCGCGACGCCGATCATCATGGCCGCCCCGCTCGGCTTCTATTCCAAGCACGGCCTCAACGTCGAGGTGATCAAGACCGCCGGCTGGGCCGTGGTCCGCGACAAGACGATCAACAAGGAATACGACGCCGCCCACATGCTCTCGCCGATGCCGCTGGCGATCTCGATGGGCGTCGGCTCCAACCCGATCCCCTACACGATGCCGGCGGTCGAGAACATCAACGGGCAGGCGATCACGCTGGCGACCAAGCACAAGGACAGGCGCGATCCGAAGTCGTGGAAGGGCTTCAAATTCGCCGTTCCCTTCGACTATTCGATGCACAACTATCTGCTGCGCTACTATCTCGCCGAGAACGGCATCGACCCCGACACCGACGTGCAGATCCGCTCGGTGCCGCCTCCGGAGATGGTCGCCAACCTGCGCGCCGACAACATCGACGGCTTCCTCGCGCCCGATCCGGTCAACCAGCGCGCGGTGTTCGACGGCGTCGGCTTCATCCACATCCTGTCCAAGGAAATCTGGGACGGGCACCCGTGCTGCGCCTTCGCCGCATCGCGCGAGTTCGTGACGCAGACGCCCAATACCTATGCCGCCCTGCTCAAGGCGATCATCGACGCCACCGCCTTCGCCACGAAAGCCGAGAACCGCAAGCAGATCGCCGAGGCGATCGCGCCGGCGAACTATCTCAACCAGCCGGTCACCGTGGTCGAGCAGGTGCTGACCGGCACCTATGCCGACGGTCTCGGCAACATCAGGCGCGACCCCAAGCGCATCGATTTCGACCCCTTCCCCTGGGAGGGCTTCGCGATCTGGATCCTGACGCAGATGAAGCGCTGGGGTCAGGTCAAGGGCGACATCGACTACAAGACCGTCGCCAATCAGGTTTTCCTCGAAACCGACACGGCCCGCCTGATGAAGGAGGTCGGCCTCACCCCGCCGACGAGCGGCTCCAAGACCATCGTCGTCATGGGCAAGACCTTCGATTCGACGAAGCCGGAGGACTACATCAAGAGCTTCGCGATCAAGCGGACGTGATGGACGCCATGTCGATACCGGCCCCAACCGTCTTTGCGAGCGAAGCGGAGCTATCCAGCGTCTCGCTCGACGTCTGCCTCAATCGCTTCGTCGCTACGCGCCTCGCAAAGACGGTGAGGATGTCGCCATGACCGCCTCGCTCAATCTCCGCGCCGTCGTCCTGTCGCTGGCGATCCTGTTCGTCTTCCTGGCCGGATGGCATGTCGCCGTCCAGTCGGGAGGAGGAGCGGCCGCCAATATCGACCCCGAATACGCCAAGCTGCTCGGCCAGCAGGTCACGCAGGGCAAATCGGCGATGCCCGGCCCGCTCGATGTCGGCAGGACGCTGTGGGGCCATCTGTCCGATCCGTTCTACGACAAGGGCCCCAACGACAAGGGGCTGGGCATCCAGCTCGCCTTCTCGCTCGGGCGCGTGCTGCTCGGCTATGCCTTGGCCGTGATGCTGGCGATTCCGCTCGGCTTCCTGATCGGCATGTCGCCGCTGATCTCCAGGGCGCTCGATCCGTTCATCCAGGTGCTGAAACCCATCTCGCCGCTCGCCTGGATGCCGCTCGCGCTCTACACGATCAAGGATTCCGGCATCTCGGCGATCTTCGTGATCTTCATCTGCTCGGTCTGGCCGATGCTTCTGAACACCGCCTTCGGCGTCTCGGCCGTCCGCAAGGAATGGCTCAACGTCGCCCGCACGCTCGAGGTCGGGCCGGTGAGGCGCGCCTTCACCATCATCCTGCCGGCCGCGGCGCCGACGATCCTGACCGGCATGCGGATCTCGATTGGCATCGCCTGGCTCGTCATCGTCGCTGCCGAGATGCTCGTGGGCGGCACAGGCATCGGCTACTTCGTCTGGAACGAGTGGAACAACCTCTCGATCACCAATGTCATCGTCGCGATCTTCGTGATCGGCGTGATGGGCATGATGCTCGACCAGACGCTGGCGCGCTTCCAGCGCGCCGTGACCTATCCGGACTGAGGGCCATGGACGCACACGACAAATTCGTCGCGATCGAAGGCATCAGCCGGCGCTATCCGAAGGCCGGCGGCGGCATGACGACGGTGTTCGAGGACCTCTGGTTCTCGATGAAAAAGGGCGAATTCGCCTGCATCATCGGCCATTCGGGCTGCGGCAAGACGACGGTGCTCAACATCCTCAACGGGCTCGATGCGCCCGACGACGGCGCGGCCATCGTCGACGGCCGCGCGATCGAAGGCCCCTCGCTCGACCGCGCCGTGATCTTCCAGGGCCATTCCCTGCTGCCCTGGCGCACCGTGCTCGGCAACGTCTCCTACGCGGTCGCGGCCCGGCGCCGGGACTGGCCGAAGGCGAAGGTGACGGCCCATGCCATGGCCTTCATCGAGAAGGTCGGCCTGAAGGGTTCGGAGCTGAAGAAGCCCTCGGAGCTGTCGGGCGGGATGAAGCAGCGCGTCGGCATCGCGCGCGCGCTCTCGATCGAGCCGAAAATGATGCTGATGGACGAGCCCTTTTCGGCGCTCGACGCGCTGACGCGCGGCACATTGCAGGACGAGGTTCGCCGCATCTGCCTGGAGACCGGCCAGACCGCCTTCATGATCACCCATGACGTCGACGAGGCGATCTATCTCGCCGACCGCATCGTGCTGATGACCAACGGGCCCCAGGCGATGATCGCCGAGATCGTCGAGAACCCGCTGCCGCGCGACCGCAAGCGCACCGAGGTGCATCACCATCCCGGCTACTACGCCATCCGCAACCATCTGATCGACTTCCTCGTGGTCCGCTCGAAGACCTTCAAGGATTCGGTGCCCGACGGCTACGACCGCCGCCACCCGCCGGTGGTGCGGCCGGGCGCGGATGATTCCGGTCCGGACGCCGGCCGCAAGGCGGCGTGACCCACTCACCATCTCGAATGCAGAAAATCCGTCTCGAGGAGGACGACCATGAAGCGCGAAGAACTCACCGAAAAGATTCTCGACATCAAGCGCGAGAAGGACTGGGGCTGGAAGCACATCACCTCGGAGATCGGCGGCATGTCGGAGGTGCTGATCGTCGGCGCGCTGCTTGGCCAGATGAAACTGCCCAAGCCGCTGGCGAAGGCCGCCGCCGAGCTCTTCGGCCTGAGCCCGGTCGAGGAGCGCATGCTCAACGAGGTGCCCTATCGCGGCGGCGGCACGCCGATGCCGCCGACCGACCCGCTGATCTACCGCTTCTACGAGATGGTGATGGTCAACGGTCCGGCCTGGAAGGCGCTGATCGAGGAGGAGTTCGGCGACGGCATCATGTCGGCGATCGACTTCAACGTCGCCTTCGAGCGCGAGCCGAACCCCAAGGGCGACCGGGTCAAGATCGCGATGTCGGGCAAGTTCCTGCCCTACAAATATTACGGCAACGAACAGGGCATCCCGGACTACGGCTTCAAGGAGGCATGAGGCGGCCGACGGGCGCGGCCCGCCGCCTGTCAAACGGCGAGCAGCCTTGTATCGAGCGCGAACGGCTCGGCCGCGACGAGCCTGATCCGGCCGGCGTCGGGATGGCTGTGGTTGATCAGAAGGTTCAGGTCGGGGCAATCCGGCAGGGGAACGATGGCGGAGGGGACGCGCAAAAGCGGCGCGGTCCCTCCCGCAAGCCAATCGTTGCCGATCGCCTGCGTCATCGCCTCGCGCCCGCGCCAGTCGCCCGGCAGATCGGCCAGCGCCCCTTCGTCTACCGCGATGTCGTCTGGCGCGTCGTAACGCAGCATCACGAGATCTGGCAGGAGCGTCGGATCCTCGATGTGGACGAGTTTTTCGAGCACGCAAAGCGATGGCGAAGTCGCGCAATAGGTCACCGGCCGACCGATCAGGTTCCATCGGCCTTCGAATAGAAGACCATAGCCGCCATCGAACGACAGGGCGTGCTGGACGCCCGACAGCCGCCAGAGCCGCATCAGGCGGCGGCGCCCCAGGCAATCTTGCCGAGGATCGTCTCGATCAGGCGCGCGCCGGCCTCGGTCTGCGCGATCGTCAATGGGGCCGCCCCGCCGAGTTCCGCCAGCCCCCGGCGCAGCCAGCGCTGCGCCTTTTCAAAGCTGCCAAACGTCTGTTCGGCAAGCGACTGGACCCGCAGCAGCCGCACGGCCCGGTCGGATTCCTCTATGCTGAGCGGCTGGCTTCGCGCGGCGCGGTGCCGACGCGTGCGATGGGGGATGACGAAACTGTCGATCTCGCTTTCGCTGAGGCCGGCCTTGGCAAGCTCCTGCAGCGCGGCAAGAGGAATCTGGTTTTGAACCAGCATGGCAAGGTCGGCCTGTGACTGGATCTCCGAGCCGAGCACCGCCGGACCGCCGAGCTTCCGGGCTATCTCGGTGACAACGCCGACAGACGCAGGCATGGCGGCCTCCTTCGACGATCGAACCAGATCCGGCAAGATGCCTATTGATATAGAGGCAATTTGCCGCCGATTCAAGCAATCTCAGTCCTCCCTGCCGCCTCCCCGCCTGATCCGCCTGACCGCCGCCCACACCCCCAGCAGCGCGACCGGCACGAACAGCGCCGTCGCGACGCCGGGCTCCAGCTTCAGCCAGCCCGCATCCTTGGCGCCCTTGGCGATGTAGCCGAACAGGCTGACGACATAGTAGCCGATCGCCGCGACAGAGAGCCCCTCGACGGTCTGCTGCAGCCGCAATTGCAGGCGCGTGCGGTCGTTCATCGCGGCGAGGAGATCGCGGTTCTGCTGTTCGAGCGCGACGTCGACGCGGGTCCGCAGCAGGTTCGCGGCCCGCGCCAGCTTGGTCGCGAGATCGCCCTGACGCTCCTGCAGCATCTGGCAGGTCCGCATGGCCGGCGCCATCCGGCGCGCCAGGAAGGCCGCGATCGTCGGCCAGCCGGCATGGGGCTGTTCGCCAATGGCGAGCAGGCGCTGTTGCACGATGGTGTCGTAGGCGCGGCTCGCCCCGAAGCGGTAATTCGAAGAGGCGGCCTCGGATTCGAGCTTGGCGGCGAGCGCGGTCATCTCGTCGAGCAGGGCGTGGTCGGCGGCGAGGCCCCCGGTCGCGGTCATCGTCGAGGCGATCCTGACCAGTGTCTCCTCGGTGCGGCGCACGGACGGCGCGATGCGCTGCGATTCCGGCAGGCCGAGCAGCGCCAGCGTGCGATAGGTCTCGATCTCGAGCAGGCGCTGCGCCAGCGCGCCGGCGCGCGGCGGCGTCAGGGCGCGGTCGAGCACCAGCACGCGCACGAAGCCGTCGGTGCCGGCGCGGAAGTCCGTGGCCGCGATCGCCGCGCCGCCATCGACCAGCGCGGCGGCCAGGCTCGACGCGTCGAAGATGTCATCGAGCGCGCCGATGCCGACCTCCGGGATCAGATGCAGATCGACCGAGACCAGATGCGGCCCCGGCTGCGGAAGCGCGCGCATGCCGTCCGGCAGCGAGCCTGTCACCGGGAGGAAGGGCGCGGCTCCGCTCGCCGGCAGTTCCCAGCTATAGGTTGTGAACTCGCTGTGCTGCTCCCAGCGCAGGCTGGTCTCGGCGAAGCGGGCGCGGTGATGCTTGGCGCCGTCCGGCGGAGGCGGCACGCCGCGCTCCGCGCAAAAGCGCGCCAGCGCCGCGCGGTCGGCGCCGGCCTGAGCGGAATCAGTCAGGAAGGCGAAATGCAGCAGACGCCGCGGCGTCTCGATCGGGGCGAAGGGCCTGGCATGGACCTCGCCGAGGATCGCGCCGCGCTCGGGATGAGGCACGAGCCCGCCCGCCTCGGCGTCGCCGTTCTGGATCATGCTGTCGCTTGCCCCCGCCGCCGGTCGGCCCGGAGACGACAATGGCGCAAAGCCAACTCCGCGACCAGAGCCCGGCGATGCTGGCGCGAGCCGACGGGGACGCTGCGCGCGCCATGCGTTCACGGCGAGACACGCCTCCGGACACATAAATGCAATCGGCCGCCGCATTGGCGACATGCCGCCGCCGGGCGGCCGCCTTATCCCGAGGCTGTGATGACCCGTGTCCAGGGTTCCTAACACTTCATTAACCACGCCGGGGCAACCTGAATGTCACGAAGCCGCATCACGGGTTTTGAGGCCCGGGATCAGCAGCCGGCTCCGTCACGTGGTCGCGATCCTCGGGAGATCGCAGGCCGCGCCCGGCCAGAGTTCCCGTTGGACGGCGAGATGACGGCGCAACTCACTCTGTCCCCGGCGGCCTTCCCGGCGCGCGCATCGGCCGCGCCGGCCCAGCCCGCCGAGGAGATCGCCGTCGAGCCGTCGCCGGCTGCGCGGGCAGGCCTTGCCGCCGGCCTGATGCTGGCCCTGCGCTTCGTCCAGGCGCGCTTCCTCTCCGTCTGGGGCCTGCTCGTCGCCGCCGCCCTATGCCCGGCGCAGGTCTTCGCCGATTTCGCGCTGTTTTCGGCGCTCGCCAACTTCGTCGCGATCGCCGCCCTGCTGCGCTTCGAGGCCGTCTTCTTCCAGAACAGCGACCGCGAACGCCTCGGCCGCGCCTTCCGGCTCGCGGTGGCGTCCGGGTTCGCCTTCATCGGCGCCATGACGCTTGTGGTCTTCACCGTGGTGACGGCGAACTGGGTCGTCGCGGCCTATGGCGCGCTGTTCCTCGTTTCGCTGACGGGCCGCGCCGTGATCCGGCTCCTGACCTCGGAGGCGACGGCCGAGGGCGATTTCGCCACCATCGGCAACAGCAATATCGTGCAGGCGATGGTGCAGCCCGGCATGATGATCGCCTTGATCTGGCCGCTCGGCGCGACGTCTCTGGCGCTCTTCGCGGCCGACGCCATCGGCCATGCCGTCGCCGCCGCCTATCTGGTCTGGCGTCGGCGCGGGGCCCTGGTCAGGCTGGTTCGTCCCGCCGCCTGGTCGCGGCCGGAACTGCGCGAATCGGCCAGCCGCTGGCGCGCCGCGCCGCGCTTCCTGCTGCCGTCGGCGCTGCTCTCCTTCGGCTTCATGGTGATCCCGCTGCTGGCGCTGCCGATGGCCAGCAACGCCTTGCTCGCGGCCCATGTCGCGTTGGCGATGCGGCTGCTGGAGGTTCCGACGCAGATGTTCGCCGCCGTCTCGGTGCCGCTGGTGCTGTCGAGCCTGCGGGCCCGCGCCGCTCATGGCCGGCAGCAATGGGTCCGCTTCGTCACCTTGTGCCTGTTCGCGGCGGCGGCCGGCCTGTTCGCAGCGATCGCCTTCGTCGCGATCGGCGCGGACGTCATGCTCGACGGGACGCAGTGGCAGGGCATCGGCGAGGTCGTCGCCATCATGGCGCTGTTCTATGGCGGCATCGCGCTGGTCGCGCCGCTGCACGAGATCGCCTCGCTCTCGCGTCATCCGCGCCGGCAGGTCGCGACCAATGCGCTGGCGCTGGTCGCGGCGGGCGGCGTGATGCTGTGGTTCGGCACGCTCTCGCTGGCGCTGCTCTGCGCCATCGGCGTCGTCTCGCTCGGCCGGATGCTCGCCCATGTCCAGTTCGCCTGGACGCGGCTGGGGATCGACGCGATCGGGCCTGCGCCCGTGATGCGCGTCTGAGGCCTATTCGCGCCGGATGATCCGGTCGGCCAGGAGCGAGGACAGGAAGCCCGGCTTGAACTCGCGCTCCAGCCGCTCGGGATCGTAGTCGGTCGCCACCCAGTCGAGGAAGGCCTTGCCTTGGCTGAGCCCCTCGCGGCGATAGGCCTCGAAGAAAGCGTCGAGGATGCCGGTCTTGGCGAATTTGAAATGACCGTAGCGCAGCGAGAGCTGCTTCGCCGCCTCGTCGAGCGGACGGTTCTCGTGGAGGACCAGATAGAGCGCGGCGAAGAAGCCGGCCCGGTCCGCGCCCGATTTGCAATGCACCAGCGCCGGCTCCTCCAGCGCGGCGAAGAACGCCTTGGCGCCGAGGATCGTCTCGCGCTCGGGCGCGCCGCGCGAGCGCAGCACGAAATCGACCAGCGTGACGCCATGGCGCTCGCAGGCCTCGCGCTGCAGCGGCCAGGAGCCGTGCTCGCGCCCGCCGCGCAGGTTGACGATGGTCCTGATCCCCTGGCGGGCGAAGGCGGCGATCTGCGTGGGCGCCGGCTGCGCCGCGCGCCACAGGGCCGGCGTGACGCGGTGGGCGTTGAGATAGACCATGCGGAACACGCCATGGTCGACCAGCAGCATGTTGGCCCAGGCGCGCAGGCGGTCGAGCCCGCCGCCGATCGGCCGGTCCCAGCGCGCGATGCGCGCCATGCGCCGCGCATAGCGTTCCTCGTCGGGGCGCAGGCGGTTCAGCATGGCCGAGGCCCGCAGGCAGGGTGAGCGGCGCGGTTCATGATGAGCGCGATACCAGCGCGGGCGGCGACGCGCAAATCGGACGGCCCGCCGGCAAGACAGTCGGCAAGAAGGTCGGGCTTGGCCTTTTGCAGCCTATCGCGCATAAGGCCCGCCGGATCTCCGAAATTCCTGACAGGTCAAGACCATGCGCCTCGACGCCATCTCCATCGGCAAGAACCCGCCCGACGAAGTCAATGTCGTCATCGAGGTCGCCATCGGCGGCGAGCCGATCAAATACGAGATGGACAAGGAGGCCGGCACGCTCTTCGTCGACCGCTTCCTCTACACGCCGATGCGCTATCCGGGGAATTACGGCTTCATCCCGCACACGCTCTCGGAGGACGGCGACCCCTGCGACGTGCTCGTCGCCAACACGCGGCCCCTGATTCCCGGCTCCTACATCGCGGTCAGGCCCATCGGCGTGATGCTGATGCAGGACGAGGGCGGCGGCGACGAGAAGATCATCGCCGTGCCGGTGCCCAAGCTGACCAAGCGCTACGAGAACGTCCACAACTACACCGACCTGCCCAGGATCACGCTCGACCAGATCCAGCACTTCTTCGAGCACTACAAGGATCTGGAGCCCGGCAAATGGGTCAAGCTGCTGGGCTGGGGCGACGCCGCCAAGGCGAGGCAGCTCATCGTCGAGGCGATCGACCGGGCGAAGGCGGCGAAGGGCTGATCCCTCTGCCTCCAAGGGGAGACGGGACTCACCCTCCGATCGCCTCGCCGAGCGCCACCACACGCCGCGCCATCTCGGCGTGCATGCGCTCGACCATGCGGCCATCGAGCTGGATCGCGCCCTTTCCGGCGTTCTCGGGCAGTTCGAAGGCGGCGATGACGGCGCGGGCCCGCGCGAGTTCGTCGGCGTCGGGCGCGAAGACCGTGTTGGCGACGGCGACCTGGCCGGGATGGATCAGGGTCTTCCCGTCATAGCCGAGATCGCGTGCCTGCTCGCATTCAGCCAGAAATCCGGCCTCGTCCCTGAAATCGTTGTAGACGCCGTCGAGGATGTCGACGCCATGGGCGCGCGCGGCCAGGATCGCGCTCGTCATCCAGGACAGCATCGGCGCGCGGCCCGGAACGAGCCGGGCCCGGGTTTCCTTGGCGAGGTCGTTGGTGCCCATCACGAAGCAGGCGAGCCGCGACGCGGGATCGCGCGCCGCCCGCGCGATGGCGGCGACGTCGATGATGGCCTGCGGCGTCTCGATCATCGCCCAGAGCCTGATCTCGGCCGCGGCCCACAGGCCGTGCAGCCTGGCGCCGATCTCCAGCACCATCTCGGGCGAGGAGATCTTGGGCACGAGAATGGCGTCGGGTCCGGCCTCGGCGGCGGCGGCGAGATCCTCGGCGAACCACGGCGTGTCGAGGCCGTTGGTGCGGATGACGAGCTCGCGCCGGCCGTAGCCGCCGGCCTTGACGACGGCGCAGACCTGATCGCGCGCCATCGCCTTCGCCTCGGGCGCGACCGCGTCCTCGAGGTCGAGGATCAGCGCGTCGGCGGCGATGTCGCGGGCCTTTTCGAGGGCGCGGGCGTTGGAACCGGGCATGTAGAGCACGCTGCGGCGCGGGCGGATCATGGTCATGGCTTGGTCTCCTGGCGGCATGAAGCCGCTCTTCGCTGCACTGCACACTAGACGAAGGCGCGATGCAACGTCAGTTCTGCGAAAGGCGGATGAAGGGGGGGTCGGGAATGGTTTGGATTGCTGGGGTGGATGGGTGCAGGAAGGGCTGGGTGGCGGCGTTCTACGATACGGAAGCGGCGGCAGCGCCGATTGTAGAGGTCTTCACCCATTTCAGTCAGATAATGACAAGCAGCTATGCCCCGCAGTTCGTCGCAGTGGACATGCCGATTGGATTTCCTGACCTGATCGATGAAAGTCGCGGTCCCGAGCAACTCATCAGACCGTTGCTCGGCCGGCTCCGAAACGCGGTGTTCAACATGCCGTCGCGCCAAGCTCTGGAAGCGGTAACGCGCCCTTGGAAGGGCAAGATCGAACAACTGGCTGCCCATGCCGAAACCAACATCGTCGCACGAGCGACATCCTCCGTCGGCGCAGCATGCTCGATCCAGGCGTTTTGTCTGTTCGGCAAGATCAAGGAGATCGACGCGCTGTTGAAGGCTGACAAGGGTCTTCGAGAACGGGTGTTCGAAATTCATCCAGAGTTGGCGTTCCGGACAATGAACGGCGCACCTCTGCTCCATTCCAAGAAACTCAAGAAGAAGATCAATCCGGCTGGCATGGCGGAGCGCAGAGCGCTGCTGATCGCAAGCGGTTTGCCAGCGACCTCCGTCAACGCAGCGCCTCCCAAAGGCGCGGCCGCCGACGACGCGCTCGACGCCCTCGCCGCGCTCGTCGTCGCCCGGCACATCGCCGCCGGGCGCGGAAGGCCCTTCCCCGACCCGCCGGGACGCGATAGCCACGGCTTGCCAATCGCGATCTGGACCTATTGGCCCGATCGCCCGCCCGCGAAGGACCGCTCCATGACCGACCGCCCCGTTCCCCGCGCCATGATCGAGGATGCGGCCGCGCGCATAGCCGGCCATGCCCGGATCACGCCGGTGATGCGGCTGGGGACCGGCGCGTTCGACTCGGCCGCCGACATCTCGCTGAAGCTGGAATGCCTGCAGCATGCCGGCTCGTTCAAGACGCGCGGCGCGTTCAACAACCTGCTTTCGCTCACCGTTCCCGAGGCCGGCGTCGCAGCCGCGTCCGGCGGCAATCACGGCGCGGCGGTGGCTTTTGCGGCCCGTGCGCGCGGCGTGAAGGCGACGATCTTCGTTCCCGAGATCTCGCCCGCCGCCAAGATCGAGGCGATCCGCCGCTTCGGGGCCGATGTCCGCATCGGCGGCGCGCAATACGACGACGCGCAGGCCGCCTGCGACGCCTTCGTCGTGGCGACCGGGGCGCTGAAGATCCATCCCTTCGCCGCGAAAGAGACGATCGCCGGCCAGGGCACGCTCGGGCGCGAATGGGACCTGCAGGAACCCGATCTCGACACCGTGCTGGTCGCGGTCGGCGGCGGCGGGCTGATCTCCGGCATCGCGGCCTGGTTCGCCGGCTCGAAGGTCAAGGTCGTCGGCGTCGAGCCTTCGGGCTCGCGCGCCCTGCAGGCGGCGCTGGACGCCAAGGGGCCGGTCGACGTCAAGGTGGTTTCGGTCGCAGCCGATTCTCTCGGCGCGCGCAATGTCGGCCCGCTGGTCCATGAGATCTGCAAGGACGCGGTCGATCGTGTCGCGCTGGTCGAGGACGACTGGATCACGAAGGCGCAAGGCGTGCTCTGGCGCGATTTCCGCCTGGCCGTCGAGCCCGGCGGGGCGGCGGCTCTGGGGGCGCTGCTGTCGGGGGCCTATGTCCCGGGCAAGGGCGAGCGCCTCGGCGTGCTGGTTTGCGGGGCGAATGTGGATCTGGGCAAACTGGCGACTATCGTTGGTTGAGCGCGGAGAACCCCTCTCCTTTAAGGAGAGGGGCAGGGGTGAGGTGATGGCCGCTGGACCAGTGAGAAGTTAAGCTGGCCGCAAGCGGCGGTAAGGTTTCGCTCCGCTTGGAGACCGTCCGACCCCTCACCCTGCCCTCTCCCTACGGGAGAGGGTTCCCCATGCCCATTCTCCTTGGTTTAAGACAATGGCACTGGACGCCTCGCCTTGCGGCGGCACACAATCTCCGCAACCGAAACGAGTGTCGAAGAGCCCATGTCCGACCCTGCCCCAAAGACCAGTCCCGGCCGCTTCTTCGAGGATTTCCGCCTCGGCGAGACCATCGTCCATGCGACGCCGCGCACGGTCCGGGCCGGCGACGCCTCGCTCTACAGCGCGCTCTACGGCCCGCGTTTCGCGGTGCAGGCGTCCGACGCCTTCGCCAAGGCGATCGGCTACCGCGACGCGCCGGTCGACGACCTGCTGGTCTTCCACATCGTCTTCGGCAAGACGGTGCCGGACATCTCGCTCAACGCCGTCGCCAATCTCGGCTATGCCGATGGCCGCTTCCTCAGGCCGGTCCATGCCGGCGACACGCTCTCGACCACTTCGGAGGTGATCGGGCTGAAGCAGACCTCGGCGGGCGACGCCGGAATCGTCTATGTCCGCTCGATTGGCCGCAACCAGAACGCCGAGATCGTGTTGAGCTATGCGCGCTGGGTGCTGGTCCGCAAGCGCCGGCCCGGCACGCCGGCCCATGCCGAGCAGGTTCCCGACCTCGCCAAGGCCGTGCTGCCGGAGGAACTCGGCGAGGGCTGTCCGCCGATCGAACTCTCGGCCTATGACGACGCGCTGGCCGGCTCGCCCTTCCGCTGGGGCGACTATGCGGTGGGCGAGAAGATCGACCATGTCGACGGCGTCACGGTCGAGGAGGCCGAGCACCAGATCGCGACCCGGCTCTACCAGAACACCGCCAGGGTCCATTTCGACGGCTATGGCGCGCGCGAGACCCGCTTCGGCAAGCGGCTGATCTATGGCGGGCATGTCATCAGCCTGGCGCGCGCGCTGTCCTTCAACGGCCTCGGCAACGCCTTCCACATCGCCGCGATCAATGGCGGCCGGCATGTCGCGCCGCTCTTTGCAGGCGATACCGTCTTCGCCTGGAGCGAGGTGCTGGAATCGGCCGAGCTGACCGGCAGGGGCGATGTCGGCGCGCTGCGGCTGCGCCTCGTGGCGACCAAGAACCGGCCCTGCAACGAGCACCCGCTCAAGCATGACGGCGACCACTACGACGACGGGGTGATCCTCGATTTCGACTACTGGGCACTGCTGCCGAGGTGAGACCTCCTGCCAGGAACCGGCAGCGTCAGCGTTAGGCTCTCGCCATGCCTCTGCCCAATCGCATCCGCCCGGATGGCAGCCTCTTCGCCGATCCGGCGCGCGGAACCCTGTTCGGCAATCGCGGCGGGCGGTTTCATGATCCGGCGACGCGGGTGCTGCCCCGGCGAACCCATGCCGGCCGGCAATGGATCTGCTGCGTGCTCGCCTTCAAGGGCCGGCGGCGTGCGGTCTGGGGCAAGGGCTACACCGAGCTGTTCTTCTGCGACGAGGTGACAGCGCTGGCGGCGGGACACCGTCCCTGCGTCGAATGCCGCCGCAGCGCCGCGCATGCCTGGCGCGCGGCACTGATGGCGGGTCGCGGACTAACAGAGACGCCGCTTTTTCCGCGGATCGACCGGCTGCTCGACGGCGAGCGGCGCGACGGCCGGGCCAAGCGCTTCCACGCGCTGCAGGCCGACAGCCTGCCCGACGGCGCGGTGGTCTTGCAGGGCGACGACTTCCTCGCGCTGCGGGAGGGAGCGGCGCTGCTCTGGTCGCCGGGCGGCTATGTGGCGAGGCTGGCGCGCCCCACCGGCCTCGTCAACGTCGCGACGCCGCCGGCCTCGCTGGCCGCGCTTGCGAACGGCTATCGACCGTTATGGCATCCATCCGTCACGAAACACGCCTGACCTCGCCGCCGCTCGCTTGCGGTCGCCATGGACGCGGCGCATCGTGCCGCGCCGTCAGGTCCGAGGTCGTCGCGCCGGGGCGGCGCCATCGACGCCAGTCACGGAACCGGGGGAAGACCATGTTGCGGACCACTCTCGTCGCGCTCGCCATCGCGCTTGGCGCCTACATGCCGATCTCCGGGGGCGCTCTCGCGGGGCCGCTTGCGATCACCAGCGCCGACCCGGTCGCGATCGTGACGATCCCCGACGCGTGGCCGAACTCCAAGGTCGCGCGCGGCGTCGAGTTCAAGACGCCTGACGACGAGATCTATGTCTGGTTCGAGCTGATCGCGCCCGGCGAGATGGACGCCGTCCAGAAGGAGCATGACGTCTATTTCCAGAAGGAGGGCGTGAGGATCACCGGTTCGTCGGAAACGACGAAACAGGAGATCAACGGCCGGGCCTGGTCCTTCACCGAGTTGAAGGCGACGAGCAAGGACGGCCCCTCGATCATCCGCTATGTCGCGATCAACCCCAATGTCGCCGGCAAGATCATCCTGATGACCTACTGGGCCTCCGAGGACGGCCACAAGAAGCACGACGCGGCGATGCGGAAGATCGTCGACAGCATCGCCTTCAAATAGGCCGCCGCCGGCCGCGGCCACGGAACTTTTGCCGCCCGGGCGGCGTTGCCCCCGCATTCACAATCCATCTTTGGGGGTAGCTTCAATGCGTTCGATTGCTCTCTGGCTCCTCGGCATCCCGATTCCGATCATCATCCTGCTCTGGTTCTTCATTTGAGCAGAAAGCTCGTCCAAATGCCGACATGGCCGGGTCCGCGATCCGGCCATCTCCCGTTACGCGACCTGACCGCTGACCGAGGCTGCTGACACGGGCTGACCTCGCTACAGGCGAGTGCTTCGGCCCGACGCGCATGACCGTTGCCCGCGCAGCGATGGGCTCGCGTCATCGCATCGTCCGCGTTCCTCCCTTATATGCCGGTCATGTCCGCGATCATTACCGTCACCAATCTCTCCAAAACCTATGCGTCCGGCTTCCAGGCGCTGAAGTCGGTCGATCTCGAAATACGCCGCGGCGAAATCTTCGCGCTGCTCGGGCCCAACGGCGCCGGCAAGACGACGCTGATCAGCATCATCTGCGGGCTGGTCAATCCGAGTTCAGGGCAGGTGCTGGCCGACGGGCACGACATCGCCCGCGACTATCGCGCCGCGCGCTCCGCCATCGGCCTCGTGCCGCAGGAGCTGACCACCGACGCGTTCGAGACCGTCTGGTCGACCGTCTCTTTCAGCCGGGGCCTGTTCGGCAAGGCGCGCAACCCCGCCCATATCGAGCAGGTGCTGAAGGACCTCTCGCTCTGGGACAAGCGCGACACCGAAATCCGCCGTCTCTCGGGCGGCATGAAGCGCCGCGTGCTGATCGCCAAGGCGCTGAGCCACGAGCCGCGCATCCTTTTCCTGGACGAACCGACGGCGGGCGTCGATGTCGAATTGCGTCAGGACATGTGGAGGATGGTCCGCAAGCTGCGCGAGGACGGCGTCACCATCATCCTGACGACGCACTACATCGAGGAGGCCGAGGAGATGGCCGACCGGGTCGGCGTCATCAGCAAGGGCGAGATCATTTTGGTCGAGGAGAAGAGCGAGCTGATGCGGAAGCTCGGGCGCAAGCAACTGACCTTGTCGCTGCAGGAGCCGCTGACGGCGGTCCCTGAGCCGCTCGCCGCCTTCGATCTGTCGCTCGCCGGCAACGGCTCCGAACTCGTCTACAGCTACGACACCAAGGCCGAGCGCACCGGCATCACCGCGCTCCTGCAGGCCCTGGGCGAGAACGGCATCCGCTTCCGCGACCTCCAGACCAGCCAGAGTTCGCTGGAGGACATCTTCGTCAGCCTGGTGAGGAGCCGGTCATGAGCCTCATCAACTGGCACGCCATCGTCGCGATCTACCGCTTCGAGATGGCCCGGACCCTGCGGACGCCGATGCAGAGCATCCTCTCGCCGGTGATCTCGACTTCGCTTTATTTCGTCGTCTTCGGCGCGGCGATCGGCTCGCGCATGCAGTCGATCGACGGCGTGCCCTATGGCGCCTTCATCGTGCCGGGCCTGATCATGCTCTCGCTGCTGACGCAGAGCATCGCCAACGCCTCCTTCGCGATCTATTTTCCGAAATTCACCGGCACGATCTACGAACTGCTCTCGGCCCCGGTCGCGTGGTGGGAGGCGGTGGCGGCCTATGTCGGCGCGGCCGCGACCAAGTCGATCATCCTCGGCCTGATCATCCTGGCGACGGCGACCCTGTTCGTGCCGCTGCGGATCGAGCATCCGTTCTTCATGCTGCTCTTCCTCGTGCTGACGGCGACGACGTTCAGCCTGTTCGGCTTCATCATCGGCATCTGGGCCGACGGCTTCGAGAAGCTGCAGGTCGTGCCGCTGCTGATCGTGACGCCGCTCGCCTTCCTGGGCGGCTCGTTCTACTCGATCGAGATGCTGCCGCCGTTCTGGCGCGTGGTGACGCTGTTCAACCCGGTCGTCTACCTGATCAGCGGCTTCCGCTGGAGCTTTTACGGCGTCGCCGATGTCGGCATCGGAACCAGCCTCGGCATGACGCTGGTCTTCCTCGCCGCCTGCATCGGCGCGATCGCCTGGATTTTCCGGACCGGGTATCGGCTGAAGAACTGAGGTCAACGCCTCGGTTCCGAACTCCCGTCATTGCGAGCGCAGCGAAGCAATCCAGCCGTCTCGCGCAAACGCTGGATTGCTTCGCTGCGCTCGCAATGACGGTGAGGTCTGAGCGGTCGGATCGGGGCTGCAGCATGAGACGGCTCGATCCTATCCCGGTGGCCGATAGCCCGCATTGTCGGCCTGTTGCGCGGCGGCGAGGAGTGGCTCGTAGCTGTCGGCGCCCGTTTCGGCGAAGCCAACCAGCGCCAGCGCGGACAGCAACGACGCGGCATCGCGATCTTCGGATGCGTGGAGGAGCGCAGCCCGCAAGCGCGCCACGATATCCTGATCAACCCCCTCCGAAGCGACCAGCAGCGGCATCGGCGTCGGCCGCGTCGTCTCGATTACGCGCAGGCGCGCTGCCGTCTCCGGCTCATGCGCCAGCAACAGGTCGTGCCAGAAAGAGTCGAGCGGGCCGATGTCGATCTCGCTGGCCAGCACCGCCTCGACCACGCGCCTTGGCGTCAGCAGCGGGCCGATGCTGGCCGCGTAGAGCGGCAGGCCTTCGCGGCGATGAGGCAGAAGATGCGAGCGCAGCGCGTTGAAGCCCGATTGCGAGTGCTCGACGGTCCAGCCGAGGCGATGGCCGAAGCTTTGTTCGAGCGTTGTGATCGCGCTGCCCTCCTGCACGACGAGATGCGTCGCGTAGAACGGCCGGCCGTCGGCCAGCGGCGACAGCGGGACCGGCGCGGCGACCGGCTGGACCGGAAAACCGCCCGTCGCGAAGGGATAGCCACAGATGAAGGCCAGCCCCAGATCGTCGCGGGTCCAGAGCTCTTCCAGGGGAGCCGGCGCGGCGTGTGGAATGATCGTCAGCCCGATTCCCGCGCGGTGCGACACCCAGGCGAACAGCGCGGCCCACGCATCGGCGACGGCCGGATTGACCGCATACATCCGCGCATTGGCGACGAGGCTCACGCGTAGCGCAGCCGCTGGCCGAGCCCCATCGTCTTCGCCTTGGCCAGCATGAAATCGCCGAGCGCGATGTCCGAGAGGGAGAGCCCGCGATGCCAGAACAGGATGGTCTCGTCCTCGCGCTCGCGGCCGGCCTTGAGCCCCGCGACGATCTCGCCCATCTCGGCATGCAGCGTCTGCTCGGAGAGCAGGCCTGCCTCGACATGTGCGCGAAGCGAGCCGAACTGGCCGCCCTTGCACTGGCCCCAGTCGTCGACGACGAGCTTGCTCATGATGTCGGTGAGCGAGAGTTCGACCGCGCTCATCGTGCCATAGGGCACGACGAAGGCCCCCTTCTTGATCCACTCCGTCTTCAGCATCGGCGCGGGCGCATCCAGCCGCGAGGCCTCGACGACGATGTCGGCGCCTTCGACGCAAGCGCGCCAGTCGTCGGTGACGGTGACCGGCTTGCCGAGATCGGCCGCGAGTTTGGCGCCGAAGGCGTCGCGGCTTTCCTTGCGGCGCGAATGGACGCGGATCTCGTCGAAATCAAACAGCGAATCGAGCAGGCGGACATTCCAGTAGGCGGTGCCGCGCGCGCCGACATGGCCCAGGACTTTCGAGCCTTTCCGCGCGAGATGCTTCGCGCCGATCGCCGTGATCGCGCCGGTTCGCATGTCGGTGAGGTGGCTCCCGTCCACGATCGCGGTCGGCACGCCGGTGGCGGGGTCCATGAGCAGCAGCAGGCCCATCTCGGAGGGCAGGCCGAGCTTGTAGTTGTCGACGAAATCGCCGATCACCTTGACGCCGGCCCGGTTCATCGGCGCGCGGAACGCGCCGCGCAGCACATTGAAATGCCCGTTGGCGACCTTCGGCATCAGATGCATGCGCGGTTCGATCACGGCCTCGGCCCGGCCCTGCGCCGCGAGCCCCGTCTCGACGGCGGCGATGATCTCGGCGTCGGTCAGGTTCAGCGCCGCGACGTCGAGAGCGTTGAGAAAGTCGATATAGAGCGGTTCATGGGCCACGGGCGGTCTCGTTCTGGTCGGAAGGCAACGCCAGCGAGAGTGACCGGCACGGCATGGTCGCGCAAGGACGACGCACGGGCCTCGCGGTTGCGTGACGCGCGGGCGTGATTGACTTCGCCCGGCGCATCCTGTCTTCAACCGGCATGACCGACACTTCGACCATGACCCGCGCGGACGCGGCTCCGCATGCGCGCCGGCGCACCTTCGCGATCATCTCGCACCCGGACGCCGGAAAGACCACGCTGACCGAAAAGCTGCTCTATTTCGGCGGCGCGATCCAGCTCGCCGGCGAGGTGCGCGCCAAGGCCGGCCGGCGCCAGACCTCGTCGGACTGGATGAAGATCGAGCGGCAGCGCGGCATCTCGGTCGTCACCTCGGTGATGACCTTCGAATATGACGGACACGTCTTCAACCTGCTCGACACGCCGGGCCATGAGGACTTCTCCGAGGACACCTACCGCACGCTGACCGCGGTCGATTCCGCCGTGATGGTGATCGACGCCGCCAAGGGCATCGAGGCGCGCACCAAGAAGCTGTTCGAGGTCTGCCGGCTGCGCGACATCCCGATCGTCACCTTCATCAACAAGGTCGATCGCGAGACGCGCGACCCCTTCGAGCTGATCGCCGAGATCGAGAACACGCTGGCGCTGGATGTTGCGCCGATGACCTGGCCGGTCGGGCGCGGACGAGACTTCGTCGGCACCTACGACCTCAAGGCCAACACCTTCCGGCGCAACCAGAAGGGCGACGAGCAAACAGAAGACCAGAAAGTCTCCGGTTGGGACGACCCGCTTTTCGACGAGTTGCTGCCGCATGGCGCGGCCGAGGCCTGGCGCGAGGAGGTGTTTCTGGCCTCAGAGGGACTGAAGCCCTTCGACCTGCAATCCTTTCGCGAGGGCCATCTGACGCCGCTCTATTTCGGCGCGGCCCTGCGCGACTATGGCGTGCGCGACCTGATCGACGCGCTGGGCGCGCTCGCGCCGAGCCCGCGCGCCCAGATCGCCGACAAGCGGCAGGTCGAGGCGGGCGAGCCGAAGATGACCGGCTTCGTCTTCAAGATACAGGCGAACATGGACCCCAACCACCGCGACCGCATCGCCTTCATGCGGGTGTGCTCGGGCAAGCTCTCGCGCGGCATGAAGGCCAGGCTCGTCCGCACCGCCAAGCCGATGCCGCTCAACGCGCCGCAGTTCTTCTTCGCGCGCGACCGCTCGATCGCGGAAGAAGCCTATGCCGGCGACATCGTCGGCCTGCCCAACCACGGCACCTTGCGGATCGGCGACACGCTGACCGAGGGCGAGGACATCGTCTTCAAGGGCGTGCCCTCCTTCGCGCCGGAAATCCTGCGCCGCGTCAAGCTGAAGGACGCGATGAAGGCCAAGAAGCTGCGCGAGGCCCTGCAGCAGATGGCGGAGGAAGGCGTCGTCCAGCTCTTTTTGCCGCATGACGGCGCGCCCGCCATCGTCGGCGTCGTCGGCGCGCTGCAGCTCGACGTGCTGAAGGAGCGGATGGAGGCGGAGTATTCGCTGCCCGTCGATTTCGAGCCCTGCCAGTTCTCGATCGCGCGCTGGGTGTCGTCCGACGACAAGGCCGCGCTGCAGAAGTTCGTGGGGCTCAAGCCCTCGTCGATGGCTGACGACCTCGACGGCGACCCGGTCTTCATGGCGTCGTCCCAGTTCACGCTGAAATACGACGCCGAGCGCGCGCCGGAGGTGACATTCTCCGACGTGAAGGACTATCAGAAGGTCGCGGGCGGGTGAGTGACTGCCTAAAGTCGAGCATGGATTCTAGCACCATCTGATGCTATACATGATGCCTCGATGGGAGCGCGGCCATGAGAACGACGATCACTCTCGACGATGAATTGATAGCGCAAGCACAGGCCTACACCGGCCTCGATGAAAAATCGGCGCTCGTTCGTGAAGCGCTGAAAGCGCTGATCCAGCGTGAATCCGGCCGTCGTCTGGCAAAACTGGGCGGCTCGGACCCCAACGCGACAGCTGGGCGCCGCCGCCGCCCGTCGGACACCTGACCCAACCTGATGATCATCGTCGATACGTCGGTATGGATTGGCCATTTTCGACAAGAAGAGCCGCGCCTTCTCAAGCTGATCGAACAAGGGAGCTTGCTCATGCATCCCTTCGTCATAGGCGAGATCGCGTTGGGGTCGCTGGCTCGTCGCGAAGCGACAATCGTCCTCTTGTCGAAGCAGGATGAAGCGCCTGTCGCAACTCTCCCGGAAGTGCTTCGACTGATCGAGCGCGAGCGCCTCCATGGTCTTGGCATCGGCTATGTCGACGCCCACCTGCTCGCCTCGGCCAGGCTGGCGGACGCGACGCTCTGGACCCGCGACAAGCGGCTCGACCTTGCCGCCGGCCGCCTCGGCGTCCGGGCCGGGATCGAACGCCGGCATTGAGGCCGGGGACACCATTCCCCTCAATCCCCCCGCGCGGATCCGGCCTCATCATGGCGCTGTCCTCAACCGGAGAGCGCCATCATGTCCATGCAGGGTTCGACGATCGCGGCCGCGCCGCCGCCAGCGCCCGTTCGCCTATCGCCGCTGTCTGTCACCGCGGAGCGGCTGCGCCGGCTCGTCCCGTCGGGCAAGCCGGACATCATCGCCGGCGTCGCTGCCGGCTTCGACAATCTGGCTCCGGCTGCCGGCGTCACGACGCGGCTGCGGCTTTGCCACCTGCTGGCGCAGGCCGCCCACGAGACCGACCGCTTCCGCACGCTGGAGGAATATGGCGGCGCGGCCTATTTCGCCCGCTACGAGGGCCGCCGCGACCTCGGCAACACGCAGGCCGGCGACGGCGCGCGTTATCACGGCAGGGGCATCTTCCAGCTCACCGGCCGCTTCAACTATCGCCGCTTCGGAGAGGCGATCGGCGTCGATCTGGAGCGCGAGCCCGACCGGGCGAAGGAGCCCGAGATCTCGCTCAGGGTCGCGCTGGCATACTGGCGCGAGCGCGGCTGCAACGCGGCAGCCGACGCCGACGACGTCGCGCGCGTGACGAAGCTGATCAATGGCGGCCGCAATGGCCTGACCGAGCGGACCCGGTTGCTGGCGGCCGCCAAGACCATCTGGGTTTAGTCCGGCGCCTGCCGCCCATACAGATCAGCCCGCGTCAGCGGCAGGCCCGACGCGCCCTTGCGGCGCTTCGAGACCAGCGTCTGGTTGACCATCGCCCCGCCGCGCTCGAAGGCGAGCGAGCACCCGGCGAGATAGAGCAGCCACATCCGCGTGCGCTCGGGGCCGATCTCGGCCTCGGCCTCGGCGCGGCGCGCGTTCAGCCGCTCCCACCACAGCCGCGTCGTGCGCTGGTAGTGCTCGCGCCAACCCTCGACATCGTGGACCTCGAAGCCGAAGCGCTCGAGATTGGCGATCGACATGCCCAGATGGTCGAGTTCGCCGCCGGGAAAGATGTAGCGCACCAGAGCGCGGTATTCGGCCGGCATCTTTCCGAACGCCCTGTCGGTCTTCTTGGCGCGGCGCGAGATGCTGTGGTGCAGATACAGGCCGCGCGGCCGCAGCAGACGGTTCACCGCGCGAAAATAATCCGGGTGGTTGGCGATGCCGACATGTTCGAACATCCCGATCGATGAAATCTTGTCGAACTCGCTATCCATCTGGGTGAAATCCTTGAGGTGCAGCGTGACGCGGTCGCCGAGGCCGAGCCGCTCCACCTTCTCCCGCGCCAGCTTGAGCTGCTCCTCGGCCAGCGTCACGCCATGGGCCTCGACGCCGTAATGCTGCGCGGCATGGCAGACCAGCGCGCCCCAGCCGCAGCCGATGTCGAGCAAGCGGTCGCCGGGCTTCAGGCGCAGCTTGCGGCAGATCATGTCGAGCTTGTCGCGCTGGGCGCGGTCGAGGTCACCATGGTCCTCGGTGAAGTAGGCGCAGGTGTAGACCATCTCCTCGTCGAGGAAGAGCCGGTAGAAGGCGTTCGAGACGTCGTAATGATAGGCGACATTGGCCTTGTTGGTGGCGGGAGCGCCGTCTCGCGCGATCTCGTCGCCCTTGCGATGAGCCACCGCCGCCGGCGCGGAGCCGGGCGCGAACAGGAAGCGGCGCACGACATCGAACACCGCCGCCTTCGGGATGGCGCGGGCGAGCCGCCCGATCTTGCCTTCGGGCCGCGCCGCCGCCAGATCGAAGATCGAGCCGTTCAGGATGGCGATGCGGTCGGCGATGTGCAGGTTCAGCAGCGTGTCGAGTTTCGGCCTTCGCAGGAGCGCCGCCACAGCGCCGCCATCGTGAATGGCGATGGCGAGCCCGGTTTCAGGCCAGTGCGCCGGGACGCGGCTGCCGTCCCACAGCGCGAAGCCGAGCTTCAGGCCGAGTCTGGCATGAGCTTCCGCCAGCAGTCGCCGCAAAGCGGCAAGCCCCTTGTCGTGACGATCCATGCCGATGCCGTTCGTTGAGCGGATCGCCCGTCTTGGCTGCAGTCGCGCGGCTTGGCAACATCCGCTCAGCCGGCCACCGCGCCGGACAAGGCGGAAAAACGCCGGGCGATCACCGGATTCTCGGGCGATAACGGAATAGGCGGCGGGGCCGGGATCGTCTCGGCGAAATGGCAGGCGACCTGCGCGCCGCTGTCGAGCCGTCGCAGCACGGGCTGCTCGGCCGAGCAGCGTCCTTGAGCATGCGGGCAGCGCGGATGGAAGGTGCAGCCGCTGGGCGGTTTGAGCGGGCTCGGCACGTCTCCCTGCAGCACCGGCCGCTCGCGGCGCAGGCCGGGGCTCGGCAGCGGCGCGGCGGCCAGCAGCGCCTGGGTATAGGGGTGGCGCGGCTGGTTGTAGAGCGTCGTCTTGTCGGCGAGCTCGACGATCCGGCCGAGATACATCACCGCCACCCGCGTCGCGATGTGCTTCACCACGGCAAGGTCATGGGCGATGAAGAGATAGGACAGGCCGAATTGGCCCTGCAGGTACTGCAGCAGGTTGACGACCTGCGCCTGGATCGACACGTCGAGCGCCGAGACCGGCTCGTCGCAGACGACGAGGTCGGGCCGCGTCGCCAGCGCGCGCGCCACGCCGATGCGCTGGCGCTGGCCGCCGGAGAACTCGTGCGGGAAGCGCTCGGCATGCTGCGGCCCCAAGCCCACGACCTTGAGCAGCTCGGCGACTTTCGCGGGAACCCCGGCAGGCGTCGCGAGCCCATGCAGCAGCAGCGGCTCGGCCAGGATGTCGGAGACCGACAGGCGCGGATTGAGCGAGGCGAACGGGTCCTGGAAGATGATCTGCATGCGACGGCGCAGGCTTCGCAATTCGTTCTTGCGTAGCGCCAGCATGTCCTGCCCGTCGAAGCGCAAGCCCCCCGCGCTGGGCTCGATCAGCCGCAGGATCAGCCGGCCGGTCGTCGATTTGCCGCAGCCGGATTCGCCGACCAGCGCCAGCGTCTCGCCACGCTCCAGCGTGAAGGAGACGCCGTCCACCGCCTTGACCACGCCCTTGGAGCGGCCGAGCAAACCGCCCGAGAGCGTAAAGTGCTTGGCGAGGCCATCGACCTCCAGCAACGGGGCGCCATTGCCTGGAGACATCATGGCGCGGCCTGTTCGATCGGCGCGCGCCAGCAGGCGACGGCGTGGTTGGAGGCCAGCTCCCGCAGCGGCGGCATCTCGGCGCGGCAGCGCTCGATCGCGACCGTGCAGCGCGGCGCGAAGCGGCAGCCGGCCGGCATCGCGTCGGGCGCCGGCACCATGCCCTCGATGGTCTGGAGGCGGTCGCGGTCCTCGTCGAGTCGCGGGATCGAGGCGAGCAGGCCCAGCGTATAGGGATGCTGCGCGTCGGAAAACAGCGTCGCGACATCGGCGCGCTCGACGATCTGTCCGGCATACATCACCACGACGTCATCGGCGGTCTCGGCAATGACGCCGAGATCATGCGTGATCAGGATGATCGCGGTGCCGAGCCGCTTCTGCAGATCGCGCATCAGGTCGAGGATCTGGGCCTGGATCGTCACGTCGAGCGCCGTCGTCGGCTCGTCGGCGATCAGGAGCTTGGGATCGCAGGCGAGCGCGAGCGCGATCATGACGCGCTGGCGCATGCCGCCCGACATTTCGTGCGGATAGGAATCGACGCGGGTCTCGGGCGAGGGGATCTTGACCAGCCGCAGCATCTCGACGGCGCGCTCTCGCGCCTGCGCCCTGCCCATGCGGCGGTGGCGGCGCAGGCCCTCGACGATCTGCTCGCCGACCCGGTAGACCGGGTTGAGCGAGGTCATCGGCTCCTGGAAGATCATCGCGATCCTGGCGCCCCTGATCTCTTCCATCTCGGCCCGAGAGCGCTTCAAAAGGTCCGCGCCCTCGAAGACGATCTCGCCGCCGGCGCGGATGCCCGGCGGCTCGGGCACCAGCCCCATCACCGAGAGCGAGGTCACGCTCTTGCCGCAGCCGCTCTCGCCGACGATGCCGAGCGTGCGCCCGGCATGGACGGAGAAGCTGACGCCGTCGACCGCGCGGTAGAAGCCCCGGTCGGTGCGGAAATGCGTCTTGAGGTCGCGCACCTCCAGCACGGGCGCGGTCATGCTTTCAGACGAGACGCTCGCGCTCATTCAGCCCTTCCCGGCCGGAAAGGTCAGAGGCGAAATCTCGAGATGGTCGCGCCTGGCCCAGTCGAGATCCTTGACCTTCGGCTCGGCCCGGCGCTGCGCCTCCTCCAGCTCGGCGGCGGCCGAGGCGTAGTCCATGGTCAGAACCTTGCCGTTCTCGACCACGGTGACGCCGTCGACGATGACGGTGGTGACGGCGCGCTCGCCGGCCGCGTAGATCAGGCTGCGGACCGGGTCGCGCAGCGGCCGCATCATCGGATGAGTGACGTCGACGATGACGATGTCGGCCTTGGCGCCCTTGGCGAGCCGGCCGATGTCGTTGCGGCCGAGCGCCTTGGCGCTGCCGATCGTCGCGGCGTTGAAGGCGTCGGAGGTGCGGACGTCGTAGACGTCCTCGCCCATCATGCGCGAGCCGATGCAGACGGCGCGCAATTCCTCCAGCATGTGGTGGGGATAGGTGTCGGTGCCGATGCCGACATTGACGCCGGCCGCCACATATTGCCCGAAGCTCTGCATCGCGATGCCGCGGCGCTGGAACACGATCGGGCAATGGGCGACGCTGGCGCCGGTCTCGACCAGAGCGTCCATGTCGCCGGTCGCCGGCCATTTCACCGAGGAGTGGTGGTCGAGGAAGATGCCATGGCCGATGATCGAGAACGGCCCGAGCACATCGAGTTCCTCCAGCCATTCGACCGGCGTCATGCCGTGGCGGCGCGTGATCTCGTGGAACTCGACGACGCTCTGCGCGGCGTGAATCTGGAAGGGGACCTTGCGCTTCTCGGCCTCGTCGAAGCTGTCCTGAATCAGCGCGGGCGTGCAGGTGTCGATCTGCGAGGGCGAGACCATGCCCGAAAGCCGCCCCGAATCGTCGGCCGCGACCTGGTCGAGGAGTTTCATGGCGACCGCCATCGCCGTCTCGCCGGCCTTGGCGTCCCATTCGTATTTCGCCAGATGGCCGTTGTCGGTGTACCAGCGCGCCGAGCGGTACATCGGCGAGAACACGGCCCGAAGGCCGGACGCCTTGAAGGTTTCCAGCCAGCCATCCCAGGCGACCGACATGTCGACCAGCGTGGTGACGCCCGACATCAGCAGTTCGGAATAGGTCACCTGCGCGCAGGATTTGATGCCTTGGGCGTCGCAGCGGAACAGCGGCATGAATTCGTAAAGCGCCGTGCCGTACATCTTCGGCGAACCGAGCTCGTCGTTCCAGCCCTTGCACATCGCCTCGGAGGAGGGATGGGAGTGGATGTTGACGAGGCCGGGCATCACCATCCTGCCGCGCCCGTCGATCGTGACGTCCGGCTGACCGCGATAGGAGCCACCGACATGGATCAGCTTGTCGCCCTCATAGGCGACATCGCCATCGCGCAGATAGACATGCCCCTTGGCCCTGGCGTCGTAGGCCACGATCCATGCGGCGTTGCGGATGAGGGTGATGGTCATGGGCTAAGCTCCGGCATGGTGGCAGGCGGGTGTGCATGGAAGGCGAGGCGCTGGAAGAACCCCTCTCCTGTAAGGAGAGGGGCAGGGGTGAGGTGACGGACGTTTCGCGGTAGGCCTGAACCGACGCGCGGTCAGGGCTCACGCCACTGGTTGAAGGGCCGACTCCTCACCCCTGCCCCTCTCCCTCCGGGAGAGGGGTTCCTCGTGTCTCGCTGGATAGAGGGCGTCACCTCACGAACTTCAGATCCAGTCCCTTGTACAACCCGCAGCCATAGATGTTGTGCGCCTTGAACGGGGCGAGCCGCGCCGAAGCCGCGATTTTCATCGGCTCGTGATAGAGCGGCAGCCAGACGGCGGCCTCGTGGACCTGCGTCAAGACCTCGCCATAGGCGGCGGCGCGGTCGGCGTCGTTCAGGGCCGAGGAGCCCTTGGTCAAAAGCTCGTCGGTCCTGGCGTCCTTCCAGTTCATCCGGTTGGGCGTCGGCGCATTGGTCGAGCGGAAGTAGAGGTTCAGCGCGTCGCCGGCCGAGATGTAGGGGAAGCTCATCCCGAACATGTCGAATTCCTGAGTGGCGAGCTTGCCCCAGGCGATGGTGGCGTCGAACAATTGGATTCGCAGATCGACGCCGATCTTGCGGAGATCGCCCTGGATCGCCTCCATCAGCTTCTGCCAGGTCGAACCGGTGAAGCCGTAGACGATCGGCGAGAGCTTCTTGCCATCCTTCACGCGGAAGCCGTCGGGCCCCTTCGTCCAGCCGGCCGCGTCGAGCACCTTGTTGGCCTCGGCGACGTCGGTCTTGATCAGCTTGGAGGTCAGCGCCTTGTTCCAGTCGAGCGCCTCGGTCGAGATGTAGGAATAGGCCGGCTCGACCTCGCCGAAATAGAGGTTGTCGGCGATCGCCTTCTGGTCGACGGCCATGACGATGGCGCGGCGCACGGCCGGATCGTTGACGCCGTCCTTGTCGATCTTGAAGCCGACGAAATAGGTCCAGAACGCCTCCTTCGACTCGATCACCTTGAGGTTCCGGTTGGCGCGCAGCTGCGCCATGCCGGAATAGGGCACGTATTGCGTGACCTGGCTCTGGTTGGTCATCACGGCGGCGAGCCGCGTGTTCTCCTCGGGCACGATGCGCCAGACGATCTCCTCGATCTGGGCCGCGCCCTTGTTCTCGTAGATCGGCGGGCCCCATTTGTAGGCGGCGTGCTTCTTCAGGCGGAACTCGTTGCGCGGCTTCCAGTCGCCCCAGCAGTAGGGCCCGGTGCCGTTGAAGCCCTTGACGCCGAAATCCGCGCCCAGCGCCTCGACATTGGCCTTGTCGACGATGACGGCGAAGCTCTGGGTGAGCTGATAGAGCAGCTCCGAGAAGGGCGCCTTGAGCTTGTATTCGATGGTGGTGTCGTCGGTGGCGACGATGTCCTCGACCTGGCCGGCGCGCCAGGCGACCGGCGAGCGCGTGGCGGGGTCGATCCAGCGCTTGATCGAGTAGGCCACGTCCTGCGCGGTCAGCTTCTTGCCGTCGCAGAAGGAGACGTCGTTACGCAGCTTGAAGGTGTAGGTCTTGCCGTCGGGCGAGGTCGTCCAGCTCGTGGCGATGCCGGGCTTGATCGTCGCCATGTCGTGGTCGAGCGAAACCAGCGTATCGCCCATCATGAACAGGATTTCCGAGGCCGCCCGCGCCGTCGAGCGATGCGGATCGTAGCGGTCGGAATCGACCTCGCGGACGATGGTGAGCGAGGCATTGGAGCCCTGCGCCAGCGCCGGGCCGGAGAGGGCGGCGAGGCCAATCAGCGCCCCGGCGGCCATGGAAGTGAAATGTTTCACGCGCAGTCTCCCCTTTTTGTTTCGTCGATGGTGGTCAGGTGTTCCGCAGGCGCGGATCGAGCAGGTCTCGCAGCGCATCGCCCAGCACATTGGCGCAGAGCACGATCATCACGATCATCAGGCTCGGCAGCATCGCGATGTGCGGCGCGAAGAACAAGGCGTCCCGGCCGAGCGACGCCATCATGCCGAGCTCGGCCTCCGGCGGACGGACGCCCAGCCCGAGAAACGACAGCGCGGCCCCGATCAGGATGATCTGGCCGAAACGCAGCGTCAGGAACACGAAGACCGAGGACAGGCAGTTCAGCGCCAGATAGCGCCAGATCAGCGTCCGGTCCGACAGGCCCACCGCGCGGCCGGCCTCCATGTAGTCCTGCCCCATCACGACGATCGCGGCCGAGCGGGTGATGCGCGCGACGTCCGGAATGGTCGCGATCGACAGCGCGATGACGATCGCGGTCAGGCCCGGCCCGACCACGGCCGCCAGCGCCAAGCCCAGCAGGATCGCGGGGAAAGAGAGCAGGATGTCCGCGAAGCGCATCACATAGGGGTCGATGCGGCGGTAATAGGCGCTGAGCAGCCCGAACAGCGCGCCGAGCCCCCCGCCGACGATAACCGAGGCGAGCCCCATCACCAGCGTCAGCCTCGTGCCGTAGAGCAGGCGCGAGAGCATGTCGCGGCCCTGCCCGTCGGTGCCGAGCCAGTATTGCGGCAGCGAGCCCTCGCTCCAGCGCGGCGGCACGAAGGGCCGGCGGGTTGTGTTGTAGGGGTCGAAGGGCGCAAGCCAGGGCGCGAGAATAGCGGCGACGCAGATCAGCCCGAGCAGGATCGCGGCCGCCAGCGCCAGCCGGTCGCGCAGGATGCGCCGCAGCATCGGCGAGGCGAGGCGGCGGCGCTTTGCCGGGGCTGCCGGGAGGGTCGCGTCAGCCATGCCTCTGCACCCTAGGATCGAGCGCGGCGTAGAGCATGTCGACGATCAGGTTGATCGTCAGGAAGGCGAGCGCCAGCACCAGGATCGCGCCCTGCGCCAGCGGGAAGTCGCTGGCGAGGATCGCCCCGACCGCCAGCCGCCCGACGCCCGGCCAGGAATAGATCGTCTCGGTGACGACCGCGCCGCCGAGCAGATAGCCCGCCTGCAGGCCGATCAGCGTCACGACCGGAATCAGGGCGTTCCGCAGGACGTGCTTCAGGACGACCGTCCGCTCGGAAAGCCCCTTGGCGCGGGCGGTGCGGACATGGTCGGCGTTCATCACCTCGAGCGCCGCCGTGCGCGTCATCCGCGCGATCGGCCCGATGAAGATGAGGCCCAGCGTCAGCGCCGGCAGCGCGATCGAGGCCAGGCCCGACAGGCTCCAGAGCGGCCCGCCACGCCCGATGAAGGGCAGCAGTTCCCACTGGTAGCCGACATATTGCATCAGGATCAGCCCGATGAAGAACACCGGCGTCGAGACGCCGGCGACCGAGATCGCGATCACCAGCCGGTCGAGGAAACGGCCGCGGTTGACCGCGGCGATGGTGCCCAGCGCGATCCCGACGGGAATGGCCCAGACGAGGCAGGCGAACATCAATTCGACGGTGGGGCCGATCGCCTCCCCCAGATCCTCGGTGACGCGGGTGTTGGAGATCAGCGAGACGCCGAGATCGCCCTGCAGCACGCGGGCCATGTACCAGAAGAACTGCACGACGATCGGCCGGTCGAGACCGAGATCCTTGCGGATTTCGGCGATCAGCTCGGGGCTGGCGGTCGGGCCTGCGATGATCGCGGCCGGATCGGCCGGAACGAGCTGCAGCAGCAGGAAGCCGAACAGAAGCACGCCGAACAGCACCGGCACCGACAGAGCGAGACGCGAGGCGACGTGGTTCAGCATGGGCCGGGCAACCCCATCATTGCGAGCGCAGCGAAGCAATCCGGCGGACTCGCGCAATCCCGCTGGGTTGCTTCGTCGGCTGCGCCTCCTCGCAATGACGGCTTCATCACGCCTCCGCCTCGAAAACGATCTTCCCGTCGAGGATCGTCATGTCGCAGCGCGTCTCGTGCAAGAGCTGTTCCGGCGTCGCCTGCGAGAGGTCGCGCGAGAACACGGCGACGTCGGCCGCCATGCCCGGCAGCAGCTTGCCGCGATGGTTTTCGCAGCGGTTCACATAGGCGCCGAACTCGGTATAGGCGCAGATCGCCTCATTGATGGTGAGCGTCTGGTCGGGGCCGATCACCGTGCCGCGCGCGGTTTTGCGGGTCAGCATGGTGTAGATGTTGGGCCAGATGTTCGCGTCGCAGACCGGCGCGTCGGAGGAGGCGGCGGGTTTCAGCCCGGCCTCGATCCAGTCGCGCATCGGATAGGCCGGATGCACTCGGCTTGGCTCCAGCACCGCGAGATAGAGATCGCCGAAATCGTAATGGAAGATCGGCTGCGGCACCGGCTCGATGCCGAGCCTGACCATGCGCGCGATCTGTTCCCTCGTGTTGAAGCCGCAATGCTCGATCCGGTGGCGACGCTTCGGGTCGGGATGATCGTGCAGCGCCTTCTCCATCGCGTTCAGCGTCTGCTCGATCGCGGCGTCGCCGATGGCGTGGACCGCGAGCTGGTAGCCCATGGCGTGGTAGTCGCGGGTCAATGCGTCCATCTCGGCGTCTTCGAGGCAGAAGATGCCGTTCGTCTCCGGCTCGCCGAGATAGGGCTCGCTCATCGCCGCCGTGCGCCCGCCGGCCGAGCCGTCGGTGAAGATTTTCACGGGGCCGACGCTGAGCCAGGCGTCGCCCGCGCCGGTGACGAGACCGTCGGAATAGGCCTGGGAGACGATGCCGTTATGGCCGCCGAGCAGGCACATGTTGGTGCGGACAGGCAGGCGGCCGGTGCGCCTGGCCGTGCGATAGGCCGCGACCTCGCGATACTGCGAGCGCATGCCCACGGCCGCGTCCATCACGCTGGTGATGCCGAACTGGTTGCAGTAGAGCCCAGCCCGCTCGATCGCCGCGACGAGTTCCTCGTCGCTCGGATCGGGAATGATCTTCTTGATCGGGTCGCGGCCGTTCTCGGCCATCAGACCGGTGAGCGAGCCGTTGACCTGCTCGATCGCGCCGCCGGGCGGAACAGGCGTGCTCTCGTCGACGCCGGCGAGGCTCAAGGCCAGCGAGTTGGCGACCGAGAGATGGCCGCAGGCGCGCACGATGTAGACGGGGTTGTCCGGCGCCGCCCGGTCGAGCTCGGTGCGGTGCGGATGACGCTTCACGTCGAGCTCGAAATGATCGTAGCCGCGCGCCAGGATCCAGTCGCCGGGTTTCGCCTTCGCCGCCGCGGCGGCGATCATGTCGAGCAGCCCGTCGAGCGTGCGGACGAAGCGCGGCCTGATGTCGAGCTCCTTCATCGTCAGCCCGAGCGGCAGCAGATGCAGATGCGCCTCGTAGAGACCGGGCGTCGCCATGCGGCCGGCCAGCTCGATCACCTTCGTGCCGGCGCCGATCAGCGGCTCGAGTTCGGACGGCGTCCCGGTCGCAAGCACCTTGCCGGCCCAGAGCGCGACTGCCGTGGCATAGCCCTCCTTCAGCCCGAGAAAAATGGGGCCGTTGCGGAGAACGATATCGGCCTTGGGCAGAGCGACCATGGGTTTGGTTCCTTCCGGAACGAAATCATGGCCGCATCGGGCGCGGCGGGCAATCCGCCGGCTACGCTAATTTTCGGCGCGCCGGCGCAAGATTCTGCGGGCGCTATTCCGAAGGATAGGCGGAAATTCGCTGGGGTGGATCGGCTGGCTGGTCGTCGAGAACCGGAGCGTAGCGGTCGTCTGTCCGTGAGCGCCGGACACGCAGACGGCCGCGCCAGACGACCTCCCCAGTAGAATTTACGCCAGCTCGAAACGAATATCCTGCGCGCCTTCCCACAGCGTCTTGCGGCCGAGCGGGTAGATGTTCTCCAGCCCCGAGGTGAGCGTGATGAAGTGGTTGCCGGCGAGCTGGCCCATCTTGCTGGCGAAATGCACGCCGCCATAGGCGAGCAGGATCTCGGTCTCGCTGATGCCGCCGGGATAGAGGATGATCTGGCCGGGCGCGGGATAGCTGGTGTGGTTCTCGTAGCCGACGCCGAAATCGAGTTCGCCGAGCGGCATCCAGACGCCCTCGCCCGACCAGCGCACATGCACGATCCTGGAGACGAAGGGCAGATGGCGCAGGAAGGCGGCGCAGGTTTTCGGCGCGGCTTCCAGCTCCAGCCTCGCGTCGAAGGTGAAGGGGCCGGCGGTGACGATCAGCTTGCTCATAGGGTCCGGGTCTTTCGGTTCGGAGGTGGGCGCAGGACGGTTCAGCCTCATCCTGAGAGATGACGAAGGGGTCTCTACGAGATCGCTTCCTTGAGGTCGAGCGTGCCGACCTTGCCGATCGCCGCGTAATTACGCTTGAGCCAGCGTTTGGCGGCGCCGCGGCCCATGTCGCGCAGGCGCAGCAGAAAGTCCCAGTCCGAGTTCAGCCGCGACGACGAGGTCAGTTGCGCCAGCGGGGCCCCGCCGTCGATCCGGTGCATCAGCACGCGCTTGTATTCGTCGGTCGGGAGCTTGCCGGCGTCGACCAGCCGGTTGACGAAGTCGATGGCGCGCAATTCGCGCAGCAGCGAGGCGTTGAAGGTGATCTCGTTCAGCCGGTCCTGGATCTCGCGGGCCTTGGTCGGCAGGGTCTTGCGCTGCAGCGGGTTGATCTGCACCAGCATGATGTCGTCGCAATGGGCCTCGTAGAACAGCGGGAACAGCGCCGGATTGCCCATGTAGCCGCCGTCCCAATAGGCTTGCCCGCCGATCTTCACCGCCTGGAAAAGCAGCGGCAGGCAGGCCGAGGCCATCAGATGGTCGGGCGTCAGCTCTTGCCCGTGGAAGACCTTGATCTTGCCGGTGCGGACATTGGTGGCGGCGATGAACAGCTTGACCTGGTCGCAGGCGCGCACCTTGTCGAAATCGATCAGCTCGGAGATGACGCCGCGCAAAGGATTGATGTTGAGCGGGTTGATGTCGTAGGGGCTCGCCACCTTCGAGAACATCTCGAACCAGATCAGGCCGGGCGGCGTGCCGCTGCTGCCCCATGCTCCGAGCAAAGTGTCGATCAGCGAGCGCTGCGAGCCGCCATATTTGCCGTCGACGCTGATCGCCCGCCAGAACGTCTCCAGCTTGGCGCGCGCGCCGTCCGCCCCGCCCTCGATCCAGCCCTCCGCGACCACGACCGCGTTCATCGCGCCGGCGCTGGTGCCGGACAGGGCCTCGATCGCCAGACGTCCGTCTTCAAGGATCGCGTCGAGCACGCCCCAGGTGAAGGCGCCATGCGCGCCGCCGCCCTGCAGCGCGAGCGAGACGGACCTCTCGGCCTTGGGACCGACGAGCCCCTTGGCCGGGACGGAGCTGGCCTTGCGTCGGCCGGTCACGCGGCCGTCCAGCCGCCATCCATCGGCAGCGTCGCGCCGGTGATCGACTTGGCGGCATCCGAGCACAGGAACAGCGCCAGCCCCGCGACCTGCTCGACGGTGACGAACTCCTTGGTCGGCTGCGCCGTCAGCAGCACGTCGTTGATGACCTGCTCCTTGGTCAGCCCGCGCGCCTTCATCGTGTCGGGGATCTGCTTCTCGACCAGTGGCGTCCAGACATAGCCCGGCGCGATCGCATTCACGGTGATGCCCTGCGTCGCGACTTCGAGCGCGACCGTCTTGGTGAAGCCGGCGATGCCGTGCTTGGCGGCGACGTAAGCCGACTTGAACGGCGAGGCGACGAAGGCGTGCGCCGAGGCCGTGTTGATGATCCGGCCCCAGCCCTTTTCCTTCATCTTCGGCAAGGCGGCGCGCGTCGCATGGAAGGCCGAGGACAGGTTGATCGCGATGATCATGTCCCATTTCTCGATCGGGAACTCGTCGACGGGGGCGACATGCTGGATGCCGGCATTGTTGATCAGGATGTCGACCGCGCCGAATCGCGCCTCTGCCAGCGCGACGAAATCGACGATCTCGGCGGGTTTCGTCATGTCGGCCGGCGAGAACAGCACCGTCACGCCGAATTCCTTTTCCAGTCCGGAACGGATCGCCTCGGCCTCGTCCGGCGGCAGGATGCCGTTCAGGACGATGTTCGCGCCCTCGGCGGCGAGCGCGCGGGCATAGGCCAGCCCGATGCCGGAGGTGGAGCCGGTGATGGCGGCGCAGCGGTCTTTGAGGAACATGAGCGTCAAGGCTCCTGACAAGGGGGATAAAAATGCTTAGGTTGCACGCTGGGGCAGGGCATGCGCCGACGGTCCCTGAAGGGTCGCGGCAAATTGCCCGATGTCTTTTTGCAACGCAACACGGCCGACATGCAGCCCGACGCACCAGCCCGCGAACGTGACGGCCATGACCGCGACGCGCATGATCATGACGCGCATCGCCACGGCCACGAGGACGGCGGCTGCCGTCACGCCCATGAGCACCGCCACCACGCGGCCGAGGCGCTGGAGCGGGCCGAGCGCATCTGCCGCGAGCGCGGCCTGCGCCTGACGCCGATCCGCCGCAAGGCGCTGGAGGCGCTGCACGCGGATCACAGGCCGGTCGGGGCCTATGACCTCGCCGACCGCATCTCGCCGGAGGGCGGACGCAGGCTCGCGCCGATCTCGATCTATCGCGCGCTCGATTTTCTCGTGGAGCAGGGCTTCGTCCACCGGCTCTCCTCGAAGAACGCCTATCTCGCCTGCCCGCACGGCCATGGCGCGGGCGAACTGGTCGCCTTCCTGATTTGCGAAGCCTGCGGCGGCGTCGACGAGGACGCCTCGCCCGCGATGAGGAAGGCCGTCGCGGCGATCACCGCGGGCCGGCAGTTCGCGCCGACCCATCAGGTCGTCGAGATCGTCGGCCGCTGCGAGCATTGCCGCGGAACTCGGCCATGACGGCGAGGATGGCATGACGGCGAGGATGGCATGAACGAGCGCGTCGCCCTCGATTGCCTGCCCGACCGGGCCGGCCCGCAGCCGCGCCGGATGACCGTGCCTGTCATGGTCGGCAATGTCGCGGTCGGCGGGGCCGCGCCCATCGTCGTGCAGTCGATGACCAACACCGACACCGCCGACATCGCCGGCACGGTGGCGCAGGTCGCAGCCCTCGCACGGCAGGGCTCGGAGCTGGTCCGCATCACCGTCGACCGCGACGAGGCGGCCGCCGCCGTGCCCCATATCCGCGAACGGCTCGACCGGATCGGCTGCGACGCGCCGCTCGTCGGCGATTTCCACTATATCGGCCACAAGCTGCTGGCCGAGCATCCCGCCTGCGCGGAAGCGCTGGCGAAATACCGCATCAACCCCGGCAATGTCGGCTTCAAGGACAAGAAGGACCGCCAGTTCGGCCAGATCGTCGAGCTCGCGGCCAGGCACGGCAAGGCCGTCCGCATCGGCGCGAACTGGGGCTCGCTCGACCAGGAGTTGCTGACCGCGCTGATGGACGAGAACGCCCGCTCGGCCCAGCCGATCGAGGCGCGCGCCGTGATGCGGGAGGCGATGGTGCAGTCGGCCCTGCTCTCGGCCCAGCGCGCCGAGGAGATCGGGCTGGGGCGCGACCGCATCATCCTCTCGGCCAAGGTGTCGGGCGTGCAGGACCTGATCGCGGTCTACCGGACGCTGGCGAGCCGCGCCGACTACGCCATCCATCTCGGCCTCACCGAGGCCGGAATGGGCTCCAAGGGCATCGTCGCCTCGTCGGCGGCGCTCGGCATCCTGCTGCAGGAGGGCATCGGCGACACGATCCGCTTCTCGCTGACGCCCGAGCCCGGCGGAGACCGCGCGCTCGAGGTCAAGGCGGCGCAGGAGCTGCTGCAGACCATGGGCTTCCGCGCCTTCGTGCCGCTGGTGGCGGCCTGCCCCGGCTGCGGGCGCACCACCTCGACCGTGTTCCAGGAACTGGCGCGCGACATCCAGAGCTGGATCTCGACCTCGATGCCGGAGTGGAAGACGCGCTATCCAGGCGTCGAGGCGCTGAACGTCGCGGTGATGGGCTGCATCGTCAACGGGCCGGGCGAATCCAAGCATGCCGATATCGGCATCTCCCTGCCGGGCACGGGCGAGGAGCCCACGGCGCCCGTCTTCGTCGACGGCCGCAAGGTCGCGACCCTGCGCGGGCCCGCCATCGCCGCCGAGTTCAAGACCATGGTCGACGGCTATGTGGCGAAGCGCTATGGCGGGCGGGCCGATGCGGCCGAGTAGGCCTGCAACTGGCGGCGCGCGCCTTTGCGCCTGCTTTGCATCGTGCTAGAGCGCCCGGCCTTTGCTGCACCGCAGCGCGCGGAGATCCCTGATGGGGAATGACAATCCGAATCCGCCGACCGCCCGGCCGGAGGATTCCCGTTTCGGGCTCGACGACGGCCATGGCGAACCCGGCAAGCAGCCGCATTCGACCAGCAGCTTCGCCGTGCTGGCGCTCGGCGCGCTCGGCGTCGTCTATGGCGACATCGGTACGAGCCCGCTCTACGCGCTGCGCGAGACGGTGCTGGCGGCGACGGGGGCGGCGTCCGGCGGCCATGGCGGCGCGGTCGACATCGCCCTGACCACCCCGGTCCCGCGCGAGGTCATCATCGGCGTGCTCTCGCTGATCCTGTGGTCGCTCGTCGTCGTCGTGACCCTGAAATACATCGTGCTGCTGCTCTCGGCCGACAATAACGGCGAGGGCGGCACGCTGACGCTGGTGGCGCTGGCGCAGCGCGCGCTCGGGCGCATGCGCGGCGGCGTCGTGCTGTTCCTCGGCATGGCGGGCGCGGCGCTGTTCTATGGCGACGCGGTGATAACGCCGGCGATCTCGGTGCTGTCGGCCGTGGAGGGCATCAAGCTGGTGACGCCGGCGCTGAACGACTACGTCGTGATGATCGCGTCCGGCATCCTGATCGCGCTGTTCCTGGTCCAGAGCCGCGGCACCGAGAAGGTCGCCAACTTCTTCGGGCCGATCATGATGATCTGGTTCCTGACGCTGGCGGGGCTCGGCGTCTACCATATCGCCGACGATCTCGGCGTCTTCGCCTCGATCAACCCCTATTGGGGCGTGCATTTCTTCGTCAACAATCCCGGCGTTTCGCTGGCCGTCCTCGGCTCGGTCTGCCTGGCGGTCACCGGGGCGGAGGCGCTCTACGCCGATATGGGCCATTTCGGCCGCGGCCCGATGCGCGGGGCCTGGATCTTCATGGTGTTTCCGGCGCTTTGGCTGAACTATCTCGGCCAGGGCGCGCTGATCCTCTCGGACCCGACCGCGATCGACAATCCGTTCTACAAGCTTGCGCCCAAAGGCTTCATCCTGCCGCTGGTGATCATGGCGACGATCGCCACGATCATCGCCAGCCAGGCGGTCATCACCGGCGCCTACTCGCTGACGCGGCAGGCTATCCAGCTCGGCCTGCTGCCGCGGCTGGAGATCCGCCACACCTCGGAGCACACGTCGGGGCAGATCTACATTCCGCGCATCAACATCATGCTGCTGATCGTGGTGCTGATGCTGGTCTGGACCTTCCGCACCTCCTCGAACCTCTCGCATGCCTACGGCATCTCGGTGTTCGGGGCGATGATGGTCGATTCGCTTTTGGCTTTCATCGTGATCTGGAAGGGCTGGCGCTGGTCGCTGGCCGCCACGCTGGCAGTGGTGACGCCCTTCCTCGTCGTCGATGTCGCCTTCTTCTCGGCCAACATGCTGAAGCTGTTCAGCGGCGGCTATGTGCCGGTGCTGCTCGCCATTGTGCTGATCGTGCTGATGTGGACCTGGGTGCGCGGCACCAAGATCCTGTTCGACAAGACGCGCAAGACCGACGTGCCGCTGCTCGAGCTCGTCGGCATGCTGAGCAAGAGCCCGCCCTACCGCGTCAAGGGCATGGCGGTGTTCCTGACCAGCGACCCGGAGACCGCGCCGGCCTCGATGCTGCACAACCTCAAGCACAACAAGGTGCTGCATGAGCGCAACGTCATCCTGACCGTGCGCTCGGCCGATACGCCGCGCGTCGGCGAGGAGGAGCGCGTGCGCCTCTCTCGCATCACCGACGATTTCTGGCGCGTCGAGATGACCTATGGCTACATGGAGAGCCCCAACGTGCCCAAGGGGCTGGCCGTGCTGCGTAAGCAGGGCTTCAAGTTCGACATCATGTCGACCTCGTTCTTCCTGTCGCGCCGCTCGATCAAGGCCTCGCCGCAATCGGGCATGCCGGTCTGGCAGGACAAGCTCTACATCTCGCTGACCAAGAGCGCGACCGACGCGACAAGCTTCTTCCAGATCCCGACCGGGCGGGTGGTGGAAGTGGGGACGCAGGTGACGGTCTAGACGTCACCGCGACGGTCTTGACGATCGTTTAATGACGTCCCAGCCGTGCGCTTCTGCGGATTCCGCCATTCTCAAGCGGCGTGCCGGACATGTCATTTGTTATAGCGCGCTCTCCTCGCCTGCGTATGCTTTTGCGTGTCAGGCGGCGTCGCCGTCACGAATCGATCATCAGATTCATCGGCAGGAGCGCTGCATGTTGAGATATCTGCTTCCCACTCTGGCGCTTGCGGGCCTGGCGGGCGCGGCTTCGGCCGCCGACCTTCCCTCGCGCAGCGTTCCCCCCGCCTTCGTCGCGGCTCCCGTCTTTACCTGGACCGGCTTCTACGTCGGCGCGAACGCGGGTTATGTGTTCAACGGCGAGACGCGTTTCGACCGCACCGTCGGCTCGCTTCCGAACAACAACGCCGCGCTGGTCGCCGGATTGCGTCCATTCGCCAACAGCGTGAAGGACGAAGGTTTTTCGGTCGGCGGCCAGATCGGCTACAATTATCAGATCGGGAACGTCGTCCTCGGCGTTGAAACCGACCTCGCCTACACGGATCTCGACCGTGTCGAGACCTTGAGCAACACGACAACCCTGGGACCCTTGGTTACGCCGGGCGCGCCGCCCACCACGCGCGTCAACCAGTATCGCGGCAGTCTCGATTTCCTCGGAACCGTGCGGGCGCGGATCGGATACGCCTTCGACCGCTTCATGATATACGGCACCGGCGGCCTCGCTTATGGCCAGGTCGACAACCGGGTCACCTTCTTCATTCCCGGCGGATTGACGCCCTTCTTCGATGGCCGGCAGGACGATGTCAAAACCGGTTACGCGTTTGGCGGCGGCATCGAATACGCCATGCCGACAAGCTCGTTCCTGAACGTCTTCAGCGCCAGCGCCGTGACGCTGAAGCTCGAATACCTTCACTACGAACTGAGCAGCGATCGCTTCGAGGTTCCTGGCGTCAATGGCGGGCCGGGTTCCTATACGGTGCGCGCGCGAAACGACGGCGATCTGGTTCGGGTCGGACTGAATTACAAGTTTTAGGCGCGCCGCGACGGGGGGGGGGCGTCCCCGATCTCGCGCGCCGCCCTAATCGAGCCGGGCCGAGCCCTCGGGCTTGGCCCGCACCCGCTCGCGATAGAGCAGGTAAAGCCCCGAGGCGATGACGATGCCGGCGCCGACGAAGGTCCAGCGGTCGGGGAACTGGCCGAAGACGAACCAGCCGAGCGCGATCATCCAGACGATCTGCGAATAGATGAAGGGCGCGAGCACCGTCGCCGGCGCAAGCCGGTGCGCCAGGATCAGCAGCCAGTGGCCGAATCCGCCGAAGGCGCCGGTCGCCAGCATCAAGGCCCAGGGCAGCCACCCGTCCGGCGTCGTCCAGATCCAGGGCAGGAGCGGCAGCATGGCGAGCGTCCCGGCGACGCCGGAATAGACCATCGTCGTCTCGGGCGGATCGAAAGCCGAGAGCACGCGCGTCGCGATCGAATAGAAGCCGTAGCACAGGCAGCCGAACACGATCAGGATGGCGGCGGGATGCATGCCGCCCATGCCCGGCCGCGTGATCACCAGCACGCCGATGAAGCCGACGCCGATCGCGATCAGGCGGCGCGGACCGGGCCATTCGCCCAGTAGCGGGCCGGAGACGAGCGCGACCAGAAGCGGCGTCGCGAACATGATCGAGACCGTCTCGGCGAGCTGGAGATATTTCAGCGCCACGAAATTGAGCGCGGTCGAACCGAGCAGCAGCAGCGAGCGCACGGCCTGCAGCCAGGGGCGCCGCGTCCTGAAGATCCCCGGCCTGCTCCACGGATTGAGCAGCACCAGCACGAGCGCCATGCTGCCGGCATAGCGCGCGAACACGACCTGCAGCGGATCGACGACATTGGCGAGCCATTTCGCGCTGGCGTCGAGCAGGGCGAAGCACAGCACCGCGCCGCACATCAGGCCGATGGCGATCAGGCGCGAGCGGCCGGTTTCGGGGACATGCTGGTAAGCGGCGGGCAAACTTCGTCCCGTCATGCGTGATGGGAATGACGAGCGCAGAGTTAACCGATTCAGGCGTGCAAGCCAGCGGCGCGGCGCATGGCCTGCATGCTTAAATCAGGCGTCGCTATCGGCCTCGTCGGCGTCCGCTTCGGCCTCGTCGAGTTCGACGCCGGCTTTCGACAGGCCCTTTGCCGCCTTGCGAAGCAGCTTGCGGAGCTGCTTCTTCTCCTTGGCGTCGAGACGCTCCAGCAGTTCGTCCTCGACCTGGTTCCAGACCGCGTCGAGCGTGGCCGCCGTCTTCTGGCCCGCATCGGTCAGCGCGACCTGCACCAGCCGCCCGTCGCGGCCGCCCCCCTCGCGCGTCACCAGCCCCTGCACCGAGAGCCGGCCGATCGTCTTTGACACGGTCGGCGGCTTGACGCGCAGCAGCGTCGCGAGCTCGCCCATCGTCATCGGCGCCGCCTGCAGCGCTTTCAGGGCCTGCTCCTGACCCGGGAACAGCCCGAGCGCGTTCAGCCGCTCGCCCATGCGCGCGCGGTGCAGCCGCGCGGTGACGAGCAGCGCGCGCCCGACGCTTTTCTCGAGAGACTTGGTCATGAGCCAGTCCTTGATGCCGGCGAGCTAAAAATTTCGCCGGCTGCCCAATCGCCTGCGTTCATGACAGCCTGATGACGCATCGCCGCCATCGCGTCACAGACGCCGCATTTTTCGCGCGACATCCGCCAGGAAGGCGGCCCGGCTCTCGGGCGTCGCGCGATTCATGTCGTAATGGGCGAGATAGAGCTGCCGCGCCGTGGGATGGCAGACCGCCCGCAGCACCCGGCAGACCGCCTTGCGCGGCGGATCGCCCATCAGCAACGCCCGCCAGCGCGTGCCGCCATAGCTGGTCACGGCCACGAGCCGGCGAATATTCCAGAGGTTCGGCCTGACCTTTCCGTCGACCAGCCTGAACGAGACGCCGGGCAGGAAGACCCGGTCGAAAAACCCCTTCAGGATCGCGGGATAGCCGAAATTCCAGACCGGAAAGCACAGCACCAGCGCCTCGGCGGCCTGCAGCCGTTCCACATAGCCGGCAACGGGACGCGTGTTGCTGGAAAGATCATGATAGCCGGCTCGTTCCTCGCGGCTGAGAACGGCGTCGAAGCCCTCGGCATAGAGATCGCAGGCATCGACCTGGTGCCCCGCCGCGCTCAAGGTTTCCACGACCGTTCGATAGAGCGCTGCGTTGAAGCTCTCCGGGACGGGATGGGCGTGGAGCACGAGGACGCGCATGCTCAGCCGGCTTCCCTGCCCTGCGACAGGCTGCGGAACAGGAAGGTCTTGCCCGAGGCATAGTCGTAACCGGGGTCCTCCCAGGCGATCATCTTGCCGGGATTGAGCAGCCCCTGCGGATCGGCCTGGCGCTTGAAGGCGAGCTGGGCCTCGTCGGTCTGCTTCATGCCGCCCTCCTCCAGCGTGTAGCGATGCGGGTTGAAGATCGGCGCCCCCATCTCCTCATGGATCGCCATGATCTCCTCCAGCCGCTCCTCCGTGGTGAAGCGCACCAGCGGCAGGCCGAAGCAGGTGACCTTGCCGTCGAAGTGGACGAATTCGAGATGGCACAGCACCTCGTCGCCGAACCGCTCATGGATGCGCGTCACCAGCTCGACCTGGTTGGGGAAGGGATAGAGCACCTGCAGATAGGTGATGCCTGAATCGACGCGCAGCGCCCGCAGCGTGGTGTGGTTCCAGCCCAGCTCGTAGCCCGGCGGCAGGCCCCTGGCCTCCTCGGGGATGAGCCTGTCGGAGCGCATCAGCAGGTCGCAGCCGCTGGTCCGGCGCGCATAGGCGAGCAGGGATTCGACCGCGAAGTCGGCTACCATGACGATGACCAGATGGCTCTCGCGCGGCAGGAATTTTCGGTGGCGCAGGAAATAGTCGTGGCCGATCGGGGCCGCGACAACCGCGAGGTTCTTCAGCGCGAGCCCGTCCTGTTCGCCCAGCGCATTGGCGAATTCGGTCGCGGCGCGCAAATCGCCGAAGCCGAGGATGACATCGACCCAGTCGTAGGCTGGCGCAAGCGGCATCTCGACTTCCGTGATGATGCCGTTGGTGCCATAGGCATGGGCGACCTTGTGCAGGTCCTCACCGGAGAGTTCGAGGATGCGGGGCGTCGCCTCCATCGTCGCGACCCTGAGCGAGATGATATTGCCCCAGTCGCGCAGGCCGCCCCATTTGATCGAGCCGACGCCGCCCGAGCCGCCGGCGATGAAGCCGCCGATCGAGGCCGTCTGGTAGGTCGAGGGGTGCAGGCGAAGCTCCTGCCGCGAGTCGGCGCGCGTGCGCTCGTCGATCCGCGCCATGATCGCGCCGGGCTGCGCGACATAGCGGCCGGACGCGATGTCGAGCACCTGATCGAAGCCCGAAAGGTCGAGCAGCGCGCCGCCCGACAGCGGCATGGCCTGCCCGTAATTGCCGGTGCCGGCCCCGCGCGGCGTGACGGGGATTCCGAGCGCGTGGCAGGCAGCCAGCGTCTCCAGCACCTGCGCCTCGCTCGTCGGCGACACGACGATGTCGGCGCTGACATGGTCGAGCTGGCGCTTCAGCGTCGGCGAATACCAGAAGAAGTCGCGGCTCTTCTGCTTCACCAGCGCCGGATTGTCCTCGGTGCGGATGCCTGCGAGGCGGGTTTTGAGAGCGGCGATGTCGTGGCGGGAGGTCATGGCTGCGCTCCCATCAGATGATCCAGCTCGCGATGGTCCGGCAGGGTCGTGTCGATCGTCCGGCCGCCGACCAGCACGCTCCGGTCGGCCTGCGGCCGGGCGAAGAACTCGGTCCAGTCGCGCGCCCGCGTCAGGATCAAATCGGCCGGACCGCCGACCGACAGACGGCCGGCCTCGGCGAGCCCCATGACATCGGCCGGCGTCCGCGCCACCGCGTTGGCCCAGTCGGTCCCGGAATGGTCGAGCTGGAGGATGCGCGTGCCCTCGCGAAAAACCTCGATCAGGTCGAGGTCGCCATAGGCGTAGAACGGGTCACGGGTGTTGTCCGAGGCAACCAACACCGGCACGCCGGCCGCCTTCAGCTCGTGCAGCGCCGCGACGCCGCGCCAGCGCGGCGTGCGGCCTGCCTGACGGTCCTGCAGATACATGTTGCACATCGGCAGCGAGACCACGGCGAGGCCGGCCTCCCTCACCTTGGCGATGATGCGCGCCTCGGCCCGCGGCTCCTGCAGCGCCAGCGAGCAGCAATGCCCGCACAGGATCTTGCCGGCAAATCGATGCCTCAGCGCGGCATCGGCGATGTGCTCCAGCGCGCGCGCATCCGGGTCGTTGGTCTCGTCGACATGGAAATCGAGGTCGAAGCCTTGGTCGATCGCGTTGCGGAAGACGATGTCGAGCGCCCGGTCGATCTCGGGGATCATATAGGTGACGCAGCCGAACAGCCCGTCGCCATGCGCCAGGACCGCCTTGGTCACGGCCTGCATATGGGCCGGGTCGAGCGCGAATTGCAGCCCGAACAGCGGCGAGGCCTGAAGCGCGATGCGCCCGGCCCACTCCGCGCGCAACTCGGCCAGGACCGGCCAGGAAATGCCGATCTGCTTGCCGAGCGAGTCGATATGCGTCCTGATCGCCGACGTGCCATGGGCAAAGGCGCAGCGCAGGCCGAAGTCCATCCGGGCGCGGACATCGTCGGCCGTCCAGTTCGCCTCGCGGTCGGCCAGCACATTCTCGAGCGCGCCCTTGAAAGAGCCGTCGGGATTGCGCCGTCGTGGCCAGATATGGCCCTTGTCGAGATGGACATGGCCGTCGACGAGACGCGGCAGCACGATGCCGCCGTCGAGATCGACGGCCGGGCCATCGGCGTCGACGATGCCGGCGCCAGCCGGCAGGATCGATGCGACAAGCCCGTCCTCGATCGCGATATCGGCGAGCGCCAGCCCATCCCGGTCGGCGGCCAGCGCCGCGCCGTCCGCGAGGCAGAGCGGGATGCGGGCGCGGATCAGACGACAGGGGCCGGAGGCGGGAAGGGACGCAAATCCGGTGGTCACGCTGCTCGCCTCTCCTGAACGCTTGTCAGATCGATAGCCGCGCCAGCGGGCGCTCGCAAGGCATGGCGCGGCGCGGCATCCTCGCGTCGCATTCGGGCTTGTCGCGCCCCGGCCGATCGCGCATGAGGGCGGCTCGCGAACGGGACGGAGGCAAAGGTCATGGCCGGGCAGGCGCGCATCATCGACGGCAAGGCGGCGGCCGCGGCGCTTCGCGCCGAGATCGGCGAGGAGATCGCGGCGATCAGGGCGCAAAGCGGCCTCGTGCCCGGCCTCGACGTGGTGCTGGTCGGCGACGATCCGGCGAGCCGGGTCTATGTCGCCTCGAAGGAAAAACTCGCCGCCGGGATCGGCATGAAGTCCAGGGTGCACCGCCTGCCCGCCGAAACGAGCGAGGCCGAGTTGCTGGCGAAGCTGGCCGAGCTCAACGCCGACGATTCCGTTGACGGCATCCTCGTGCAACTGCCGCTGCCGAAACACATCGGCACCGGCGCGATCATCGACGCGATCGACCCCACCAAGGACGTCGACGGGCTGCACCCGGTCAATGCCGGCCGGCTCGCCGGCGACAAGGCAAGCGGCGAGACACTGCTCGTGCCCTGCACGCCGCTCGGCTGCATGCTGCTGCTGCGCCAGGCTCTGCCGACGCTCGCCGGGCTGGAGGCGGTGGTGATCGGCCGCTCCGAGCTCGTCGGCCGCCCGGTGGCGCAACTGCTGCTGCAGGCCGACTGCACGGTGACGATCGCGCATTCGCGCACCCGCGAGCTCGCCAGCGTGGTGAGGCGCGCCGACATCGTCGTGGCGGCTGTGGGGCGGCCGGGCTTCGTCAGGGGCGACTGGATCAAGCCGGGCGCGACGGTGATCGATGTCGGCATCAACCGCCTGCCGGACGGCAAGCTGGTCGGCGATGTCGATTATGACGAGGCCGTGGAAGTGGCGGGCGCGATCACGCCGGTGCCCGGCGGCGTCGGCCCGATGACGATCGCCTGCCTGCTCAGGAACACGCTGATGGCGTTCCGGGCGCGGCGGGGATAAGTGGAGGCTTGCAAGAATAGCTATCTTATGTAGGTTTATCGAAATTATATAAACCGGCATAAGATGGCGATAAATGGATCCGAGAACCAATCCCTATGCCCCGGGGGCGGGCACGCCGCCGCCCGAGCTCGCGGGGCGTGACAAGGTCATCGAAGACGCCGCCGTCGCGTTGGACCGCATAAGAGCCGGGCGAGCAAGCCGCAGCCTCATCCTCTACGGATTGCGCGGCGTCGGAAAGACCGTTCTTCTCAACAGAATCCGCATCGACGCCGAAGCGCGCGGCATCGAAGGTATCCAGATCGAAGCCCCGGAAGGCCGTTCTCTGCCTGCCGCGCTCGCGCCGGCGATGCGCGCGACGCTGCTGCGGCTGAGCCATGCCGAAGCCGCCAAGGCGATGATCGGCCGCGCCCTGTCCGGGTTGGCCGGTTTCGTCGGCGCGATGAAGCTCAGATACGGAGACATTGAGATCGGTATCGATGTTGAACCCGAGAAAGGGCTGGCCGATAGCGGTGATCTCGACAGTGACCTCACGGCCCTGCTTCGTACGGTCGGAGAGGCCGCGCGCGCTGTGGGTACGGCCGTCGTCCTTTATGTCGACGAACTGCAATACGTTCCGGAAGAACAGCTGGCGGCACTGATCACGGCCTTGCATGCAGCAAGCCAAATGCAGCTGCCCGTGACCATGATGGCAGCCGGGCTACCGCAGCTCGTCGGTCACACCGGTCGAGCGAAATCCTACGCGGAACGGCTTTTCGCTTTTGTTCATGTCGATCGGTTGGATATGGCCGCCGCCACGAAAGCGCTTTGCGTTCCTGCGGAAAAAGAAGGCGTTGCGTTCGACGCCGCCGCGATCAGCACGATCATCGATCAGACGCGCGGTTATCCGTATTTCCTGCAGGAATGGGGAAAACACAGCTGGGATGTAGCCGATGCCTCTCCGATCAGTTCCGGAGATGCGGAGCAGGCCACGATCAATGCGCTTGCGGAACTGGACGCAAGCTTCTTCCGAGTCCGGTTCGATCGGTTGACACCATCAGAGAAGCTCTATGTCAGGGCAATGGCCGGGCTCGGCCCGGGCCCGCATCGTTCGGGTGATATTGCGGAGCAACTCGGCCGCAAGGTCACGGCCGTCGCCCCGTTGCGAAACAGCCTGATCTCGAAAGGCATGATATTCGCGCCATCGCATGGCGATACCGCTTTTACGGTACCGCTCTTCGATAGCTTTATGAGGCGCATCATGCCGCCTGTGGGTTGAGAAAGATCGGCCTCGACCGCCAATAGGCGCCAGTGCGCCTCACATATGGATCTGCCGCTTCTCGACCGCCATCGCCGCTTCCTTGACCGCTTCCGACAGCGTCGGATGGGCGTGGCAGGTGCGGGCGAGGTCTTCCGACGAGCCGCCGAACTCCATCAGCACCGCCACCTCGGCGATCAGGTCGCCGGCATGGGGGCCGATGATGTGGCAGCCGAGCACGCGGTCGGTGGTCGCATCCGCCAGCACCTTCACGAAGCCGTCGGTGTGGCGCATCGCGCGGGCGCGGCCGTTGGCCGTGAACGGGAACTTGCCGACCTTGTAGGCGACGCCCGCGGTCTTCAGCTCTTCCTCGGTCTTGCCGATCGCGGCGACTTCCGGCGCGGTGTAGATGATGCCGGGGATGACGTCGTAGTTCACATGGCCATGCTTGCCCGCGATGATCTCGGCGACCGCGACGCCCTCGTCCTCGGCCTTGTGCGCGAGCATCGGACCGCGCACCACGTCGCCGATTGCGTAGACGCCGGCGACATTGGTCGCGAAATGATCGTCGATGACGACGCGGCCGCGTTCGGTCGCGACGCCGGCCTGCTCCAGGCCCAGGCCATCGGTGTTGGGGCGGCGGCCGATCGCGACAAGCACGATGTCGGCCGACAGGGTCTTGGCCTCGCCTCCTGCGGCGGGCTCGACCGTGACAGTCGCGCCGCCCTTCTTGCCCGTCTCGACCTTCGTCACCTTGGACGAGAGATGGAACTCGAAGCCCTGCTTGCCCAGGATGCGCTGGAACTGTTTGACGATCTCGTCATCCATGCCGGGCAGGATGCGGTCGAGATATTCGACGACCGTGACCTTGGCCCCGAGCCGGCTCCAGACCGAGCCGATCTCGAGCCCGATCACGCCCGCTCCGACGACCAGCAGCTCCTTGGGAACGGCCGTCAGTTCGAGCGCGCCGATCGAGGTCACCACCGTCTTCTCGTCGACCGTGACGCCGGGCAGCGCCGTCGATTCAGAGCCTGTCGCGATGACGATCGCCCTGGTCTCCAGTTCCTGCGTCTTGCCGTCCTCGCCTGTGACGACGACCTTGCCGGCGGCAGGAATCGAGGCCGTGCCGTGGAAGGGCTCGATCTTGTTCTTCTTGAGCAGGAAGGCGACGCCGTTGACGTTGGCGTCGACCGTCTCCTGCTTGTGAACCATCATCTGCTTCAGATCGAGTTTCGGCTTGCCCACCGAAATGCCGAGGCTCGGAAAGATGTGCCCCGCCTCCTCGAACATCTCGGAGGCGTGCAGCAGCGCCTTGGAGGGGATGCAGCCGACATTCAGGCAGGTGCCGCCATGGCTCCTGCGCTTTTCGACGACGGCGACCTTGAGGCCGAGCTGGGCCGCGCGGATGGCGCAGACATAGCCGCCGGGGCCGGTTCCGATGACGACGAGATCGTAGGACATGATATCTCTGGGCGTGAAGATTATTCGGCTGCCGAACGCTTCGCGGCATGGTTCGCTGCGAGTTGCTCGACAATGGCGGTTTCAATTCTGATGCGCGTCGCGTCGGGGCAGAAATCGATCTCGTGACCGACCTCGTCCAGGTTCCAGCCGAAGGAACGGCCATCGGCCGCAACGGCCACGGTGTCGAAGTAATCCCGATCCTTGAGCGGCTCCGACGCCGGCGCGCGCCCGATCCAGTCCGTCAGATCGTACTCGCCAGACAGTCCATCATCGAAGGTGACCAGCAGGATGGGGTAACGCACCGCTTCGACAGCCTTGATCCGATAATTCATGTGATCTGGCCTCCGCTGTAGCGACCGTCTTTGATCTCTTTCCAGATATAGGCGACCTGTTCGCGATGTGCAGCCAGCCAAGCCTTCACCTTCTTGGTTTTGGCCAGCGGCAGCGAGCCATTGAGGATATCGCCCGTCACGATGGATATCTGCGCCTCATGCCCTGCGAAAATCGCATGGAGACGAGGTGGCAGATGGTCCTTGAGATGGATCACGATCCGAACGCGTCGATGATCGCGATCGTCGGCATTCAGATCGACCCGTCCTCACAGATCCAGCACCAGGCGCGCCGGGTCTTCCAGCGCCTCCTTGATCCGCACCAGGAAGGTCACGGCCTCCTTGCCGTCGATGATGCGGTGGTCGTAGCTGACCGCCAGATACATCATCGGGCGAACCACGATCTGGCCGCCGACGACCATCGGGCGCTCCTGGATCTTGTGCATGCCGAGGATCGCCGATTGCGGCGCGTTCAGGATCGGCGTCGACATCAGCGAGCCGTAGACGCCGCCATTCGAGATGGTGAAGGTGCCGCCCTGCATGTCCTCGATCTTGAGGGCGCCGTCTCTAGCCTTCTTGCCGAGCTCGCCGATCTTCTTCTCGATGCCGGCGATCGAGAGCTGGTCGGCGTCGCGCACCACCGGGACGACGAGGCCCTTGTCGGTGCCGACGGCGACCGCGACATGGTAGTAGTTCTTGTAGACGATGTCGGTCCCGTCGATCTCGGCGTTGACCGAGGGGATCTCCTTCAGCGCCTGCACGCAGGCCTTCACGAAGAAGCCCATGAAGCCGAGCTTCACGCCGTGCTTCTTCTCGAAGACGTCCTTGTACTGGTTCCGCAGGCCCATCACCGCCGACATGTCGACCTCGTTGAAGGTCGTCAGCATCGCGGCGGTCGCCTGCGCTTCCTTGAGGCGGCGCGCGATGGTCTGGCGCAGCTTGGTCATCTTGACGCGTTCTTCGCGCGAGGCGTCGTCGGGAGCCGACGGCGCGCGGACCTGAGCCGGGGCCGGCGCGGCCGCAGGCGTCGCGGCAGGGCCGGTCGCGATCGCCGCCAGCATGTCGCCCTTGGTGACGCGGCCATCCTTGCCCGAGGCGCTGACCGAAGACGGATCGACGCCGCTCTCGGCGGCGAGCCGCCCCACTGCGGGGCCCGAATCGCCGGCCTTGGTCGCAGGCTTGATCGGCGTGTCGCCGGCGACCTCGCCGGACTTCTTCTCGGCTTCCTTGACGGTGTCGGCCCCGGACTTGCCGGCGGCCTGGGCGACGGCGGTATCGGCCTTCTTCTCGCCGGCTTTGGCGGCAGGCGCCGCAGCCTTGCCTTCTCCGGCCGCGATCATCCCGAGCAGGGCGCTGACGCCGACGGTCTCGCCCTCCTTGGCGACGATCTCGCCGAGCACGCCGGCGGTCGGCGCGTTGACCTCGAGCGTGACCTTGTCGGTCTCGAGCTCGACCAGGGGCTCGTCGGCCTTCACGGCGTCGCCGGGCTTCTTGAACCACTTGCCGATGGTCGCCTCGGAGACGGATTCGCCGAGGGTGGGAACGCGGATTTCGGTCGCCATGTCAGGCCTCTTCTGGGTGTCTTGTTCTGGCGTTTCGCCGGTCAGGCCGCGAAGGCCTCGTCGAGGAACGCGTTGAGCTGAGCGAGGTGCTTCGACATCAGGCCGGTCGCGGTCGCGGCCGAGGCCGGGCGGCCGACATAGCGGGCCCGTTTCGACTTCGAGCCGGCATGGCCCAGCACCCATTCGAGATAGGGCTCGACGAAGGTCCAGGAGCCCATGTTCTTGGGCTCCTCCTGGCACCAGACCACGTCGGCGCCCTTGAAGCGCGCCAGTTCCTGCGCCAGCGACTTCAGCGGGAAGGGATAGAGCTGCTCGACGCGCATCAGGTAGACATCGTCCAGCCCGCGCTTCTCGCGCTCCTCCAGCAGGTCGAAATAGACCTTGCCCGAGCACAGCACGACGCGGCGGATCCTGGAGTCCTTGACCAGCTTGGTCGTCGAGTTCCCGCGCTCGGCGTCGTCATGCAGAACGCGGTGGAAGGTGGAGCCTTCGGCCAGCTCCTCCAGCGTCGAGACGCAGCGCTTGTGGCGCAGCAGCGATTTCGGCGTCATCAGGATCAGCGGCTTGCGGAAGTCGCGCTTGAGCTGTCGGCGCAGGATGTGGAAATAGCTCGCCGGCGTCGAGCAGTTGGCGACCTGCATGTTGTCCTCGGCGCACATCTGCAGGAAGCGCTCCAGGCGGGCAGAGGAATGTTCCGGCCCCTGGCCTTCATAGCCATGCGGCAAGAGGCAGACGAGGCCCGACATGCGAAGCCATTTGCGCTCGCCCGACGAGATGAATTGGTCGAACAGCACCTGCGCGCCATTGGCGAAGTCGCCGAACTGGGCTTCCCAGCAGGTCAGGGCGTTGGGCTCCGACAGGGTGTAGCCGTATTCGAAGCCGAGCACGGCCTCCTCCGAGAGCATCGAGTTGATGACCTCGTAGCGCGACTGGCCCTCGCGGATATGGTTCAGCGAGGTGTGGCGGGCCTCCGTCTCCTGGTCGATCAGCACCGAATGGCGCTGCGAGAAGGTGCCGCGCTCGCAATCCTGGCCCGAGAGCCGGACCGGGTGTCCGTCGAGAAGCAGAGAGCCGAAGGCCAGCGATTCAGCCGTCGCCCAATCGACGCCCTGGCCGGACTCGACCGCCTTCTTGCGGTTGTCGAGGAAGCGCTGGATCGTCTTGTGCAGGTTGAAGCCGGCGGGGACCGCCGTGATCTTCTCGGTGATCTCCTTGAGCACGGCGGCGGGCACGCCGGTCGCGCCGCGGCGCGGGTCGTCCTCGTCGGCGCGGATCGCCTTCATGCCGGCCCAGCGGCCGTCGAGCCAGTCGGCCTTGTTGGGCTTGAAGGCCTGGCCGGCGTCGAACTCGATCTCGAGCCTGGCCTTCCAGGCGGCCTTCATCTCGTCGATCTCGCCGGGCGCGATCACGCCCTCGGCCTCGAGCTTGGCGGAGTAGAGCTCGAGCGTCGATTTGTGGTTGCGGATCTTGCGGTACATCAGCGGCTGGGTGAAGCCCGGCTCGTCGCCCTCGTTATGACCGAAGCGGCGATAGCAGAACATGTCGATCACGACCGGCTTGTGGAATTTCTGCCGGAACTCGATCGCCACCTTGGCGGCGAAGACGACCGCCTCCGGGTCGTCGCCGTTCACATGGAAGACCGGGGCCTCGACCATCTTCGCCACATCGGACGGATAGGGCGAGGAGCGCGAATAGCGCGGATAGGTGGTGAAGCCGATCTGGTTGTTGATGATGAAATGGACCGAGCCGCCGGTGCGGTGTCCCTTCAGTCCAGACAGGCCGAGGCATTCGGCGACCACGCCCTGCCCGGCGAAGGCGGCGTCGCCATGCAGCAGCAGCGGCAGCACCTTGGAGCGCTCGACGATGTCGCCGAACTGGTCCTGCTTGGCGCGGACCTTGCCGAGAACCACCGGATCGACGATCTCCAGATGCGACGGGTTGGCGGTCAGCGAGACGTGGACGTTGTTGCCGTCGAACTCGCGGTCGGACGATGCGCCGAGATGATACTTGACGTCGCCGGAGCCCTCGACGTCGTCAGGGTGGAAGGACCCCCCCTTGAACTCGTGAAACAGCGCGCGATGCGGCTTGCCCAGCACCTGGGTCAGCACGTTGAGGCGGCCGCGATGGGCCATGCCGAAGACGATGTCGCGCACGCCGAGCGCGCCGCCGCGCTTGATGATCTGCTCGAGCGCCGGGATCAGCGCCTCGCCGCCATCGAGTCCGAAACGCTTGGTGCCGGTATATTTCAGGTCGATGAACTTCTCGAAGCCCTCGGCCTCGACGAGCTTGTTGAGGATCGCCTTCTTGCCCTCGCGCGTGAAGGCGATCTCCTTGTCGGGCCCCTCGATCCGCTCCTGCAGCCATGCCTTCTGCTCCGGATCGGAGATGTGCATGAACTCGATGCCGATCGTGTTGCAATAGGTCCGCTGCAGGATCGCGGTCATCTCGCGGATGGTCGCGAATTCCAGCCCCAGCACGTTGTCGATGAAGATCTTGCGGTCGAGATCGGCCTCGCCGAAGCCGAAGGCGGCCGGAGACAGTTCCTCGGAATCGGTGCGGCTCTCGATGCCGAGCGGATCGAGCTTGGCGTGGAGATGGCCGCGCATGCGATAGGCGCGGATCAGCATGATGGCGCGCACGGAATCGCGCGTCGCCTGCTGGACGTCCGAGGCGCTGATCGTGGCCCCGGCGGCCTTCGCCTTGGCGCCGAGCTTGTCGGAGACGACCTTCTCGACCACGCTCCAGTTGCCGTCGAGCGCCGAGACGAGTTCGCCATTGGCGTGGACGGGCCAGTTCGGCTTCGTCCAGGACGCGCCCTTGGCGTTCTGGATGATGGCCGGTCCCTCATCCTTCAGCCCGCCGAAGAAACCCTGCCACTGCTCGTCGACCGACTTTGGGTCGGCCTGGTAGCGGGCATGGAGATCCTCGATATAGGCCGCGTTGCCGCCATAGAGGAACCCGGTCTGGGCGAGAGCCTCGTTGATGTCCTGGCGAGCCATGGTCGTTTTCCGCCTTTTCCTGCCTGCCGCTTCGTCTTGCCGTCATGGCCGGATTCGACCGGCCATCTCATCGTCGCCCGACGCCTTTCGACGTCAGCCCTTCAACACGTCCACCAAGGTCTTTCCAAGGCGCGCCGGCGAGGGCGAGACCCGGATTCCGGCGGCTTCCATCGCCGCGATCTTGTCTTCCGCGCCGCCCTTGCCGCCGGAGATGATCGCGCCCGCATGGCCCATGCGGCGGCCGGGAGGCGCGGTGCGGCCAGCGATGAAGCCGACCATCGGCTTCTTGCGGCCGCGCTTCGCCTCGTCGGCGATGAACTGCGCCGCGTCCTCCTCGGCCGAGCCGCCGATCTCGCCGATCATCACGATCGAGGTCGTCTTCTCGTCGGCCAGGAACATCTCCAGCATGTCGATGAACTCGGTGCCCTTGACCGGGTCGCCGCCGATGCCGACCGCCGTGGTCTGGCCCAGCCCCTCGCGGGTGGTCTGGAACACCGCCTCATAGGTCAGCGTGCCCGAGCGCGAGACGATGCCGACAGAGCCCGGCTTGAAGATGTTGGCCGGCATGATGCCGATCTTGCTCTCGCCCGCCGTGACGACGCCGGGGCAGTTGGGCCCGATCAGGCGCGACTTCGAGCCGACCAGCGAGCGCTTGACGCGCACCATGTCGAGCACCGGGATGCCTTCCGTGATGCAGATGATCAGCGGGATTTCGGCGTCGATCGCCTCGCAGATCGCGTCGGCCGCGCCCGGAGGCGGAACATAGACGACGGACGCCGTGGCGCCGGTCTTGTCGCGGGCCTCGACCACGCTGTCGAAGACCGGCAGGCCGAGATGCAAGCTACCGCCCTTGCCCGGCGAGGTGCCGCCGACCATCTGCGTGCCATAGGCGATGGCCTGCTCGGAATGGAAGGTGCCGTTCTTGCCGGTGAAACCCTGGCAGATGACCTTGGTGTTCTTGTCGATCAGGATGGACATGCAGTCTCCTAGAGATGGTATTTGAAGGCGCGCTTTGAAGCCTTCGAAACCTGGTATTCTCGAGCGCCAAGACGCTCGATCAGAACCAAGTCTCCGGCAGCAACAGCACTATTCTCGAAAAATCGGCGAACCGCGCTGCGCTCGCGAAAGATTGCTTTTTTCTCATCAATATCTGTGCTGATGGCTCCGCCATCTATCCAGACCTTAACTGGACGACCCGCAGAGGCGCCGCTGCCGCCGCCCAACGTGTCGTCAGGAAAGAGGCCAAGCGCTCCGCGCAAGTTGATGTGATGATTGCGAACGTTGCCGCCCGTCACCTCTACAATCACCGCTTTGAGCGTCTTGTTCACAGCCGCCTCAACCCTTCTTCACTGCAGCCACGATCTTCTGCGCGGCATCATCCAGATCATCCGCCGGGATCACGTTGAGCCCCGACGACGAGATGATGTCCTTGCCTTCCTGGACATTGGTGCCCTCAAGGCGCACCACCAGCGGCACCTCCAGCCCGACCGTCTTCACCGCCGCGATGACGCCGCGCGCGATGACGTCGCATTTCATGATGCCGCCGAAGATGTTGACCAGGATGCCCTTCACCTGCGGATCGGCGGTGATGATCTTGAAGGCCGCGGTGACTTTCTCCTCGGTCGCGCCGCCGCCGACATCGAGGAAGTTCGCCGGCTCCTCGCCATAGAGCTTGATGATGTCGAGCGTCGCCATGGCCAGCCCGGCGCCGTTGACCATGCAGCCGATCGTGCCGTCGAGCGCGATATAGGCGAGATCGTGCTTGGAGGCCTCGATCTCCTTGTCGTCCTCCTCGGTCGTGTCGCGCAGCGCCACGATCTCCGGATGCCGGTAGAGCGCGTTCGAATCGAAGGAGACTTTCGCGTCGAGGCACTTGATCTGCCCCTGCGTCGTCACGATCAGCGGGTTGATCTCCAGCATGTCCATGTCCCTGGACACGAACGCCATGTAGATCTGGCCCAGAACCGTGCCGGCCTGCTTGGCCTGGTCGCCGGTGAGGCCGAGGATGCGGGCCATGGCGCGGCCGTGATGGGGCATGATGCCGGTGGCGGGATCGACCGAGAAGGTCTCGATCTTTTCCGGCGTGTCATGAGCGACGGCCTCGATGTCCATGCCGCCCTCGGTCGAGACGACGAAGGCGACGCGCGAGGTCTCGCGGTCGACCAGCGCCGAGAGATAGAACTCCTTGGCGATGTCGGAGCCGTCCTCGATATAGAGCCGGTTGACCTGCTTGCCGGCCGGGCCGGTCTGGGCGGTCACCAGCGTGTTGCCGAGCATTTCTTTCGCGTGGCTCTCGACCTCCTCGACCGATTTGGCGAGGCGGACGCCGCCCTTGGCGTCGGGGCCGAGTTCCTTGAATTTGCCCTTGCCGCGGCCGCCGGCATGGATCTGGCTCTTCACCACATAAAGCGGGCCGGGCAGCTTGCGCGCGCCCTCGACGGCTTCGGCGACGCTCAGCGCCGGGAACCCGGCGGAGACCGGCGCGCCGAACTCCTTAAGGACGGCCTTGCCCTGGTATTCATGGATGTTCATCGGGATCGTTCCTCAGGAGAATGGGCAGTCGGCAATCGGCAGTCGGGGCGAGAAAAGGACGCGGTCTTCACGACTGCCCACTGCCCACTGCCGACTGCCTTTAATGTCACGCCAATGACGGGTCGACGGTCTTGCAGGCGTCGATCAGGGTCTGGACCGAGGCGACGGATTTGTCGAGCATCGCCTTCTCGTCGCCGTCGAGGCCGATCTCTACGACCTTCTCGACGCCCCCGGCGCCGATCACGACAGGCACGCCGACGAACATGTCCTTGACGCCATACTGTCCGCTCAGCGCCGCCGCGCAGGGCAGGACGCGCTTCTGGTCCTTGAGATAGCTTTCCGCCATCGCGATGGCGGAGGCCGCCGGCGCATAGAAGGCCGAGCCGGTCTTGAGCAGGTTGACGATCTCGCCGCCGCCCTTGCGGGTGCGCTCGACGATGGCGTCGAGCTTGCCCTGCGTGGTCCATCCCATGGTGACGAGGTCGGGCAGCGGGATGCCGGCGACGCCGGAATAGCGCACCAGCGGCACCATGTCGTCGCCATGGCCGCCGAGCACGAAGGCCGAGACGTCCTTGACCGAGACCTTGAACTCGTCGGCGAGGAAATGGCGGAAGCGGGCCGAATCCAGCACGCCGGCCATGCCGCAGATCATGTGCGGCTTCAGGCCGGAGAACTTCTGCAGAGCCCAGACCATCGCGTCGAGCGGGTTGGTGATGCAGATCACGAAAGCGTCCGGCGCGTGCGCCTTGATGCCCTCGCCGACCGCCTTCATCACCTTGAGATTGATGCCGATCAGGTCGTCGCGGCTCATGCCGGGCTTGCGCGGCACGCCGGCCGTGACGATGACCACGTCGGCCCCGGCGATGTCGGCATAGGACTGGGTGCCGGCATAGGCCGCGTCGAAGCCGTCCACGGGGGCGGATTCGGCGATGTCGAGACCTTTGCCCTGCGGAATGCCCTCGGCGATGTCGAACAGGACGACGTCGCCCAGTTCCTTCAGTCCGGCGAGGTGAGCGAGCGTGCCGCCGATCTGGCCGGCGCCGATGAGGGCGATCTTCTTGCGGGCCATTGCCTAGTCCTTGTCCTTAGCGCTGCGAGAGGCCGGCGAGCCGGCGAAAACCGTGCGTTTCTTTGGCCCGAACAGGGGTTTTGTCGCAACCCTCGCCGGTTTGCATCGGTCGGAGCGAAGCCGCCGGGACCGCCACGCCTGCGCGCAGGCGGAATGGCGCGATTTCAATGACTTGCGTCGACCTCTCCGGGCTCCTGTCGTGGAAATGCGGCGAAAACAGGCGGTTACGATTTACAAAAATTGTAACTTGTTGTAAAATATCAGATGATTCCGGTCTCCAGAACCCGCAGCGCGACGCGGATCAGGGTCGCGAGCCGGGCATCCACCGAGGCCTGCGGCACGTCGGCTTCCAGCGCCAGGGCGGCCGGGTGGATGAAGCGATGGGTGGCGTCGATGACGAAGGCGATCGAGCGGTCGCGGTCGCGCGGCTCGAAGGCCCCCGACGCGATGCCCTCGTCGATGACGCGCTCGAACAGCGCCCGCACCCGCGCCCGGTTGCGCCGGCTGATGGCGTGGCGCTTCGCCACCGCCTGCGACAATGCGGCGAAGAGATGCGGATCCTCGCTCAGCAGGTCGCGATTGCCCTTGGCCAGCGCGAGAATAAGCCGCTCCAGCTTGTCGCTGGCGGGGTCGGGCCCATCGGCGATGTCGGCGAGCCGGCGCTCGGTCGCCTTGAGCCAGACATCGACGACGGCGTCGACCAGCGCCGCCCGCGAGGGGAAGTAACGGTAGACGTTCGCGTGCGTCATGCCCGCCTCCTCCGCCACCGCCACGACGGTGAAGCGCTTCAGGCCGAACTGGCGCAGATGCTCGCTGGCGACCGAGAGGATGCGGGTCTCGCTCGGCTCGCGCTGCGCCATGTCAGGTCTCGACCAGGCCGCCGCTGTCGCCGCTGGCGGCGGAATCGGCGCGGCCGTGCGGGAGCGCGAGATAGTCCTGCGAGCGCATCTCGATCAGCCGCGAGACGGTGCGGTCGAACTCGAAGGCCTCGCGCCCTTGGCTGGCGGTGTAGAGATGCTGGGGCTCGGCTTCCGCCGAGACGACGAGCTTCACATGGTGCTCGTAGAGCGTGTCGATCAGGATGATGAAGCGCTTGGCCTCGTTGCGGCGGTCCTGTGTCATGGCCGGCACGCCGTCGAGCACCAGCGTGTGGAAGCGCTGCGCGAGCGCGATATAGTCCGACGCGCCATAGGCCTGCGCGCAAAGCTCGTCGAAGGACGCCCGCGCCACGCCGCCCGCCGCCTGCGGCACCACGAAATCATGGCCCTTGACGTCGAGCGTCAGGCGCTGGCCCCGCGCCGCGCCCGACAGCCGTTTGAAGGCGGCGTCCAGCGCCACGGTCGCGGCCTCATCGGCGGGCGCGTGGTAGGTCGGCGCGCCGCCGAGCTTTTCCAGCCGGAAGTCGGCGCGCGCGTCGAGCCGAACCACCTCGACCTTCTCGGTCAGCAGCGCGATGAAGGGGAGGAACAGCGCGCGGTTGAGCCCGCCCTCATAGAGCCGCGACGGCTCGACATTGGAGGTCGCGACGACGACGACGTTGGCCGCGAAGAGCGCCGTGAACAGCCGGCCCAGGATCATCGCATCGGCGATGTCGGTGACGGTGAACTCGTCGAAGCAGAGCAGGCTCGCTTCCTCGGCGAGTTCCGCGGCTATCGGCGCGATCGGGTCGGGTTCCTTGACCTCGCCGGCCTTGAGGCGCTGGCGATAGGCGTGGATGCGGCCATGCACATCGGCCAGGAATTCGTGAAAATGCACGCGCCGGCGCTTCTCGACCGGAGATGAATCGTAGAACAGGTCCATCAGCATGGTCTTGCCGCGCCCGACCGAGCCCCAGATGTAGAGCCCCCTGGGCGCCTCGCCCGTCGCCTTGCCGCGCCCGAGCAGCCAGCCGAGCGCGCTGCTCTTGCGGGCGAGCCGGCGGGCGGCCAGCGCCTCCGCCAGCGCGGCCAGCCGCCTCACCACCGCGACCTGCGCGGGATCGCGTTCGATGGCGCCCGTCTCGACGAGGGCTGCATAACGGTCGGTGATGGGGACGGGCATGGGGCGAGGCTGTTTCGACGATCCGCCTGCCGGGTTACGTGAGCCCCCGCCGACTCGCAAGTCCGCCGACTAGCAACTCCGCCGACCCGCAAGTCCGCCGGCAAGCCTGGGCCCCCGCGCGCAGTCCACGCCCGGCCTTGTGATTGGCGCGTGATCCCGACCTGACGCCCGATGTCGCCTGGCCGCGCGTGCGACCGGGACGGGAGGAGACAGGCGATGACGCGGATGATCGGCCTGGCGGCGCTCTTGCTGGCCGCGCAAACTCTGGCGATGTCGGCCTCCGCGCAGGAGCATACCCCGCGCGCGGCGCGCGGCGCGACGGGCGAGGCCGGGGTTCGGCAGCCGCCGACGCAGGGCAGGGCAAGTCAGGCCGCCCCGAAGCCGCCCGCCGACCAGCCGGTCACGCCGGCGGCCGACTATTATCCCTATGACCGCAGGACCGGCGGCATGTAGCGGCCGCTCTATCCGCTATCGCGGGCGCGCCTCTTGCATTGCGTCAAGCAGGGCGCATCTCTCATAGCGTCAGGGAAGACACGCCTCCGGTCGGCCGCGCGGCAAACGCGCTTTGACAGGAGATGACTGTGGCCAGTTCAAGCAAGCCCGCCGGAATGACCGGACGTGGCGAAATCCGCCGGCTTTGGCCGACGGAACGCGATCTCTTCACCGCCCATCTGCTGCGGCTCGACGCGGCGACGCGGCGCGAGCGCTTCGGCACGGCGGTGAACGACGACTTTCTCGCCAATTACGCCCTCGCGACCTTCGGCGTCGGCGGGCTGGTCTATGCCTATGTCGAGGACGGCGAGGTTCGCGCCGCCGGTGAATTGCGCGGGCTCGAGGACATCGTCGCCCAGACCGGCGAGGCGGCCTTCAGCGTCGAACGCGACTGGCGTCGGCGCGGGCTGGGCGAGGCGCTGTTCAGCCGGCTGATCACGGCCGGGCGCAATCGCGGCATCCGCACGCTCTACATGACCTGCCTGCCCGAGAACGCGGCGATGCGCCGGCTCGCGCGCAAGTTCGAGGCCGATCTCGTCGGCGGTTACAACGATGTCGAAGGCTCGCTCGCGACCGGCGGCCCGACGCCCTTCACCATCCTCGACGAGGCCTTCGACAACGCCAGGGGCTTCGCGACGATCGCGCTCTCGCTGCAGCGCAGGTTCTGGCGGCCGGGCCTGTTCGCGCGCGCCACGCGCTGACGACCGGCCCGAATCATCCAGCCCGGCGCGGCCTGCGTAAATCTCTCCGACCGGAACCGGCCGCGCCCGCTGCCGGATCATGGTCGGGAGAGCGCCATGCCGATCGCGTTCTGGTGTGTCCTGGTGGCGGGGCTGCTGCCCGTCCTGACCGTCGCCATCGCGAAATGGTCGGCCGGTTACGACAATCGCGAGCCCCGCGCCTGGTCCCTGTCGCTGGGCGGCTATCGCCGCCGCGCCTTCGCCGCGCACCAGAACGGCTTCGAGGCCTTTCCGTTCTTCGCGGCGGCCGTGCTCGGGGCGACCTGTCTCAAGGCGCCGCAGGTAACGATCGATCTGCTGGCGCTGGCCTTCGTCCTCGCCCGGGTCGGCTACACGGCCTGCTACATCGCCGACTGGCCGACGCAGCGCTCGCTGGTCTGGTCGGCCGGCTGGCTCGCCGCCGTCGCGCTGTTCACCGCGCCGGCCTGGGCGGGATGACGTAAGCCTAGCGGCTGAGCGTCAGCGCGGCGCCCGACTTCGTCACCGCTCCGCTGAGCGCGCCGCCGCTCTCGGCCCGCAGCCGCGCCACCACCGTGCCGCCCTGCTGGTAGAGATAGACCTCGCCATTGCGGTAGTCCCAGGCGTTGACGGTCTGAAGGTCGCGGTTCGAGCAGCCGGACGCGCTTGCGCGGTAGAGATCGAGCGTCGAGGCGCTGGAGAGCTGCACGCGGCAGGAGCCGCCTGTGGCCTCGCGCGCCGTCCAGCCCCCGATGACGCCGTCGCGGGAGGAAACCGGCGCGCGCGCCTGTCCTGAGCCGAGCGTCTGTATATCGCCGCCGCCGCGCAATGTCGGCGGCTGCGTCGGCGTGGCGGGCGTCGGCTGGGGCGCGCCGGCATTGGGATCGAAGAACGGATCTTCCGGCGGCGGCAGCGCGCCGGGACCCGACGGGGCGCTCGCCACCGGATAGCCCCCGGGCGGCGGCAGCGGTTCCGACGTAACTGGCGCCGAGGTGATAGGCGGGGCCGATTGCAGCGTCGGCTGGCTGTAGACCGGTCCGCCCGGCGCAGGCCCGACGAAACGCTGCGAGCCGGCGCAGGCCGCGAGCCCCAGCAGCGGCAGCAGGCTCGCGGCCTTGAAGAGAGTGCGGGTGGTCATCGTCATGCCAGGCTCGTCTCGATCATCTGTGGCTTCGGGGCCAGATTGCGGCGGGCGAACTGAACCTGAGATGAGCGGCGCGCCCGCGCCACCTTGCATAGCCCAGCCCGTCGAGCTTGCGAACCCGCCGCGACCGATCTGGTTCCCGGTCGGCGCGACAGGCATAGTCGCCAGTGACAGCCTGCGCTCAGGAGATGACGATGAAGCCGCTCAGCCCCGCCACCATCCGCCCGCCCTTCGCCCGCTACAGCCATGGCGTCGAGGTGCCGGCCGGGCATCGGCTGGTCTTCTGCTCGGGCCAGCTCGGCGTCGCGGCGGGCGGCGGCGTGCCCGACAGCGCCCGCGCCCAGGCCGATCTCTGCTTCTCCAACATCGCCGCCATCCTGGGCGAGGCCGGCATGACGCTCTCCGACATCGTGCGGATCAACGCCTATGTCACCGACCGGGAGCATATGAAGGGCTACATGGATTCGCGCGACGCCCATGTCGAGACCCCGCCGCCGGCCTCGACGCTGATGATCGTCGCAGGGTTCACGCTGCCGGCGTTCAAGGTCGAGATCGAGGTGGTGGCGGCCGCGCCCGAGAAGCGCAAGAAGGCGGCGCGGGTTGCGACCGAGAGGTTCTGATCTCCGGCATCGCGGGCTCTACCCCTCCGCCCGCCAGGGATAGCTCCAGGTCTCGGTCAGCGCCTTGTCGCCCGCTTTCAGGAAGGCGCGCATCTCGGCAAGCTGGCCCGGCTCGACGACGATGTCGATGAAGGCGCGGAAGCCTTGCGTCTTCGGGTTCGGCACGATGAAGGCGCGGTCGATCCGGCCATAGGCGATCGACGGCACGATCTCGACCCTCTCCGGCTGCCGCAGATGGTATTCGAGGTCGCCGCCGGCGAAATCGACGATGAAGCGGCGCGCGCCCGCAGTCACCGCCTCGCCCGAGCCCAGCGCCTTGGGCCGCGCCTGGTAGGTGTTGATGATCCGCCCGCCCGGATGCAGGTCGCTGGAATCGAGCATCGCGGTCAGCTTGTAGCCGAAGGAGAATTCGCGTCCCGGCTCCAGCGGCGTCTTCGGCGCCCAGAGCGCCACCACATTGTCGTTGGTCTCGTCGGTGGTCGGCAGCTCGATCAGCTCGACGCAGCCCTCGCCCCAGTCGCCCTGCGGCTCGATCCAGTAGGAAGGCCGCAGTTCGTAGTTCAGGTCGAGATCCTGGTAGTGCTCGAAGACGCGGTCGCGCTGCATCAGGCCGAAGCCGCGCACATTGCGCTCGACGAAGGACGAGTTGGCCTGCTGCCGGGGATTTCGCAGCGGCCGCCAGATCCATTCCCCGGTGCCCGAATGAATCATCAGCCCGTCGGAATCATGCAGTTCGGTGCGGAAGTCGTCATGGAAGCGCCGGTCGTTCTCGCCGGTGAAGAACATCGAGGTCAAAGGCGCCAAACCCAGCTTCTCGATGGCCTTGCGGGGAAACAGGGTCGCGTGGACGTCGACGACGCTGTCGACGTCCGGATAGATGTGGAAGCGGTAGGCCCCGGTGACCGAGGCCGAATCGAGCAGGGCATGGACCGTGACGCGCTCCGCATTGGCGGCCGGCGCCTCGACCCAGAACTCCCGGAACATCGGGAACTCCTCGCCGCCCGGCACGCCGGCCCCGATCGCAAGCCCCCGCGCGGACAGCCCGTAGCGCTGCTCGCGCCCGAGCACGCGGAAATAGCTCGCGCCGATGAAGGAAATCAGTTCGTCGAAGATGCGCGGATCGTTCAGCGGATAATGCAGCCGGAACCCGGCGAAGCCGAGATTGACCGGCAGCGGCTTGTCGAAGCGGACCCGGCCATGGTCGAACAGATTGGCCGAATAGGGCACCGGCGTCGCCACCCCGTCGCGCACCACGTTGACCACCACCGGCCGCGTGAACAGGAACCCGGGATGGAACATATGCATGCGGAAGCCGGCACCCGATTGCCCGAGCAGCGCTCGGTCGGGCCGGAAGCGGATGTCGCGCCAGGCATCGAAATCGAGCCGCGACAGCGGCTCCGGCAGCACCGGACCCGGATCATGGGGCACGGAGGCGATTTCGCGCGCGCGGGCGACGACCTGCTCGAAGCCGAAGCGCGGCTGCGGCGGAGCGACGGGAGCAGGCTGCGGCTCGGGCTGCTGCGCGAGCAAAGCCGAGGGCGCGGAGGCGGCGAGCAAGGTCGAGAGGCCGGCGAGGACGGAACGGCGATGAGGGGCGGGCATAGGGTTGTTCGATCTTCAGGACAGAGGGTCGAAGGCGGACGCATCGAAGATGCGTAAGTCGAGATGAAGCGCCATTAGGTCGAAATCACGGTCGCGGTGCAGCAGCTCATATTGCCGCTCGATACAGAATGTCGCGATCAGGAGATCAATGCTTTTGCGCGGTGTGATGCCGACGCTTCTGAGCCTGCGCGAATGGCGGGCCGCTGCGACGGCAAGTTTCGGATCGACCATGCGCTGGAGCGGGAACCTCCGCATCCACGTTTCGAGCGTCTTGGCATGCCGCTCGTCGCGTGTGCCGCGCAACAGCTCGAACAACACGAGATCGCCGAGGATGAGGTCCGGCGATCCAATCAGTCGATCGAGCCGATCGACCTGGACGGATTCGACGCCGCGCAAATGATCGATCCAGACGGAGCTATCGGCGACGATCACGTCTCCTGATCCGCCCCGCGATCCGTTCGCATCTCGTCCAGATCGCCTTCCCAGCCCATGCCTCGCAGCGCCTCGAAGGCCTCGCGCTGGCGAGACATCTGGACGGTCCGACGCAAGGCCTCCTCGACCGTCGCACGCTTCGTGGCCTTTCCGGTCACTCTCATCGCAGTTTTGAGAAGCTCGTCGTCAATCTCGATATTCGTTCGCATCACGCATCCAATGTGTCTATTCTCGCCAGATTATACACATGCCGCGCTGAGCTGACAAATCGTCCCGACCGTCCAAAAAACTCTTGAATCCCCAGTCCATCGCACGTATATCCCCGTTACCCAATTCGCACGTGCCTGTGGCCGCGTGCCGATCGGTGGGCATCCGGACAAGAGGCCGGACAGCCGCCAGGAGTTGGAGGACGGATGGAGGGGGATGGACATCCCCTCAAATCACGCCTCCCGGTTCCCCCCAAGGGAGCTGTTCTCCGAACAGCGATCGGCAGCCGGAGGCGAAACCGGCGAACCCCGAATCTCCACGGGGGACGCAGCTTAAAGCAACGACGGAACGGGCTTTTTTTGGTCTCGCTGGTCCTCCAAAGATCAGCACCGAAGAGGCTTGTCCTTCATTGCCGGGCGTGCGGGGTTCACCTCCCAATCGACGGTCATCAGAGTCCGGACGTGGCGTTCGGCTGTTCATGGCGTCTCCATCGCGCCTGGGATAGCCGACGGTTCAGCCGGCTTCACGTCGCATCGGCGCCGCCAGCGCCGTAAGGGAGCCGCGTCTCATGACCGAGCGCATCCGTGAATTTCTTCGCACCCGCCGCGAGGACGGCCCCTGCGTCGTCATCGATCTCGATGTCGTGCGCGAGAACTACCACGCCTTTTCGCGGGCCCTGCCCGACACGCGCGTCTTCTACGCCGTGAAGGCCAATCCCGCGCCGGAAGTGCTTGGCCTGCTTGCCAAGCTCGGCTCCTGCTTCGATTGCGCTTCGGTCGTCGAGATCGAGCTCGCGCTCGCGGCCGGCGCGACGGCGGATCGCATCTCCTTCGGCAACACCATCAAGAAGGAGCGCGACGTCACGCGCGCCATGGAGCTCGGCGTGCGCCTCTTCGCCGTCGACTGCGCGGCCGAGGTCGACAAGGTCGCCCGTTCGGCCAAGGCCGTCGGCGTGGCGGATGCGCGCATCTTCTGCCGCATCCTCTGCGACGGCGCCGGCGCCGACTGGCCGCTCTCGCGCAAGTTCGGCTGCGTGCCCGACATGGCCGCGGACGTGCTCGAGCACGGCCATCGCCAGGGCCTGACCGCCCATGGCGTCTCGTTCCATGTCGGCTCGCAGCAGAGCAACGTGAACGCCTGGGATTCCGCTCTGGCCTCGGCCTCGGCGGTGTTCAAGGAGTGCGCCACGCGGGGCCTGTCGCTCTCGATGGTCAATCTCGGCGGCGGCTTCCCGGCGCGCTATCTGCGTCCGATCCCGGGCGTCCCGGCCTATGGCGATGCGATCTTCCAGGCGCTGTCGAAGCATTTCGGCAACCGCCTGCCCGAGACCATCATCGAGCCCGGCCGCGGCATGGTCGGTGAGGCGGGCCTGATCGAGGCCGAGGTCGTGCTGATCTCGAAGAAGGCGGCCGACGACCAGGTGTCGTGGGTCTATCTCGACATCGGCAAGTTCAACGGTCTCGCCGAGACCATGGACGAGGCGATCCGCTATCCGATCCGCACCGCCCGCGACGGCGATGCGACGGTGCCCTGCGTGCTCGCCGGCCCGACCTGCGATTCGGTCGACGTCATGTACGAGAAGACCCCGTACATGCTGCCGTTCTCGCTCGAGATCGGCGACCGGGTGCTGATCGAGGGCACGGGCGCCTATACGACGACCTATTCGGCCGTCGCCTTCAACGGTTTCCCGCCGCTGAGGCAGTACGTCATCTGACGCACGGCATGATGCCGAAAACTGGGAACCGGTTTTCGGGCCACATCATGCCGATGAATTGAGGGACGCAGCCAATGGCTGCGTCCCTCGAGATCGGGTCCGGCGAAGCGCCCTGTCATGATAGGCAGGCCGCCCCAGGATCGGGGCGGAGCGTCCGCGTCTTCCAAGAATGGAAGCGCGGCAGTGGCTCCCGCCGGACCCTCTTCCACCCTCATCCCCTGATGTCGTGGCCGCGTTCGCGCGGCGCCGGGAAGGTCCGCGGTTCGCGGGCGCTCCGGCCGGAGGTGCGTCATGATCACGATCCGCGAGGAAACCGCCTCGGACATTCCCGCCCGCGAGGCCCTGCTCGACCGCTGCCTGGGCGAGCGCCGCGCGGCGAAGTCGAGCGAGCGCCTGCGCGAGGGCCGGTTGCCGGCGCAGGGTCTGGCGCTGACGGCCGAGCGCGGCGGCGCGGTCGTCGCGACCGTGCGGCTCTGGCATGTCGAGGCCGCCGGCGTGCCCGCGCTGCTGCTCGGCCCGCTCGCCGTCGCGCCCGAATTGCAGGGCGAGGGGCTGGGCAAGGCGATGATGCGCGAGGCGCTCTGGCGCGCCGCGTGCCGGGGCCATGGCGCGGTGCTGCTGGTCGGCGACGCGGCCTATTACGAGCGCTTCGGCTTCTCGGGCGATGTCGCGGACGGTCTCGCCATGCCCGGCCCGGTCGAGCGCGAGCGTTTCCTCGGGCTCGAACTGCGCGAGGGCGCGCTTGCCGGCGCGCGCGGCGTGCTGACCGCGATCGGCGCGCGCCTCGCGCCGCAGGCGTTGCCGCTGGCCGCATAGTCTGCAGAGCCGAGCGTCACTGCGGCGTCTTCACCACCTCGATCTCGATCGCGGCGTAATAGGCCGCGACATCGGCGACCTCGCGCTCGGTCAGGCCTTGCGCCACCACGTTCATCTGCTCGTGCTGGCGGCTTTTGGCCCTGTATTCGGCCATGGCCTTCACGAGGAAGAGCGCGGGTTGCGCCGCGAGATTGGGCGCGTCGGGCTGCTTCGAGAGCCCGTCCATGCCATGGCAGCCCTGACAGCCGAGCGCGACCTGGCGGCCGGCCTTGACGTCGGCCGCCGTGGCGGGAGCGAGCAGCGCGAGCAGCAGCGGCGCGCTGAACAGAAGGCGCATCATCGGTCCTTTCCGCAAAAGCCGTGGCGGCGGCCGCGGGAACAGACGCCCGCGGCCGCGCTGCTCAGGGACGATCAGCGTCCTTCGTACCAGATGCGATAGATCGCGCCGGCCGTGTCGTCCGAGGCCAGCAACGAGCCGTCGGGCAGTTGCGCGACATCGACGATCCGGCCGAGATACTCGCCCGAAGGCGCGAGCCAGCCCTCGGCGAAGACCTCGGTCTTGTCGGCCGTTCCGTCCGGCTTCAGCGAGGTGAACATGACGCGCGCGCCGATCGGCGTCGTCCGGTTCCAGGATCCGCGCTGCGCCGAGAAGAGTCCGCCGCGATATTTCTGCGGGAACATCGTGCCGGTGTAGAATTTCAGCCCGAGATCGGCCGCATGGGCCACCGTCTCGACCTGCGGCGCGGTCACATTTGCCGGCAGCGGTTCGGCCTTCCATTCCTCCGTGCGGGTGGTTCCGCCGCCATACCAGGGGAAGCCGAAATTCTGGCCGGCCGCCGTGGCGCGGTTGATCTCGCCGGGCGGAATGTCGTCGCCCATGCCGTCGACCTGGTTGTCGGTGAACCAGAGCGAGCGGTCGCGCGGATTGAACTCGATGCCCACCGAGTTGCGGATTCCGGTCGCGAAGACCTCGCGGTTCTTGCCGTCGCGGTCCATCCGGACGATGCCGCCGATGCCGACCTTCTGGTAGAGTTCCTGCTTCTCCTTGGCGTAGACGTTGAAGGGCTGGCCGAGCGAGACGTAGAGCTTGTTGTCGGGCCCGACGCGGCAGACGCGGGCGCCGTGGTTGAAGCTTTCCTCCTCGACCGGAATCAGATTGCCCTGGTCGACGACGACGAAGGCCGCCGTGTCGGGCCCCTCCTGAAAGAACTCGGCCGCCGGGAAGACCAGCACGCGGTTGTGCTCGGCGACGAAGAGAAAGTTGTCGTTCGACATGCAGACGCCGTTGGGCACCTTGAAATCGACGGTCGGCGCGAACTCCTTGACCACGTCGGCGACGCGGTCCTTGTCCTGGTCGATCACCGTGTAGACCTTGGTCTTGCGCGTGCCGACGAAGACGATGCCGGTCTGGCGGCCGACCGCCATGTGCCTGGCGTCCGGCACCACGGCGTAAAGCCCGATCCTGAAGCCGGGCGGCAGCTTGATCTGCTGGAGGTTCTTCTTGATCTGGTCGGCGCGACGGCCGGTCTGCGAAACCTCCGGAATGGTCAGATTGCTCGTCGTCGGCTTGAAGGACGACAGTTTTTCCAGATTGCCGGGGCTGGGGCCCTGGGCCCAGGCCGTGGTCGTCAGGCAGGCCGCCGCCAGGGCGGCTGGAATCAGATGTCGCTTGAGCATGCGATCCTCCCAGTTGCTGCGTTTTTGCTTTTGGCAACTCAATAGTAATTCGACCTCTTATCCTGTAAAGAGACTTTCGCTGATCAACGATTTGTGACTTTTCCATCGATCAAAATGTAGTATCTGGATACTACATGCGCCTGAAATAGGCCTTGCGCCACGGCTGCAGGGCGCGCATACTTGCGCTCGCAGCATGCTATGCTGCAATGCAAAGGAGAATGATGATGCGTCGCTGGAAAAAGCCTGTGATCGTCGAGCGGACCTGTGGTTGCGAGGTCAGCGCCTACGCTCCCGCCGAGATCTGAACGAACCACGCCGATCCGATGGATGCGTCTTGCGTTGTTCGCATTCTCGGATCGGCCGCCGGCGGCGGCTACCCGCAATGGAACTGCCGCTGCCCGGTCTGCGCCCTCGCCTGGGACGGCGACGCGCGCGTTGTGCGCCGCACGCAATCATCGATCGCGGTGCGCGGCCGAGAGGGCGCTTGGGCGCTCGTCAACGCCTCGCCCGACATCCGGCAGCAACTGCTCGACAGCCCGCCGCTGCAACCGCGCCGTGGCTCGCGCGACAGCCCGGTCGCCGCAATCGTCCTGACCAATGCCGACATCGACCATGTCGCGGGCCTGCTCGGCCTGCGCGAGCGCTGGCCGCTGCGCCTGTTCGCGACGCGACCCGTGCTGACGGCCATAGCGGAGAACCCGATCTTCCGGGCGCTCGACGAGACGCTGGTCGAGCGTCGCGAGATTGCCCTCGGCGTTCCCTTCCGCCCGGTCCCCGACGTCGAGATGGAGCTGTTCCCCGTTCCCGGAAAGGCCCCGCTTTGGGACGAGGGCGAGGATGTCAAAACCGACATCGAGGACGGGCGCACGGTCGGGGTCGCCCTGCGCGGGGTCGGCGGCGAGGCCTGGGGGCATTACGTGCCGGGCTGCGCGGGCGTGACCGACGCGCTGCGGCGCCGGCTCGCCGGAACATCGCTCCTGCTGTTCGACGGAACGCTCCACGCCGACGACGAAATGATCCGCCTCGGCCTCGGTCCCAAGACCGGCCGGCGCATGGGCCACATCCCCATCGGCGGGCCGGACGGCTCGCTGGCGGCCTTGGCCGGTTGCGCCATAGCGCGCAAGGCCTATGTCCATATCAACAACAGCAACCCCCTGCTGGTTTCGGGTTCGCCGGAACGGCGCGAGGTCGAGGCGGCGGGCTGGCTCGTCGCGGAGGATGGCATGGAGTTCGCTTTGTGACCGCGCCGCTGACGCAAGACGGGCTGGAGGCCGCGCTCAGGGCGGTGGGCGCGGAGCGCTACCATCATCTCCACCCGTTCCATCGCCTGCTTCACGATGGCAGGCTGAGCCGCGCCCAGGTCGCGGCCTGGGCGCTCAACCGCTCGCATTACCAGGCGATGATTCCGGTCAAGGACGCGACCCTGCTGGCGCGGCTGCCGACGGCGGAACTGCGCCGCCTCTGGCGTCAGCGCATCGTCGATCACGACGGCGAAAGGGAGGGCGATGGCGGCTTCGCGCGCTGGCAGAAGCTGACGGCGAGCTTCGGTTTCTCCGACGCCGACGTCGAGGCCGGAATCGGCGTGCTGCCGGCGACGACATTCGCGGTGCAGGCCTATGTCCGCTTCGTCGCCGAGCGCAGCCTGCTCGAGGCGATCGCCTCCTCGCTGACCGAGATGTTCTCGCCGGCCATCATCGCCGAGCGCGTCTCCGGCATGCTCGCGAACTATCCCTTCGTCACGCCTGAGACGCTCGCCTATTTCGACAAGCGCCCGGTGCAAGCCTCGCGCGACGTCGATTTCGCGCTGGGCTATGTGCGCGCCCACGCCGTCACCGCCGCGCAGCAGCAGGCGGCGATCGCGGCGTTGCGCTTCAAATGCGACGTGCTCTGGGCGCAGCTCGACGCGCTGCACTACGCCTATGTCGAGCCGGCCCTGCCGCCGCCCGGCGCCTGGCGTCCGGAGAAGCGGTGAGCGCCGCGCCGATCAGGGGCGGCGACGTGCCGGCGCTGCCGCGCGGCGTGCGGCTGCAGTTCAACCAGGCGCGCGGCCAGTGGTTTCTGCAGGGTCCCGAGCGTGTCTTCGAGCCAGACGAGATCGCCGTCGAGATATTGAAGCGCATCGACGGCCTGCGGACGGTCGATGTCATCGCGCGCGAACTCGCCGCCGACTTCGCCGCGCCCGAGGACGAGATCGCTGCCGATGTCGCGGCTTTCGTGGCCGAACTGCTCGCGATCCGCATGCTGGAGCGCCGGGAGGCCGGGCCATGAGCGCGCCGCCGCCTGCCCCACCGATCGCGCTTTTGGCCGAGCTGACGCATCGCTGCGTGCTGAAATGCCCCTATTGCTCGAACCCGCTGGAGCTGGAACGCCGCTCGGCCGAACTCGACACCCGGACCTGGCTGCGCGTCATCGACGAGGCGGCCGCGATGGGCGTGCTGCAGATCTCGTTCTCCGGCGGCGAGCCGATGCTGCGGCCCGACATCGCCGCGCTCGTCGCCCGCGCGGTCGAGCGCGGGCTCTACACCAACCTGATCACCTCGGGCGTCGGCTTCGCGCCCGAGGCGCTGGCGCAGGTGGCCGAGGTCGGGCTCGACCATGTCCAGCTTTCGGTGCAGGGCGTCGAGGACATCGCCGCCGACCATGTCGCCGGCCATAGCGGGTCGGCGGCGCGGAAGCGCCGCCTGGCCGGGGAGATCGCCCGCCTGGGCTTGCGACTCACGGTCAACGCCGTCGTCCATCGCGGCAATGTCGAGCAGATTCCCGCCCTCGTCCGCCTGGCCGAGGACTGGGGCGCGGCGCGCGTCGAGATCGCCCATGTCCAGTATTATGGCTGGGCGGTCGCCAATCGCGGCCGGCTGATGCCGACCCGCGCGCAGGTCGACCGGGCGCTCGCCGATCTCGCGGCCGCGCGCGCCCGCACCGCTGGCCGCCTCGTCATCGACGCCGTCACGCCCGACTACTACGCCAGCTATCCGAAGCCCTGCATGGGCGGCTGGGGCGCGCAGAACATGAACGTCACGCCCTCGGGCCAGGCGCTGCCCTGCCACGCGGCCGAGACGATCCCGCATCTCGTCTTCGACAATGTCCGCGACCGGCCTCTGGCCGAGATCTGGCGGGACTCGGCCGCGTTCAACGCCTATCGCGGGACGGACTGGATGGCCGAGCCCTGCCGAAGCTGCGAGCGGCGCGAGCGCGATTTCGGCGGCTGCCGCTGCCAGGCCCTGCTGTTCGCCGGCGACGCGGCGGCGACCGATCCGGCCTGCAGCCTCTCGCCCCTCCACGACGCGCTGCTGGCGGTCGCGGAACGGGATTCGGTTCCCGATGGCGGCGCCTACGCCTATCGCGGCTACGCCAGATCCTGAGCCCGACCGCCTATTCGGCGACGATCTTGTAGCGCTGGCCCGGAACCAGCGCGGCATTGCGTTCGAGCCCGTTCAGGATCTGGAACAGCTCCTGGGCCCGATCGACGCCGGCCATGCGCTGCGCCATGCCGGCTGCCGTATCGCCGGCATTGGCGGTCACAAGACGGATCTGCAGCGGCCGGGCCGCCTGAGCCTCGGCCGGCGACAAAGTCCGGAAGCTGTCGAGCAGGCCCCGCATCGCACGCTCCGGATCGGCGGCGCCGCGCGAGGCCATGATGAAGCGATAGACCCGCCCGCCGCTCTGGATCGCCGCGAGCCGGAACGACCAGTCCGTCCCCCGTCCCGCCGTGACCACGGCGGGCTGGCCGGCGATCTGCAACGGCTCGACCGCCCCGGTCTGCACGCCCTCGATCCAGCCCGAGGCGACATAGCTCTCCAGCGTCTGGTTCGGCTGCAGCGTCACCGAATCGAAGCGCAGCGCCTGCGCGCCATTTCCGCCGACGCCAACGACCATGTCGCGCGCCGCCTCCAGTCCAAAACCCTCCGGCGCGGTAAAGCCGATCCGCAGCGCGCTGTTGAGATAGCTGCGGCCGCGCACCACGCCGTCGCGCGGATCTTCGCCATAGGCGAGGCCGTCGATCGCGGCGAGCCAGCGGCCGGCCTCGCGCTCGCCGATGCCCGGCGCGCCGATCTGGCGCGCGGCCGAGGTGACGGCCGCGACGCGCTCGGGCGTCGAGGGGTGGCTCGACAGGATGTCGAGGCGGCGATCCTCCGAGGTCCGATCCTGCGCCGTGCTGCGGAACGCGGTGTTGCGGCCGAGCGCGCCGAGGAAGCGCCCGGCTCCATAGGGATCGAAGCCCGCCCGGGCGATGGTGCGAACGCTGATCTGGTCCGCGGTGAGTTCCTGCTGGCGCGAGAAGCGCGCCAGCGACAGCCGCGAGCCCGCCTGCAGCGACGCGCCGGATGCGGGATCGTTCAGCAGTTGCCCCGCCACTTTGGTGAAGAGCGCCGACTGCGCCTCGAGCTCGGCGCGTTCGACCGCGTGGCTGGCCGTGACATGGGCGATTTCATGCGCCAGCACCGAGGCGATCTCGGAGGTGTCGCTGGCGAGCCCGAGCAGGCCGCGCGTCACATAGAGCCGGCCATTGGGCAGGGCGAAGGCGTTGACCACCGGCGAATTCAGGATGGTGATCTCATAGGCGCCGATCTGGCCCTCGCCGGCGCGCACGAGGCGAGCGACGATGTCGTCGAGCACGCTCTTGACCGCGGGCGCGCGATACTCGCCGCCGAACGCCGTCAGCAGGCGCTGATGCTCGCTGTCGGCGGCGCGCTGGATCGGGGAGATGCGCGGCGCGAGTTCCGCGTCGGAAGGCCGCTGCGGCGGCAGGACGACGCTCTGCTCGCCGGCGCAGGCCCCGAGCAGCAGGGCCGTCAGCAGCGATACGGCTCGCCAAGACGGCAGCAGCGGCGCGCGCGGCGTCGGCAAGCGCGGCATGGTCAAGCGCGGCATGGTCAAGCGCGGCGTCTGGTTGGCGAAGATCGAACGAGCAAGCATCGGATCAGTCAATCACATCCAGCGCGGAGACCGAGGCGATCTCGAGCAGCAGCCCCTCCTGCCCCGAAAGCACGCCGCGCGCCAGCAGGCGTTTGCCCGGCAAGGTCGCCGCCGTGAAACCCTTCTCCTGCATCTCGCGCCACAGCTTCCGGGACATCACGATCGACGCGGCCTCGCCGCGCCGGCGCGACAGATTGAGATAGGTGCGCTGGGCGCGCTCGCCCACGGAGGCGATGCGCCCCTGCAGCGCGACGATCCGTCCCGCCTGCGCCTTCAACGCGGCAATATCGTGACCGTCCACGGCGGCCCCGGTTGCGGGCGCGCCGTCGAGGGCGGCCCCGGACACGCCCTCGCCGAGCGCGGCACGCAGCGCCAGATCGCAGGCGGCATGGTCGGCCTCGGGCAGTCGCGAGGCGGCCCCCGCGCGCAGCAATGCGACCGCGAGATCGACAGCCGTTCCCGGCGACGCCTCGGGAACGGCCAGCAGCCGCGCCGGCAGGCGGCCCCAGCGATCGGGAGCCGCCAGCGCGACGAGCGAGAACGCCTTGCCTGTCCACTCCGCGATACCGGTCGCAAAGCGCGCGGCCTCGGCCTCGTCCTGCCTCGCTGCGAGGCCGATCAGCCTGACGCTGCGGCCGTCCTCGAGCAGGATGTCGCCGGCCGGGTCGAGCCCCGCCAGCCGCACCGGCGGCGCATCGGCAGCCGGGCCGGGGCAACGCTGGCCGGCGGCGCGCGCCTCCGCGACCGCCAGAACGACAAGAAAAGCTGCGAGGACAGGCTTCACCGGCATGCAGATTATGATACACGCATTCACATGCGTCCCGGTAGCTCAGCAGGATAGAGCAACGGTTTCCTAAACCGTAGGTCAGGGGTTCGAATCCCTTCCGGGACGCCAAACATATTAATTTTCAATGGGTTGCAGAATGGTTAGCCACGATGGTTCGCCATTGGGTTAGCCAATGGGCTTCTGGCGGCCCTGATGCAGCACCGTGACCTTCGCCAGTCCCTTCCGCGCCAGGCGCTCTTGATTGGCCGATTTCGTGTAAAGCTCGGCATGCTTGATGTCGGTGTGGCCGAGCGTGTCCATGATCTCGCGCGTCGTCGCTCCGCCATCGGCCAGCATGCCGCCGAGCGTCTTGCGCAGGCCGTGCAACGTGCAGCCGGCCGGGAGGCCGGCCGACTTCGTCCAGTCCGCCATCCGGCCCGTGAGCGACTTCGGCGAGAACGGCTCGCCGAACGCCGTCAGCAGGATGGTCGGCCCCTTCAGCTCCGTCGCGTCGAGCACCTCGCGCAGCATCGGGCTGATCGACAGCCGCAGATCGCGACCCGTCTTGACCTGGCGCAGCGCAATCTGCTCGCCGCGAATCGCGCTGACCTTCAGCGCGGCGACGTCGCTGCGGCGGTTGCCGAGCCAAAGCGCCAACGTGTAGGCGAGCCGGGGCGTGGTCCCGATCGGCCACCGGGCCTCGAAAGCCTCGCGCTCGTCATCGGTCCATGCGCGCCATCCCTTGGTCGCCGGCCGATAGTTCAGCCGATAGCTCGGATCGGTCTCGATCCATTCCTCGTCGAGCCCGGCCATGATTATCTTGCGGATCACGACCAGCAAATGCCGCGCGGCGTGGGGCTTGTCGCTGCGCTCGGCCAGCAGGGCCTTCAGGTGCCGCCGGCGCAGATCGGCGATCGGCGCCTCGCCCCAGAGCGTCTTCACGCCCTCGGCGATCGGCTGGTCGAGGAAAGTCTCGGCGATGGCCGACTGTTTTTGCTTCGTCACGGACTCGAGCTGCTGCCATTCCGTTGTCTTGGTGACGACGATTCGCCATGCCGCCCGCAGCGTGCGCGGCAGCGCCGCGTTCGGGTGGATGACGATGACGGCCTTGCTGGGCTTGCGACCCTCGACCGCGGCGCGATAGGCCTCTTCGAACGCCGGATCACCGGGCTTGGCCGGCAGCGCCGTCGTCTTGCCGGCGCGACGGTAGCGCCAGCGCTCGCGGCCGTGGCGGTCATGATAGGGGCTGGCGTTGGGGTGCGTCTGCGACATGGGCGGCGACGCTAGCGGACGCCGGCGGCTTTCTGCAAGGCGGCGTCGATCGCGTTCTCGTCGGCCGTGTCGAGATCGGTGAAGGCCATGTCGAGCTGGACACGGTCCCAGACGGTGCGGCCGTCGATCTTTTTGCCCCTGGGCATGCGCCGATCGGCGACGAGCTGATCGAACTTCGTGGTGCCGACGCCGATGTAATAGGCCGCTTCCTCGCGACAGAGGCCGCGCGGCACCCAAGCGATCGTCTCGATGCGGGCGGAGGCGCGCGGCATCAGTCGAGCGCCTCGCATGGCGGCAGGGCGACCCGGTCGGCGATTTTCGGATAGCGGGCGCGCCAGAGGTCGGGCTTGCCCGTGGCCAGCAGCGCCAGCAGCACGTCGGCATGGCAGGGCGCATCGGGGCGGCAATGGCAAGCAAGGTTGCGTCCCCGCAGATGGTGCAGGTTGGCGCGCACCTGGTTGCGCATCACGATGAAGACGAGGCCCTGCATCGGTGCGGCTTGCCCGTCTTCGAAGCGGATGCCGCGCATGATCTCAGCATCGCTCCAGCGGGTCAGGAAGCGGCGATAGGAGGCGACGGCCGAGACTGCGTCCGTCGTCGCGGTGACCTTGAAAGGGTTGCCGAACAGGCCCGATGCGATGCCGGAGCGGCCGACATTGCTCGCCGGCAGGCCGTTGAGTCCGAGGCTGTGCGCCTGCAGCCGGAAGCCGGCCTTGCGCTGGAGCTGCAGGCGGACGGGCGCGGTCATCGCGCCCCCACTACGAACATGAGGTGCAGTATCTCCCGCGATCGGGCAGCATAAGCGGCGGCCAAGGCTCGCCCCTGATCGTCCTCGCCGAGCGCATCTAGTTCGCGCATCTTGGCCAAAAGTTCAGTGACGGCGACACGAACGGTCAGGGCCTGTGCTTCGTTGAGCCGCACGCCCTCGATCGAGATGACTGGCTCGCGGTTGAGGGTCACGACAGCTTCCATCCGGTCACCACGACGGCGCCTTCGTCCCCGGCCGTGCAGAACGACCAGAACGATTCTTCCGTCGAGCCGTTGCGGCGAATCCAGATGTGCTGCGGTTCGTCGTTCATGATCTCGCGGACGTGCGCCAGCGTCTCTTCGTCGAGGTCCCAAGGGTCTGCCTCGGCCATGATCAGCTGACGCATCGGGCCGGTGGCGACGAGCTGCGGCGGGAGCTGGCCATAGGCGAAGGCGAGCCAGGGCTCCCCGTCCTCTGTCGCGAAGAATTCGTATTCGACTCGGCTCATGGGTTCCTCCTGTCGAGACCGCAGGCTTTGAGCGCTCGAAAGAGCAGGTCATAGACGCCTCGGCGGGTGCGGTGATGGCCGGTGACGAGCGCGGTAATCAGCGCCTCGTCCTCGCCGGCGACGACCTGGTTGAGGGCGCGATCGTCATAGGCGACGCGGCCCGTCTTCCATGCGGCGACGAGCGCGCCGGCGAAGGGCGGCGTCTTCCTCATCGCGACGGCATAATCGGCCGTGCCGTCGAGATGCTCGCGCAGATGCGCGACTTCCATGATGCCGATGGTGCGGGCGCGATCGGCCTTGCCGCCCGGCAGCAGCTCGAACGTGATCCGGATCATGATCGCGCCTCGACAAAACAGGGCTCGCTGCGCGGGCCGATGCGCCAGGTCTCCGCCGCCTGTGGCGAAGCCGTGTAGAGCTTGCGCGGCTCGCCGCACTTCGGGCAGCCGGCCTTCATCAGCTTCGCGGCTTTGGACATCTCCAGCGGCGTCCAGAGCGCTGGCCAGACATGGCCGCAGGGGTGGCAGTGAAAGAGAGCGGGGCGTCGTTCGGACATCACGCGCTCCCGGCCGATGGCCCGTCGAGCAGGGCGATCTCGTCGTGACGCTGGCACACGCGGGCCGGCAGGGAAGCCAGCGCGCCATCGATCGCGGCCCGGCTCCAGCCGACCTTGACGGCCAGCAGCGCCACGCCGAGCGTGACGCTCTCCAGCACGACGAGCGCGGCGGCGACATCGCCTCCGCCCGATCCGAGCGTCGGCAAGGCGATCGTGCGCAGCGCCTCTGCGGCGGCGCGGTTGAGGGCGTCGGCATCGGCGCTCATGGGCTGCCCTCGCGGCTCTGCGACAGGATGGTGTGAAAATCGTCGCCGGGACCGATCTCGCCGGTCACCGGGCTGTTCGAGGGCGCGATCCGCCAGATCGGCGGCACCCTCGGCATGGCGCTGTGCTCGACCCCGTCCAGCTCGCGGCCGGCGGCTTTCTTGCCGACGCGGCAAAGGATCGTTCCGGACGCTATGCCCGCTTCGTCGCGCTCGACGGCCAGCACCCTGTTAGGGATCGCGTCCCAGATCAGCGCGCCGGTGCCAATCTCGTGCGTCGTCGCGGTGTGGAAGGTGCCGGCCGGACCCCATTCGCCCCATTGCTTGAGGAAAAAGGCCGTGCCTGCGGCGGCGCACTGGTCGCGATCCTGTCGGGGCCATGCCGTGTGCATCGGCCGCGCATGCGGGCCGCTCTCTCCGCCGGTGATGATCTGGTTGAGGCCGGGGCCGCGAGTGGTGAAGCTGTTTTCGCCCGCATGCCCCGGCGTCCACACTTCGCCCGTCAGGGCGTTGAGCCAGCGGCCGTAATCAAGCGGAATGCGCGTCCAGTCGATGGCACCAAGGCGAGGCTCGGCGCTGACGAAGCGGACGGCCGCCGGCGTCGCCACCAGCTGCGGCACGCGCTCATCGGCGCGGGGCTGGTCCTCGGCGCTGACGCCGAGCCAGACGTTGGGGAGTGGCCATCGCGGCGGCCACGCCGGAAAAGCGAACCCGTCTGGCGTAGTGAACTCGGCGCAATAGCGAACCCGGTTCTCGACGCCTTCCTTGCCGGTCGTCGTGAGATAGGCCCGCATCCGCGCGGCGCGCTTCGTCAGCACCTGGAATGTGTGCTGCGGCGCCAGCGCCATGACGGCGAAGACGCGGTCGATCATCTCGGTCGAGACGAAGTCGGCGAACAGGTCCGTCATCGAGCAGACGAAGATCTTGCGCGGCTTTCGCCAGCGTAGCGGCGCGAGCAGCATTGTCTCGTCGAGGATGATCTCGACGTCGGCTTCATGGCCCGGCTTGAAGGGCAGGCCGGTGCCGCGCGGCTTGTTCAAGCTCTCGGCGTAGCAGTGCTTGCAGCCGGGCGAGACATGAACGCAGTGCCAGCCGAGCTTGCCGGTGGCGCGGTTACGGGCGCGGATCGGCGTCCAGGTCGAGCCGGTCCATTCGATTCCGGTGCGGTCAGCCATCGGCGCGAACCTTCGCCAATGCGGCCTTGACTGCGTTCATCTGCCGCTGATGCTGATCGACGAAGGCGAGCGCCATTTCGAAGAACGGCTTCACCATGGCTTCGGTCGCTCGGCGCTCGCTGCTGTTGAAGAGCGTAGGGTTGAGGATCGGTCCGATACTGTCCATTCGGCGAGCCTCTTCCATGAAGCGGCGTAGCGTGGGCTCGACGGCGCGGATGATCTCGCGCGCGGCTCCAATTGATGTCAGCGCCTCGTCTAGCGCTGCCTTGGCCTCATCTTTCGTCATCAGGCCCTCCCGTTCCGGAGATCGCCACCGAACGCGTCGAGTTCGGCCTGCAGCGCTTCCATCAGCGCCATGTCATTGTCGGTCGGCTCGTCGCCGGCGTCGGCATTGGCCATGATCAGATGGTTGAAGGCGGCGGCACCGGCGAAGAATGCGCGGCGCATGTCCTGACGCTGCACCGGGTCGCATCCATCTGCGCCTGCGGCCGTCATCATCCCGGCGAATTCGCGATCGAGCAGGCGCGGGCGTTCTTGGGCGGAGGTCGTCGTCATCACAGCACCATCACGGTTGCGGCCAGAGCGGCCAGGAAGGCGGAGACCGCGCCGTCGAGCATGGCGCGCACGCGCTCGCTGTCGCGCCAGTCGATTGCGGCCGAGATCGCGAAGAACGACGCGGTGATGACGATCAGGCCGGCGAAGAACGCGCGCATCAGTCTCGCGCCTCGGCAAAGGTCTCGGCCAGGCGGTCGGCGGCGTGGCCGACCAGCGCGCGCAGGTCGATGCGGCGGGCGTCGAGGGACTGCCGGGCGCGTTCGAGCCGGGCGAGACGCGTTTCGATCTCGCCGAGCTGCTTTTGCGCGGCGAACTGCTGGCTCGAAAAGCCGTCGAGCTTGTCGGTCAGCTCTCGGCTCTCGCGATCGAGGGCGATCAGCGCCGCCTCGATCTCGAACAGGATCGCCTCCGAGCGCACGGGTGGCGGCGTGCGGTGCGCCAGCACGCCGCCCTGGTAGGCGCGCCGGCCGGCGGGCGTCACAACGGCGCAGATCCGCCGGTCGCGTTGCAGCCCCTCATATTCCTGCAACAGCGCCAGGCCGCGCCGCTCCAGGCTCCTGACGGTCTTGTCGAGCACGGGGCTGCTCGGCTGCTCGCGCGAGCGCCAGTTGCCATAGCGGTCAAGATAGAGCGCGCCGGTGTGCAACTGGCCCAAGGCCAGCCGCATCGCCAGCGAGATCGGCGCGCCGGCGAAGGTCGGCGCTGGCCGATGCAGCGTGAGCGCCGCCGTCACTGGCGCGATCCGTGTGCGCTGGCGCGAACCCGGCCGGCGTTCTGAGCGCGGGTGCGAGCGGCGGCGAAGTTGCGGTCGATCTGGGCGGGGGTGAATTCGGCCAGCAGGTCGTCACGATCAACGCTGCCGGCCGAGGCGGTGCGGGCGGTGAGGAAGTCGGCCATGCGGGCGACGACGTCGCGATCGAGGGACTTGGCTGCGGGCTGTTGGGATTGGGTAAGCGACATGAGCGGTCTCCATCGGGGGGCGATGGCAGAAACGCTATGTCGGTTTTAAAACCGCGTCAATCCAAATTCGGTTTAAAAACCGATATCGAATTTTGGGCTCTGATTCGGCTGGTCGCTATCGGCCGCAAGTTGCCAGCGACAGTCTCAGGCCTTCGCTGAAGGGTCGGTTGTATTCGAGTGGATCGGCATCGGCCTCAACGGCGCGGGTGCGAACCAGCTCACTTCGGTCGGTGCGCAGGAGATGGCGCTCGGTTCCGGATGGCAGAAGGATGCGAGCGGTCGCGGCACGTTGCGTGGTGTGGCCGTTAAGGCCGAAATAATAGTCGTGCAATCTGCCGATCGCGACGGCGCCCGACGCACAGAAGACTTCCAGCGTCCCGGTCTTCATTCGAGCGCCTTGCCATGGCAGGTCTGCGACATGTCGCAAGACCTCCTTTTCCCCTGGCCTGTTCGAGAAGACAAGATCGGAGGATGCAGTGGTGCTTCCCTGTGAATACAGGGCCGCACCAATCAGGAGCATTAGCAGGAGCACGACCAGCTTCATTGGACTGTTCCGAGCCCTCACATGTCGATGATCGAGCGCCTGACGCGGCCGATGATCGTCATTGGCCCTTCCGGATAGATCGGATCATGGGCGGGGTTGGTCGAAACCGGCTCGAAACGGTCAGGATTAGGGCGAAAGCGCTTGTAGGTGGCGCCTCCGTCCTCTTCGGCGATGACGTAACAGGCATTAGCCACAAGCCGCTTGTCCCGACGATTCGCGACAATGCGCGAGCCATGGGGCGAAATGCGGTCCATCGAGTCGCCTTCGACGTCGAGCATGATCCAATCGCCGGGAGGGAGGCCGGCCAAAGCAACTCGCGGCGCGTCCGCGATGTCGATGACATGATCCGGAACGGCGAGCTGGCCCGCGCTAACCCATGAGATCACCGGAACGAATGTCAGCCGTTCCTCTTGAGGCTCCGCCTCGTCTGAGCCCTCGCCGGTCAGTAACCAGCTGGCCGTTGTGTTGAGGACGGTCGCCAGCTTTTCGGCGGTGTGGCTCTGGAGGCCTCGAACCTTGCCCTTCTCGACATCCCGCCGCAAATTCCGGATCGTGTCGGGAGACTTGGTGGCGCGTTTTGACGCCTCCGACTCAGACATATTGTGCTGAGCCAGCTTCTCTTGGATTCGTTGAAGGATGTCGCGTCCTGACATGATGCGGTAAATTAACCGATATCGTCGTTCGGTTTTATCGGTTTCAAAACCGTTGACAGTCGCGGTTTTAAAACCGATAAGGCTGTCGATGCTCACAGACACACTCCTTTCGGTAGCTTCGCTCTACTGCTCGGCATCCGGCATTCAGCCGAAGACCGTGTCGTCGCGGGTGTTCGACGACAGCAAGGTCCTGCCCCTGCTGTTGAGCGGCGGAATGACCATCACGCTCAAGCGGGCTGACTCCGCTCTCGAATGGTTCTCAGCGAATTGGCCGGCTGATGCGGATTGGCCGGACGGCGTTCCGCGCCCTGTGGCATGCGAATCCGCCCCTGTCCCGCACGAGGCCGCGTGATGGATGCGTCACGGGCTCACCTCTGGCCGATCGGACCCGTCTGGGCCTTGCGGCCCCGCGCCGCCGACGGCTGGTTCGTCGTCACCGCGCTCGGCGAGATCGAGGGTGGCGATCGCCTTGGCGAGGATCGATTGCGCGATCTCGACGGCGAAGCCCGTGACTTCGCCCTGGTTGTCGTCGGCGACGCGGCCAAAGTCATTGACGAACATGTCGAGCTTGTCGGCGACGCCCTCGTAAGCCGCCTGGAGATAGGCGCGCGCCGCGCCACCGTTCTGTTTCGCGAGATGAACGAGCGCGATCTCGATTGGCAGCCGGGCCAGCTCCAGTGCGTCGTTCCAGTGTCGATCGGCACGCCAATCGGCCTGCCCGGTCCCGTTCGCATCGTCCATCACGTCGTTCCTTCGGCTCGTCGCCTGCGCCTGCGGCAAGACTGGCTTGCCACGCTTGCCCTGTGCGAGGCGGCGAAAGCGCGCCCGCCGCCCTGACGCGAATAGTTCTGGCCGAATTCGATCCTTCCCAACACGGGAAAAGCGCATGCGCTTTCCCGTTGCGGGACGCTCTTTGCCAAAAACGTCAGCAGGCTCCCATGACCCGCGCCATTTCCGATGCCTGGTTCTTCCGCATCAAGGCCGCGACCCGCGACCTGGTCGCGCGCTGTGGCGGCGTGGTTCGCGCCGGCGAGATCGTCAACGCCTCGAAATCCGAGGTCTCGCGCTGGCAGAGCCCCGGCGACGAGGGGATCGTGCCGATCGCCGCCGCGCTCGCGCTGGAGGCCGAATGCGGCGTGCCGCTCGTCACGGCCGCGATGGCCGATCTGCATGGCCGGCGGCTGTCCGATCTCGACGGCGAAGGTCAAAGCGCCTCGTGCCTGATCCGCGACCACGCCGCGCTGATGCGGCAGGCGGCCGAGGTCACCGCCGCGATGGCCGAAGCCATGGCCGACGGGACCGTGACGGCCGCAGAGGCCGAGAGCATCGACCGCGCGGCGGGAACGCTCGGCGGCGGTCTCGACCAGATGCGCCGCAGCCTCGCGGGCGTTCGCGCCGCGCCCGGCGGCAAGACGCTGCGGGCGGTGGCGCCATGACGGGTAGCTGTCCTCTCACGCCATCAGGGCACGCACCGAAGCTAACGCGGCGCGTCGATCCGGCGCTGCTCGATCGTGTGCGGCAGCGTGAAGGTCATGTCGAGAAACATGCGACAGAAGCCGAGCAGTTCGGCGGCCTGTTCGGGCGTGCCGACTGTCTCATGGACGGCCTCGTTACCTTCCAGCCGCAGGGCGTGCGCCCAGTCCTGAAGCGGCTGGGTGATGACGCCGCGCCTTTGCAGATCGTCGATCCGTGCCTTCAGGTTCGCGCCTGTCGCGCCAAGCTGGCCGACGGCGATTTCGAGCGCGGAGCGGAGAGTGGCGATCACGATCGAAGGACTGAGTTTCTGCCGATGCATCGTGCCGGCGTCGAATACGAGCTTCGCAGCCTCGACCGGCCATGCAGGATGCATCTCGATCGCGGGCGGCGCGGGGTAAACCGCCGTGACGGTGATGACGCTCTCTCCACCGAAAATTGCGCCGCTTTCGGTGATGACCTCCCGGATGCTGTCGATCGTCCGTCGCTTTGTCTTGAACAAAGCGAGGTTGGGGCCACCGCAAAGCGGGCAGGTCGCGACGCCATAGGCGTCGATCTCGTCCTCATCTCCCAGAACCCGAATTTCAAGGCCTCCCCGCGAATGCGGCGAGCGGCGCTTTTCCCAATAGCGCTCGCTGACGAACACCATCCCGAGATGGGCTGGATTCAGGCATTCACCGCAGGTTTGAAGGGTCGAGAACATGTCGGATGAACTCCCATTGGCCAAGATTATCCGCACGGAACTGAGGGCCACGGCAAACGCGGCGTGCGGCGATCCATCCAGTTTCGGCCTCGCGTTCCAAGAGATGGAGCGGTGCTACGGTCAGCCGCCCATGCGCAGCGCGCTGATCGTCGATTACTTGGCGCTCGCCACGGCCAAGGCCGCGATCGACGCCGATTTCGAACTTATGGCGATCCTCGACCGCTTTGCTGACCGCGTCCAGTCGATCGACCTCGTTTACGTGCTCGGCGACCGCGAAATCCGCAAGTCGATCTTGTTCGCGCCGGCTCCCGCCGCGCCGCCCTGACCCGTCCAGTCGCGTCGCGTTGCCGCCGGCGGGCCTGTCCCGCGTTCCGCCGGCTCCCTCATTCCCTATTGCGAACTGCCGGCCCCCTCGGCAGCGCGCGAGACGCAAGGCCTCCGCCGTCCGAGACCCGGCGGGGCCTTGCGGTTCCTTCATCCAATCTCCGGAGCGCGGCCATGAATCTCAGGAACAGTGTCAGCGGCGAGATGCTGCGCAGCTTCGTCGAGCGGTTCGAGCGGATCGACGGTGAAAAGAAAGAGCTGAACGCCGATCGCGCCGTGGTCGCGGCCGAGGCCAAGGCCGCCGGCTTCGACATGAAGGTGATCGCCTATGTGCTGAAGGCGCGCGCGGCGACGCCGAGCGAGCTGCAGGAAGACCGGGCGCTGAAGGATGTCTACCTGTCGGCGCTAGGCCTCGCGCCGGAGCCGCCGCTGTTTCGCGCCATGGGCCTGATCGAGGTCGATGCGGCGGTGCGCGAGAGCGTGATCGAGGCGCTGAAGCGCATGGTCGAGCCCGGCGGCTCGATGACGGTGACGCCGAAGGAAGGCCGGCCCTTCACGATCTATCGGGACATGGACGGCACGGTCACCGTGGTCGATGTGATCGAGCGCGCGCCCGCGCCGAGCGATGGCCCCAAGGGCAGGCCTGCCCGGCCGGCCGCGCTCGTGCCCGATGTCACGCCCGAACAGGCGGAGGACCTCGGCTACAAGGCGGCCAAGGCCGACCAGCCCGTGATCTCGAACCCGTTCCCGTTCGGCGACGGGCGGCGCGCACTTTGGGACGAAGGCTGGCGGCGTGGCGCGGGCTCGGATGGCATGGGGCCGGACGACTGAGATGGCCTCCCGCAGCAGAAACGTGACCGCGCGTCCCGACATGTTCGGCGACGTGTTCGAGCCCGCCGAGGCGCAGCAGCCGATCCTGGCCAAGCCCGTGCGCGAGGCCCTGCTCGAATGGCTGACCGAAATCTGGGCCGAAAAGGAACTGATCGAGGTCGGCATCGCGCCGCGCCGCAAGGCGATCTTCGACGGGCCGCCCGGCGTCGGCAAGACGACGCTGGCGCATCACATGGCCGCCCGGCTCGGCCTGACCATGCTGGCCGTGCGGCCGGAGCGGGTGATCTCGAAATACATCGGCGAGACCGGCGAGAACCTCGGCCGGCTATTCGATTGCGCGAGCGACCCGGAAGCGCCGCTGCTGCTCTTCCTCGACGAGTTCGACGCGATTTCGCGACAGCGACGTAAGGGAACTCAGTCCGCCGACGACAGCCGCAACGAAGAGGTCAACACCTTGCTCCAGAGGCTGGAGCAGCATCAGGGCTTCGTCATCGCCGCCACGAATTTTTCGGACCATATCGACCAGGCGATCTGGCGGCGCTTCGACATCCACCTGACGCTGGAGCTGCCCGGCCCCGACGAGCGCGCCGCGATCTTCGACCGCTATCTGCGGCCGTTCCGCCTGCATGCCGACGACCTGCAGCGCCTGGCGGATGCGACTGAGACCGCCTCGCCGGCGCTGATCCGCAAGTTCTGCGAAGGGCTGAAGCGCCAGTTCGTGATCGGACCGAAGCTGAAGGCCGACATGCGGCGCGAGGCCGTGATCGACCGGCTGATCGCCACGATCCACCCCCATCCCGACGCCGGCAAGCCCCGCCTCTGGTCGCTCGGCGCACGCGACGCCGCGATCCGCGCGCTGCCCTGGCCGCTCTCGCGCGATGCGCCGGCCGATCCCCTGCCTGCGTCGCCGGCTCCCGAGACGGGCGCGACCATCATCAGCTTCGGAGCCAAGTCATGAGCGAGCGCCAGGGCGACTGGATGCAGACGTTTTCGGGCCGGCAGTTCTGGCCGCTCGATCCGCGTCCGGAGGACGTCGATATCGCCGATATCGCTCACGCGCTGTCGATGGACTGCCGCTATGGCGGACATGGGCGCCGGTTCTACTCCGTCGCCGAGCATTGCGTGTTGATGGCGCGCGCCGTCTCGCCGAAGAACCGGCTTCTGGCGCTGATGCACGACAGCCCCGAGGGCTATCTGCGCGACCTGATCAGGCCCGTGAAGCGCTCGATGCCGATCTATCAGGCGACGGAGGCGGCGATCTGGCTTGCGATCTGCGCGCGCTACGGCATGCCGACGGACCTGCCGGCCGAGGTCCATCTCGCCGATACGCGCATCCTCGTCGATGAGCGCGAACAGAACATGGCTCCGCCGCCGGCCCCTTGGGATGCGACCGAACAGGTCGAGCGCCTCGGCGTGACGTTGCAGTTTTGGACGCCTGCCTTCGCTGAAATCCAGTTCCTGCAGATGTTCGACAGCCTGACCATCCGGCGGGGTGCGGGTCATGTCTAAAGGCATCTCCCTGTCCCGCGTCAGGCGCGACGGCGGCACTCAGCCGCGCGCGGGCCTCGACGAGCCGACCGTCGAATCCTACGCCGAGGCGCTGCGCGACGGCGCGCGGCTGCCGCCGGTCGGCCTCGTCTTCGACGGAACCGACTATTGGCTCTGGGACGGCTTCCATCGCGCCGCCGCCCATGAGCGCGCCGGACTTAGCCGGATCGACGCGGATGTCATCGCCGGGACGCGGCGCGACGCCGTGCTGCTGGCCGTCGGCGCGAACGCCGCCCATGGCCTGCCACGCACCCATGACGACAAGCGCCGCGCTTTGCTGATCCTGCTGGGCGACGCGGAATGGTCGGCCTGGTCGGATCGCGAGATCGCGGCGCGCGCCCATGTTTCGCACACCTTCGTCGCCAAGCTGCGCGGCGTCACTGGCAACGTTGCCAGTGAGCGGACCTATGCGACGAAGCACGGCACCGTCGCGACGATGGACACGGCCGCGATCGGCAAGCGCGCCGCCGATTACGCGACGATCCGTTCCGTCGATCCGCTGGCGCTCTATCGCGCCTTCAAGGAAGACAAGGACGCAAGGCAGATCGCGAAAAAGGCGCGGCGCGAGGAACGCGAGGTCGCGCTCGGCGACCGGATCGCCGCCGGCAATGCCGAACTCGTCGCCATGGCGCAGGCGGGCAAGCGCTATGGCGTGATCCTGGCCGATCCGGAATGGCGCTTCGAGCCGTGGTCGCGCGAGAGCGGCATGGACCGCGCCGCCGACAACCACTACCCGACCACGCCGGCCGACGTGATCGCCTCGCGGCCTGTTTGCGATATCGCGGCCGACGACTGCGCCCTGTTCCTGTGGGCGACGCGGCCGATGCTGCGCGAGGCCTTCACCGTGATCGACGGCTGGGGCTTCACCTACCGATCCTGCACCGTCTGGGGCAAGCGCCGCAGCGGCGAGGCGCGCGGCCCCGGCTACGTCTTCACCGACGAATCCGAGGTGCTGATGTATGCGACGCGCGGCAACGTCCCCGCGCCCGCGCCGGGCACGCAATGGCCTTCGCTCTTCATCGCCCCGGTCGGCCGGCATTCGCAAAAGCCCGACCGCGTCTACGAGCTGATCGAAAGCTATTTCCCGACCCTGCCGAAAATCGAGCTGAACGCCCGCGTGCGGCGGCCCGGCTTCGACGTCTGGGGCGCGGAAGCGCCGGACGCCGAGCCGGCCGAGCTGATGGGCCGGCCCAAGCCGGCCGAGCTGGACGCCTGGCGCGATGTCGCGACCGATCTGCCCGTGCTGCCGCGCGGCAAGGGGAGGGCGTCCTGATGTGCAACGCCTGCGGATTTGTCTGCTGCGGCTTGGACTGGTTCGAGGCCTGCGGCTGCGACGGCTGCGACGAGCCCGATTGCTGGACGCCCGACGACGAGAGTGAAGACCTCGGCAACATCGACTTCAGCTTCCCGCGCTGCTGCCCGCCTGCCAGGCGGGCGCGGCTGATCTGCGAAGGCCTGCCCTCCGATGCGTGAGCTGATCCTTGATTCCTTCGCCTGCGGCGGCGGGGCGTCCACCGGCATCGAGATGGCGCTTGGGCGCTCGCCCGATATCGCGGTGAATCATGACCGGATCGCGCTCGCGATGCACCGGGTCAACCATCCGCTGACGCGGCACATGCTGCAGGACGTGGCGACGGTCGATGCCGTCGGCATGTGCGCCGGCGCGCCGATCGGCATGCTGTGGATGTCGCCGGATTGCACCGACCACTCCAAGGCCAAGGGCGCCGCACCGCGCCGCGACGGCGACAGGACGACGCGCGGTATCGGCTGGGCGATCTTCGGATGGGTCAAGGCGCTGCCGAAATGGCAGCGGCCCCGCGTGATCTTCCTCGAAAACGTCGAGGAATATGTCGATTGGGGGCCGCTTATGCCGGACGGCAAGCGCTGCCCCAAGCGCAAGGGCGAGACCTTCAAGGCCTTTGTCGCGGCATGGCGCAAGCTCGGCTTCGTCGTCGAGTGGCGCGAGCGGCGAGCCTGGTGGTCGGGCTCCGCCACCATCCGCAAGCGGCTCTTCATGGTGATGCGCCGCGACGGCGAACCGATCGTTTGGCCGGAACGGCTCTACGGCGATCCGGGCAAGCCGGAGGATGCCAAGCGGATCGCGGCGGGGGAGCTGAAGCCCTGGCCGATCGTCGCCGACTGCATCGATTTCTCGCTGCCGATCCCCTCGATCCTCGACAGCGCAGCCGAGGTAAATGCCAAGCTTGGCCTGACCGCCAAGCGCCCGCTCGCCTTCAACACCGAAGCGCGGATCGCCAAAGGCGTGCTGCGGCGCGTGCTGCAGCGGCGGCCGTTCCTGATCAAGGTCAATCACACCGGCTATGACTATCCGCGCGACCGCGGGATAGATCAGCCGCTCGGCACGATGACGGCGACGCGCGACGATGCGCTTGTCGCACCTATCCTCGCCTATGCGCAGCAGGGCGGGGGGACGCGGCCAGTGGATGCGCCGGCGCACACCTTCACGGCCTCGCCCAAGGACCAGAACGTCGTCATCGCGGCTAGCATGATGACGATGCGCAATTCCGGCCAGCCTGATTCCGCCGCCGACCGGCCGGCGCGGACCTTCATGGCCAATGGCGCGGCGGAGATGCTCGTCGCAGGCTTCATGGCGCAGCACGCGGCCGGGAGCTGGGAGACGCAGCCCTCGAAGCCGCTCGACGCGCCGCTCTCGACCCTGACCAAGCGCGGGACGCAGCAGAATCTGGTCGCGCTGTCGATGCTGACGCTGCGCGGCAGCGACCGGCGCGAGGCCGATGCGGACGCGCCGATGCGGACGGATTCGGCTTCGGGGCAGCACCATGCGCTCGTCGGCATGCCGCTGATGACGGCCTATTACGGCTCGGAGACGGACGGCCCGCAGGTCGATGCGCCGATGCGCACGGACACGGTCCGGGACCGCTTCGGCCTCGTCTCGGCGCTGGCCGGCGTGCCGCCGTTCTCGGCCGAGCACGAGGCCAAGGCGCGCCAGGTGGCGGAGTTCCTGCGGCGCTATGGCTGCTGGGACGGGGGCGAGTTCGTCAGCGTCGTCGTCGATGGCGTCACGCTCGTGCTGGTCGATATCTGCATGCGGATGCTGACGCCGCGCGAGCGCTACAACGCCAACGGCTTCCCGCGCGACTACATCATCGATCACGGCATCGACGAAGACGGCAAGGTCATCCGCTTCACGCTCGAACAGCAGGGCTCGATGTGCGGCAACGCCGTCTGCCCGACGGAAGCGCGCGACCTCGTCGCCGCGAACTACCAGCCGCGCGACGTGGTTCGCCCCGGCAAGCCGGCCGAGCCGGTGCCGATGTTTCTCGAGGCGGCGGAATGATGGGACGCGTGTCTCCCTCTTTTGGGGCCTCTGTTTCGCACAAAGAGGCGGTGGAATGACCCGCATTGAACGCCTCTCCGATGCCGTGACGCTCTATCTCGGTGACTGCCGGGAGATTTTGCCGACGCTCGGCAAGGTCGATGCTGTCGTGAGCGATCCGCCTTACGGCATGGCCTGGAATACGGATTCGACCCGCTTCACCGGCGGGCATCAGAAACGTGGTGATGGCCGCGCCGACTTCGGCGCGATCGTGGCCGACGCCGAGCCTTTCGATCCGTCGCGATGGCTCGCCTATCCCGAGGTGATCCTGTGGGGCGCAAACCACTACGGCGCGCGGCTGCCGGTCGGTTCGACGCTCGTCTGGATCAAGAAAAGCCCGCATGCCTTCGGCACCTTCCTGTCCGATGCCGAGATCGGCTGGCAAGGGGGGGGGGCACGGCGTCTACTGCAAGTTCGTCGAGTTTCAGGGCGGACTGGCGCGCAAGGCCGAGAACGACGGCGAGCGCTCGGCGCATCCGACGCAGAAGCCAATCGACCTCATGCTGTGGTGCCTGCAGAGGCTGAAGGGCGGCCGGACGATCCTCGACCCCTATATGGGCTCCGGCACCACGGGCGTCGCCTGCGTCCGGCTCGGGCGGCGCTTCATCGGCATCGAGATCGAGCCCAAATATTTCGATATCGCCTGTCGGCGCATCGGCGACGAGCTGAAGCGCCCACGCCTGGAACTGGCCGCACCCGCGCCGCCGGCTGTGCAGGAGGCGCTTGAGCTATGAGCTGGCGTCTCCTGGGCATGCTCGACGATGTCGAGTGCCAATCGCCGACGGCGAAGCTGATCCTCGTCAAGCTGGTCGATCGGGCCGACGATGACGGCCGCAACATCTATCCCTCGATCGCCCGGATCGCGGCCTTCGCCGGTTGCTCGGAACGGCAGACCAAGCGTGTGATGGCGGCGTTCTGCGCGGTCGGGCTACTGCGCATCGTCAAGGAAGGCGGCAAGGGGCCGGGCTCGACGCGGCACTACGAACTCAGCATCGACATGCTGCGGCGGATGGCTCTCGAAACATGGGAGGCCATCGCCGGCCGCCATGCGCAGGACGCATGCGCGGACGATGACGAGGGAGCTGATTCGGGCGTTGCTAAGGGTGACACCATGTCACCCTTAGAGCCGGGAAGGGTGACACCGGCGACATCTAAGGGTGACACCCATGTCACCCAACCCCTTAGAGGAACCCTAAAACCTGAGAGAGAGGGTGCGCATGAGCGCGGGCAAGACCCTTCTCCGGCAAGCGATGCGCCCGACGCAGGGCATGCAACCGATGCAGAGGATGCGGCCAACCCGCCAGAGGGCTCGGCGACCCTAGCGCAGTTCCGCAAGCTCTGGCCGACGACGCTGGCCGACGACAACGCCCGCGTCGAGAGCGCCTGGTCAGCGTTGCCATTCGAGGAACGGCGACCGGCGATCGACGGGATCAGGCCGTTTCTGGCCGGGCTGAAGGGGCTCGGGCGGCGCAATCTGCCGTCCGGAGCGACCTATCTCGGCCAGCGCAAATGGCGCGACGTGCCGGCGATGGCGGCCGAGAAACAGGCGCAGGAGTTCGTCGATGTCGCCGCTTGGTCGAGGCCTTGGTGGGCGGTGCTGTTCCACCGGCTGAAGATCGGCCAGCCCTGCGGCTACATGCTGCAACAGGCGATCGACGGGAAGTCGCCGCAACGATCGGCTCGTGAGCTTTCAGAGGCGCTGGCCGCCTATCCGGACCTGCCGGCCTTCCTTTGCGACGGGCCGGAGATGACCGCGTGGCGGCCGTGGTTCGAGGCCATGCGGCTGCGCATTCCGGATTTTTCGGGACGGACGTTCCGGGTGTTCCTGCCGGCGGCGCTGCCGCCAGGCGGCAAGCGAGAGGAAGGCGACGACGATGTCAGGTTCTGAGGATGACAAGCGCCCGGCGGGCAGGACGCGGGCCGACCAGCAGGCCGAAGAGGCCGATGCGGCGCGCCATGCCGAGGGCAAGAAAGCCGCGCTGCGGGCCGACCAGCGACGCGTGGCGTTGGCCGGCACGAAGGTCGCCAAGGGCTTTGTCGCCGACGCGTTCGAGGCCACGGCCGAGCGCATCGAGCGACGGGCGGGGCGACTGGCGCTCGACAAGGTCGAGGCGAAGCGCCGGATCAAGGAAAAGGCCGCGATCTGCCCGCTCGGCGTCAAGGTCGTTCCCGGCACGCGGATCGTTCCAGATCCTCTCAATGTCGGCAACAAGCTCTCCGCCACCGTCAATCTCGCCGAGCATCCCCTCGAAATGATGCTGGCGCGCCGACGGCTCGACCAGGCGCATTACGAGGCCGGCGTGCGATATCGCCAGCTCTATGAGCGCGCCATGATCGGGCCGGGGCGCGGGGTCGATCCGGCCAAGATCAAGGTTGATGGCGGCAAGCTCGGCGATCCGATGTCCGACGAGGTCGCGGGCGCGCACATGGAACTGGCGCGGCTGGCGCGGTTCGTCGGCGTGGTCGGGGAAAAGGTGCTGTCGGAAGTGGCGGGGCGCGGCACGACGATCTCCGATCTGGCGCAGGCATGGGACGGGCCGGAGCATCCCCGCGTGAAGCTCGACTATCTCGGCCTGCGGTTCAAGGAGGCGCTTGAGGTCCTGGCATGCGAGGTATGGGGCGCGACGGGACCGCGTGCTGCCGCGATGCGTTCGGAGCGCGGGCTTGGCGGCGATGTTGATCCGCAGGCCGTGGCTAGCGCCAATCAGCGCTTTCTCAACAAGCGGGGTATCGTCGGCATCGGTTGAGCGCTTGACTACTGCACAGCTGGACGCGTCTATTCGATCACAGCACGAATCGCGACCGGGGCAGGGCACACCTGCCGCCGGTCGTTTCTATTTCGGGGCCATCACATGCACCTGACGGTCTCTCTCGATGCCGTCTTGTCGCAGTTCGGCAAGCGGATCGAACAGGCCGGCAAGAACGCGCCGCAGATCATGGCGGACGGCTTGAACGCGGCGGGGCCGGGGCTTCGCAGGGCGACCATCGCGGCGGAAGTCGCGCAGACGGGCCTCTCCAAGAGCACGATCAGCCGGGCGCAGCGCGAGCATCGGGCCTCGGCTTCGCATCTCGTCTATGAGATCGCAGCGAAGGGCGGCGACGTCAGGCTGAAGTTCTTCAAGGCGCGCGAGACCAAGGCAGGCGTGAGCGCCGCGCCTTGGAACAAGCGCCAGGTCTATGAGGGCAACTTCATCAAGGGTGGACGCTTTCCGGATCGCGTCGGCATCGGCATGGGCGGCCACGTCTTCAAGCGGACGGGCGCGGCACGCGGCCCCATCGAGGGCGGACGGTCGGGGCTCTTCATCCCGAAAGAGATGACGACAGGCCAGACGGCCGCCGCGTTCGAGGCGAGGCAGGGCACCGTCCTCGCCGCCGTCGTCGCCGGGGTCGCCAAGGCGATCGGCGCGTGACGCATGCCGACCCCGGCGGACCGCGCCCGCCATGCAGATTTTCGGGTCCTTCCAAGGCCCCTCCCCCCTCTGCGGGCAGATTGTTGGCGGGCTTTCGGCAGTCTGAGCGGCTTTTCGCAGCCTAAAGAGCCCTAAAAAGCAGGGTAAAGTCGGCTCTAAAGTGGATTTTAGGGATGGCATCGACGGAAGCGACGGCGACGAAGGGTGAATTCGCTCGGCGTTGCAACGTCACGCCCGGTCGGGTCAGCCAATGGATCGCCTCCGGCCAGATCGGGCCCGATGCGATCAGCGGCGAGGGTCGCAGCGCCACGATCCGCGTCGATCGCGCGCTCGCGCAGCTTCGCCGGCGGCTCGACGTCAACCAGCGCTTCGGCAACGGCCTGACGACGCGTCTGGACGCCTGGCCTGCCCCGGCGCCGGATGCGCAGGCCCTGCCGCTCGATCTACCGACGCCGACTGCGCCGCCGCCTCCGGACATTCCCCGGATCGACCCGACCGAAGAGCTGATCCGCCAGGCCAAGCTGCGCGAGATCGAGTTCCGCAACCGGCGGGCCGCCCAAGACGAAGCCGAGCGGCAGGGACGCTATGTCCTGGCCGCCGACACGCGCCGGGAGATGGTCAAGCTGTCGGTCGCAATGCTCTCGATCTTCGAAGGGTCCCTGACCGATCTCGCGCAGGCGCTGTCGGCCAAGTTCGAGCTGTCGCAACGCGACGTGTTGCACCTGATGACCGTCGAGTTTCGCAAGGTGCGCGCTCGCGCGGCCGAGACGATGCGCCGGAAGGGGAATACTGCGCCGGCGACGGTCGCTGATCCCGAACTGGTCGAGGCCGACGAGTGACGATACACATCGGCAACGCCGAGCGCTTGGCCATGGAGGCCATGGCCGAGGTTCTCGAACCGCCGCCGCCGGTCGATTATCTGCGGTGGGCAGTCGATAACATCGAGTTTTCGGCCCGCGAGTCCGAAAAGAAAGGCCCCTACAACCGGGAACTCTTCCCCTATTTCGACGAGGTCCTGAAGGCGCTCGCGCCGGACGATCCCTGCCGCATCGTGACATTGTCGAAATCGGCGCAGATCGGCGGCACCGTCGTCGCCAATGTGTTCTGCGGCGGCTCGCTCGCCATGGACCCCGGCGATTTCCTCTATGTCCACCCGACCGAGGAAAACGGCCGGCGCTGGTCGAAGATGAAGTTCGGGCCGATGCTGAAAAGCACCACGGCCCTGTCGTCGGTGTTTTCGAGCAAGTCCCGCGATGGCGCAGACAGCGTCATGTATAAGGAACGGGCCGACGGTCGCGGCGCGCTTCAGATTTCCGGCGCGAACTCGCCGGCCTCGCTGTCGCAGGTCTCGATGCGCCGCCAGGTTCAGGATGATCTGGCCAAATGGGAGATGAACTCCGCCGGCGACCCGGAAACGCAGGCTGACACGCGCTCCGAAGGCTATGATTTCGCCAAGATATTCAAGGTTTCGACCCCGATGGTGCTGCCGGGGTGCCGGATCACCCGGAATTTCGAAGCCGGAAGTCAGGAGCATCCATACGTTCCGTGCCCGCAGTGCAAGCACATGCAGGTGCTGGAATGGGAAAACATGCTGGCGACGCTCGACGAGGCGAAGCCGGAGCGGGCCTGCTTCCATTGCGTAGCTTGCGGCTTTCCGATCGAGGAACATCATCGCCGCCAGATGCTCGGCGGGCTGGAGTGGCGGGCGCACAACCCGTCGATGATCCGCTACCACCGGTCGTTCTGGCTCTGGTCGGGCTATTCGGTGCTGCAGAGCTTCGAACGCATCGCCCGGCGCTGGCTCGCCGCGAAGGGTGACCCGGCGTCCGAGCAGACGTTCCTCAACGACACGGCCGGGAAGGCCTATCGCACCGCCGGCGAGGCGCCGCCCTGGGAGAGCCTTCGGGATCGGGCCGCGCAGTCGGATTATCCGCGCGGTGTCATCCCGGTCGGCGGGCTGCTGGTCACGATGGGGCTCGATTGCCAAACGGATCGCGTCGAATGGCAGGTTGTCGCGTTCGGCCGGGACTATCGCCGCTTCGTCGTCGATGCCGGCGTGATCCCTGGCCATGTGTCCGAGCCGAAGACGCACGTCATGCTCGACGCGTTGCTGCAGCAGACCTGGCCTAACCGCTTTGGCCGCCGCATCGGTCTCGACCTGGCCGGCATCGACGGAAATGCCTGGACCGAAGATGTCTGGTTGTTCGTCCGCCGCCATCCGGCCTCGCGCATCATCATGCTGCGCGGCGCGAACTCCGATCAGGCCCCGCTGCTGGCGCGGGTCGCCAAAGAGCGCAACCGGGCTGGCAAGCTGCTGACCCGCTCGCGCCGGTTCTATACCTTCGGCACATCGGTGCTGAAGATGGCGCTCTATCGCAACGTCGCGAAGCTCGATCCGCTGGAGCCCGGCTTCGTCGCCTTCCCCAAGGGGCTCGACGACGAGTATTTCCGCCAGCTCACGGCCGAACGCCGGGTGCCAAAAAAAGGCAAATCGGGTTTCGTCACCTATGCCTGGGACAAGGACCCCGGCCAGGCCAACGAAATGCTCGACACGCATCTGCAGGCCGAGGCCGCCGCGATCAAATGGGGTATGCGCGGCATGCCGGATGCGATCTGGACGCGGCTGGAGGCCGAACGCGAGACCGCGCCGCCGGAACAGCAGCTCGACCTTGAAGAGATGATGCCGCTGCCGCTCGACCGGCCGAGGGCCGATCCCGAGGCTTCGACGGCAGCCATGGCAGTCGATCCGGCGGAGGAAAAGCCGGCGGTGCAGCCTGCCGAGCCCGGTTCGGGGCGCCGCAGCTTCCTGCCGAGCGTTCCCCGGAGCTGGCTCAAACCGCGATAGGTGCCCGCGATGGACAAGACGAAGCCGCCCCGGCCGCGCGCGGCCCGGCCTGACCGCGACATGGCGATCGTCACCGGCTTCACCATCGGCGAGCACGACATGCCGATCGAGATACCGGAAGACGGCCGCCTGGCGGCTCCGACCATCCGCCAGTCGCGCGCCGATCGCGGCCAGCGCAAGAAGGACTGAGCCCGCATGTCCGACACGCCCGAACAGATCGCCGCCGAGATGGCCGCGATCCGCGAAGCCATCGCGACCGGCGCCAAGCGCGTGGTCACCAAGTCCGCCGGCAGCACCAAGGAAGTCGAGTATCCGTCCTTTCAAGATTTGAAGGCCCGGCTCGACTTCCTGACCAGCCTGCAGGCGCGGCCCGTCGCCGGGCGCGGCGTCCGTGTCGGCGTCGCTCGCTTCTCGCGGTGGGGCTAATGCGGATCACGCTTCTTGATAGGGCCATTGCCCGCCTCTCGCCGACGGCGGGCCTGCAGCGCATCCGTCACCGGGCAGCATTCGAGATGGCGACGCGGGCTCTGTCGTCCGATCCGGTCGATCGCCCGCGCAAGGGCCTCGGCTTGCCATCGCGCAGCGCTGACGAGGTCAATGCCCGGAACAACCCGCGTCTGCGCGCCGAAATGCGCGAGATGGCCCGCACCAACCCTCATATCCGGAAAGCAATTTCTGTCTGGACCACTAATCTGGTCGGCGACGGCATCATGCCGCGCGCCAACAGCAAGGACGAAAAGGTCAACGAGACCGTCAATGCGCTCTTCGCGCAGGCGGATTCGCAACTCAGCGCCGATGGCCTCGGCGGTCTGGCAGCGATCCAGACGCTGGCGGTTCGCGGAATGGTCGAAGGCGGCGACATCTTCCTACGGCGCAGAGCTAGGCGAATGTCGGATGGCCTGCACGTCCCGATGCAGGTCCAGCTTTTCGAGGCAGAGCAGCTCGATCACTCTCGCTTTCAACGGGACACGCGCGGCAACCCAATAATTAATGGGGTCGAGTTCAATCGGATTGGGGGTCGTGCTGCTTATTGGATGCTGCCCGATCATCCCGGCTATAGCCCGCTGCGCGGCAATTTTGGCTCTGTTGCGGTTCCCGCTGACGAGATCGCGCATTTGTTCGACCGGTCCCGCCTGCAGGTTACGGGAACGCCATGGGGCGTCGCCGCGCTTGATCCGGCACAGAACCTCGACGAGTGGGAGCACGCCGAGGGCATCCGCAAGAAGCTCGAAGCCTGCATGGTCGGCATCGTCACGCCGGGCTCCGAAGGTGACGATCCGGTCGGCGGGCTCGATGCGCAGGTCGACGCGGATGGAAAGCCCCTGCCCGCCGGCGTCGTCGATGCGGAAGGCAAGCTGATCGAGACGTTCTTCCCCGGCATGATCGCCTATGCTCGTGGCGGCAAGGACATCAAGTTCAATCAGCCCGCCGTGACCGGCGGCGGCGACATCTATCGCCGTGGCTCGCTGATGAGCGTCGCCGCCGGCTTCGACCTGCCCTATGAGCTGCTGTCCGGCGACCTCTCGCATGTCAGCTTTATTTCGGGCCGGCTCGGCCTGCAGGACTTCCGCCGCCGCGTTTCTGCATTGCAGTGGCAGGTGGTCATTCCCCTTCTATGCCAGCCGATATGGGATTGGTTTTGCCTATTTGCGCACACGCTTGGGAAAATCCCTGAGCCAACCGTTCCTGTTGAGTGGTCGCCACCGTCGTTCGAGCAGATCAACCCGCTGCAGGAGGCTATGGCCGACCTGATCGCGATCCGCAGCGGCACCAAGACACTGCCGGAAGTGATCGCGTCGAGGGGTCGCAACCCGGCCGACGTCATCGCCGAAATCGTAAAATTCAACGCGATGCTCGATGCCGCCGGGATCAAGCTCGATTCCGATCCGCGTCACCTCGACAAGACTGGCGCGCTGCAAAGCATGGCCGCCCTGCTGGGCGGAAAGGAAACCCCATGAGCACGATCCACCTGCCGCTGTCGCATCGCGCCGAGGATGCCGGGCTCGTCTTCCGGGCCGAGAGCTTCGACGAGGCGCGCAACACGATCGACATCGTCTGGACCACCGGGGCGCGGGTCCGCCGCGTGTCCTATTTCGACGGGGCCTATGACGAGGAACTGGAGGTCTCCGCCAGTGCGATCCGGCTCGACCGGCTCAATCGCGGCGCGCCCTTCCTCAACACCCATTCGGCCCGCGATCTCGAACAGGTGCTCGGCTCCATCGTTCCCGGCAGCGCCCGTGTCGTGAAGGCCGAGGGCGTCGCGACGATCCTGCTGTCGAAGCGACCTGCCATCGCCGGCATCGTGCAGGACATCCGCGACGGCGTGATCCGCAACATCTCGTGCGGCTATCGTTCCCACAAGATTATCAAACAGGACGGCGCCGAAGGCGACGTTGCCCTCTGGCGCGTCGTCGATTGGGAACCGCTGGAGCTGTCGGCCGTGCCGATCGGTGCCGACGCCGCCTCGCAAATCCGCAGCGAGCAGGCCGATCCGGACCTTCGCTATGCCTGCGAATTCGAGGGTCTGACGGCCGCCGAGGCGACGTCGATCCGCATGCGCATGAGAGCCCGCGCGAACCACCGCGCCGCCTGATTTCTCGCCTCATCGAGAATTCGTCACCTGCGCCGGGGCGGCGCGGGATGGCGAAGTCGTGTCCGCCCCAACCCGCAACCAGCAGCCCTTGAGGTCACCATGCTGATCAATCGACGCTTCACCATGAGCCTCATTCTGGGGCTCTCCCTTGTCACCGTGGCCGCCCTGGCCGCGACGGTCTTTGCCGACGCCGCGCCCTTCCATGCGCTCTCCCATCACGCGGCCGAGATCGGCACCGTGATGGCGCAGGTTCCGCTGCTTACGCTTCGGACCAACCGCGCCGATCTCGTCACCCGCTCCGAGGCGAAGCTCGCCGAAGTCAAGCCGGATACGCCGGCCGAGCGCGCTCGCGCCATCGAAAACGAGCATGCCGAGCTGCTGCGGCACATCGCGACGCTCGATCGCGATATCGCGGCGGCCGAGCTGGCCGAGCGTTCGGCTCCGCCCGCCAATACCAACCTCGACACGGTTCGAGCGGAGGCGGCCCGTGCCGAGCGCCAGCGTGCCGACACGATAACCGATCTGGCGACCCGCATGGGCGTGCCCGATTTGGCCTCGACGCATGTCAATGAGGGCACCGCGGTCGATCGCTTCCGCGAGCTGCTGATCGACCATGTCGCCGAGCGTGGCGACCGCACCCACATCAACGGCCAGGCGCGCAACACCGGCCTCGACGAGGTCGAGACCCGCCGTAGCGCCATGATCGAGGCGCTGTCCTACGGCATGGGGGTCCCGGTGCCGCGCGAAGGTCCGAGCGCGCCTGCCCGGCAGTATATGGGCCGTCGCATGGTCGGCCTGGCGGTGGACATCACCGGCTATCGGCTCGATCCCGTGCCGTCGGCCCGGCAGATCGACGAGCTTTTCACCCGTGCGTCGCACACCACGTCCGACTTCCCGCTGATCTTCAGCGGCGCGGTCAACCGGACGCTGGAGCAGCGCTACGCCCTGGCGCAGCCGACTTTCCGCCGGATCGCTCGAAAGAAGAACTTCCGCGATTTCCGGCCGGAAACCTCGCTGAAGGTCGGCGATTTTCCGATGCTTCAGAAGGTCAATGAGGCCGGCGAGATCAAATACGGCACCTTCACCGAGGGCAAGGAACAGGTCTCGGTTCTCAGCTATGCCATCGCCCTGCGGATCACGCGCCAGATGCTGATCAACGACGACATCGGCGCGATCGACGAGCTGCTGTCGAGCTATGGCGACACGGTCGCGCTGTTCGAAGAAGTGACGTTCTACGCCACGGCGTTCAACGCCAAGCTCTCCGACGACAAGACGGTGTTCCATGCCGACCACGGCAACCTGGCCGGCGCCGGCACCGTCATCGACGTCGCCAATGTCGGCAAGGCCCGCGCCGCCATGTCGAAGCAGAAGAGCATCAGCGGCAATCCGCTGCTGACCAATCGGCCCCGCATCCTGCTCACGGGTCCCGACCAGCTCACGGAAGCGGAAAAGCTGCTGACCATGATCACGGCGGCAGACGTCGCCAAGACCAATATCTTCAGCGGGCGGCTCGATCCCATGGAGTCGTCGCAGCTCGAAGGCCTGCCCTGGTATCTCTTCGCCGATCCGAGCACCGGCTCGAACTATCGCTGGGGCTATCTGGAGGGCTACGAGGCGCCGCGCGTGCGCTTCGACGAGCCCTTCGGCCAGCAGGGCTTCGCGATGTCGGTCGAACACGACTTCGGCTGCGGCGCGACCGACTTCCGCTTCGGCTACAAGAACCCCGGCGCCGCCCCGGCCTGATCCCTCGCTTCCGACCCGCACGGGCGGCGCATCCATGCCGCCCGCTCTTCCTCGCGACGGCCTCACTGGCAACGTTTCCAGTGAGGTCGCCGGCCCTCGTTTTCGTGCTGCCTAAGCGCGGCCATCAGGAGCAATCGACATGCGCAATTTCATCCAGCCGGGGCATACCGTCACGGTGCCGGCCCCCTATGACGTCCTTTCCGGCGCGCCCGTCATGGTCGGCGCCATCTTCGGCGTCGCCAACCATGACGCTCTCAGCGGTAAGGAACTGGAGCTGTCCCGTGGCGGGGTCTATGCCCTGCCCAAGGCCGCTTCGCAGGCCTGGACCGTCGGTCAAAAGGTCTATTTCGACGCTACCAACAAGGTGCTGACCAGCACCGCGAGCGGCAACACGCTCGTCGGCGCGGCGCTCTTGCCGGTCGGCGGCACCGCCGGCGAGACCACGGGCACGGCGCTGCTCTCGGGTCAGATCGTCTGATCTCGTGACCATCTTCGACCGCCTCGATCGAGCCGCCGGCCGGGTCGCTGACCGGGTCATGGGCGAGGCGGTCGAAGTCCTGCCGCGCATCAATCTGGCGAAGCGGCCGGCCTCCGGCGATCCGGATCGCGCGCCCGTCGAGCTGACGGCCCGCTTCACGCTTGAGCCGGAAACCGGCGAGCTGGAAGGCCAGCGTCGCGGCACCGATCTCGGCGGCCTTACGCGCCTGGCCGGCCAGATCGCGCTGCTGACGATCGCGGCGGCCGCGGCCGCCAGGCTGACCTATGACGTCGTCGCCGGCGACCTGGTTGCCCTGCGTTCTGCCGTCCGCGCCAGCCATCCGCGCTACGGCGTCCTGCACGTCGCCAAGTCCGATCTCGGCATCCTCGTGCTGCACCTGACCAGAGAGACCGGCGCATGAGCCTGACCGCCTTCGCCATCCGCACCTGTCTCTGGCGCGCGCTTTATGACCGCACCTACGCCGAGACTCGCGTGCATGATTCCGAAGTCCAGCCGATCGCCGACATGCTCTCGGTCGATCCCAAGCCGTTCCTGATCGTCTCGACCGATGACGACGCCGGCCAGATCGAAGGGCATCGCTTCACCGAAGCCGGCCGCAAGCTCGACGTCGTAATCGAGATCGTCGTGGCGTCCGTCCACAATGTCGGCGGCGACGGCGAGCCTGATTACAAGCTGATCATCCCCGCGACCGATGACGGGTTCGAGACCACGGTCAACTTCATCGCCCGCCAGGTCATGCGCGTCATGCAGGCCGACGACAGCATTTGGGCCGATCTCTTCCGGTCCTTCACGCCCGGCAACAAGCAGATGGTCAGTAAGCGCGGCGCTGAGACCAAGCCGCGCTATGCCGCCCGTCAGATCGTGATCACCTGCGATACGCTGTGCGAGCCGGAGTTCGGCGTTGACGCCGCCGACGAATGGGCGCGGCTGATCGGTGTGATGCAGGAAGACGCCATCCTGGCACCCTATGCGCCGGTTCTGGCGGCAGAGATACGCGGCGAGGCGATGCCGCAGTGGAAGCGGCTGCAGGCCGCGCTGGGCACGTCCCGCGCGGGCCATGCCGCGCTGGGCCTCGGCGGGCTCGTGCCGGGCGAGCCGTCGGGCACCTTCGACCAGGCGACGATCGCCGGCGACCACGTCACCGTGGTGGTGACGCCGTGACCGACTTCGAAGAGCTGCTGGCCGAGGTTGTCGCGCTGCGCGCCGAGCTGTCCGAGACCCGCACCGCCATGCGCAACATGGTCCGCACCGGCACCGTCGAAAAGCGTGACGCGGACAAAGGCTATCGCCTGAATTGGGGCAAGGACGACAAAGGCGCGACCATCATGTCGCCCTGGTATCCGCATCCGGAATCCGGCGGCGCGGCCAAGACCTGGCTTCCGCTGTCGGAAGGACAGATCGTCACCGCGATCAATCCCGGCGGCGATTTCCGACAGGGCTTCCTCGTGCGCGGCGGCTTCTCCGATCAGAACCCGAAACCGGGTTTCGAGCTGACGCAGAACGGTTTCACCTTCGGCAATGTCCGTGTCGAGATCGCAGACGGCTCGCTGAAGCTCTCGATCGGCGGCTCGACGATCGAGATCACTGCGGCAGCCATGAGCTTCAAGGCCGCCGCGATCAAATGGATCAAGGGCTGATGCCCGGCGTCGCCGTCAAGGCGCTCGACGCCGCCGGCGGCCAGCATCTGGCCGGCGGGCAAGACTTCGTCGAGGTCGAGGGACAGCCCGTCGTCGTGCTCGGCGACCCCGTCCTGCCGCATGGCCCGCCGCCTCACGCGCCCATGCCCGTGATGGTGCAGGGCAGCGACTGGCTCACGATCGACGGCGTTCCGGTCTGCCGGCAGGGGCACCTCGCGAGCTGCGGGCACGCATCCACGGGTCGCGGCTGGGCCGAGATCATCGACTGAAAGGAACGGGCATCATGGACAAGCAGGATTACAGGGTCACGGACAAAGCCGGCCCGCGCATCAACGGGCAGCGCGTCACACTCGGCGAGGTGCTGTCGCTGACGCTCGATCAGGCGCGGTATCATCTCGATCTGCTGGAGCTGGAGCCGGTCCCGGTCGTGCCGGCTGCGCCTGCGGCGAAGCGCTGACGAGCGGCGGCTATGGCCGGGGTCGATCGGGTCACGGGCCGCCGGCTCGCGGGCTTTTCGCATGTCGTGCAGAGCATCAACGTCATCATGACGACGCGGCTCGGCTCGCGCGTCATGCGCCGGCATTTCGGCTCGTCGGCGTTTTCGCTGCTCGGCCGGATGCTGACCGCCGATCACATCGTGCGGTTCTTCAGCGTCTATTGCTTGGCGATCGAGCTTTGGGAGCCGCGCTTCCGGGTGGTCCGCGTCGTGCCGGTGCGCACCACGGTCGATGATCTCCGTCTCGGCCGCTTCGCCTTCGCGATCGAGGGCGAATATCGCCCGCGCGGCCATCTCGGCGATCCGACGCCGGAAGGCGTCCGCCGGATCGACTTTGCCCAATCCAAAGCCTCTCTGATCGGGGTCACCTCCTGATGACAGCGACTCCGACCGCGATCGACCTTTCGCGCCTTCCGGCGCCCAACGCGATCGAGCCGCTCGATTTCGAGACGCTCTTTGCCGCCTTCCGGACCCGTTTCCTCGCATTCTGGGACGCGGCCCGCCTCGTCGATCCGACGCTGCCGGCCTATGATGTCGGCGATCTCGAAACCGATCCCGTCGTCATAGCAGGGCAGGCGTGGAGCTATCTCCGGCTGCTCGATCGGGCGCGGGTCAACGACGCCGTCAAGGCTGTCCTGGCGCCGCTGGCGAAGGGTGCCGATCTCGACGTCGTCGCGGCCCGGCAGAATCTTGTTCGGCTGGAGACCGCACCCGACGTTTTGGAGACCGACCCGCAGTTCCTCAACCGCTATCTGTTGAGCTTCGACCGCGCCTCGGCCGGCAGTGCAGCCCGTCTGCTTTTCGACGCCTGGTCCGCCTGGCCGGCTATGACAGATGCCCGCGTGAACGGCCGGGCAGTCCATGGCCGTCGTGGCGAGACCGATCTTGTCATCGCAGGCGCTGCGGGCGTGACGCCGTCGGGTCGCGTCGATGACGTCCGCGCCGCAGTCACCTCGGATGAGGCGAAGCCGGAAGCGATCGGCATCTTCGTCATCGCCGCCACGCCGCTGGCTTACACGGTGACGCAGGTGATCCGCGTGCCTATCGGTCCCGATGCGGAACTCGTGCGGGCTGAAGCCGAGGCGCGCGTGCGAGCCGCCGCACTGGAGCGCACTCGGATCGGCGGCACGGTCCAGCGCGATCTGCTCGCCGGCGCCGCATTCGGCCCGTCGATTGTCGGGGTCGAGCATGTCGCGCCGCCGGCTGACGTGATTGCGAGCCCGTATCAGATCCCGGTCTGCACCGCTTTCGCGATCACGGTCGAGGTTGTGTCGTGAGCCTGCTCGATCTCCTGGCTGACGCCGCGCCTTTCGAAAAGGCTCTCGCCGCCGCGATGCAGGACACCTTGCCGGTGCCGCTGCGGGCTGCGCTGAGCGCCGCAGATGCGCCGGCGGCGTTCGTTCCGTTTCTCGCGGCGCATGAAAGCGTCGATCTGTGGTTCGACGACTGGAGCCTGCCCCGCAAGCGCGCGATGATCGACGACGCGCTGCGGCTGGCGCGCCTGAAGGGCACGCGCCTCGGCCTGCGGGAATTCCTGGCCTATGTCGATGCGCAGGTGATCTCTGCCGTGGCGCATCCCCGACGCTTCGTGCTCGGCCGCTCGGCCGTCGGCATCCAGCCGCTGCAGTTCCCGGCCTATACGGCGCGCTACCTAATCAAGGTCGGCCTGAAGCGGCATGTCCGCAGCTTCGCTCTCGGCCGCGCTGCGGCGGGGAAGCACGGCGTCCTCTCCGTCGATCGTGAGCCGATCCGCCGCGCCAAGATCGCGGCGAGCGTCTCCAAAGGTCCGGGGACGCAATACACCGCGACCTTCGCGCATCGCCGCCGGCCGACCTTCGGCGACGGGATCGGCTTCGGCGACGGCCATCATTTCGGCGATTTCGTCGATCGGACCAGCCTCTAAAGGATCGACCATGGCCAAGCGAATTCTCTTCACGGAAGCCGAGATCGTCGAGGCTGCCGACCTGACCGCGATCGGCGAGACGCAGATGGCGTCCGTAGATCAGATGATCAGGGACGCGATCGGCTATCCGGCGCATTGGGCGGCCTTCACGGTCAGCCAGCAGTCGGCGCAGATCGTGCGGATCAGCGCTGGGCGCTATTACACGGTCGAGCGGGTCTATGCCGCGCCGGCGCAGACCGATCTCAACCTGCAGATTCACATTCCGCTCGCGCCGTCCGACGAGCGCTGGGTTGCGTTGATCCTGCGCGGCACGGAAGAGACGGCGAGTGCGCAGCGCGTCTTCGAGACCTCGACCGATGTCGAGACCTCGGAACCCGTTGAGCAGACCACGCCGAAGATGCTGGAGCGCATCGTCTCATTCACGGTGCAGCAGGGCGCGGCCTCGCCGGCGCCAGCGCTTCGTCCGGCCATCGCCGGGACAGACGCGGTGATAGCTTGGGTGCTGCTGAAATCGACGGGCATCGATGCCATCGAGGCCGGCGAAGCGGCGCGCGTGAAGACGCTCTATGAGGTCGAGGGCCGGCTCGCGGCGGTCGAGATCGACCTCGACAGCCTGTTCGAGCGCACGGCCTCGATCGAAACCGACATCTCGAACCTCGCCTCGCGACTGGGCGACATCCCGAGGCCGGCGATCATCCGGCAGATGCAGCGCAATCTCGGCCAGCTCAACAAGACGGTGAACCTGCCCGAGGAGGCGCTCGCCTACCGCTTCGATCCGGGCCTCGTCCTCGACGACTGGGACACCGCGCATGCCGGCTGGCTCGCCCGCGTACTGGAAGGCATCCGGTTCCCCTATGCCGCGATCCAGATCGCCCAGCTCGGCGCCGCGAGCGAGGACGATCCGTCGATCATGATCCGCAACCGGCGCATGGTGCCGGCCTTCGACGAGGTGACGCGGATCGCCAACCTCTCCTGGGACGCCTCGGTCAACATCTCTCAGCTCGTCCACACGGTGATCGTGGCCGTGCAGAAGGAGGTTTCGCGCACGCGCATCGTGTTCGGGGCGAGCCAGATGGCCTGCACCAATCAGGACTTCTGGAGCGACTTTGTCCTCTCCCTCCAGATCGGGCAGCTCTTCACGGTCAACGGCGAGACCTTCGAGCTGGAGGCGACCAATGGCCGGGTCGAGGGCTTCGGCGGCAAGACGCGCTATTTCCGGCGCGTCGTCGCCGAGCATTATACCGAGACCTACTGGACCTCGGAGAGCCAGGAGGTCGGGCTCAATGGCTCGATTTACGCCCAGAGCTTCCTCGTCAGCCAGCCGATGGTCTGCACGTCTTTCGAGCTGGCGATCGAGCGCGTCGGCGCGACCGGCGACATCACCGCGCTGCTGGTCGAGACCGGCCCGACCGGCGCGCCCGTCTTCGATGCGGTGATCGCGCGCAAGACCAAGCCGCGCAACGAGCTCGTCGTCGGCTGGAACAAGTTCGAGATCGATCTGACGCTGCTCGATCCCGGCAAGCGCTACGCCATCGTCACGGTGACGACCGGCAACCACGCGCTCTACTGCTCGACCGGCAACAAGTTCACCGGCGGCACCCGCTTCGCCTCGACCGATGGCGTCTTCGCCCAGGGCGATCTCAACGCCGACTTCTGCTTCAAGATCAACGCCGCGAAGTTCCGACAGAGCCGCACGGTCGTGAATTTCGGTCCGGTGACGCTCGCCGGCGGCATGACCGACCTGCAGTTCATCCAGAAGTGCTGGGCTCCCGGCGCGACACTGCTCGAATGGGAGTTCAAGCCGACCGGGCAGCCCGACTGGTTCACCTTCGAGGATGATTATCCCGGCGGCGGACATCCGCTCATCGGCCTGCCGGCGCTGTGCGAGCTGCGCCTCGTCATGGTCGGCACCGCCGATCTCCAGCCGATGATCGTGATCGACAACAAGCTGCAATGCACCACGGGGCGCAATCGCGGCGACATGCGCGCCGTCAGCGACGCGATTCCCTTCGGCCTCTCGACCACGACGGTGATCACGCAATACCTGGTCGATGCCTTCGATCCTGCGCTCCACGTCTTCACGCCGAAGGTCATCGTCGGCGCGACCACCTACACCGCGACGGCCACGACGGTGACGATCGACGATGTCGATCCGCTGCGGCGGCGGATCGAGTCGAGCTTCACGGTGCCCGCGACGACGAGCGCCCGGATGGCCCCCGAGATGACCACGTCGAACGTCGTCACGGTGCCCTTCATCAACACCGCCAGCATCATCGCAGTCTGAGGTCGCCATGCCCGCAAAACCGAAGGCCCCGCGCTATCAGCCGGGGGTGATCTACGACGTCACGCTGACGCGCCCCGTGCGCGTCGGGGGGCTTCGGCTGTTGCCGCGCAACGCCCATGAAATCGAAGGCGATGCGCTCAACGCCTTGGCCAAGGCCGAAGGGGAGGATGTGATCAGTGCCGCCGCTCCCAGAGAATAACTATCACGTCGCGCCGACCGACGAGCTGACGGCGGCACTGTGGAATGCCGTCCTGGCGTCGGTCGCGGGCCGCCTGGCCGCGCGTGAGGCGTTGGAGGCGAGCTTCGAGGGCCTGATCGCCGGTGGCACACAAGCGGCACTCGACCTCATTCAGGAGAACGTCGCGCCGCAGATCGAGGTCGCGCAGCAGACGCTGACGGACCTGCAGGCGCAGCTCGACGCGTTCATCGGCGAGGGCAACGCCCCGAACGCGCTGAAGCTCGGTGACCAGTTGCCGGCCTATTATCTCGCCTTGGCCAACGCGACCGGCATGCTCGCCTACAATAAGGTGACCGGCATCGATGCCGCAATCGGGACGGCGGTCGCGGCGCTGGTGAATTCTTCGCCGGCAGCGCTCGATACCTTGAAGGAGCTGTCTGACGCGATCGGTGGTGACGCGAGCTTCGCCACTACCATGACAGCGGCGCTGGCCGATCGTCGCCGACTGCCGAAGCTGGCGCGGACGATCACGGCTGCGTCCAGCGCAGGAGATCGGACCCTCGGCGTCGGCGATATCGGGAAGTTGGTCATTTTCTCTGGCACCTCTGACTTTACGGTCACTTTCTCGCCCGCCGCGACCCTGCTCACGGGATGGAGCGTGCTGTTTCGTTCGGAAGGGAAGTGTATTGTCACTCTCGATCCTAACGGCAGCGAGACCATCGATGGTCAGACAACGGCGCGCGCGCTTTATCATCAAAGTGGCGAGCTGGTCTGCGATGGATCAAACTTCTACTCGATCGGCAGACAGAACCGTTTGTTGCTCGACAGCCAGACGTTTTCAGGTGTGGCATTGGTCGACTTCACCTCGATCGCGCCCGGCTATCGCCGATACACCTTCGAGGCAAAGTCACTGATCACCGCTGCCGGAGCCGTCAACGTCAATGCGCGTTTCTCAGTTGATAACGGTGCAAACTACCGCGCAACATCGGGAGACTATTTCCAGCATCACGCCTACGCGGACGGAGCAAATTACACTAACGCATTTTACAATACCGCTACTGCGATCCAATTCCTGATCGGCAATGCTCAGGCCAGCTTCGCGAATAATTTCACATTAAAACTAGTTAATCTTCAGGATGCGCTTGTTCGCCATCAGTATGACTACGTCTCCCAAGGCAGTTTCTCGAACGGAGGCGTTTTCAGCACCGCGAATGGGCGTGGCGAGCTTTCGGCCCCGAGCACTTCACCAATCAACGCCATGCGCTTCCTGACCTCGACCAGCACGATGTCGGGCGAGATCGCGCTCTACGGGGAAGCATGAGGATGATCAGGATCATGCAGAACGGCGTCGAAGGGACGCTTTCAGGAGCCGAACTCGCCGAGTTTCTGGCGACACGGGATAGTAGCGGGAGTCTACAAGAATCGATCCCCAGCGTTACGCCGCGACAGCTCCGGCTTTGGCTCGTTCGCAATGGTATTGCGCTCGCGCTCGTCGAGAGCGTCATCGACGAGCTGCCGGAACCGCAGCGCAGCGAAGCGCGGATCGAGTGGGAATACGCCTCGATCTACCACTTCGAACAGCCGCTCGTGCAAGGCATCGGTGCCGCGATCGGCCTCGACCAGGCGGAGATCGCGGCGGGCATGCGTGAGGCCGCGCTGATCTAGCAGCCTTTCGCACCTGACACCTCGCCACAGGGCGTCCCATCCGGGGCGCCCTTTTCGTTTCGGCCGTCCGCCGATGACCCCGCCCCGATCCTGCGGGGCTCCCTGCTGGAGAACATATCCATGAGCGCTCCCAATTTCGGCATTCTCAACAGCCGGCCCGACGACGAGCCGTTGCCGGTCCTCGGCGCGGACTTCTCGAAATGCATCTTCGTCTCGACGAGCCCCGATGCCGATCCGTGGGTGTTTCCGCTGAAGACGGCGATTCGCTTCTCGACGAACGACAAGGCCTTCACCGCCAAGCTCGGCACCGGCTACCTGGCCGACGCGGTGCGCGCCGTGAACGACCAGCTCGGCCCGCTCAACGTCGCAGCGGACTGCACCATCATCCGCGTCGCCGAGGGCCTCTCCGCCGCGCCCTCGACCAAGCTGATGCAGACCTTCAGCAACCTGATCGAGGGACTCGATGTGCTGAAGACGGCCCCGGCCGAGATCAACGCCACGCCACGCCTAGTCGATTGCCCCGGCTATACCGCGCAGCAGCCGTCGGGCATCGCCACGGTCGCGATCACGGCGCGCGGCTCGGGTTTCACCTCGGCCCCGACGGTGGCGGCGAGCGGCGGCGGCGGCCAGAGCGCGGCCCTGACGGCGACGATCAGCAAGGGTGTGATCTCGGCTGCGGTCGGCGCTGGCGGCACCGGCTACACCTCGGCGCTCGTCACCTTCGCCGCGCCGGCGTCGGGGCTCGGCGAGGCTGCCACGGGCACGGCGACGGTCGCCAGCGGCGCGGTCACCGGCGTCACGATCACCAGCAAGGGCCATGGCTATGCGGCCGACGAAGTCCCGGCGATCCTGATCACGGGCGACGGCGCGGGCGCGACCGCCACCGCCACGATGACGGGCGTGCTCGAAAGCATCGTCATCGGCAGCGGCGGCTATGACTACACCTCGGCCCCGACGCTGGCGATCACCGGCGGCGCCGGCACTGGCGCGACCGCGACGGCCGCTGTCGAGCTGCTGGCGAACCCGGTGATCGCGGCCATGCCGGCGGCGCTCAACGGGCTGCTGGCGGTCGCGATCGTCGATTGCCCGTCCTCGACGCGGCAGGCGGCGGAGGCGTGGCGCGAGACGGTCAACTCCGATCGCATCATCGCGGTCGGCGTCGCCGCCCGGGTGCTCGAAAACGGCACGGTGGTGACGCGGCCGATGTCGCCCCGGATCATCGGGCTCACGATCCGCAGCGACAACGCCCATGAGGGCAAGCCTTTCCACCCGATCGCCAACCAGCCGATCTACGGCATCGTCGGCACGAGCCGGCCGATCCCGTTCTCGATCACGGACGGCGCGACGGAAGGGCAGCTCATGCTGGCGTCCGATATCGGCATCGTCGTCAAGGGCGAACTCGGCGTCGATACCGCCATCGCCGACGGCGGTTACATCTATATCGGCACCGAATCCTGCGCCGAGGGCGATCTCTGGGCGCAGTTCCACCAGGTGCGCGGGGCGGACTACCTGACCGTCAAGATGCTGAAGATCACCCGGCAGTTCCTCGGCAAGAAGATCGACGCCGATATCGTCGAGGCCTGGCTCAACAGCATCAAGTTCATGCTGCGCGACCACAAGGCGCTGAAGGACATCCTCGGCTACGCGCTGGAGTTCCCGACGGCCGGCAACAGCCCCGAGAATATCCGCCTCGGCCGCCTGCGCGTGGTGCCGAAGATCGAGCCCGGCCCGGTGTTCCGGGTCGCCGAGATCGAGCAGCGCCGTTACCGCCCGGCGATCGACGAGCTGATCGCGACGATCACGAGCCGCCTCTCCGCCGCCGCCTGATCGGCGGGGTCCGCACCGCCCCGATCGGCGCGGGGCCTGACGCCCCGCGCCGCCTCCCGAACGATCCCTCTCGCCCCGCAGGAGCGCCCCCATGGCCGTTACGCAGCCCCTCTACATTTTCGAAGCGGTCGATGTCCGCCGCGCCGACGAACCCGACAGCAGCCGGGCGCGGACGATCTCCAAACTCGTGCTGCCCGGCATCAAGCGAAAGATGTCCGAGCACACGCCAGGCGGCGGCATCGGTTCGGTCAACCACGTGTTCCCGCAGATCGACGCGATCGAGCCCAAGTTCGGCGTCAAGGGCATCGACATCGACGTGCTGACCCGGTTCGGCTTCGCCTCCGGCCAGCACGACAAGTGGGTGTTTTCCGGGGCCGTGCGCAAGAAACAGGGCGGCGGCATGCTGCCCTTCCGCGCCATCATCGAGGGCGTGATCGCCGAATGGACGCCTGACGAATTCACCGTCGGCGAAATCCTCGGCTGCGACCACGCCATTCACGAGGTGACGCATTACGAGCTGCATCTCGACGGCAAGGAACTCTGGTATTGGGACGAAAGCGAGCTGGAGGGCCGCTCCGGCGGCATCTCGTGGTTCTCGGAAGTGCGGAACGCGCTCGGCGGCTAGCGCTTCGGCGGCTCGACCTGCTGGCCTTTGGCGATCGCCGCCAAGAGTTCCCGGTGCTGTTGTTCGGAGCGGCGGCGCTTAGCTCGCCCCGCTCCGAATGACCATGAGACGATCCAAGCCAAGAGCCAAAGGGCGATGCCCCACGGCCCTAGGATGATTGTCCACGCGGCGGCGAAACCGATCAGCGCTGAGATGATCACGCCGACGATGCTGCCGTTGAGCAGCGCAGGGAGGGTCGGCAGCGCGACGATCGCAATGATCAACAGCGTTGCCGTATCCATTTCACCCGCTTTCAAACGATCCGAGGGATCATGAAAAACCGCAAAATCGATCTGCTCGCAAGCATAGACTTCGATGGTCGGACGATCACGCATGTGATCATGCGTGAGCCCAATGGGGCGGAGTTCATCGAGCACGGCGAAATTTACCAGAAGCACCCTGCTGCCGACGGCAGCGGGGTGATCGTGGAGAACGGTCCGGCGATCGCAGCCTATCTGTCAGCGATCATCGTCGAACCGGCAGGCCTGCCGCTAGACCGGGTCGGCCTTGCCGACGCAATGCGCCTGAAGGACGCCGTGACCGATTTTTTCGGGGACGCTCGCCAGGCTGGCTGGAAAACCGAGCCGACTGCCTTGTCGTCATCCTCCGATGGTTCGACGCAGGCAGCTTCGGTCGCGCCTCTCTGAGCGAGCTGGATTGGTGGCTGGCGCGCGGTTCGGCCACCGGGAAGCTGAAGGCAGCGGAGCATTGACATGGGCAGCCTGACGTCTTCGCTAATCGTTCGCCTGGTGGACGATGTCAGCGGGAAAGCCGGACGCATTTCCAAGGCGCTGGCGCTTGCCGAAAAGCAGACGCGCGCGCTCGCCGCCGCTTCCAAGGCCGGGCTGTCCGACAGGATGGCGACGCAGCTCCAGCGGCTCGGCGCCGGCACGCGCGAGATCGAGCGTGTCACGGCCGCCTGGCAGAGCTACAGCCGGGCGCAGGGGCTCGCCGCCAGCTCCAGCAATTGGACGAAGGCGCAGGTGCGTGGCGTCAAGGAATGGGAGCGGGCAAACCTCGCGGCAATTCGCAGCGTTCAGGCGGCGCAGCGAGGCCCGGCAGCGAAATCTGGAGCCGGTCCGCAGCGAGACGGTGAAGGTGGCGGCAGTGGCGGCGTCCTCGCCTTGGCGCGGGGCTATGTCGGCCCTGCGGTCGCTGCTTATGCGGTCAAAAGCGCGGTCACCAAGAGTGCCGAGGCCGAGCGCGCGATCACCCGGATCGGCATCACGGCCGACGCGACGGCGGAGCAACTGCGCGACGTCGGCAAGACCGCCTTCAACATCGCGCAAGAGGTCGCGATGCCTTACGCAAGGGTTGTCAGCGGGCTCGATACGCTTGTGGCGCAAGGCCGATCCCTAGAGGACTCGATGGCCTTCCTGCCTTCGGTCGCCCGCACGGCGTCGGCCGCCGGCGCCGAGGTCGATGACATCGCCAAGACAGCCGATGCGGTCGGGCGCAATTTCCGGATCGCCGGGCGCGACATGCAGGGCGCCTTCGACATCATGGCCGCCGGCGGCAAGGCCGGCACCTTCGAACTGAAGGATCAGGCCCGCTACCTGGCGTCGCTGGCGCCAAGCGCCGCTGCCGTCGGCTTCGCCGGGCAAAAGGGTTTGTCCGACCTCGTCTCGATGCTGCAGGTGATCCGCAAGGGCACAGGCTCGTCGGAAGAGGCGGTTTCGTCGCTCAGCAACATTTTCCAGAAGATGGAATCGGAAGAGACGACGAAGCGCTTTAAAAAGTTCGGCGTCGATCTGCCGGCGGCGATGACGAAGGCGCGCAAGGAAGGAAAGAACCTCGTCGCGACGTTCGAAGACCTGACAAATACGGCGCTGAAGGGCGACCTTTCCAAGATTCCGCAGCTCTTCAACGACATGGAATTTGCCCGCGGCATGCGCGCGCTGATGAGCATGCGCGGCGAGTGGCAGAAACTGTCGGGCTCAATCCAGAGCACCTCCGGAGGAGCTGTCGAACGCGACCTCGTCAAGGTCACGGACAATGTGCAGGCCAAGCTCGATCGTCTCGCAAACGCTTACGAAAAGCGGATGCGCCAGATCGGCGCTATCGCCTCTGACATCCTCGTCCCTGTCAGCGACAAGATCGACGAAGTCACGGTAGGGAAGAATTCGAAGCTCAACACCGCCCGCGATCTGCTTGTCCGGGATGCCATCGAGCGCTCGGCAAAACACGAGCTGTTGACCGGGGAGCGTTACGGACTGACCGATGAGCGTCGCCGCCAGGTCGATGCTCGCAAAGAGACGATGGGGCAGGAGTTGGCCGCCGAGCGTCTGGCGACTTATGAGCGCCAGATTGCGGCCAAGGAAGCTGAACTGAAGGCCGTCGAGGATCGGTCGCGCGGTGCCGGTAAGGCGAGGCAGGATGCCATTCTCGGCCCCCGCCGCAAGGCAGTCGATGACCTGAAGGCGGAGCGCGACAGTTTCGTTGCGTTACAGCGCGAGGTCCTAGAGCTGAAGCTGCGGACGGCGGAGGCGCAGGGCGCACAAGATCGCGCAAGAACCCGCATGACTGCAGCCGCCGCACCTATGCCGATCCTCCGCAACTCGTTCGGCTTCGGTCCCCACGGTGTTGGTCAGCAGGGACCTAGCGAAGTGCCGATGATCGCGCCGCTGCCGCCCTCGCGGCCGGGCTCGCTGCCGCAGGCCGCGCCGATGCTGAAGAACTTCGACGACATCTTCGGCGCGGCCGAGGCCAAGGCCAAGACGGCGGGCGAAACGATCCAGACAGCGCTGGAGGTCACGGCTCAGCCGAAGATCGACACCTCGCAGATCGACGCAGCCCTGGCCAAGACCAACCAGCTCCGGAGCGCGCTGGACGGCATCGGCGGCGCGGCGGCCGGGGCGGCCTCGCGCTCGACGGGCGTCGTCGGCCGGACGATGCGCGGCATCCATGCGGACGGGGACTGATCATGCTGTTTCAGGTCGGCGCGGTCTCGATCGACGTGCGCCCGTTCAATGTCGATTCCGTCAAGCGGCAAGGCGCCGGCGACTATGCCGACAAGGACTTGCTCGGCCGGCGCAAGGGCTCGGAAGCGGTCGGGATCGGCGCGGAAACGCTGGAGCTGAAAGGCAAGGTCATTCCCTTCAGCCGGCGCGGCGACGGCCGGCCGGCGCTGGAGGCCATGTGGGGGCAGATGCGGGCGCAGCGCCCGGTGTTCGTTATGCGCGGCGACGGCACGGTGCTTGGATGGATGCGCATCGACAGCGTCGAGGAAGCGCATGGCCGGCTCGCGCCGGGCGGCGTGGGGCAGGAGATCGACCACGAGATCAAGCTCACGCGGGTCGATGCGCCGGGCAGCGACGGGGTGCTGAGCCAGCTCGACCAACTGCTCTCGCTGTTCGGGTGAACCATGGCTGACATCATCACCATCGCCGGCGACAACCTGACGCTGGACCTGCTGCTCTATCGGCGCGACGGTCGGGCCGGGCAGGCGCTGGTCGAAGCCGCGCTTGAAGCCAATCCCGGCGTGGCCGATCTCGGCGCTGTCCTGCCCGTCGGCGCCGTCGTCACCCTGCCTGACCGGCCCATCGTGGTGCGCCAGGCGCTGCGCCAGCCGATCTCCCTGTTCGATTGAGGCCCCGTCATGGTGTGGGCCTTGCCCTGGCGCGTCGTCATCGCCGGACAGGAGATGACCGATCGCTGGAACCCGGTGCTGACCTCGATCGAGACAACGGACAAGGCCGGGACGTCATCCGACACGGCCGATCTCGGCTTCGACAATACCGAGGGGCAGGTGCTGTTCCCTGAAAAGGGGACACCGCTTCAGATCTTCCTTGCCGACGAATTGTCCTTCGAAGGCTTTACCGACGAGCCCCGCTCCAGCGGCGCACGCGGTCAGGGCCGGGTCTTCACCGTGTCGTGCAAGGGCTTCGATCCGAAGGGCAAGGCCAAGCAGAAGCTCGATTTCCACAAGGACGACGTCACGCTGAAGGGGTTTCTGGAGGATGCCGCCAAGCGCGCCGGGCTGAAGGGGATCAAGGTCGATGCCGCGCTTGGCGGGATCAAGCGCGACTATTGGGCGGCGGGCGGCCGCAGCTTCCTTCATCTCGGCCAGGTGCTGGCCGAGGAATTCGGCGCGACCTTCAAGGTGCGCGGCGACCAGGCTGCCTTCGTAAAGCGCGGCGACGGCAAGGCGTCGTCAGGCGCCACGCTGCCGACGATCCGCGCCGTCTGGGGCGATAACCTGATCGCCTGGGACATCTCGCCGAACCGGGGCCGGGCGCAGCACGCCACCTCGCGGCTGCGCTATTTCGACCGGAAAGAGGCCAGGTTCAAGGAAGAGGACGTCGAGATCAAATCCGGCGACGGCGCGCCGCTGGCGATGGACCTCGGCCGGTTCGAGGCCGCAGATAAGGACAGCGCCAAGGACGGCGCCAGCGCCAAGAAAACCAAGGCGGAGCGCGAAGGCGGCGGCGGCACCGTCCGGATCGACTGCGACCCGCGCGCCAAGGCCGAGGGCACGCTCGTGCTGGAGGGGGCCGATCCCGGTTCCGACGGCACATACCGCATCGAGAGCGTCAAGCAATCCCTGACCCGCTCCGGAGGCTCGGAAACCACCTGCACCGTCAAGCAGCCGACCGGCGAAGCCGGGAAGGACGGCCGCACGCCGAAGGCCGGCAAGGCGAACCCGAGCGCCAAGGCCTCCTGAAAACTTTGGCCTCCTAACACTCGCCTGCGGGCGACCCCACAGCACTGGAGCATCATCATGGACAAGTCCGCTGCACAGCGGGCGCTGATTGCGCTCGGCTATCATCTCGGCACCGGCGGGCCGAGCGGAAACGGCGACGACGGCGATTGGGGCAAGTTGAGCCGCACGGCGTGCTCGATCTTCCAACGCAACCGGGGCCTCGCCGCGACCGGGGAGCTGACTCCGGAGACGATCGCGGCGCTGCAGGCCGCGACGGCGGCGAAGGCCAAGCCCGTCGTTGTGCCCAGGGGCATCGTTCCAGCCGAGTGGATGCCGAGCGCCCGGATCGAGCGCATCATCTTCCACTGGACGGCCGGCGCGCACCGGGCGTCCAAGATCGACCGCTCGCACTATCACGTCCTCATCGAGGTCGACGGCAAGCTGGTTCGCGGCGATCCGCCGATTTCCGGCAATGGCATCGGCGGCGGCGGCCTGCGCGCCAGCCATACGCTCAACTGCAACACGGGCTCGATCGGCGTCTCGTTGTGCTGCATGGCCGGCGCGATCGAGAGCCCATTCAAGCCCGGCACCGCGCCCATGAGCGCCGTGCAGTGGAAGACGCTCGCCGACGTGGTCGCCGATCTTTGCCGGCGCTACGGCGTGCCCGTGACGCCCAGGACGGTGCTCTCCCATGCCGAGGTCCAGACCAATCTGGGCATCAAGCAGCGCGGCAAATGGGACATCGCCCGGCTGGCCTTCGACCCGTCCATCGTCGGCGCCAAGGCCTGCGGCGATGCGCTGCGGGCGGCCGTCGCCGCGCGCCTCTGATCCAATCCGCAACTCCGGAGAAAACCCATGCTTAAAGTCCTGACCGATGCGCAGTTCTGGTCGCTGCTGCGCACGCTGATCCAGAGCACAGGCGCATCGCTTGCCGTGCTCGGCGTCGTCCATCCCGAAACCGTCGAGCAGCTGCTCGGCCTGACCTCGCAGACACAGATCCTCGTCGGCGCCGCAGCCAACGTCGGAACGACGATCTACAGCCTGGTCATCCGCACGAAAGCCGGACTGATCGCCAGCGCGGCGGCTCTGCCGGAGGTTGCCAAGATCGTCACCACGCCGACGCTGGCGGCCAAGGTCGATGATCCGGCCGTCGTCTCGCGCGGTTGACTCCCATGCCCTACAGCAGCCGGCCGCTGCCTACGCGGCTCTATCTCGGCATCACCGACCATTTCCCGGCTCGGCGCTCCGAATGGGTGCTGGCCGCCATCATGGTCGGCTGGGGGTGGCTCCTAATCCGTCCGGAGGCCGTCTTCGCCGGCAACCCTGCCTGGCGGCAGATGGCTGCTCTGATGGACGAATCGACCTGGGGATGGCTCGCGATCTCGATCGGAGCCTTTAGGCTGCTCGCGCTCGTCATCAACGGCACCTTTGCCCGCACCTGGTATGGGCGGTGGTCGCCGCATGTGCGGGCTTTCGCAAGCTTCCTGGCCTGCTTTTTATGGTTCCAGATCGCGTTCGGCCTCTGGGCTTCCGACGCTGCGACGACCGGCCTCGCCATCTATCCCGGCCTGCTCGTGCTCGACGCGATGAATATCGTCGCTGCGTCGAAGGATGCGGCGGGCATGGATAAGGCCGTCGCCGATGACCGACCCTAGCGCGCTCTCGACCGAGAACATCGTCGCGACGATCGTGACCGGCATCGGTCTCGGCTTGGTTGGACTGTGGAACTACTTTCGGACCCGCAAGGAACCGACGGCGCAGAATGGTGACCGCATTGTTCCCGGCCTCTCGATCGCGGACATGCGACCCTTCGGCGATATCGCCACGAGCGTGGCCGCCATGGTCCGAGAGCAGGCTCGAACGTCCGACGCGCTCGAAGCTGTCCGCGACCTCCTGCGCGAGCGAGCCGAGGATCATGAGAAAGAGCAGGAGATCGTCCGACGTGCCGAACTCCTGGCGCAACAGATGATCCAAGGCCTTCGCGCTGGCGATCCTTCCCCACGCGAAATTACCAAAGCTCCGCGCCCTCGCCGGCGCTGACGAGATCGCCTCGGCGATCGGGGCCGGCCGTCTCCGGTGTATCGCCCTCCTTGGGCGTTTCCTCCCCAAACTTGGCCCGGCGCTCCGAAAGGGGTGCCGGGCCTTTTTCGTTCAGAAAAGGATGCCAGCTTCATCCGTCTCTGGACAGCGACAAACCCTGACGGCCTCGCCATCTTCAAGGATCGTCACGGTCTCGCCGGGCTCGATCGGCATGCGCAGCAGGCGGCGCTCTGCAGTGCCGCGATAATGGTGACGCGAGACGATGCACGGCGAGCGGCCGGGTGCGTCCGAGCGGACCTCGAAGCGGTAGGCGCGATGCCGATCCTGACCCATGACGCGACTCTTCGGCGGTTGACGGATGCTGCCTTTCGTTCTCAGTCTGTTCTCTTAATCGAGAGCCGAACCGATGTCGAATCGAGAGCCGCCCCGGCCGACGAAACAGACCACTTTGGGGGACTATCCCTATGTCGTCCTGCGCGCCCGCTGCCATGTCTGCAAGCGCCGTCGCGATGCCCGCGTGGCGATCCTGGCTTGGCAGCTTGGGCACTGGACGCCCGTCGGCGCCTTGCTCCGAATGTTCATGAGCCGCTGCCCTTGGGACCCGCAGAGCAAGGCCCGCAAGCCGCAGAAGTATGGAATGCGCTGCGGCGCCTACATGCCCGATCTCATATCCGGACGTCCGCCCGATCTGCCGCCGGCGATGGCCGGTCTCACCTTGATCGAGGGCGGCCGGAACGACATGCTTCCAGCCGAGCCTGCCGAGCCTCAGCGCCGGCGCAGGATCGGCGGAGCCGACGAGGATGCGTGACGACGACTATCAACCGGCAGCCCGGCCCGAGACCGTGCTGATCATAGTGATCGCGGCACTGGTCGGCGTCCTCCTGGCCAAGCTCTGGGAGCGTTTCGGGTGGTAGTTTGCCCGGCGCACCACGAAACCATCCGGCGAAAGTTCAATGGCGAACCTTTTGCCAAACTATTGCGATCGGCTGCTATTCGCAGTCCCTTCCGGGACGCCATTCAGTCTGATCGCGACGGGTCGCTGTCGCATGCGGCGCGCGGGAACAATGGCAGGGCTGGTGACTTCCTCGGATAGGAGGTGCGCCATGAACAAGCCCCGTGAGAACCCGGCTCTGCTCGAGGATGAGAGCAAGCCTGCGATCCCGGCCGCCGGGATCGACGCCGATCCGGTCGATGCCGGCGCGCGCGTCAGCGACCGGACCAATATCCACGACGCCGGCAGCGACGCCAACGAGACGCAGGACGGGCTGACCGAGCAGGAGGAGGCCGTGCGGCGCGCCGCGGAGGACATCCCGACCGGCGCAACGCCTGAAGGGCCGATCGACCGCACGCCGGTCTTCGACAGGGGCGGGCTGCCGCCCAGGACCTGACCCTCGAGAATCTGACGACGCGGCCGACGCCGGTGACGACGCGACCGGCGGATGCCCGGCGGGTGCTCGGCAGGCGGGTTGAAACGCGGCTTGGCAAGCTGGCGGGGCGCAGTATGGTCGCCGCGCCCCCAACGGCCAAGCGCGAGCCGCCATCATGTCCCTGGACGATCGACCATCCTCTCCTGACAACCGGGCGTCCGGGACGCGCCGTCCCACCCGCGTCGCCATCGCGGGGCTCGGCGCGATCGGGCTGCGGGTGGCGCAGGCGCTGGACGCAGGGATTCCCGCCTGCAAACTGGCCGCGGTCTCGGCGCGCGATCGGGACGGAGCGCGGCGACGTCTCGCGCATCTGTCCCGGCCCGTGCCTGTCGTCGCGATCGAGGAGCTCGAGCCTCTGGCCGATCTCGTCGTCGAATGCGCGCCGGCGAAACTTCTGCCCGCGATCGCCGAGCCCTTCCTGCGCGTGGGCAAGACCGTCATCGTGCTCAGCGCCGGCGCGATCCTCAGTCACGAGCATCTGGTCGCGCTGGCCCAGGAGCATGGCGGACAGATCATTGTGCCGAGCGGGGCGGTGCTCGGCCTCGACGCCGTCACCGCCGCGGCCGAAGGCGAGATCCGCTCGGTCCGGATGATCACGCGCAAGCCGGTGCGCGGGCTGGTCGGCGCGCCCTATCTGGTCGAAAACGACATCGCGATCGAGGACATCAGCGCGCCGCTTCGCATCTTCAGCGGCACGCCGCGCGAGGCGGCGGTCGGGTTTCCGGCCAATCTCAACGTCGCGGTGGCGCTGGCTCTGGCCGGCATCGGGCCGGACCGGACGGTGCTGGAGATATGGGCCGACCCGGCGCTGACCCGCAACACCCACACCGTCGAGGTCGAGGCCGATTCGGCGAGCTTCTCGATGTCGATCGCCAATGTTCCCAGCGACAACCCCAAGACCGGGCGGATCACGGCGCTGTCGGTGATCGCGGCCTTACGCAAGCTGCACGCGCCGCTGCGGATCGGCTCCTGAGACTCTAGGCCCAGCGCTGCCGCCAGGCCGAGGCCGCGAGCGCGTCGATGGCGTCGAGCAGCGGCGTCGGCGCCTGCGTGCGGCGGCCGAGTTCGCAGATCGCGGAGACGATCGCGCCGAGTTCCAGCGGCCGGCCGGCCTCCATGTCCTGCAGCATCGAGGTTTTGACGCCGACCATGGTCGGTGGCATTTGCAGGCGCTGGTCGGGATCGGGCAGGTCGTCGACGCCGAGCGCCCGCGCTACCGCGATGCACTCGTTCATGATCGATTTGGCCAGCGCCCGCAGCGGCGGGTCGCCGGCGATCACGTCGATCGTCGCAGCCGTGACGGCCGAGATCGGGTTGAAGGCGGCGTTGCCGAGCAGCTTGTGCCAGATTGCGGCGCGGATGTCCTCGGTCGCCTCGGCGTCGATGCCGCCGGCCTTGAGCAGGTCCACGACCTTGTGCAGGCGCGGCGTCGCGGCAGACAGCGGCTCGCCGAGGATCAGCCGCTTGCGCCCGTTCCAGTCGATCCGGTTGGGGGCGGGGCGGTTGGAGCCGACATAGACGACGCAGCCGAGAACCTGCTGCGTCGGAATGGCGGCCGTCAGCGCGCCGTCGGCATCGACGGCGGCCAGCCGCCGCTCGCCGAAGCGCGGGTCGAGCCCGTCGAGATACCACCAGGGGATGCCGTTCAGCATCGGCACGACGAGGGTGTCGGGCCCGACCAGCGGCTTCACCAGATCGAGCCCGCCGGCCCAGTCATGCGCCTTGTAGCCGACCATGACGAGGTCCTGAGGCCCGAGCGCTTTGGCGTCGCTCGTGGCGCGGATGGCGAGCGTCCGCGACCTTCCGCCGGCCTCCAGCGTCAGCCCTTCGCCCGCCAGCAACGCCGCGGTCGCGGGGCGCGCCACGACGACCGGGTCCTGTCCAGCCTGGCGCAGATGCCAGGCGACGACGCCTCCGATCGCGCCCGCTCCGACGATGGCCACCTTCATCCCCGCCGCTCCCGTGCCGCCGACGCGAAGGCCGGCAAAGGCGGCAGTTGAGCAGCGATCGCGCGGCCGGTCCATGCGCCGCGCCGCATGCCGCCATGCGGGGATCGCGTCAGACGCCGACGCGCTTCATCTGGGCGGCGGGGTAGCGCGTGCCGGCCGCGCGGCCCGGCGCGAAGGCGGCGTCGAGGCTGGCGAGAACGGCCGGCGGAACGGAGAGCGCGACGGCATCCGCATTCTGGTCGAGCCAGCGCCTTTGCTTGGAGCCCGGCAACGGCACGACGAAGGGCTTTCGCGAAAGCAGCCAGGCGATGGCGAGCTGGGCCGGCGCGCAGCCCTGCCCGGTTGCGGCCTCGCGCAGGGCTTCCAGCATGGCGAGGTTTTGCGTCAAATTCTCGCCCTGGAAGCGCGGCATGTCGCGGCGGCGGTCCTTGGCGCCCAGCGTATCGAGGCTGTCGATCGTGCCGGTGAGAAAGCCGCGTCCGAGCGGGCTGTAGGCGACGAAGCCGATGCCGAGTTCCTCGCAGGTCGCGAGCAGCCCGTCTTCCGGATCGCGCGTCCAGAGCGAGTATTCGGTCTGGAGAGCCGCGATCGGATGCACCGCATGGGCACGGCGCAAGGTCGCGGCCGACGCCTCCGAGAGGCCGAGATGACGGACCTTGCCGGCCTCGACGAGGCGGGCCATCGCGCCGACCGTCTCCTCGATCGGCACGTTCGGGTCGATGCGGTGGGCGTAATAGAGGTCGATGTGATCGACGCCGAGCCGCTTCAGGCTGAGGTCGCAGGCCTGCGGAACATAGTCGGGCTTGCCGTTGACCTCGGCCGTGCCGTCCGGCAGCCGGATGTTGCCGAACTTGGTCGCCAGCACGACCCTGTCGCGGCGGCCTTGATCTTGAATGCTCGCGACCGCCTTGCCGACAAGCTCCTCGTTCGCCCCGAAATTATAGGCGTCCGCCGTATCGATCAGCGTCACGCCGCGCTCGGCGGCGCGGTGGATGGTGGCTTGCGCCTCGGCCGGGTCGGGCTCGCCATAGATCGGCGTCATGCTCATGCAGCCGAGCCCGATGGCGGAGACCTTCAGGGGGCCGAGGTTGCGGGTCTGCATGGGGATTGGTCCTTCGGAGGGATTGGCTCGGCGCCATCTCCGTCATCCCGGGCAAGCCGCGAATCCGGCGCAGCTCCGGGATGACGGTGGTGTTCAAGCAAGACTGACAGGAGCCCCGCCCCTCACTGGAAGATCTCGTTGAACTTCTTCTTCACGCCCGGCCCCGACTTGCGGAGATAGTCGTAGTCGACCGAGATCAGCTTGATGTCCTTGACCGCCGGGCTCCCGGCGGGCGGGGCCATGTCGGAGCGGGCGGCGTAGGCGCCCTCCTGCGGGAACAGCGCCTGCACCTCGTCGCTGATCATGAACTCGGCGAAGAGCTTGCCGGCGTTGGGGTTCGGCGAGCCCTTCACCACCGAGGTCGGCGAGGGGATCACATAGGTGCCGTCGCTGGGATAGACCGTCTCGATCGGGTGGCCGTCCTTGCGGTCCTCTGCCGCGTAGGAATCGAGCGCGCCGGCCGCGATGACCCGCTCGCCGCGCTTGATCATGTCGGAGACCTGCTGGTTGCTCTGCACGACCATGATGTCGTTGGCGCGCAGCTTCTCGTAATAGCCCCAGCCCTTCTGCTTGGCGTTCATGCCGACGACGGAGAGCTGCAGGGAGGTGAAGGACGGATCGGTCATCACCTGCTTGCCCTTGTATTTCGGGTCGAGCAGCGCATCCCAGGTGCGCGGAATGTCGGCGGCGGCGATCTTGTCGCTGCGGACATAGATCGTGATGATGTTCAGGCGCTGGGCGATATAGTTGCCGTTGGAGTCCTTGGCGCCGTCCGGAACCTTGTCGAAATTCACCGGCTTGAACGGAACGAACATGCCCTGGTCGCCGAGTTCGGCTGCCGCCGCTGGGTCGGACGTCGTCAGCAGGTCGGCATTGATGCGCTTGGCCTGATGTTCCTGCAGGAAGCGGCGCAGGATCGCCGAGCCGCCCGAGCGGAACATCTCGACCTTCACGCCATATTTGGCCTCGAACATTTTTGCGATCTTCTGGCCGGTCTCGACCGGGGTCGAGGTGTACCAGACGACCTTGCCCTCCTTCTTCGCGGCCTCGACATCGGCCTTGTCCTGCGCGAGCGAGTAGCCGGACAGCGCGACCGTGATCGCGGCAGCGAGAGTGACTTTCAGCAGCATCGGCGTGGTCATGGCAATCCTCCCGGGATCGGTTGTTGTGCATGAGAGACGTCGGCCGGGTTGGCTCCCCGCTCGCCGCCCAAGATCAATCGGCCCTCAGCCCTCATCCTTCGAGACGCTGCTTCGCGGCTCCTCAGGATGAGGGCCGAGGGCGGGGCTTGGTTTACTCCCCCGTATAGATCGGCTCCGGCTGCTCGAAGAAGCTTCGCAGGATGTGGTAGCACATCTTGTAGTTCTTCTGCTGGAACGAGGCGTGCGAGATGCCCCTCATCACGATGAATTGCTTGTCGGGATTGGGCAGGGCCGCGAAAAATTTCGCCAGATCATCGAACGCGGCGATGCCGTCATATTCGCCGCGCATGATCAGCGTCGGCATGGTCAGCCTGGCCGGGTCGGTCAGCGGCAGGCGCGAGCACATGTCGACATAGGTTCCCGTCGGCATCGAATCGTCCAGCGCCAGGATCGCGTCGGCGAAGGCCTCGACGGTGGCGTGGTCGGCGGTGCCGGGATGATCGCGGTTGAAGATCGAATGCACGAAGGCGCGGTCGATCGGCCGGCGCTTCATCGCCTGGAACTGTGGCAGCTTCTTCTTGCGCTCTTCGAGCGTCGGGGCGCCCTCGCCGGTCCAGACGAAGGCGTCGAGCGCCAGTCGGCGCACCTGATGAGGCCTGCGCTCGGCGAAGGCGGCCGCCCGCAGCGCGCCAGACGAGATGCCGTACATGAAGAACGGGCCGTTGCCGCGCAAGCTCATGATGTAGTCGGCCGCCGCCTCGAGATCGTCGGCGCCGTCTGCGATGTTGCTGGTGATGTCGCGCGTCTTGGTCGAGCGGCCATAGCCCTCCATATCGACGCACCAGCAGTCATAGCCTTGGCTGGCGAACCAATCCATCACAGAGGAATCGGGCCGGCCCGGCACTGTCAGGTCGAAGGTCGGCTGCGAGGCCATGGACGAGCCGTGGACGAACAGGATCGTGCCCTTCTCGTCGGAGGGCTTGTCGACGAATTTCTCGAACAGGAAAAGATCGACGTCGCTGCCCTTCTTGGTCCAATGCTCCTGCGACTGGACCGTCGCGGGCGTCACATGCTGGTTCATGCTCGTGAATCTCCTGATCAGGCTGCGGCCCGGTCGGCCTCGGACTGGGGCTCGGCCGGCTCGCGCGGAAAGACGCTGCACTGGCTGGCGTCGACCGTGACGGTGACGGCCTCGCCTTCCGAAAACTGCTGCAGCGGATGGGTCTGGACGCGAAGCGACGCGCCGCCGGGGAGCGCGACCGTGTATTCGCAGATATTGCCGAGGAAGACGCGCTCGCGGACGACGCCGGCGCCGGGCGTGTCGCCCCCAGTGGCCAGCGTGATGTTCTCTGGCCGCACCGCGATATCGACCTGCGCGCCTGGCGCAGCGCCGGCGGGCGCTGCCGCCGTCAGCCTGAGCCCGCCTTCGCCCTCGATCGCGGCCTGCCCGCCGTCGATCGCGGCAATGCGGCCGGGCACGAAATTCACCAACCCCATGAAATCGGCGACGATGCGGTTGGAGGGCCTCGTGTAGACATCGAAGGGCGAGCCGAACTGCTGCAGCCGCCCGCCATGCATCACCGCGATCTGGTCCGACAGCGCCAGCGCCTCGGACTGGTCGTGGGTCACATAGATGAAGGTGATGCCGGTGCGGCGCTGGAGCTGCTTCAGCTCGCCGCGCATCTTTTCGCGCAGCTTCGCGTCGAGATTGGAGAGCGGCTCGTCGAGCAGCAGGATGTCGGGCTCGACCACCAGCGAGCGGGCGAGCGCGACGCGCTGCTGCTGGCCGCCGGAGAGTTCGTTCGGGTAGCGCCCTTCGAGCCCTTTGAGGTTCACGAGCACCAACGCCTGCTCGACCTTGTCGCGAACCTGCTGGGACGACAGCTTCCTGAGCTTGAGCCCGAAGGCGATGTTCTCATGGACGGTCTTGTGCGGCCAGACGGCGTAGTTCTGGAAGACCATGCCCATGCCGCGCGCCTCGGGCGAGACGACGCCCTGCGGCGATGACAAAAGCCGGTCGTCGACATGGATCGAGCCTGTGTCGGGCGTCACGTAGCCGGCAATGCAGCGCAGGGTCGTGGTCTTGCCGCAGCCGGAGGGCCCGAGCAGCGTGATGAACTGGTTGTCGGCGATGGTGAGGCTCAGCTCGGACAGCGCCGCCATCTGGACGTGACGCCCGCCATAGCTCTTCGAGATGTTGTGAATCGTGATGCCGGCCATCAGGCGGTTCCTCCCTGCGGAGCGCTGTCGCCCTCCTTGCGGCCGATCTGGCCGCCGCCGATCCTGCGGGCGATGACGATGACGATGGTGATGATCGCCATGTTCGTCATGGCGAGCGCGGCGACGGGCTCGGTGTAGCCGGTCTCGTAGAGATTGTAGATCGCGACCGCGAGGGTCATCGAGCTCGACGAGAACAGCAGGATCGAGGCGGATAATTCCTGGATCACGGGCACGAAGACGAGCAGCCAGCCGGCGAAGAGGCCCGGCCGCATCAGCGGCAGCGTGATCTCCTTCAGCGTTTGTCCCCAGCTCGCGCCGAGGATGCGGGCGCTCTCCTCCAGCGTCGGGTCGATCTGGCGAAGCGCGGTGTTGGCGGCGCGCACGCCGAGCGGGATGTAGCGCCCGACATAGGCCAGCAGCAGGATCGTCAGCGTGCCATAGAGCGCGACCGGCATGGTCAGCCAGAACTGGATCAGCGCCACCGCCATGACGATGCCGGGCAGGCCGAGCGGCACCAGAGCGGCATAGTCGAGGAATTTCCGGCCGGGGATCTGCGTGCGGATGTCGATCCAGCCGATGATCGCCCCAAGAAACACCGCGATGGTGGCCGCGACTATGGCGAGCCCTAGCGAATTCACGATGGCGCGCTGGGTGACGTCGTAGTCGAACAGCACGAAACGGTAGTGCTCCAGCGTCAGGCCCTGCCAGAAGTTCAGGCCCCAGGACTTCGAGACCGAGACCGCGATCAGCGTCGCGTAGGGCAGGATGATCGAGACGAAGAAGACGACGACGCAGAAGCCGAAGAGCGGCCATTTCGCCCAGCCGAGGTCCATCAGCTGCGGCCGCGCGCCCTTGCCGCCGAGCGTCACGAAGGAGCGCTTGGCGAGATAGGCGCGCTGGATGTAGAGCGCCGCCACCGTGATGACGACAAAGAGCAGCGACAGCGCCGAGGCCAGCGCGTATTGCGCCGGAAAGTCGAACAGCGAGTAGATCCGCGTCGGCAGCGTCACGATCCGCCCTGGCAGGCCGATGATCGCCTGCGACCCGAACAGCGCGATGGCGTTGACGAAGGCGAGCAGCACGCCCGACAGGATCGCCGGCATCACCAGCGGCGTGGTGATCGAGAGCACGGTGCGGAACTTGCTCGCGCCGAGGATCTGGGCCGCCTCCTCATAGGACGCGTCGACCGATTGCAGCGCGCTCGACGCCAGCAGGAAGACGTAAGGGAAGGTGTGCAGCACCGTGACCAGCACGAGGCCGGGCATCGAGAAGATGTTGAAGCCGAGCCAGGGTATGCCGACCACGTCGCGGAAGAAGGCATTGATCAGCCCCGCATTGGGGCCGAACAGGTTGACGAAGGCGATCGCGGTCAGGAACGGTGGCGAGAGATAGGAGAGGTTGGCGGTGAGCGTGATCAGCCCCTTGCCCGGCACGTTGGTGCGCGCGACCGCCCAGGCCAGCGGCAGGCCGAGCAGCAGGCTGAACAGCCCGGTCCAGGCGCCCAGCATCAGCGAATTGAGCAGGGCCTGGAGATAGAGCCGGCCGGTCAGCGCCTCGTGGAAATACTCCAGCGTGAAGCGGCCCTCGCTCCAGACGCTGCCGATCAGCAGGAAGCAGAGCGGGAAGACGACGAGGACGAACAGCGCCACGATCGCCGCGCCCATGACGATGCGCTCGAGGCTGAGGATGCGGGCCAGCCGGGATGGCGGCCGCGCCGAGGACAGGCCCGCCGGACGGCGCGTCGCGCCGGCATCGGGCATCGTCGCAGGGCCCATGGTCGCCTGGCTCACGGACGCGACCCAAAATTGGCCCGACGCCTGCGGCGCGGTGCGGATGTCATCGGACGTTTCCCTGTGGAGCGCATTGCCGCGCCTCGTTGGTTCCAAACGTGACCATTGGTTTGCGAGCTGTCAACCAATTGATTGTCACGAGACCGCGCGCGACGAACCTTCGCAACTCATCGCGGAATTTTCGAGAAAGCGCTTGTGTCGGCTGGCGAAATTGGTAAACCAATCAGGGTCGCGGCAGGGTGGCCGCGCGATCCAGTGGCATGGCATGAGCACGAGCATACGACACGATCAGCGGGTCAGGGACTACATCATCGGCGGCATCCGTTCGGGCGCCTGGCGCGCCAGCGGCAAGCTGCCGACCGAGCGGGCGCTGTCGGAGCAGCTCGGCGTCCCGCGTTCGGCGGTGCGCGATGCTCTCGCAGTGCTGGAGAGCGGCGGGTCGGTGACGCGCATCATCGGCAGCGGCACCTATGTCAGGGAGGTCAAGCCCGCGCCCGCCGCCAACGACGTCCTGTCCGATCCGCCGGCAAGCCCGGCCGAGATCATGCAGGCCCGTCTGCTGCTCGAGCCGCAACTCGCCCAACTCGCCGCGATCAATGCCGACCAGTCCGACTTCGCCCGTTTCGACGAATGCATACGCCAGGGCGATGCGGCCGACGGCTTCGAGGCCTTCGAGCAGTGGGACGCCGCCCTGCACCAGGCCATCGCCGCATCGACCCACAACCGCCTGGTGATCGAGCTCTACGCCATGATCACCCGCGCCCGCGACCTGACCGAATGGGGCGAACTGAAGCGACGCAGCCTCAGCGCCGAGCGGCGCGAGCACTACCGCCGCGAACACCATGCCATCGTGGCGGCGTTGCAGGCCCGCGACGCGACGCGGGCCGAGGCGGCGCTGCTGGGCCATCTCGAACGGGTCCGCAACAATCTGCTGGGGCGCTGAACCGGTTTTGGTCAACCAATTTTCTCATTGGTTGACAGATTTATCGTGCATGATCTACGCCTTGTCGGATTGATCCCGACCGACCTTCGCGCCACGAGTGTCCCTCATGCAGCTCATCACATTCCGCCAAGCCGATGATAAAATTGGCGAAAAGACCTGTCTCGGCGTTCTCGGCGGCGATGCCGTCGCCGATCTGTCGCAGGTGGATGGCGCGCCTCGCACCATGGCGCAGGCTTGCGCGCTCGGCCGGGACGCCGTGGCGCGGTTGACCAAATGGGCCGCCTCCGCGCCGAAGCTGGATCTGGGCGGCGTCGTCCTGCTTGCGCCCTTTCCGCGCCCGGCCCGCAACATCTTCTGCGTCGGCAAGAACTATCACGAGCACGCGGCCGAGTTCGCCAGGAGCGGCTTCGACTCGACCGCCAAGGAGATCGTGCCGGAAGCGCCCGTGGTCTTCACCAAGCCGCCATCGGCGGTGATCGGGCCGGGCGTCGACATTCCCGGCCATCTCGACCCGACGAACTCCGTCGACTACGAGGGCGAACTCACCGTCGTGATCGGCGCGGGCGGGCGCGGCATCACCCGCGAGAAGGCGCTGGACCACGTCTTCGGCTATACCATCATCAACGACGTGACCTCGCGGCATCTGCAGCAGAAGCATCGCCAATGGGTCATCGGCAAGGGCATCGACGGCTTCTGCCCGATGGGTCCAACGGTCATGACCGCCGACGAGGCGCCCGATCCGCGCAAGCTCCATCTGCGGACCTGGGTCAACGACGAGCTGCGCCAGGCGGTGACGCTGGCCGACCTGATCTTCGACATTCCCACGCTCATCGCCACTTTGTCCGCCTATATCACGCTGGAGCCCGGCGACCTGATCGCCACCGGCACGCCGGTCGGCGTCGGCATCGGCTTCACGCCGCCGAAGTTCCTCGCCGCCGGCGATGTCGTGCGGATCGAGATTCCGGGCATCGGCATGCTGGAAAACAAGGTCGCCTGAACAAGCGCCGCAGCGGCGGCCGACACTGGGGAGAAACGTCATGCGCCTTGCCGGAACTCTTGCGAAAGCGCTGTGCCTCGCGAAAGCGCTGTGCCTCGCCGCCGCGGCCTGCCTCGCCATGCCGGCGGCCGCGGCCGCGCAGGCCTATCCGAGCAAGCCGGTCAGGATCATCGTGCCCTTCGGCGCGGGCGGCCCGGCCGACATCTACGCCCGCGCCATCGGACAGCAATTGCAGGAGGCGCTGAAGCAGCCCTTCGTGATCGAGAACAAGCCCGGCGCCGGCGCGGTCATCGGCACGGTCGAGGCGGCCCGCGCCGCGCCCGACGGCTACACCCTGCTGATGATGTCGAACACCCACACCGCCAACGAGACGCTGGTTCCGGCCAAGGCCTACAAGCTGACCACCGATCTCGCGCCGATCGCGCCTGTCAACGCCGCCGACCTCGTCCTCGTCGTCCATCCGGCGGTCGAGGCGAAGACGCTGCAGGAATTCATTGCGCTGGCGAAGAGCAAGCCCAAGCAGCTCAACTATGCCTCGTCGGGCGTCGGCACGCCCTATCACCTCGCCGGCGAGAGCTTCAAGGCGCTCAGCGGAACCGACATCGTGCATGTGCCGCATCGCGGCAGCGGCGAGGCCCGCAGCAACGTCATCGGCGGCCATGTCCAGATGATGATCGATTCGGTGACCACGACCGCGCCGAGCATCGCGGCGGGCCAGGTCCGCGCGCTCGCGGTCACCGGCGCGCAGCGCTCGGCCCTGCTGCCCGACGTGCCGACCGCCGCCGAGGCCGGGCTGAAGGACTACGAGGCGACGATCTGGCTGGGGCTGATGGCCCCGACAGGCACGCCGCAGGCCATCATCGACCAGCTCAACGCCGCCGTCCGCGCGGTGCAGGCGCGCCCTGACGTCAAGGCCGCCTATGCCAGGCAGGGCACGGTCGCGATGGATATGAGCCCGGCGCAGTTCGGCGATTTCATCAAGGCCGACATCGTGAAATGGGCCAGGGTGATCGAATCGGCCCAGATCAAGGTGAACTGATCCGATGAACGCCGGCCGGACCCTCATGGTGAACGGCCGGCCCTGCGCCATCGCGGCCGACCCCGACGCGCTGCTGCTCGACGTGCTGCGCGACGAACTCGGCCTCAAGGCGGCGCGCTTCGGCTGCGGCGAGGGCTTGTGCGGGTCCTGCCGCGTTCTCGTCGACGGCCATCCGACGCCCGCCTGCAACACGCCGCTCTGGTCCGTCGCGGGCAAGGCGATCGTGACCGCCGAGGGGCTTGGCTCGCCCGAAGCGCCCCATCCGCTCCAGACTGCCCTGATCGCCGAGCAGGCGATGCAATGCGGCTATTGCATCTCCGGAATCATGATCGGGGCCGCCGCCCTGCTCGCCCGCGAGCCCGATCCCGACGAGGCCGCGATCCGCGCTGCGCTCGATCCGCATCTGTGCCGCTGCGGCGCGCATAACCGCATCGTCAGGGCGGTGCGTCGCGCCGCCGCCGAGAGGGCCGCCGCCGCATGACCGCCAGCGCCTTGCCGACCGGCCTGCGCGAAACCCCGCAGCTCGACCGCTGGCTCGCGGTCTCGCCCGAAGGGCATGTCACGCTCTCGCCCGGCAAGGTCGAGATCGGCCAGGGCATCCTGACGGCGCTGGCGCAGATCTGCGCTGACGAACTCGACATCGCGCCCGAGCGCGTCAGGCTGGTGCCCGCCGGCACCGCGCTCAGCCCCAATGAGGGTGTGACCTCGGGCAGTCTCTCGGTCTCCAATTGCGGCCAGTCCGTGCGGCGCGTCGCGGCGCAGGCGAGATGCCTGTTCCTGGCCGAGGCGGCGCGGCAGTTCTCCGTCGCCCCCGAGGCGCTCAGCATCGAGGACGGCGTCATCTCCGGACCGGGCAACCTCGCCACCAGCTATTGGGAGCTCGCAGGCTCCGTCTCGCTCGCCTGCGAGGCCGACCCCGCCATCGCGCCGAAGCCGCCGGAAAAGCGCCGGCTCGCCGGCCGCTCGACGCCGCGCATCGACATCCCCGGCAAGGTCTTCGCCACGCGGCCCTTCATCCATGATCTCGCCATGCCCGGCCTGCTGCATGGCCGGATGCTGCGCCCGCCGCGTCCGGGCGCGGTGCTGGACGATCTCGACGAGACGCGGCTCGCCGGCCTGCCGGGACTGCGCGCGCTCGTCCGCGACGGCGGCGTCCTCGGCGTCGTCTGCGAGACCGAGACGCAGGCCGAGGCCGCGCTCGCCCGGCTGGGCCTGGCTGCGTCATGGACCGGAGGGTTCGCGCTGCCCGATCCGCACGACCTGCCGGGCTGGCTGAAAAGCCAGCCCGCCGAGGCCTCGGTGGTCGATACGCGCGGCGACGATATGCGCCCCGCCGCAAGCCGGACGATCACGCGGGACTACGAAAAGCAGTTCCTCGCCCATGCCTCGCTCGCGCCGTCCTGCGCCATCGCGCATTGGAGCGGGGGCGCATCGAAAGAACCGGCCCTGCAGGTCCTGACGCACAGCCAGGGCGTGTTCAACCTGCGTGCAGACCTTGCGCTGGTGTTCGGGCTCGATCCCGAGGCGATCAAGGTGACCCATGCCGAAGGAGCCGGCTGCTACGGCCATAACGGCGCCGACGACGTCGCGCTCGACGCGGCGCTGCTGGCGCGCGCGGTCGAGGGACATCCGGTGCGCGCGCGCTGGTCGCGCGCCGACGAACTGGCCTGCTCGCCCGCCGGAGCGGGGATGGCGATCGAACTCTCGGCCGATCTCGACGCCGACGGCGCTCTCGTCGACTGGCGTCACACGATCTGGAGCAATGGCTATGTCGGCCGGCCCGGCCGCGCGGCGAGCCCGGCGATGCTGGCCTCCTTCGATCTCGCGACGCCCTTCCCACGCTACATCGCGCAGGATCCGCCGCTGGCGGGCGGCGGCGGAGCGCAGCGCAACGCCGTGCCGCTCTATGATTTTCCGCGCTGGACCATCGCCAAGAACCGCGTCACCGAAATGCCCTTGCGGACCTCCTCGATGCGGGCGCTCGGCGCGTTCGGCAACGTCTTCGCGATCGAATCTTTCATGGACGAACTCGCGCTGGAGCATGAGGAGGACCCGCTCGCCTTCCGCCTGCGCCACCTCCAGGAGCCGCGCGCGCGGGCGGTGCTGGAGCAGGCCGCCGCGATGGCCGACTGGGGCCGCGCGACAATCCCCGAGGGACGCGGGCGCGGCCTTGCCATGGCGCGCTACAAGAACACGGGAGCCTGGTGCGCCGTCGTCGCCGAGGTCGATGTCGAGGCGCAGCCGCGCGCGACGCGGCTCTGGATCGCGGTCGATGTCGGCGAGGCGATCAATCCCGACGGCGTCGTCAACCAGATCGAGGGCGGGGCGATCCAGTCGGTGAGCTGGACGCTGAAGGAGGAACTCGCCTTCACGCGGCAAGAGGTGACGAGCCGCTCCTGGGAGAGCTATCCGATCCTGCGCTTCAGCGAGGTTCCCGACGTTTCCGTGACGATCATGCCGGGCGCGGACCGTCCGCCGCTCGGCGCGGGCGAGGCGGCGCAGGGGCCGACCGCGGCGGCGCTGGCCAACGCGATTCACAGCGCGCTCGGCGTCAGGGTCCGGCGGATGCCGATCACGCGCGAGCGCATCATCGCAGCGATGGAGTAGGCGTTGCCGACACTCAAGGTCTTCAGCGGCGGCGCGGCGCAGGGTCTGGTGCGCGCGCTCGAGCCGGATTTCACGATGGCGACCGGCCTGCGGATCGAGGGCGTGTTCGGCGCGGTGGGAACGATGCGGGCCCTGCTGGAGGCCGGCGAGGCGGCCGATGTCGCGATCCTGACCGACGCGATCATGCGCGCGCTCGCCGCAGCCGGACTGGTCCGGCCGGACTCGCTGACCGGCCTCGGGGGCGTCGAAACCGCGATCGCGGTCCGCAACGCCGATCGCGCGCCGATCGTCACCGATGGCGCCGCGCTGCGGGCGGCGCTGCTCGCCTGCGACGCGATCTACATGCCCGATCCCAGCCAGGCGACGGCCGGCATCCACTTCTCGTCGGTCATGGACGGGCTCGGCATCGCCGACGAGGTCGCGTCCCGGCTGCGAACGTTCCCGAACGGCGCGACCGCGATGGCGGCGCTCGCGAGCGCGCCAGAGCGACGTCCGATCGGCTGCACGCAGGTCACAGAGATCCTCGCCACGCCGGGCGTGATGCTGGTGATGGCGCTGCCGCCCGGCCATGACCTGACGACGCTCTACACGGCCGGCATCCTGACCGACGCGGCCGAGCCGGACGCGGCGCGGACGCTGCTTGCCCTGCTCGCGGGCGAGCAGCAGGCCGGCCTGCGGGCGCGATGCGGCTTCGTCCAGGGCACGGCCGAGGCGTGATTTCGAGGCAGTCCCCACCGTCAAGCGGATGACACAAGCGGACGTGACGATTGACGCCCCGCCGTTCCAGCCATAGGAGCCGCGCAACCCCTGCGTTTGACGCTCCCGCTGAAGGATGCCTGCCTATGACAACCTGGCCCGTGCACGCGACGATCACCGGCCCCATCGTGATGATCGGCTTCGGGTCGATCGGCCGTGGCACGCTGCCGCTGATCGAGCGGCATTTCGACTATGACCGCGCCCGTCTCGTGGTGATCGACCCCGACGATGCCGACCGGGCCCTGCTCGACGAGCGCGGCATCCGTTTCATCCAGCAGGCGATCACGCGCGACAACTACCAGGACATGCTGAAGCCCCTGCTGACCGAGGGCGGCGGCCAGGGTTTTTGCGTCAACCTGTCGGTCGATACCTCCTCGCTCGACATCATGCAGTTCTGCTCGGAACTCGGCGCGCTCTACATCGACACCGTCAACGAGCCTTGGGTCGGCTTCTATTTCGACGCCAGCAAGGGGCCGGAAGCCCGCTCGAACTACGCGCTGCGCGAGGCGACGATCGCGGCCAAGCACGCGCGTCCCGCCGGCACGACCACGGCGGTCTCCTGCTGCGGGGCGAACCCCGGCATGGTGTCGTGGTTCGTCAAGCAGGGCCTGCTCAACATCGCCGCCGATCTCGGCCTGCAGGCAGCCGAACCCAAGAGCCGCGCCGAGTGGGGCAAGCTCGCAGAAAGCGTCGGCGTCAAGGGCATCCATATCGCCGAGCGCGACACGCAGCGGGCGAAACATCCAAAGCCGCCGGGCGTCTTCGTCAACACATGGTCGGTCGAGGGCTTCGTTTCGGAGGGCATGCAGCCGGCCGAACTGGGTTGGGGCACGCATGAGACCTGGATGCCCGAGAACGGCCGCGAGCACGAGGCCGGCTGCAAGGCCGCGATCTACCTGCTCCAGCCCGGCGCAAACACGCGCGTCAGGTCATGGTGCCCGACGCCCGGCCCGCAATACGGTTTTCTCGTCACCCACAACGAGTCGATCTCGATCGCCGATTATTTCACAGTGCGCGACGAGGCCGACAAGCCGGTCTACCGGCCGACCTGCCACTATGCCTATCACCCGGCCAATGACGCCGTGCTCTCGCTTCACGAGATGTTCGGGCAGGCAGGTCGCGTGCAGGACGAGCACCACATCCTCGAGGAGAACGAGATCGTCGACGGCATCGACGAGCTCGGGGTGCTGCTCTACGGCCATGCGCGCGGCGCCTACTGGTACGGCTCGCAGCTCTCGGTCGAGGAGACCCGCAGGATCGCGCCATACCAGAACGCCACAGGCATGCAGGTGACCTCGGCCGTGCTCGCCGGCATGGTCTGGGCGCTGGAGAACCCCAACGCCGGCATCGTCGAGGCCGACGAGATGGATTTTCGCCGCTGCCTCGAGGTGCAGTTGCCCTATCTCGGCCCGGTGACCGGGCACTACACCGACTGGACGCCGCTCGACGGAAGGCCCGGCTTCTTCCCCGAGGACATCGACGACAGCGACCCGTGGCAGTTCCGGAACATTCTGGTGCGGTGAGGAGGCTGTCATTCTGGGGCAGGCGCGCAAGCGCTGAACCCGGAATGACGATGCGGATCACGTCGCCTTGTTCACCCTGACGCCCGCCAGCAGCGCGCCCCCGACCAGAAAGAACGCCACCAGCACGGCGAGCCCCGCGCGCTGGCTCGCGAACGCCGTCGTCGCCAGCGCCACCAGCGTCGGCCCCAGGAACGACGTAACCTTCCCCGAGAGCGCGAACAGGCCGAAGAACTCCCCCGTCCGGCCCTCCGGCGCGAGCCTGGCCATCAGGCTGCGCGAGGAGGCCTGCAAGGGGCCGGCGACGAGGCCGATCAGCAGGCCGAGCGCGAGATAGACCCGCTCCGGGGCCGAGGCGAAGAGCCCGTCGCCCGGCGTCGCCGGCGCGGCCTCGATCACGAAGAAGACGCGGTCCGGCCCCAGCGACAGGATGCCGAGGCAGGCCAGCAGCAGGCAGCCGATCGCGCCCAGCACCACCGGCTTGCCGCCGATGCGGTCGTCGAGTTTTCCGCCGAGCCAAGCGCCGAGCGTGCCCGTCACGGTCAGCAGGATGCCGAAGACGCCGAGCTCGATCGTCCGCCAGCCGAAAACGCCGGCGCCATAGATGCCCCCGAAGGCGAACAGCGCCACCAGCGCGTCCTGATAGACCATGTTGGCGAGCAGGAAACGTCCGAGCGACGGCAGTCGCGGCAGTTCGCGCAGCGTCGCCATGAGCCGCCCGACGCCACCCCTGGCCGCTTCGGAAAGCCCCATGCCGGTGCGCGGCGCATCCGCCGTCAGCAGGAACATCGGCGTGACGAAGACGACGAACCAGAGCGCCGTCAGCGGCCCCGAAAAGCGGTCGCCCTCGCGAGTAGCGGCGTCGAGGCCGAAGATCGGGGTGAGACCCGCCAGCGTCCTGCCCGTCGTCGGGTCGGCGGCAAGAAGCGCGAGCGTGATCGCGAGCGAGAACAGCCCGCCGAGATAGCCGATCGCCCAGCCCGTGCCCGAGAGCCAGCCCAGCCGCTCCGGCGGGACCAGCCGCGTCATCATGGCGTTGTTGAAGGTGGTGGCGAACTCCGCGCCGATGGTGGCGACGACGAAGCCCGTCAGCGCGATCGGCACGGCCCAGGGCGATCCGGGAACGGAAAACCAGAGCGCGCCCGAGCCCGCTGCCAGCAGCGCCCCGAACACCGCGATCCACGGCTTGCGCGGCCCGGTCCGGTCGGCGATGCCGCCCAGCACCGGCGAGAGCAGCGCGATGCAAAGCCCCGCGAAGCCCGTCGCGTAGCCCCAGAGCGCCTGTCCGGAAGCCGGGTCCGACGCCAGCGCCGAGGCGAAGAAGGGCGCGAAGACGAAGGTCGTGATCAGCGTGAAGAAGGGCTGCGCCGACCAGTCGAAGAAGAGCCAGGCGGTGACGGCGCGGCGCGGGGGGTAGCCTTCGACCGAAGAGATCGCTGGCGCGCTCACTGCAGCGTCGTTTCGGGGTCGCCGCCGCCGCGCGCCAGCTCGATCTCGGTGATCGCGACCAGCACCTCGGCGCGGGTGCGAAGGTCATGCGCCTCCAGCAGCGCCTGCTTCTCGCGCGGGCCGAACGGGCACATCATCGCCAAGGCGTTGACCAGCGCCTCGTTGGGGGCCTCGTTGACGCCCTTCCAGTCGATCTTCAGGTCGTTGGCCTTGGCGAAGGCGCGCAGCGCCTTCAGCAGCCCGTTGCGATCGACCTCGTCCTCGCCGGCGCGGGCCGTGAAGTCGATGGCGAAGTCGTCATAAGAGACCCGGGCCTGGCGGTAGGGCGTGGTCACGGACAATTCGTCGACGAGCCGGAAGCGGCTGATCCCGGTCAGCGTGAGGATATAGCGGTCGTCGCCGGTCTCTGCGAACTGGGTGATGCGGCCGATGCAGCCGACCTGGAGCAGGCCGGGCGCGCTTTCCTGCCGGCCGCTCTCGGGCACGGGCTGGATGATCCCGACGATACGGTGGGCGCGGATCGCATCGTCGATCATGGCGAGATAGCGCGGCTCGAAGATGTTGAGCGGCATCTGCCCGCGCGGCAGGAGCAGGGCGCCGGCCAGCGGGAAGACCGGGATCACCAGCGGGCAATCCTCGGCTCCGTTGTAGACGGCGTTCATGCCCATCGGCTGCCTTTCCTTCGATTACGCGAACAGCAACGTCGAGAGCTTGCGGCGCCCGGCCATGCTGTGCTCGTCCATCGGGCCCCAGGCCTCGAAGAACTGCAGCAATTGCTTGCGCGCGCCGTCGTCGTTCCAGGCCCGGTCGGCCCGGATGATCGCGATCAGATGATCGACCGCCTCCTCGCGCCTGTCGCGGGCGTTGAGCGCCACGGCGAGATCGAAGCGCGACTGGTGGTCCTTCGGGTTCGCCGCGACCGTCGCCTCCAGCTCGGCGGTGTCGCCCAGATCGGCGGCCTGCTCGGCGAGGTCGATGGCGGCGCGGACGGCCGCGATGGCGGGATCGGCGGATTTTGCTTCCGGCGCCATGGCGAGGATGCCCTTGGCGCCGTCGAGATCGCCCATGTCGAGATGCAGCCGGGCGAGCCCGGCGATGGCGGCGAGGTTGTCCGGCTCCAGCTCCAGCACGCCGGCGAAGAGTTCGCTCGCGCCGGCGGCATCGCCGGCCTCGGCGGCGGCCTGCGCCGCTGCGACCAGTTCCTCGGTCGCGCCGGGGCCGACAGGACCGACCAGCTTCTCGACGAAGGCCTTGACCTGGCTTTCCGGCTGCGCGCCCATGAAGCCGTCGATCGGCTGGCCCTGCCTGAAGGCGATCACGGCCGGTATCGACTGGATGCCGAGCTGGCCCGGGATCTGCGGATGCTCGTCGATGTTCATCTTGACGAGCTTGACCTTGCCCCTGGCGTCCTTGACGACCTTCTCGATCACCGGCGTCAATTGTTTGCAGGGGCCGCACCAGGGCGCCCAGAAATCGACCAGCACGGGCTGCGTCATCGATTCGGTGACGACATCCTGCCGAAACCCTTGGGTCGTCGTATCCTTGATCAGGCCGGCCTGGTCGGCCGCGGCGTCTGTGCCCAGCATGGGTCGTCCTTCGTCGCAATCGCTAGCGTCTGAAATCGGCGTCGGTTCTAGATGGGTAGGCTCAGCCGTTCTGTCCATCGTGCGGCACGGGCAAATCGACGACCAGAGGCTCATGGCCGGTCCCGCGCAGAAAGGCCAGCATGTCGTCGCGCGCGATCCGCAGCGTCGCCGTGTTGATCAGTGGATGAAAATTCAGCTCCTCGCCGGTCATCAGCTTGGCGTCGAGCACCATGGTGACGGCGCGGTCGCGGTCGTTGATCACCGCGAAGGCCGTCACCGAGCCCGGCGTCACGCCTAGCCTGTCCATCAGCGCGTCCGCCGAACCGAAGGACAGCCGGCCGCTCGCGCGAAGCGTCTCGTGCAGGCGCTTGAGGTCGATGCGGGCGTTCTCGCGGGCCGAGACGAGAAAGAGCCGGCCCTTCTTGTCCTTCAGGAACAGGTTCTTGGTGTGCAGGCCGGTCATCCCCTCGCGCCGGCCGGCCGATTCCGCGACCGTGAAGACGGCGTCGTGGTCGATGCGGTGGAAGGGCAGGCCCCGCGCGGCGAGATGGGCGCAGAGTTCGTCGGGCGTCAGCGGTGCGGTCATGGTCCTTGATGAGGTCTGGAGGCTGGTCGATCGTGGCTTGGACGGCGTTGCGCGCCTGTGTGAGCAAGCCGCATAACAATTTCAACACGCCGGAGCCAACAAGGCGCTTGCGCTGCCTGCGGCTTTGGGGCAATAAGCCGGCCTCGCGCCACAAAACGGCTGCGGCATGTCCTGATGCGGGAGTAGCTCAGGGGTAGAGCACAACCTTGCCAAGGTTGGGGTCGAGGGTTCGAATCCCTTCTCCCGCTCCAGGACATTATCGGCGCTTCGGACATCGCAAGCACTCTGATCGACCAAGGGCCGCGCAAGCGGCCTTTTGCATGTCGTCATCCCCGCTTTTCGCGCCTGCTCCACTCATCGCGCCTGCCCGATCGATAGCCCGACACGAAAAAAGCGGCCTCGCGGCCGCTTCATTCAATCCGGCGAAACGGACCCCGCTCAGACGGCGGCGAGCTTCTTCTCGATGTCGCGCTTCAGGGTCAGCGCGCCGGTCGAGAGGTCGCCGGCCGGAGCCTTGACCAGGAAGGCGTCGAGACCGCCGCGATGATCGACCGTGCGGAGGGCGTTGGCCGAGACGCGCAGGCGCACCGAACGGCCCAGCGCATCGGACTGCAGCGTCACATTGACGAGGTTGGGACGGAAGACCGTCTTCGTCTTGCGGTTCGAGTGGCTGACGAGGTGCCCGGTCAGGGTGCCTTTCCCGGTCAGTTCGCAACGGCGGGCCATGTCGTTCTTCCTTGAGCAGTGCAACCGTTGCGCCAAACGGATAAAGCCGACACGCGACGTGCCGGAACTCAGCGCCGGAGGTCAAATTGAGTGGCGGGTCTATACCCAAGCCGTCCCGACGCGTCAAGGACAACTCTGCGATCGAGCCGTCGCGACGGGCGCGGGAGCGGGCCCGGGAGCAGCGCCTGCAAGCGTGACCTTCCCGCCACTCGTCAAGCAAGCCGAAAACGGTCACGATTCGGACCGATTCGCAAGGCATCCAGACAGGCGCCCCGAAGCCCGGAGAATACGGATGACATCCGCCATCGCATCGTCCCTGGCCGGAGCGCTGGCTGCCGCCGTCCTGGTCTGCCCGGCCGGCGCGGCCTCGATCGACGCGAAATACGATGTCTCCCTGCTCGGCCTGACGCTCGGCACCGCCAGCCTCAGCGGCGGCATCGACTCCGACAGCTATTCGCTCGACGTCGCGGCCAGGCTGACCGGCCTGATCGGCGGCTTCACCGGCGGGCGCGGCTCGGGCGAGGCCAAGGGCTCGCTCGGCGGGGCGAGGCCCTCGCCGGCGACCTTCGCGATCAGCTCGGCCAGCTCCAGCGAAAGCCGCACCGTCCGCATGGCGATCGGCGGCGGCGCGGTGCAGGCGGTCGAGATCGCCCCGCCGATCGACGCCAAGGCCGACCGCGTGCCGCTTACCGACGCGCACCGGCGCAACATCGTCGATCCGCTCAGCGCCTTCCTGATGCCGGTGAGCGGAAAGGGCGGCCTCAACGCCGCCTGCAACCGCACGCTCCAGATCTTCGACGGCGCGGCGCGTTACGACATCAAGCTCAGCCATTCCGGCACGCGCGAGGTGAAGATGGAGGGCTATAGCGGCCCCGTCGCGATGTGCCAGGCGCGCTATGTCCCGATCGCCGGACACCGCGCGCTGCGGCCCAGCACCAAGTTCATGGCCGAGAACAAGGACATCAGCGCCTGGCTCGCCCCCGTCGCCGGCACCAACGTCATGCTGCCGGTCCGCATCTCGGTCAGGACCATGATCGGCACCGCCGTGATCGAGGCCTCGAGCTTCAAGGTCGATCCCGGCGTGACGGCGAGCGCGGTGAAGCGCAACTAGGGCTGCGCGTCTTTCGCGGTCGACGCCCCGGCGCATCGACGATACGGCGGAATCCGGCGCATGGCGTCTCCGGCATGCGCGCATCGTCTCGCGCCCTGCACGGCGTTCATTGCGGTTTGCCGGACCGTGCCGCTACGATAGGCGCGCCAAGCCTGCGCCGGAAGCCCGAGATGACCAGCGACTTCGCCGCCCCGCCCGGATTGCGCCATCGCCAGATCGCGGTGCGCGATACGACCCTGCATGTCGCGGAGGTCGGCGATGGACCGGCCGTCCTGCTGCTCCATGGCTGGCCGGAATTCTGGGCGACCTGGCTGCCGATGATGAACCGGCTGCATGGCGAATTCCGCCTGATCGCGCCCGATCTGCGCGGATTTGGCGACAGCGCCAAATCCGCGACCCCGCGCAGCGACGCCGGCGCGAACTGCCATGGCGACGACATGGCGGCTCTCATCGCCGCGCTGGGACTCGATGGCGTCGGCATCGTCGGCCATGATGTCGGCGGCTATGCCGCCCAGGCGCTGGCGCGGCGGCATCCGCAGGCCGTCGAGCGGCTGCTGTTCTTCAATTGCCCGACGCCGAGCGTCGCGGGACGCTGGGTCCATGACGGCCATGTCAACGAGGTCTGGTACCAGTCCTTCCAGCAATTGCCGCTGGCCGAGGCGCTGGTCGGCCTGAGCCGCGAGACAGGCGCGCTCTATCTGCGCCATTTCCTGACGCATTGGTGCCACCGCAAGGACGCCTTCGACCCGGTCTTCGAGATGTGGCTCGACAATTTCACGAAACCCGGCAACTGGCGCGGCGGGTTCGACTGGTATCGCAGCCAGAACGCCGCCCGCCTCGCCGCGATCGACGGCCACCCGACGCCTTCAGTCAGGATCCACCAGTCGACCCGCGTGCATTGGGGCCGGCACGACCCGATCCTGAAATCGGAATGGGCCGCCTTCGTGCCCGAGCATTTCGACAAGGCGCAGGTCAGCTTCTGCGAAAGCGCCGGGCACTTCGTCCATGTCGAGGCGCCCGACGAGGCGGCGGAGATTTTCAGGGAGGTCTTCGGCGATCTTTGATCCACGCCCTTCGCTTCATCCGCTGCGCTCCCTAGCTAGAGGGCGCCGGGGACGCGAGGAGAACGAACCCCGATTCTGGCCGAGTCAGCGATTCGGGCCGTTTTCGTTCCGGACTCGTTCCGTTCCCGATGAGACACCGGCACCCCTGCGGCCGGTCCACAGATTGGCGGCGTCTTGATTCCCTTTCGTTCCCTGCCGCCTTCAGCCCGCAGCCATGGCGTCACCGCCGTGCTGGGGCCGACCAACACCGGCAAGACCCATCTCGCCATCGAGCGCATGGTGGCCCATCCCACCGGCATGATCGGCCTGCCGCTGCGCCTGCTGGCGCGCGAGGTCTACCAGCGCGTGGTCGAGAAGGCCGGCGTCGAGGCGGTCGCGCTCGTCACCGGCGAGGAGAAGATCAAGCCGGCCCGGCCGCGCTTCTGGGTCTGCACGGTCGAGGCGATGCCGCGCGATCTCGCGGTCGATTTCGTCGCGATCGACGAGATCCAGCTCGCCGCCGATCTCGACCGCGGCCATGTCTTCACCGACCGGCTCCTGAACCGGCGCGGCCGCGCCGAGACCATGCTGATCGGCGCGGGCACGATGCGCCCGCTGATCGAGCGGCTGATGCCCGGCGTCAATGTCGTGACGCGGCCGCGCCTGTCGCAGCTTCTCTTCGCCGGCGACCGCAAGATCACGAGACTGCCGCCGCGCTCGGCCATCGTCGCCTTCTCGGTCGAGGAGGTCTACGCCATCGCCGAGCTGATCCGCCGGCAGAAAGGGGGCGCGGCGGTGGTGCTCGGGGCTCTGAGCCCGCGCACGCGCAACGCGCAGGTCGAGATCTACCAGTCCGGCGACGTCGATTATCTCGTCGCCACCGACGCGATCGGCATGGGGCTCAACCTCGACGTCAACCACATCGCCTTCGCGGCCGACAAGAAGTTCGACGGCCACCAGTTCCGCACGCTCAACCCGGCCGAGTTCGGCCAGATCGCCGGCCGCGCCGGCCGGCATCTGCGCGACGGCAGCTTCGGCACCACGGGTCGCTGTCCGCCTTTCGAGGCCGAGCTGGTCGAGGCGATCGAGACCCATCGCTTCGAGCCGGTCCGGCAACTGCAATGGCGCAACACCGATCTGGACTTCCGTTCGGTCGAGAGCCTGCTCGAAACGCTGAATCTGCAGCCGAGCGAGCAGGGCCTGACCCGCGCGCTGATCGCCGAGGACCAGACCACGCTGGAGATTTTGGCGCGCGATCCGGAGATCAAGGCTCTGGCTGTCGGGCGACCCGCAGTCGAGCGGCTCTGGGAGGTCTGCGGCCTGCCCGACTACCGGAAGATCGCGCCGGCCCAGCACGCGGATCTCGCGACGACGCTCTATCTGCGGCTGATGCGGAACGGTCGGCTCGACATCGACTGGTATCGCGCCCAGCTTTCCGGGCTCGACCGCACCGATGGCGAGATCGACACCTTGTCCGCCCGCATCGCGCAGGTCAGGACATGGACCTTCGTGGCCAATCGTCCCGACTGGTTGCCCGATCCCGAGCATTGGCAGGGGGTGGCGCGTCTTGTAGAGGACAGGTTGTCGGACGCTTTGCACGAGAGGCTCGCCAGCCGGTTCGTGGATCGGCGCACGAGTGTGCTGATGCGTCGTTTGCGGGAGAATGCGATGTTGGAGGCTGAGGTCACCACGGCGGGCGACGTGCTCGTCGAGGGCCAGCACGTCGGAATGCTGCAGGGATTCCGCTTCACCGCGGACCCGAAGGCCGGCGGGCCGGAGGCGAAAGCCCTGAACATGGCGGCGATGAAGGCGCTGGCCAGCGAGATCGAGGCGCGCGCGGCGCGTGTCGCGCTCGCCGGCGACGACGCCTTCGTGCTCTCCCATGACGGCCTGCTGCGCTGGATCGGCGAGCCGGTGGCGCGCCTGACCGCCGGCGAGAAGGCGATCGAGCCGCGGCTACGGCTTCTTGTCGAAGAGCACCTGACGGGGCCGGCGCGCGAGCAGGTCGAGACGCGGCTGAACCTCTGGCTGAAGAACCACGTCACGAAGCTGCTCGGGCCGCTGCAGCTTCTCGAGAGCGCGACGAGCGCCACCGGCATCGCGCGCGGAATCGCCTTTCAGACGGCGGAATCGCTCGGCGTGCTCGAACGCGCCAAGGTCGGCGAGGAGATGAAGGCGCTCGATCAGGAGGGCCGCGCCGCGCTTCGCAATCTCGGCATCCGCTTCGGGGCGTTCCACCTTTATGTGCCGGCGCTGCTGAAGCCCGCGCCGCGCGCGCTCGCAGCCCAGCTCTGGGCGCTGAAGCATGGCGGGCCGGACCTGACCGGGCTCGACGACATCGCCCATCTGGCCTCGTCGGGCCGGACCTCGTTTCCGGTCGACAAGGCGATCCCCAAGGGGCTCTACCGCGCCGCCGGCTACCGCGTCTGCGGCGAGCGCGCCGTGCGCGTCGACATTCTGGAGCGCCTGGCCGATCTGATCCGCCCCGCGATCGCCTATCGTCCGGGACTGACGCAGGGCGTTCCGCCAGCCGGCGCGGCCGACCAGGACGGCTTCGTCGCAACCGGTGCGATGACCTCGCTCGTCGGCTGCGCGGGCGAGGATTTCGCCTCGATCCTGCGCTCGCTCGGCTATAACTCCGTCAAGCGCCCGGGCCCCGCGATCACCGTGCCGCTGGCCGTCCCCCCGGCTCCGGTCGTGGCCGCCGAACCCGTCGCCGAGGCTCCCGTCGCGCCGGTTCCGGCGCTGAACGAGGGCGGCGAGGCGGCGCCCGTCGCGGCCGACGCCGAATCGGCGGACGCGCCTGTCGCCGGCGACGCCGCCACGGAAACCTCGGCGGATGGGCAAGCGCCGGCCGAAAAGCCGGTCGTCGAGCAGCCGGCCGCCGAGACCGCCGACGCGCCGATCCTGACCGGGGCCGGGCTGACTCCAGAGCCGGAGCCCACATCCGAGCCGGTCCCGGCCGACCTGATGTCGTCTCTGCCAATGGCGGACGAGGCTCCGGCCGAAGCGGAAACGGGCGAGGCGATCAAGACCGATGCGCCCATGGCCGATGCGCCCAAGGCCGAGGCCGCTGCGATCGAAGCCGCGCCCACAGCGCCCGCCGAGCCAGAGCTGATCGAGGTCTGGCGGCCGCATCGCGCCCAAGGCGGCCGCAGGCCGGAGAATGCCGGCCGCAGGCCGGACAATGCCCGGCAAGGCCAGCCGCGCGACGGCGCGCCCGGCGAACGCCAGCCCGGCGGACGTCGTCCCAACCGCGACGATCGCAGGCGCGATGGCGGCAACCGCCCTCCTGCCCCGGCCATGGCGGCCGGCGGCGAAGGCGCGCTGACGCCCGACGCCGCCGCGCCGCGGCCCGACCGTCCGCCGCGCCGCGACGACCGGCCGCGTCAGGACGGTCCCGGTTCGGACCAGCCGCGTCAGGACCGTCCGCCGCGCGGCGGCCGACCCGATCAGGGCCGCCCCGAGCAGGGTCGCGGGCCGCGACCGGACTTCAAGCGCGACGGCCGTCCCGGCGGCCCGCGCCGCGACGACCGCAACGCCGAGCGCTTCGTTCAGCCTGCCCGGCCCCGCCCGGCCGATCGCGAGCCCGATCCGGATTCGCCCTTCGCCAAGCTGGCCGCGCTGAAGGCCCAGCTCGAGGGTCGCAAGAGCTGAGGCGGCCCGCCTGAGAGGACAAGTGCGATATGTCCGATGCTGTTGCGCCGGCCGCGCCCGACCGCTATTCGGCTAAGCGTGTCCTCATGGGGGCGTGATCGGCCTGAGTTTCGGCCGCGTCGGAGTTATCCAGTTTGCAGTCCAAGCCGACCCTGAACGGCCCAAGCGAGCGCCCGCGCTTCATCGCCATCAGGCGAGACAGCGACGGCTACGGCATCCGCTTCGGCCTGACCGAGGAAGAGGACAAGCTGCGCCACGGCCCGGTTTTCGCGACCCTGCCCGAGGCGCTGGCCTGGATCGCCAGCGTCGACGGCAATCCGGTCGACGCAGCCGCATCGTGAGCGCGCCGCTCCTGACCGCGCTTCCGGCGAGCAGCTTTCGCCGCACCCCATGGAAGAACGGCGGCGGGGTCAGCACCGACATCGCCGATCGCTACCGGCCCGACGCGACGCCCGGCGCCTGGGACGGCGTCATCTGGCGGCTCGGCCGCACGCCGATCGTCGCGCCCGGCCCCTTTTCCGACCTGACCGGCTATGAACGCCTGCAGGTCGTGATCGCCGGCCGGGGCCTCGTGCTGGTGACGCCCGATAGCGAGATCGACCTGCGCGAGCCATTCCGGCCCATGCGCTATGATGGCGCAACGCCGATCGTGACGCGGCTGGAGCATGGCCCGGTCGAGGTGGTGAACCTGATCGCGGAGCGGTCGCTCTGCGACATCGCGCTCGACGTGCTCAGGCCGGGAGAGCCGGCTGAAATGCGGCCGGGCCTGCATCTTGTCTATGCGCCCGATGGCGAAGTCAGCGGCCGGGCGGACGGCCAGGCCTTCGCGATCGCGGCCGGCGACGCGCTGCGGATCGAGACGGATGAGTCCTGCCGGCTCCTGGTGAGGGCCGGCGTCGCCTTGCTCGCCACGATCATCCGCCGCGACGCCTGAGCATTCAAAAATCGCTGGCGAGGCCCTTGACCTCCCAGTCGTTGTAGCGCCCCGGCTCCAGCCCGCCACGGCCGTTGATCTCGCGCTCGCGCGCCTGCTCGGCCGCGCGCGCATCGATCTCGGCGCGGCGCATCCTTGCTTCCGCCAGCGCGCGCTCGGCGGCTGCCGAGAGCGTGCGGGCCGGGGCCGCGCTGCCCGGCTCGGAGGGGATCGGATCGTCGGTCATGGCGTCTTCTGGTCTCGTTCCAGCGGGCTCCCTTGCGGGAGCGGCATCGCCCTCACCACATAAGGCGCGAAAAGCCGCAAGGGGAGAGGCAAAAGCCGCTCCGGCTCAAGACATGCAGGGGGAGACCCATGAACTATTTCCGCACCGGCATCCTGATGGCCGGCCTGACCGCGCTGTTCGGCGCCGTCGGCTATCTGCTCGGCGGCGCGGGCGGCGCGCTGATCGCGCTCGCCATCGCGGCCGCGACCAACCTGTTCAGCTACTGGAACTCCGACAAGCTCGCGCTCGCCGCCCATAACGCCCAGGAGGTCAATGAGCGCAGCGCGCCCGAGCTCCACGGCATGGTTCGAGACCTCGCCGCGCGCGCCAACATGCCGATGCCGCGCGTCTATCTGATCCACGAGGACCAGCCCAACGCCTTCGCCACCGGGCGCAACCCGGAGAACGCGGCGGTGGCGGCGACGACCGGCATCATGCGGACCCTCACCTATGAAGAGCTGGCCGGCGTGATGGCGCACGAGCTTGCCCACATCAAGAACCACGACACGCTGACCATGACGATCACCGCGACCATGGCGGGCGCGATCTCGTCGCTGGCCACCTTCGGCATGATGTTCGGCTCGCGCGAAAACCGGCCGAATTTCATCATCCAGATCCTGATCACCGTGCTCGCCCCGCTGGCTGCGATGGTGATCCAGATGGCGATCTCGCGTTCGCGCGAATACGAGGCCGACAAGCTCGGCGGCGAGATTGTCGGCAATCCGGTCTGGCTGGCCGACGCGCTCGCCAAGATCGCCGGGGCCGTCGAGCGCATTCCCAACGAGACGGCGGAGCGCAAGCCTGCTACGGCGCACATGTTCATCATCAATCCTCTCACCGGCGGCGGCATGGATTCCCTGTTCTCGACACATCCCGACACCGGCAACCGCATCGCGGCGCTGATGGAGCAGGCCCATCTCATGGGCGTCGGCCGCTCGGCCGGCGGCTTCACGAGCCAGGCCGCGTCCAGCCCCTGGGCAGGCGGCGATCGGCCCGGACCCTGGGGCTGAGATGGCGCGACTGGAACAGACGCGAGCGATCGCAGCCGAGACGAAACCGGACATGGCCGGGCCCGTGCCCGGCCTGCCGGCGCGCCGGTTGGCGGCGACCCTGATCGACGAGGTGCTGCGGGCAAGGCTCGCGCTCGACGAGACGTTCGACCGACTCGCGCCCGATTTCGGGCTCGACGCCGCCGATGCGGGGCTGGCGCGCGCCATCGCGATCACCGCCTTCCGCCGGCTCGGCACGATCCAGCACGCGATCAATGCAAGGCTCGAACGCGGCAGTCCGCGCAACTCCGGCCCGTTCGAGCCGATCATGGTCGCGGCGGCCGCCCAGATTCTCTTCCTCGACGTGCCCGACCACGCGGCGGTCGATCTGGCCATCCGCCATCTCCACGAGGATGCGCGCTCCTCGCGCTATGTCGCGCTCGGCAACGCGCTGCTGCGCCGCCTCGCCCGCGAGCGCGACGCCATCCTGGCCGAGGCCGAGGCCGACCTTTTCCTCGACGTGCCGGAGTGGCTGGCCGAGAGCTGGCGCGAGAGCTATGGCGAAGAGATTGCCGCCGCGATCGCCAGAAGCCACCGCGACGAGCCGCCGCTCGATCTCTCGGTGAAGTCCGACGCCGCGGGCTGGGCCGAGCGTCTCGACGGGCAGCTCCTGCCGACCGGCTCGGTGCGGCTGCGCGAGCGCGGCGCCCTGACCGCCATGCCGGGCTTCGACGAGGGCGCCTGGTGGGTGCAGGACGCGGCCGCGACCCTGCCGGCGCTGCTGCTGGCGCCCAAACCCGGCGAGCGCGTCGCCGATCTCTGCGCCGCGCCGGGCGGCAAGACCGCGCAACTCGCGGCGACGGGCGCGAGCGTCACCGCTGTCGACCGTTCCGGCCCGCGCCTGCGCCGCCTGCGCGAGAACCTGACCCGGCTGGGCCTGAGCGCCGAGATCGTGACGAAGGACGCCGCGCTCTGGCAGGCCGAGCCTTTCGAGGCCGTGCTGCTCGATGCGCCCTGCAGCGCCACCGGCACGATTCGCCGCCATCCCGACGTCGCCTGGACCAAGAGCCCCGACGACCGCGACAGGCTCGCGGCGCTTCAGGCGCGCCTGCTGGAGGCTGCGGCCCGTCTGACGAAGCCCGGCGGCCGGCTGGTCTACTGCACCTGCTCGCTCGAACCGCAGGAGGGCGAGCAGCAGATCGCGGCCTTTCTCGCGGCCAATCCCGATTTCCGCCGCCAGCCGGTTTTGCCCGAAGAGATCGGCGGCGTTTCCGGGGCGATCGACGCCAATGGCGATCTGCGGACGCTGCCACACCAGATGGCGGGCGTCTCTCCCCGCCTTTCCGGCTGGGCGGGGTTTTACGCCTGCCGTCTGATCAGGCTATGACGGGATGGGGAATCGCAGGGCTCGGGAAAGCCCTGCGAGAGTAAGCGTCGGGGCATGATGCGGTCGATAAAGCGGTTCCCGTTTTTCGGCATCATGCTCTTGGGGATGGGGATTTCGGGGGCCTTGAGCGGCTGGTCTGAGCGAAAGGGGCTTGCCGGCGCAGCGATCGGACGGGCGGCGCGACGCGCGCGCGGCCAGTTCGTCGGCGCGGCGCATCGCCTGTGGCCCTTCGGCAAGGCCCCGGCTACGCGGCTGCTGTTTGCCCCCCACGACCTGCGGACCGCCGATCCGACCACGGCCAGCGACATCTATTCAGGCTATTTCGCCTTCGCCGGGCGGACCCTGCGGAGCCATGGCGATTCGCCCTTCGACGCCAGCCCGCCGAGCGAGGCCTGGGCCGAGATGCTGCACGGCTTCGGCTGGCTGCGCCATATGCGCGCGGCCGACACCGCCATCGCGCGCGCCAACGCCCGCGCGCTGGTCGGAGACTTCATCCAGAGGCGGCGCGACCGGGCGGAGATCGCACGGCGTCCAGCGGTCGCGGCGCGGCGGCTGATCGCCTTCCTGTCGCATTCGCCATTGCTGCTGGAGGGCGCCGACCATGTCTTCTACGAGCGCTTCGTCGGCCATGTCTCGCGCCTGACCGAGAGGCTGACGCTCGATCTGTCGGGCGCGGTCGAGGGCGTGGCGCGGCTGCAGGCGCTGATCGCCGTGACCTTCGCCGCGATCTGCCTCGACCGGCAGGAGCGCCGGCTGCGGCGTTTCGAGCTGGCGCTGTCGGACGAACTCGATCATCAGATCCTGCCCGATGGCGGCCATCTCACCCGCAATCCGCGCCTCCTGATCGAATTGCTGCTCGACCTGCTGCCCCTGCGCGAGACCTTCGCGGCGCGCGGCATGGAGCCGCCGCGCGGCGTCATCATGGCGATCGAGCGGATGATGCCGCATCTGAGGCTGTTCCGGCACGGCGACGGAGCGCTGGCCCTGTTCAACGGCATGGGCTCGACCCCGCCGGACCTGATGGCGACGCTGGCCGCCTATGACGACGCCCGCGCAAGGCCGATCGAGCACGCCGCCTATTCCGGCTACAGCCGCATCACCGGCGGGCGCGCCATCGTCGTGGTCGATGCGGGCGCCGCCCCGCGCGGCGCGCATTCGGTCGAGGCCCATGCCGGCTGCCTCGCCTTCGAGTTCTCCAGCGGGCCCGACCGGATCGTCGTCAACTGCGGCGCGAGCCGCTACGGTTCGCCGGAACTGCGGCTCGCGGCGCGCAGCACGGCGGCGCATTCCACCATCGAACTCGACGAACGCTCCAGCGCCGATTTCGGGCTCGTGCTCGGCGAGCGGCGCATCATGGCCGGCCCGAGCGACGTCCGCGTCGCCCGTCAGGAAGCGGCCGAGGGCCATGAATGGGTGGCGAGCCATGACGGCTACAAGCGCAGGCTGGGCGCTGTCCAGACCCGCCGGCTGCTGCTGGCGCGCGACGGCGCAGGCCTCGATGGCGAGGACGAGATCACCCTGCCGGATAACCGCGAAACGATGCCTGCCCTGGCGCGCTTCCACCTGCATCCCGCCGTCAGGGCGAGCCTGACGAGCGACGGGACGGGGGCGATGCTGACGCTGGCGTCGGGCGAGGTCTGGAACTTCGGAGCGGGCGGCCTTCCCGTCGCGATCGAGGAGAGCATCTTCCTCGCCGCCGCCGACAGCCGACGCCGCAGCCAACAGCTTGTCGTCGCCTTCGACGCGGTCGAGACACCGCGGATCGCCTGGCGCTTCGCCCGGGTGCCGGGCCTGTTCTCGGCCCATCCGCTCGTTCCCGAACCGGCCGGGATGCCGACGCCCGACGCCTGACCGCGTCGCCGCGCGGCGCTTTGCTTATGCGGCGCAGCATGATAGCTCGCGCGGCATCGCTCCTTTTCGTTCCCAGCCCGGACCTGACCCGATGCCGACAGAGCTTCGCCGCGTCGAACGCGCCCTTCTTTCCGTCTCGGACAAGACCGGACTCGTCGATTTCGCCCGCGCCTTGCACAGGCTCGGCATCGCTCTGGTCTCGACCGGCGGCACCGCCAAGGCGCTCGGCGAGGCGGGGCTGCCGGTCACCGACGTCTCCGAACTGACCGGCTTTCCCGAGATGATGGACGGGCGGGTCAAGACGCTGCATCCCAAGGTGCATGGCGGGCTGCTGGCGATCCGCTCCCATCCCGAGCATCAGGCCTCGATGATCGGCCACGGCATCGCGCCGATCGACCTTCTGGTCGTCAATCTCTACCCCTTCGAAGCGACGGTCGCGGCCGGCAAATCTTATGACGACTGCATCGAGAATATCGACATCGGCGGGCCGGCGATGATCCGCGCCGCCGCCAAAAACCATAACGACGTCGCCGTCGTGGTCGATGCTTCGGACTATGCCGCCGTGCTCGCCGACCTGAACGCCCAGCGCGGCGCGACGACGCTGACGCTTCGGAGAAAACTCGCGCAGAAGGCCTATGCCCGCACCGCCGCCTATGACGCGGCGATCTCGAACTGGTTCGCGGGCGAACTGGACGAGACCTCGCCGGCGTATCGCGCGCTCGGCGGAGCGCTGGCGGAGACGCTGCGCTATGGCGAGAACCCCCATCAATGGGCGGCGTTCTACCGCACGCCCGAGCAGCGCCCCGGCGTCTCGACCGCGCGGCAGGTTCAGGGCAAGCAGCTCTCCTACAACAACATCAACGACACCGACGCCGCCTTCGAATGCGTCGCCGAGTTCGATCCCGCCGCGAGCGCCGCCTGCGTCATCGTCAAGCACGCCAACCCCTGCGGCGTCGCCACCGGCGCGGATCTTGGCCTGGCCTATGAGCGGGCGCTCGCCTGCGACCCCGTCTCGGCCTTCGGCGGCATCGTCGCGCTCAACCGCAGGCTCGACGCGGCGGCGGCGAGGCGGATCGTCGAGATCTTCACCGAGGTGATCATCGCGCCCGACGCCGACAAGGAGGCGATCGCGCTGATCGCCGCCAAGAAAAATTTACGCCTGCTGCTGACCGGCGGCCTGCCCGATCTCCGCGCGCCCGGCCTGTCGCTGCGGACCGTTTCGGGCGGCTTCCTGGCGCAGGCCCGCGACAACGCCGTGGTCGACGACATGACGCTGAAGGTCGTCACGCAGCGCCAGCCGGACGAGGCCGAACTCGCCGATCTGCGCTTCGCCTTCCGCGTCGCCAAGCACGTCAAGTCGAACGCCATCGTCTATGCGAAGGCCGGCGCGACCGTCGGCATCGGGGCCGGCCAGATGAGCCGGGTCGATTCCTCGCGCATCGCCGCGTGGAAGGCGGCGGAAGCCGCGAAGGCCTCAGGGGCCATCGAGAGCCTTGCAAAGGGTTCTGTCGTGGCGTCCGACGCCTTCTTCCCTTTCGCCGACGGCCTGCTGGCGGCGGCCGAGGCCGGCGCGACGGCGGTGATCCAGCCCGGCGGCTCGATGCGCGACGACGAGGTCATCAGGGCCGCCGACGCCGCGGGCCTCGCCATGGTCTTCACCGGCCACCGCCATTTCCGGCATTGAGCCTTGGCCCGATGCATGGGCGGGTTGACGCCACTGATGCGGAATGTCGCAGCCATCCAGATTGACATCCGAACCGCCATCCGCCAAATATAATAACAATATCAGTAGTTTAGATGTTTTCTAAACTACGGGGCCGGACAACCGGCACTGTCGGAAGGCGTTTGCGATGAGCGTTTCACCCATGAAGGCCACTGTGCCGGTGACGGCTGCGGGCCAGACCCGCATCCAGCCGGATCATATTCCGTGGCCGCAGAAGAGCCCGGCGTCGTGCCCGATCAGCGCGGTGAAGTCCCGGCTTCGCACGGCCGGCCTCAGGCCCACGCGCCAGCGCATGGCGCTGGGCTGGCTGCTCTTCGCCAAGGGCGACCGCCACGTCTCCGCCGAGATGCTCTATGAAGAGGCGATCCGCGCCCGCGAGCCACTGTCGCTCGCGACCGTCTACAACACGCTGCGCCAGTTCTCGGAAGCCGGGCTGCTGCGCCAGGTCTCGGTTTCCGGGCCAAAAACCTTCTTCGACACCAACGTCTCCGAGCACCACCACTTCTACAACGAAGAGGACGAAACCGTCGTCGACATCCCCGGCTCGACCATCCAGGTCGCCGGCCTTCCTGATGCGCCCGAAGGCATGGAGATCTCCTCGGTCGAGGTCATCGTCCGTCTGCGCCGCACTGAGGGCGACGAGACCCGGATGAGCGTGGCCGGAGGCCGGCATTCGTGATCGTCTGCTCCTGCAACGTCATCTCCTGCCGCCAGATCAAGGGCATGATCGCCCCCGATGGCAGCGGTCCCGCGACCGCCGGCGAAGCCTATGACTGCCTCGGCTGCAGCCCCGATTGCGGCCGCTGCGCCCGCGCGGTGCGCTCGATCCTGGCCGAGGCGCGCGCCGCCTGCGCCAGCCAGTGCGGCTCCTGCGCCAGCCGCGATATCGAATGCGCGGTCCATGTCCAGGTCGGCCACATGATGGACGGCATCGAGATCGCGGGCGACCGCGTCGCCGCCTGAGGCCCGACGGCTCGCGCAAGAAAACGGCCGCGCACAGCATTTCCTCCTTCCCTTCTGGTGCCTACGCGCTTACATTAGGATCGTTCTAATGTAGCGCTGCGAGGAGAGCCGCCATGAAAGGTGACAAGAAGGTCATCGAATACCTCAACCGGGGGCTTCGCTCGGAGCTCACCGCGATCAGCCAGTACTGGCTCCACTACCGGATCCTCGACAATTGGGGTCTGAAGGAGATGGCCAAGACCTGGCGCAAGGAATCGATCGAGGAGATGGTCCATGCCGACCGCTTCACCGACCGCATCCTGTTCCTCGAAGGCTTCCCGAACATGCAGACGCTCGACGCGCTGCGGATCGGCGAGAACGTCAAGGAAGTGATCGAATGCGATCTCAAGGCCGAGATCGAGGCGCGCGCGCTCTATCAGGAAGCGGCGACCTATTGCCGCGAGGTGATGGATTATCCCTCCGAGGAGTTGTTCCGCGCCCTGATGAAGGACGAGGAAGGCCATATCGACTTCCTCGAGACGCAGCTCGAACTGATCGCGCGGATCGGGCTCGAACTCTACACCCAGAAGCATGTCGGACATCTCGACGAAGGGCACTGAACCTGCTTCGACCGACGACGCGGACGTTTCGCGCCGGACCCCGACGGATCCGGCGCTTTTCTTTGGCTTCGCCATTCGGACGGCGGCGGGGGCCTGCCGGTTGACGGATCTGGCGAGGCGGAGCTAAATCATATGCTGGTCAAACTACTGTTTTTATTTCGTTTTATTCCAAACAGCCCAGGCTTGAGAGAACCAGCGCCGACTTTGACATTGCCGTCCAGGCATCGCCGCCAGGTCTCCTCTCCATGAAGTCCGCGCCATGAACTCCTCTCCATGAACTCCGCCCCATGAACTCCGCATCTCCCGCCGACCGTGCCGCGACGACGGCGACGCCCGCCGGCCAGCCGGAGATTCCGGTCGTCGATGTCCGCGCGCTCCTGGGCGAGGGCCGCGAAGTCGTCCTGATGCATCTCGGCGAGGCCTACCGACTGCGAATCACGGCGCGGGAACGGCTGATCCTGACGAAGTGACGGGCTGGCCAGCGCGGCTCCGCCATGGCAGAAGCCGGCATCGTCGCGAGGCAGGATTGAGGGCGGGACATGAAGACGCAGGTGCTGTCGGTGAGCCGCGATCCCGGCCACGGCTTCAGCAAGACGGCATGCGCCGATATCCGCCTTATCGCCGGGCTCGGCGTGGAGGGCGACGCGCATTGCGGCGAGACGGTGAAGCACCGCTCGCGGGTCGCGGCCGATCCGACGCAGCCCAATCTGCGGCAGGTTCATCTGATTCCGGCCGAGCTCCTTGCCGAACTCGCCGTCTCGGGCATCGAGGTCGGACCCGGACAGATGGGCGAGAACGTGCTGACGCATGGGCTCGATCTGATCAACCTGCCGGCCGGCGCGCGGCTGCGGCTCGGCGGCGAAGCGCTGGTCGAGGTCACCGGCCTTCGCAATCCCTGCTACCAGATGGATGATTTCCGGCCGGGACTTCTCGCGGCGGTGCTCGGTCGCGATGCCGATGGCGGCCTCATTCGCAAGGCCGGGGTCATGGCCGTCGTGCTGCAAGGCGGGATCGTCCGCCCCGGCGACGCCATCGCGGTCGCGCTTCCGGCGCCGCCGCACCGGGCGCTCGAGCGGGTCTGACACGGGCCGGAAACGAAAGAACCCGCCTTGCGGCGGGTCCGGCGAGCGTCTCAGCCTTGCTCGCTTGCGTCAGACATAGCTGACATCGGCGGCTTCCGGGCCCTTCTTGCCGGCGCGGATCGAGAAGCGCACGCGTTGCCCGTCCATCGGCGGCTGCAGGCCCGAGCGGCTGAGCGAGGAGACGTGCAGGAACACATCCGGCCCGCCCTTGTCGGGCGCGATGAAGCCAAAACCGCGCTCCGAGTTGAAGAACTTCACGGCCCCGTCGAACGGGCCTTCCATCGGCCCGCTGTCGCGGCTGCCAAAGCCGCCGCCACGGTCACCGCGTTCGGCATAGCCGCCTCCGCCGCCGTAACCGCCGCGCTCGCCGCCATAGCCGCCGCCGAAATCATCCCGCGGCGGACGGGGCGAGAACGGGCGCGGCGCGCGGTCGGAGCGCGAAGTGGGCGCCTGCGCCGTCGAGGCGTCGATCTCGTGGACGGTGACGACCTGCAGGCCGCGCCGGCCCTCGCCGAGATCGGCGATAATGGTCGCGCCGGGCTGCAGGTCCTGCTGGTCGAGCGGGCCGATGGCGGAGATGTGCAGGAAGACGTCGCCCGAGCCATCGGCGGGCGAAGCGAAACCGAACCCCTTTTCGGGGTCGAACCATTTGACCTTGGCTTCGATGTTTTCGTGCGTGACGAACGGCTGAGCGGAGGACGGAGGACGACGATCGTACATGGAGCTTCGGGAGTGCGGTGATCGGAAGAGCGCAATCTAGCGCAAGCCCGCCGTTCCGTCATCGGGGGTGCGGCAGGAAATTATCCGAGACGTCACCCGTTAGAAGATCACGGCGTCGCGCCCTGTCTCAGGCCTCTGCGGCCGGCTCGTCGCAGCGGATCATCTGGACCTTCCTAGGCATCTCGCCGACCGCCGGCAGGAACTGCCCGCTGACCGGATCGAGCAGCATCAGCACCCCGGTCGCCACCGCGAAATACGCCCCGTGCAGTTGCAGCCTGCCCTTGCCTTCGAGAATCTGGACGCAAGGGAAGGTTCGCAGATTGGCGAGCGATTGCTGGATCGAGGCCAGCGCCAGACGCTCGACATAGTTCTCGAGCGTCTCGTTGCGGCCGCGCCCGCCGGTGCGCTGCGCGGCCGGGCCGATCAGCGTGATCCATTTGCCGATGAAGTCGCCCGACGAGAGCGGGCCTTGGGCATCGTCGGCAAAGGCGCGGATGCCGCCGCAGCGGCCGTGGCCGAGCACGACGATATGCTCGACCCTGAGCGCCTGCACCGCGTATTCGAGCGCCGCAGAGGTGCCGTGCAGCGCGTCGTCGGGCGAGAAGGGCGGCACCAGGTTGGCGACGTTGCGGGCGACGAACATCTCGCCGGGCCGCGCGTCGAAGATGATCTCGGGCGAGACGCGCGAGTCGCAGCAGCCGATCAGCATGATCTTCGGCGTCTGGCCTTCGGCGAGCTCCTCGTAACGGCTCTTCTCGCGGTCGAAACGGTCGTCGAGAAAGGCGCGGTAGCCCTCGGTCAGGCGCGCGGGGAACGGGGCGGCGAGGTTGTCCATGGCTTATGTCGAACAGGAGCGGCGCGGTTTCGTCAAGCGGCCGTCATCCCGTGGCAGCGCGATGAGACCGGTCTTGCGACGACGCATTCGCGCTCAAAAGACGTTGGGGTAGATGTAACGCGTGATCACGCTCTGGATGAAGAAGATCAGCAGCAGCAGGATGATCGGCGAGATGTCGATGCCGCCGAGATTGGGCAGCATGTTGCGGATCGGACGGAGCGCCGGCTCGGTCACGCGATAGAGCATGTCCCAGACCGTCGCCACGAACTGGTTGCGCGTGTTGACCACGTTGAAGGCGATCAGCCAGCTCAGAATGGCGGATACGATGAGGACCCAGACATAGAGCTGCAAGGCGAGCATCACCACATCGAGAACGGCACGCATCTTCATTCCTCTTGTCGGGGTTTCCGCCGGCGCGGGCGACGCCCGGCCGCTCCGCGAGACTGGCGGTGGCGATTGACATTCACGCGACGCACGGCCTAGAAGGCCAGCGCCTTGGGGCTGTAGCTCAGATGGGAGAGCGCTGCAATCGCACTGCAGAGGTCAGGGGTTCGATTCCCCTCAGCTCCACCAAGGCTTTCCTGCATCGTCAGACGGCGGCTCGGCCGCCCCGGTTCGTAGCCCTCCTGGCTCGCCAGGCTCCCTGAATGCCGCGCTCTCCGGAACGCCGCGCCCGGCGACGCGTTGCCCCCGGAATGGCCCGGAGACGGCGATGCTCGGACCCGCTGATGCTCGGACCCTCTGCGCTTTGGACCTTCGCCGCCCTCGCCGCCCTGCTGGGAGGATGCATCCCGATGAAGATCGGCGATTTCGAGGGCAAGCGCCCAAACCTGGTTCTGGAGCGCTTCTTCGAGGGAAGCACGCAGGGCTAGGGCGTGATGCAGAGCCGCTTCGGCGCGTTCCAGAGCCAGTTCGGGATCGAGGCGAGCGGACGCTGGGACGACGCTTCGCAAACGCTGCGCCTGACCGAGACTTACACATTCGACGACGGCCATGTCGACAGGCTCGAATGGACCATCAAAAAGCGCGACGCGAGCCGTTACGAGGGCAGGGAGCCACGGATCGACGGGACCGCGCAGGGCGAGCAGGCTGGCAACGCGTTCCACTGGACCTATACCCGCCGCGTGCCGGCCAGGGACGGGTCCGAGAGCACGAGCGGCTTCGACGACTGGTTCTGGCTGCAGGACGAGAAGACCCTGATCGCCCGCGCCTCGGTGACCAGGCTCGGCGTCGAGGTGGGAACGCTTTCGGTCTTCTATCGCAAGGCGTAAAGCTGCCGGCGGCTACGCATCGCCAACCGGCGTCAACGCTTGAGAACCAGCCCCCATGGCCATCGACATCTGGACCGAGCTCGACCTCATCCTGCGGCTCTTCGCCGGCATGGCGGCCGGCGTCATCGTCGGCTGGGAGCGCACGCTGAAGCAGAAGAGCGCCGGCATCCGCACCTTCGGCCTTGTGGGCCTCGGGACCGCGACCGCCTCTTCGATCTTCATCGGTGCTGATCAGGCCGACGAGGCCAGCCGGGTCATCCAGGGCGTGCTGACCGGCATCGGCTTTCTCGGCGCGGGCGTCATCACCCTGTCCAAGGCCGACCGCGCGCCGCGCGGCCTGACCACCGCCGCCGCGATCTGGGTGACGGCGGCCCTGGGCTGCGCCGCCGGGCGCGGCGACTGGCCGATCGTGCTGACGGCCACCGCGCTCGCCATCGTGCTGCTCGCGATCGACCATTCCATCGAGCGCTGGGCCGGCCGGGAGGATGACGAAGCCACCGCCGGGCCGGAACGCCCGAAGGGCCCCGCCGCCTCTTGAGCGGGCGGGATCGATCCCCCGCCTCGCGCGGGCATCATCGCCATACGCAAAAGAGACAGACATGATCTGGGGAAACCAAGCCTGCGGCATCGCTTTGCCAGCCTGTCCCGCCTGACAGGACAACGCCATCCTCGCTTGCCCTGCCGGGGAGCGAGAGGCTAGGCCAGTGGCATCGGGATGGCGCGGCTGTCGCCTGTCCCGGCATCGTCCCTCGCGAACCCGGCTACCGACCTTGCACATCCTCCTGATCAATCCCAACACCATGCCGGCCATGACCGATCTGGTCGTTCGGGTCGTCACGCCGCATTTGCCGCCCGAGGTCGCGCTCGTGCCCGTGACCGGGCGTTTCGGCGCGCGCTACATCGCCAGCCGGACGGCCGCCGCGATAGCCGCGCATGCGGCGCTCGAGGCATTCGCCGAACATGGCGAGGGATGCGACGCCGTCTATCTCGCCTGCTTCGGCGATCCGGGCCTGTTCGCGCTCAAGGAACTGGCCGGCGTGCCGGTGGTCGGGATGGCGGAGGCGAGCTGCAAGGCTGCCGCGTCCGAGGCCGGGCGCTTCTCGATCGTCACCGGCGGCGAGCGCTGGGGACCGATGCTGCATGAATTCGTCGCGATGCTGGGGCTGGGGGACAGCCTCGCCGCCGTCGAGACCGTCGCGCCCAACGGCGCGGCCATCGCCGCCGACCCCGACGGCGCGATCGCGCTGCTCGCGGACGCCTGCCGCCGCACGGCCGAGCGTGACGGCGCGCAGGCCGTCATTCTCGGAGGAGCGGGGCTCGCGGGGCTGGCGGCGCGCGTCCAGCCCCATGTCGGCGTCAGGGTGATCTGCTCGGTCGAGGCCGGGGCGAAGGCGGTGCTGGCTTCGCTGCGCCAGCCGCCGTCCAAGCCGCCGGGCGGCGACCTCGCCTTTCCGCCGCCGGTCGGCAGCGCCGGCCTTTCGGCGCGGCTGGCCGAGCTGCTGGCGAAAAGCTGAGGCGTCAGCCTTTCTTGTCCAGCGAGACGCCGCTGCCCGAGGCGATGAAGTCCGAGATCATCGGGACATAGTCCTCGCCCTTCCCCGCGGCGACGGCGGAAGCGAAGCTGTTCTTCACGGCATTGCCGATCGGGTTGGGGACGCCGGCCGCATTCGCCACGCCCTCGAGATAGCGCACGTCCTTCAGCGCGTTGACCAGCGTGAACTTGTGGGCGTCGCGATCACGTTGGAGCACATACTGGAAATAGGTCTGGTAGAAGCCGCAATCCATCCGGCTGCCGCGCAGCACGCTGTCGAAGGTTTGCGGCGTGATGCCGATCTTGTCGGCCAGCGTCAGCGCCTCGGCATAGATCGCCGCATAGCCCATCGAGACGAAGTTGTTGAGCAGCTTCATCTTGTGGCCGTCGCCGACCGGGCCCAGATGCACGACCTTCTGCGCCCAGGCCTCGCAGGCCGGCCTGATCCGCGCGAAGACCTCCGGGCTCGCGCCGACCATGGCCGAAAGCTGGCCGAGCGCGGCCTGCGCCGGCGTGCCGCCGAGCGGCGCGTCGGCGAGGTGCAGGCCCTTCGCCTCCAGCGCGGCCGCGATCTTCACCGTGGAGCCGGGGTCCGAGGTCGAGCAGTCGACCACGACCGTGCCGGGCTTGGCGCCCGCGATGATGCCGTCGGGGCCGTTCACCACGGCTTCGACCTGGGCCGAGCCGGTCACGCAGAGAAAGATGATGGTCGCGTTCTGCGCCAGTTCGCGCGGCGTCTTCGCCTCCTTCGCTCCGGCCGCGACCAGTTCCTCGACCGGCTTGCGGTTGCGGTGGCCCATCACCGTCAGGGCAAAGCCCTTGTTGAGCAGGCTCTGGGCCATGCCCTGCCCCATCAGCCCGACGCCGATGAAGCCGATCGTTTCTTTGGTGGCGCTCATCTTCAATTTCTCCGGTTTCTATGAGAATGACGTAAGAGTGACGGAATGGCCGGGCCGGAACGGGTCTGATGGTCCTGATTCCGCTTCAGGAGAAGCGACATGACCGGCAACGGCCAGCCTCCCGAGATCGAAAGCCTCGCGCGCGCCGTGCCGCTCGCGGCCGGAGCCGGGCGCGGCCGCGTCACGCTGCAGATCATCGCCGAGCATCTGTCCGTCTCGACCGCGACGGTCTCGCTGGCGCTGCGCGGCTCGCCGCTGGTGGCCGAGGCGACGCGCGCCCGCGTTCAGCAGATCGCCCGCGAGATGGGCTACAGCTACAACCGCTCGGCCGCCTCGCTCAGGACAGACCGCACCAACATCCTCGGCGTCGGCTTTCACGACATCACCAATCCCTATTTCGCAGAACTTCTGGCCGCGATCGAGGAGACGGCCGCCGGGCATGGCCGCTCGATCCTGCTCGGCACCTATGCCGAAAATCTGGAGCGGCAGGACCGGGTTCTCAACACGCTGAAAGAATACCGGCCCGACGGCATGATCATCTGCGCGGCGGGCGGCAGCGAGGCGCAGACCTTCCATCACCTGATCGCCGCCGGCGTGCCGATCGTGCAGCTCTCGCGCGAGATTCCGGGGCTCGATCTCGATTTCGTCGGCTCCGACGACAAGCACGGCACGAAGCTGGCGATGGCGCATCTCGTCGCGCTCGGCCACCGGCGCATCGCCTTCCTCGGCGAGAGCCAGGCGATCTCGACCGGGCGCAACCGATACGCCGGCTATCGCGAAAGCCTGGCGAAGAACGCCCTTCCGCTCGATCCGGCCATCGTCCATTCCGGCTCCGGCACGCGCGAGACCGGGCTGAAGGGCATCCAGGCGGTGCTCGACACGCCCGACCCGCCGACGGCGGCCGTCTGCTTCAACGATCTCATTGCGTTTGGAGCGATGCTCGGCCTGCGCCATCGCGGCCGCGAGGCTGGCGTCGATTTCTCGATAGTCGGCTGCGACGACGTGCAGGAGGCGTCGCAGTGGTTTCCGGCGCTGACGACGATCAAGAATTTTCAGGAGGAGATGGGCCGGAAATCGGCCGAGTTCCTGCTGCAGCGTATCGCCGATCCGGCCGCGGCCCCGCGCCGGCTCACGCTGACGCCGGAACTGGTCGTAAGGGGAACGACCGCGCCGCTGCGGTAAGCGGCCTCGCACGACCTCCGCCGTCATTGCGAGGAGCGTAGCGACGAAGCAACCCAGGGGCGGCCGAGCGCTACGCCCCCTGGGTTGCTTCGCTGCGCTCGCAATGACGAACAGATCATCAGGCATCATTGGCCGGCTTGGCGTTGAGCGCCCGGTAGGCCCGCACCACCTGCGAATCGTCGCGCGCGCCATGGCCCAGCCCCGAGGTCGCCAGAAACATCTGGTGCGCGGCGGCCGCCAGCGGCAGCGCCGTCCTCGCGGTCCGGCCGGCGTCGAGCACAATGCCCAGATCCTTGACGAAGATATCGACGGCGCTGGTCACGGCAGGGTCCGCCTCGTGCATGCGCGGGCCGCGATCCTTCAGCATCCAGGAGGAGGCGGCCGAGCCTTCCATGATCTGGAACAGCACGCGGCCGTCGATGCCGGCCTTTTCGGCCAGCGACAGCGCTTCGGCGGCGGCCGCGATATGGACGCCGCAAAGCAACTGGTTGACGGTCTTCACCGTCGCGCCCTGCCCCGGCTTCTCGCCGACATGAAAGACCTTGTCGCCCATCGCGTCGAGCACGGGTTTGGCCAGCGCGAAAGCCGCGTCGGGCGCGCCGACCATGATCGAGAGCGTCGCGGCCTTCGCGCCGACGACGCCGCCCGAGACGGGGGAATCGACGAAGTGGCGGCCGGCGCCGGCGACCTTCTCGGCGATCGCCTCGACCTCGCCGGGCGGGCAGGTCGCCATCAGCATCACGACCGCGCCGGGATTGAGCGCATCGAGCGCGCCGGCCTCGAACAGCACCGAGCGGGCCTGGGCGGCGTTGACCACCATCAGCACCAGCGCGTCCGCTCCGGCGCAGGCTGCCTTGGCGCTGTCGGCTGCGTGGCCGCCTGCAGCGACCAGCGCCTCGCGAGCCTCCGCGCGCATGTCGAAGCCGGTGACGCGGAACTGCCGCTTGACGAGGTTATCGGCCATCGGCGCGCCCATGGCGCCGAGTCCGACGAAGGCGATGGATTTGGCAGGTGTCGGCATTCAGTCAATCTCTTTCAACGCATCCGTCATCCCGGACAAGCGGCGCGGCCGCGCCGATCCGGGACCCATTCCGGAACCTCTATGGGACATGTTCCGGAATGGGTCCCGGGTCTTCGCTTCGCTACGCCCGGGATGACGGCGATCGTGGCATCGGGATCGTGCAAGAGCGGCAACGTCACTCCTTCACCGCCCCGGTCATCGCCGACACATAGTGCTCGACGAAGAAGGCGTAGAGAATGACCAGAGGCAGCGAGCCTGCGAGCGCGCCGGCCATCAGCGAGCCCCAGCGATAGATGTCGCCGTCGACGAATTCGTTGACGATCGCCACCGGCACGGTCTTGTGCTGCGTCGAGGACAGGAAGGTCAGCGCGTAGATGAATTCGTTCCAGCACAGGGTGAAGCAGAAGATGAAGGCCGAGATCAGCCCCGGCACCGCCAGCGGCAGGATGATCTTGGTCAGGATCTGCCAGCGGCTCGCCCCGTCGATCAGCGCGCATTCCTCCAGCTCGAAGGGGATGGTCTTGAAATAGCCCATCAGCAGCCAGGTCGAGAACGGGATCAGGATGGTCGGATAGGTCAGGATCAGCGCCATCGGCGAGTCGAACAGGCCGTACTGGAAGACGACGGTCGAGAGCGGGATGAACAGGATCGAGGGCGGCACGAGATAGGCGAGGAAGATCAGCCCGCCGATCCATTGCGCGCCCTTGTAGCGCAGCCGCACGATCGCATAGGCGGCGAGCACGCTGGAGATGATCGACAGCGTCGTCGCGGCCATCGCGACGAACATCGTGTTCCAGAGCCAGCGCGGATACTGCGTCTCGAAAAGCAGCTTGTAGAAGTGCTTGAACGTCGGGTCCCAGGTCCAGAGCGGATTGTACTTGTTGAGGTCGAGCAACTGCTCGTCGGGTTTGATCGCGGTCAGCGCCATCCAGTAGAACGGGAACAGCAGCACGAAGCAGATGATGCCGAGCGGCAGGTAGAGCGTCACCAACCGGCGTGAAGCTGAATCGAGATAGCTCATGCCCTCGCTGGCGTCGGTCCGGCCCGAGCGGCCGCCGGGATCGACGATGCGTCCTGCTGTCTGGTCCGTCATCGTCTCACCCCTGTTGCCAGGTGCGGCGCTGCAGGCCGAACCACGAGATCATGATCGCGGCGAAGAGGAAGGGGATCATCGCGGTCGAGATCGCCGCGCCCTCGCCGAGATTGCCGCCGAGAATGGCGCGCTGATAGGAGAGCGTCGCCATGAGATGCGTTGCGTTCACCGGCCCGCCGCGCGTCAGCACCCAGATCAACTGGAAATCGGTGAAGGTGAACAGCACCGAGAAGGTCATCACCACGGCGATGATCGGCGTCAGCAGCGGATAGGTGATGTAGCGGAAACGCTGCCAGGAGTTGGCGCCGTCGATCGTCGCCGCCTCGTAGAGCGAGGGCGAGACGGTCTGCAGGCCGGCCAGCAGCGTGATCGCGATGAAGGGGATGCCGCGCCAGACATTGGCGAAGATCACCGACCAGCGCGCGTTCCAGACATCGCCGAGAAAATTGATGTTGCCGTCGATCAGGCCGAGATTGCGAAAGGCCCAGGAGACGATCGAGAAATTGCTGTCGTAGATCCACCAGAAGGCGATGGCCGACAGCACGGTCGGCACGATGAAGGGGATCAGCACGAGCGCGCGGATCATCGCCTTGAACGGCATGCGCTCGTTCAGCAGCAGCGCCAGATAAAGCCCGATGGCGAATTTCGCGACGCTGGCGACGGTGGTGTAGAAAACCGTGTTGAAGACGACGAGCCAGAAGTTCGTGTCCTCCATCAGCCATTCATAGTTCTCCAGCCCGACGAAATTGCCGGTGCGGCCGATGCGGGCGTCGGTGAAGGAGAGCCAGACGCCGAGCACCAGCGGATAGGCCAGGAACAGGATCAGGAAGGCCATGGCCGGGACCATGAACCAGAAGCCGAGCCAGTTGCGGTTGACCTTCAGCCGGTCCCAGGCGGTGGTTTCGCGCGGCGGAGCTTTCGCGCCCGCCCGCATCGCGATGTCGGCCATTGTCCGGCTCCTCCTGAAGTGCTGTCGGCCAACTCGTCATTGCGAGGAGGCGCAGCCGACGAAGCAATCCAGGGGGATTGCGTGAGGCCCTGGATTGCTTCGCTTCGCTTGCTCTGACGGCTCGGGATGACCGAGCCGTCAGAGATCGTCTCAGCGGTAGATGCGCGTGAGCTGGCGCTCGGCGACGCGCATGGCGCTCTTGGCGTCGTCGCGGCCGGTGCAGAACGAGGCGAACATGTCGAGGATGACGAAGTCCGCGATCGCGGCCGCCGCCTTCTCGCCGACCGAACCCTGGCCGCCCGCCGTCAGCGAGCGCTTGGCGACGTCGCGATAGACGGTGCGCTTGGGGTCGGCGGTCCAGACGGGGTTGCTGTCATAGGCGTTGAGGCAGTGGGTCAGATAGCCACGCGCCGATTCGATCCAGGGATTGAAGTTCTGGGCCTCGAGCATGAACGCCATCAGCGCCTTGCACGCCATCGGGTACTTGGTGTGGTTCATCGCCAGCACCGGGTACATCAGATGGAGTTCGGTCGGCTTGCCGACCGGGCCGACCGGCATATAGGCGTGGTTCATGTCCTCGGCGATCTCCTTCTTCGTCGGGTCGTTATTGGCCGCGACGTAGATCGAGATGCCGTTATTGGTCCAGGAGATCTCGTTGGCGAGGAAAGCCTTGTTGTTGAACGAGTCGTTCCAGGCCACGGTGCCGGGCACCATCTGGTCGTAGAGCGCCTTGGCGTAGTTCAGCGCCTTCTCGGTCTCGGGGCTGTTGATCGTGACCTTGTCGTTCTTGTCGACATGGTTGCCGCCGAAGGCCCACAGCGCCCAGTAGATCCAGCCATTGCCGTCGCCCGAGGCGTGGCCGAGCGCGAAGCCGCCGGGGCTGCCGTTGGCCTTGGTCGCCTTGGCGTATTCGAGGAACTCGTCCGTGGTCTTGGGGAATTCCTTGAAGCCGGCCTTCTGCATCACCGAGACGCGGTAGTTCATCAGATTGCCGGAGTAGCAGACCGGGATGCCGATCCACTTGCCGCCGCTCTGGCTGTACTGCACGGCGCTGTCGACCCAGCCGCCGTATTTCTTGCCGAGATAGTCGGCGACATCCGAGACGTCGACGCATTTCTGCGGGAAGAGATGCGGCAGCGAATAGAGCCCCCAGAACACGTCCGGACCGGCGCCGGTGTTGGCGGCGACGGAGGCCTTGGGCTGCACGTCCTCGTAGGATTCGCGGCTGATCTGGACCTTGACGCCGGTGGCCTGGGTGAACGCCTCGATCATCTTGACGAAGGCGTCGTCCTCGCTCTGGACGAAGTATTTCCAGCGCAGCATGGAGAGTTGCGCGCCGGCTTCGGGCTTCCACGGCGCGCTCTGCGCCCAGGCCTTGGCGAAGTCGAGCAGGCCCGTCCCGGCGCCGAGGCCGAGAGCCGCGCCGCCCTTGATCAGCGATCTGCGATCGAAGTTCATGGATATCCTCCCTGGATATGGTTGTGCCGGCTCTTTCTTGGCCGTTGAACCGGGTCATCCGGTTTTCCGTGTCAGCCCGGCCGCGCCCGTATTCGGGTCGCGGCGGGCTTGCTGTCGTTGTGGTCGCTCTCCGATTCAGTCCGTGCGTTAGCAGGGCGATCGACGCCCGATCATGGCTCAGTTGATGCGCTTGCCTGTGGCGGCGTCGAACAGATGCGTGACGGCGGTGTCTGGCGTGATGCCGATGGTCTCGCCCGGATTGGCGTCGATGCGCTCGCGGAAGACGCAGGTCATCTCCTGCCCGCCGCAGCGGACGACGACCTGGGTCTCCGAGCCCGTCGGCTCGATCACCACCACCTCGGCCTCGAGACCGGCCGGGTCGAGCTTGAAATGCTCGGGGCGGATGCCGTAGACGGCGGCCTTGCCGTTGGAATCGGCGGGATGGACGCCGATCGGCCAGACGACCCGGGCCGAGCCGTTGCCGCCCTCGGTGACGAAACCCTCGGCCGTGATCGTGCCCTTGAGCAGGTTCATCGAGGGCGAGCCGATGAAGGCCGCCACGAACAGGTTGCTGGGGTTGTCGTAAAGTTCGAGCGGCGCGCCCATCTGCTCGACGATGCCGTCATGCATCACCACGATCTTGTCGGCCATTGTCATGGCTTCGATCTGGTCGTGGGTGACGTAGACGGTGGTGGTCTTGAGGCGCTGGTGCAGTTCCTTGATCTCGGTCCGCATCTGCACGCGCAGCTTGGCGTCGAGATTGGAGAGCGGCTCGTCGAACAGGAACACCTGCGGATCGCGCACGATGGCGCGGCCCATGGCGACGCGCTGGCGCTGGCCGCCCGAAAGCTGGCGCGGATAGCGGTCGAGCAGGTTGTTGAGGCCCAGGATGCCGGCGGCCTTGCTGACGCGCTCGTCGATCTCGGCCTTGGGCGCCTTCCGCAGCTTCATGGAGAAGGCCATGTTGTCGGCCACCGTCATATGCGGATAGAGCGCGTAGTTCTGGAACACCATCGCGATGTCGCGCTCTTTCGGCGGCACATCGTTGACGACACGCGAGCCGATGCGAATCTCGCCGCCGGAAATGTTCTCGAGGCCTGCGATCATCCGAAGAAGCGTCGATTTCCCGCAGCCCGACGGCCCGACCAGGATGACGAACTCGCCGTCCGAGATGTCGATGTCGACGCCGTGGATGACCTGCGTCGTGCCATAGGCCTTGCGTACGTCGGCGATCTGGACTGAGGCCATGGGAGCCTTCCTTTGGTCTTCGCTTCCTCGAGGATGCGGTGAGCGCGCCTCTCGGACGCCTCCGCATCGCGGCCTTACCGGTTTCTTGTGACCGATCGATGCCAGCGCGCGCATGGCGAGACAGCGCCTGTTGCGTGCGGTTTCATCTGCGATAAAGTCATACCATAGAAACAGGCGTGTCAAGCGCCGGCCGCGCGTTTGGCGGGCGCCCGCCCGAAGCGACGCGGATGGAGGAGACGTCAGGACGATGCGGGTGCGCGACTTCTCGCGGCCAACGACGCTCAACCCCGACCGCCTGTTCGGCCAGGTGGCGCGGAAGCTCGCGGTCGCGATCATCTCCGGCACCTACCGCGCCGGAGAGCTTCTGCCCAACGAGGATGCGCTGCGCTCGGAGATCTCGGTCTCGCGCACCGCCTATCGCGAGGCGGTCAAGGTGCTCACCGCCAAGGGCCTGGTCGAATCCCGCCCCAAGAGCGGCACCAGGGTCGCCGCGCGCGAGCGCTGGAATCTGCTCGATCCCGATGTGCTCTCCTGGCATTTCAAGGCCGACCCGAACGAGAAATTCCTGCGCGATCTCTTCGAGTTGCGCCGTTTCGTCGAGCCGAGCGCCGCAAGGCTCGCCGCGATCAGGCGCACGCCGGCCGATCTGGCGCGCATCGAGGCCGCCTTCCGCGGCATGACCGCGACTGCTCCCTATGCCGAGGCGACGATCCGGGCCGATCTGGCCTTCCACGAAGCGATCTTCATGGCTTCGCAGAACTCGGCGCTGCAATGCCTCACAAGCGTCGTCACCTCCGCGATCCAGTGGACGCTGATGCTGAAGGCGACCGACGACCGCAACTATTTCGTCGAGTCGCTGGTCGATCACGAGCGCGTGCTGGAGGCGATCATCCAGCGCGACGGCGATCTGGCGGCCTCGCGAATGACGGCATTGGTCATCGACGCGCTGAACTCGACGCTGACTTTCATCGAGCCTGCATCGGGCGCGCAGGCGCATAAAATCGCATGATTAAGTCATACTACTTATGCGCGGATGCGCCCTTCTCCAGGACGATCCGATATGCAGAGATAAGACTGGCCGCCGGCCCGGCTTGGGGGTTGCGCCGCGTCTCGACCCCGTCACTTAATCGATTCAGATTTCCGGAATCAAGGTCCGGCCCGTTCTCCCGCGGACTGTCAGTCCGCGCTTCATCTCCCGGAAGACCATCCCCAGACAATGGAAGCGCATGCCATGACCCGGCCCAACGCCACTGAGATCATCATGACCGGCCCGCTGATGGCCTATGCCGCCGACCAGTTGAAGGCGCGCTTCACCGTGCACGAACTCTGGAAGGCGCAGGACCAGGCCGCCATGCTGGCCGATGTCGGCAGCCGGGTGCGCGGCGTCGCCGGCGGAGGCAGCCATGTCCGCATCGACGGGGCGCTGTTCGACGCACTGCCCAATCTCGAAATGGTCGCCAATTTCGGCGTCGGCTACGACAATGTCGACGCCGTGGAGGCGGGCCGGCGCGGCATCGTCGTCTCGAACACGCCCGACGTGCTCTCCGACGAGGTCGCCGACCTCGCCATCGGCCTGCTGCTCGCGACCGTTCGGCAACTGCCGCAGGTCGACCGCTATCTGCGCGAGGGCAAGTGGCTGAAGGCGGCCTATCCGCTGACGACCTCGCTGCGGAAGCGCTCCATCGGCATCGTCGGCCTCGGGCGCATCGGCAAGGCGGTCGCGCACCGGCTGGAAGCCTTCGGCGTGCCGATCGCCTATCACGGCCGCTCGCGCCAGCCGGACGTGGCCTATCGCTACTATCCCTCGCTCGTCGAGATGGCGGCCGATGTCGACACGCTGGTCTCGGTCGCGCCCGGCGGCGCCTCGACGCATCACATGATCAACGCCGAGGTGCTCAAGGCGCTAGGCCCCAACGGCATCGTCGTCAATGTCGGGCGCGGCACGGTCATCGACGAGCAGGCGCTGATCGAGGCGCTGAACAGCAAGACCATCCTCTCGGCCGGCCTCGACGTGTTCGAGGACGAGCCGCGCGTGCCGGCCGAGCTGATCGCGATCGAGCACGCCGTGCTCTTGCCCCATGTCGGCTCGGCCTCGGTCCATACCCGCGAGCAGATGGGCCAGTTGCTGGTCGACAATCTGGCGTCGTGGTTCGATGGCAAGGGCCCGCTGACCCCCGTGCCGGAAACGCCATGGACCAAGGCTTGAACCCTATTGCCGGCCGCGGCTTGTCGCTCGCGATCGCCGCGGCGGCCCTCGCCACGCTGACGTCGGCTGGGCCGGCGCTCGCGCAGACGCCGCCGTTCTCGCGCCAGGAACAAGCCGCGACCGGACCGCTGCGCGCCCTGCTTGGCGCCTGGGATCTGGAGCAGGTCGGCGGGGTGAGGCGCTGCACTGTGATCCTGGCGGGCGAGGGCGTGGCCGGAGGGCGCAAGCTGCGCTTTCCGGCGATCTGCCGGCGCGGACTACCGCTTCTGACGGAGGCGGTGGCGTGGACGATCACGCCCGACGGGCTGCCACGCTTCGATCGGTTCTCCGGCCAGCCGCTGCTCGCTTTCGCCCGCGCCGGCACTGGCGCCGGGTTCGAGGCGCGCCTGCCCGACGGAACGCAATACCGGCTGGACCCGAAGAGCTATCCGCGCCTGCCCCCGTTGCGAGAGCCCGGCGCCGCCGAGCGCGCCGCGCTGGCGGCGCGCGCGCCAACGGCCGTCGATCCGGCCCGCGCGCCATCGGCCGAAAGCCTGCCCGGCCGCTACAGCATGATGCGCCAGCCCAATCGCGAGGCCTGCCGGATCGTGCTCAATGCCGGCCCGCCGGCCCCGACGGGGCGGCTGCCGGCCGCGTTCGAGGGCAATTGCTCCGACACCGGGCTGACGATCTTCGATCCCGCCGGCTGGCGCTACGCCGCCGGCCGGCTCTCGCTGATCGCCCGCAAGGGCCATAGCGTCGAGCTCGTCTTCGAGAACGGCCAGTGGCGCAAAGACCCGGCGGTGGGCGCGCCGCTGCTGTTGAAGAAGCTGCCCTGAGCGATCCCGTCCCGTCATGGTCGGGCTTGTCCCGACCATCCACGTTTTCGGTCGTCGAGCCCTACGTCCAAGACGCGGATGCTCGGCACAGGGCCGAGCATGACGGCATTTGCAAGCGACGCCGGATGCAGCCCTACTCCGCTGCGCTCAGCACGCCGCGCCTGATCTGGTCTTCCTCGATCGACTCAAACAGCGCCCGGAAATTGCCTTCGCCAAAACCGTCATCGCCCTTGCGCTGGATGAACTCGAAGAAGATCGGCCCCAGCACCGTGCCGGAAAAAATCTGCAGCAGCACCTTGCTCATGCGCCCCTCCTTCGCGCCGAGCGCGACCGCGCCCTCGCCGTCGATCAGGATGCCGTTGGCCTTGAGGCGCTCGACCGGCTCGCCATGGCCCGGCACGCGGGCGTCGACCTTCTCGTAATAGGTCGCCGGCGGGGCAGGCATGAAGGGCAGGCCGTTGGCGCGCAGTGTCTCGACCGAGGCGTAGATGTCGCGCGCGCCGAGCGCGACATGCTGGATGCCCTCGCCCTTGTATTGGCGCAGATACTCCTCGATCTGGCTCTTGTCGTCGAGCGACTCGTTGATCGGGATGCGGATCTTTCCGCAAGGCGAGGTCAGGGCCCGCGAGATCAGCCCGGTCAGCTTGCCCTCGATGTTGAAGAAGCGGATCTCGCGGAAGTTGAACAGGTCGCCATACCAGTCGGCCCAATGGTCCATGCGCCCGCGCATGACGTTGTGGGTCAGGTGGTCGAGGTAGTGCATGCCGGCCTGCTCGGGATGCGGATCGCGCTCGCCCAGCCACTCGAAATCGACGTCCCAGATCGAGCCCTTCGCGCCGTAGCGATCGACGAAGTAGAGGATCGAGCCGCCGATGCCCTTCACCGCCGGGATGGCGAGCTCGCCGGGGCCGACCCTGCTCTCATAGGGTTCCGCCCCGAGCGAGACGGCGCGCTCGAAAGCATGCCGCGCATCGACGACGCGAAACGCCATGGCGCAGGCGCAGGGCCCGTGCGCGGCGGCAAACCCCTGCGCGAAGGAATCGGGTTCGGCGTTGACGACGAAATTGACGTCGCCCTGGCGATAGAGCGTCACATCCTTGGAGCGGTGTTTCGCGACGCGGGTGAAACCCATCTGCTCGAACAGCCGCCCGAGCTTCTCGGGCTCGGGATGGGCGTATTCGACGAACTCGAAACCGTCGGTCCCCATCGGGTTGGCTTCGGAAATGGCGGGCGGCGCGGCGTCGAACGGAAACGGACCCATGGCGTGCTCCTCGCGGATGTCGTTTTGTGGATGCCATGGTCGCGCATCGGCAGGGCAAGGAGCTTGCAAAATCGGGGCTCTTGCCAGTTAATCCGCACGGAACGTGCAATGAGAGTCGGTTCTGTGCAGAATATGGCTAATCTCGACAGCTTCGACTGGCGTCTTCTCGACGCGCTTCAGCAGGACGCCTCTCTGACCAATGGCGCGCTGGCGGACAAGGTCGGCCTGTCTGCGAGCCAGATTTCGCGGCGGCGGCAGCGTCTGGAGCAGGGGGGCGCGATCCGCGGCTATCGCGCGCTGATCGAGCCGTCCGCCGTCGGCCTTGGCGTCACGGTCTTCATCCATGTCGCGCTGGATACGCATTCGCGCGACAATGCACGCCGGTTCCGCGATCTCGTCAGGCTGACGCCGGCGATCCTCGAGGCGCATGCGCTGACCGGCGAGGCCGATTACCTGCTCAAGGTCGCGGTCGGCGACCTCAAGGAACTCTCGCGCTTCGTCAACGAGATCCTGATGCCGCATGAGAGCGTCGCCCGCGTCCGGTCCGAGGTCGCGCTGGAGACGCTGAAGGAGCCGGGGCTGCTGCCGCTGGCGATGGGCTGACGGGCCTGTCTGGACGGCGGTTCACCTCCTGCAGGTCATTCGCCTTTTGCACGAGGCTGCTAGCGATTGCGCCTTTGGGTGCTTAGGTGCACGCTCGCAGGCAGTCTGGCCTGACGCCTTTGGAGGAGTTTTCGATGTTCAACGCCAAGTCGCTTCTCGACGCGATGATCAGCGCCGGCAGCCAGGCTGGGCAGGGCGGACAAGCGCCCGGCAAGGCTGGCGGCCTCGCTGGCACGCTCGGCGGCCTGGCCGAGCAGTTCCAGCGCGGCGGCGGCGCGGGCGGGCTCGCCGGCATGGCCGGTCAGATCTTCGGCCAGGCGACGCAAGGCGTCGGCGACGCGGCGCGCCAGACCGGCGTGCAGCAGAAGGCGGGCGATGCGCTCGGGCAGGTCACCGGCGGCCGCAATGTGCAGGATGTGCTGGCGCAGGCGCGCGGCATGATCGAGAAGAACCCGGCGATGGCGACCGCCGTTCTCGGCGGACTGGGCGCGCTGGTCTTCGGCACGAAGACCGGGCGCGGCCTCGCGGGGTCCGCCGTGCAGATGGGCGGCCTCGCGCTGATCGGCGGGCTCGCCTACAAGGCCTACCAGAACCACCAGGCCGGCAAGCCGCTGCTCGATCTGCGGCAGGACCCCGTCCTGCCCGCGCCCGCCGGCAGCGGCTTCGAGCCGGAAGCGGCGAGCGAGGCCTCGGCGCTGATCTTCATCCGAGCGATGATCGCGGCCTCGGCCAGCGACGGGCATATCGACGCCGAGGAGCGCAACGCCATTCTCGGCGGGTTGCGCGAGGCCGGCTTCGATCCCGAGGCGAACGCGTGGCTCGCGAACGAAATGGCCAATCCGGCCTCGGTCGACGTGCTGGTCGAGGCGGCGTCGACGCCTGAGCTGGCGGCGCAGATCTACACGGCCGCCCGCATCGCCATCAATCCAGACACCCCGGCGGAGAAGGACTTTCTGGCCGGGCTGTCCGCCTCGCTCGGGCTGGACGCAGAACTGGTCGCCAATATCGACGCGGCGGCGAGCGCGGCGAAGGCGTGAATGCTAAATGGTTGGGTATCACTGAACGCGCAATCAATGGGAAGTTGGGGCAATGAAACTGCGCGATTTCATAAAAGAAATCATGGTCGAGATCGCCCACGGCATACAGGCTGCGAAAATCGAGACTGGGGATTTATGGGCTATCAGCCCAGGTGCCTTGCATGGAGAACGGTTGACAGAAAAAAGCTATGTCGAGTTTGACGTAGCGGTCACCGTCAGTGAGGCCACGAAAAGTGCTCGTGACGGGAAGGGCGGCATGAAAGCCGAGATAGAGGTATTTGGTTCTCGTATTGGTGGCGAGTTTACGGGTAGCGCTGAAACTCGCAGCGATGTTTCCACCGTTAATGCAAGCCGTGTCGCGTTCAAGGTTCCTGTCTATATGAACGCCCACTTTCGGGGCGATTCGAATCTGATTGAAGAAGCAGAGCATTTTGCGAGGAGGAAGGACTGAGCGGCTATCGTACCGCTCACCTTTCAACTTCAAGCAGCCCTTGCTCTCGTCAGGAAATTCCCCATCCGCTCCAGCGCGCGCTCGATATTGGGCAGCGAGTTGGCATAGGACAGCCTGATATAGCCCTCGCCATGGACGCCGAAATCCGGGCCGCCGATCGTGGCGACGCCGGCGTCCTCCAGCAGCGCCGAGGCCAGCTTCTTGGCCTTCCAGCCGGTCCGCGAGACGTTCGGGAAGGCGTAGAACGCGCCCTTGGGCACGATGCAGGAGACCCCCGGGAGCGCGTTCAACCCTTTCACTACGGCCTGCCGGCGACGGTCGAACTCGGCCAGCATCATGGCGACGGCGTCCTGCGGGCCGGTCAGGGCCGCGAGCCCCGCCCATTGCGCCGGGGCGTTGACGCAGGAATGCGAGTTCACCGCGAGCTTGCGCGCGTTCTCGTAAAGCGGCTTCGGCCAGACCGAGAAGCCCATGCGCCAGCCGGTCATGGCATAGGTCTTCGACCAGCCATTGAGCAGGATCAGCCGGTCCCGGATTTCCGGGTATGACAGCAGGCAGACATGCTTCTCGCCGTCATAGAGCATCTGGTCGTAAATCTCGTCGGACATGATCGCGACGTCGGGAAAGTTAGCCAGCCCGGCGACGAGCTTGTCGACCTCGGCCTTGGGCGTCACGCCGCCGGTCGGATTGGCCGGCGAGTTGACGATCAGCAGCCGTGTCTTCGGAGTGATCAGCGCCAGCGTCTCCTCCGCCGAGAAGGCGAAACCGTTCTCCTCGCGGATCGGCACGGGGACCGGCGTCGCGCCGGTGTATTCGATCATCGAGCGATAGATCGGGAAGCCGGGATCGGGATAGAGTATCTCGGCGCCCGGCTCGCCGAACATCAGGATCGCCATGAACATGGTGACCTTGCCGCCGGGCACGATCATCACGCTTTCGGGCGAGACCTCGACCTGGAAGCGCTTGTGCAGGTCGGCGGCGACGGCCTCGCGCAAGGGCAGGATGCCATTGGCCGGCGTATAGCCGTGGTGGCCGTCGCGCAGCGCCTTCACGGCGGCCTCGACGATATGGTCCGGCGTCGGGAAATCCGGCTGGCCGATGCCGAGATTGATGATGTCCTTGCCCTGGCGCTGCAGTTCGGTGGCGCGCGCCAGCACGGCGAAGGCGTTCTCCTCGCCGATGCGGGCGAAGGACGGGACGACATGCAGCGTCATGGCGGCGTTTCCTTGGACGGTTCGATGCGGCCCGCTTGCGACGAGGCCTTGGCGCTGTGTTTGGCTTGAAAAGGCGGCGGCTTGCAAGCGTTCGACTCTTGGCCGATGATTCTGCATGCTGTATGCAGCTTGCGTGATTAGTATGACTATCCACTGTTTCGATGCTTGCTCCGGCAGGAGCGATCGGCATGATGGCTCACTTCAAATCGTTTGAATGTAGATCGGCAAGCGGCCGTCAGCGCCGCGCCGCGCGAGAGGAATGACGAGGATGGCCAAGGCTCCCACAGGCAAAAAGCCCGCGCGCCGGATCAAGCCCGACCAGCTGCGCTCGAAGGCCTGGTTCGACAATCCCGCCAATGCCGACATGACCGCGCTTTATATCGAGCGCACGATGAATTTCGGCCTGTCGCGCGAGGAGCTGCAATCGGGCCGGCCGATCATCGGCATCGCCCAGACCGGCTCCGACATCGCCCCCTGCAACCGGCACCATCTCGAACTGGCCCCGCGCATCCGCGACGGCATCCGCGAGATGGGCGGCGTGCCCTTCGAGTTCCCGATCCATCCGATCCAGGAAACCTGCAAGCGGCCGACCGCCTCGCTTGACCGCAACCTGCAATATCTCTCGCTCGTCGAAATCCTCTACGGCTACCCGCTCGACGGCGTCGTGCTGACAACCGGCTGCGACAAGACCACGCCGGCCCAGATCATGGCGGCGGCCACCGTCGATATCCCGGCCATCGCGCTGCCCGGCGGGCCGATGCTGAACGGCGACTTCCGCGGCGAGCGCACCGGCTCCGGCACAATCGTCTGGAAGGCGCGGCAGATGATGGCCGCGGGCGAGATCGACTATCGCGGCTTCGTCGACCTCGTCGCCTCCTCGGCCCCTTCGGCCGGTCACTGCAACACGATGGGCACCGCCTCGACCATGAACGCGCTGGCCGAGGCGATGGGCATGACCCTGCCGGGCGCCGCCGCGATCCCCGCGCCTTATCGCGACCGCTACGAGATGGCCTATCTCACCGGCAAACGCATCGTCGAGATGGTCTGGGAGAACCTGATCCCGTCGAAGATCCTGACCCGCGAGGCCTTCGAGAACACCATCGTCATCAACTCGGCCATCGGCGGCTCGACCAACGCGCCGATCCACGTTAACGCCATCGCCAGGCATATCGGCGTGCCGCTCGACAACGAGGACTGGACGAAGATCGGCTACGACACCCCGCTGCTGGTCAACATGCAGCCGGCCGGCGAGTATCTCGGCGAGGACTATTACCGCGCCGGCGGCCTGCCCGCCGTGATCGCCGAGTTGCTGGAGAAGGGCAAGCTCAAGCCCGCCATCACCGCCAACGGCCGCACGCATGAGGAGAATTGCAAGGGCTTCTTCGCGATCAACCGCAACGTCATCAAGAGCTATGACGAGCCGATGAAGAAGGAGGCCGGCTTCCTCAACCTCTCCGGCAACCTCTTCGATTCGGCGATCATGAAGACCAGCGTGATCACGCCGGAGTTCCGCAAGCGCTATCTCGAGAACCCGAAGGACCCGAACGCCTTCGAGGGTCGCGCCATCGTCTTCGACGGGCCGGAGGACTATCACCACCGCATCGACGATCCCGCGCTCGCCATCGACGAGCACTGCGTGCTGTTCATCCGCGGCGTCGGGCCGATCGGCTATCCGGGCGCGGCCGAGGTGGTGAACATGCGTCCGCCGGACTATCTCATCAAGAAGGGGGTCACCGCGCTCGCCTGTGTCGGCGACGGCCGCCAGTCGGGCACATCGGGCTCGCCCTCGATCCTCAACGCGTCGCCGGAAGCGGCGACGGGCGGCGGCCTCGCGCTGCTGAAAACCGGCGACAAGGTCCGCATCGACCTGACGAAGCGCACCGCCGACATCCTGATCCCGGACGAGGAACTGGCGCGGCGACGGGCCGCGTTCAAGGCCGGCGGCGGCTACAAATATCCCAAGAGCCAGACGCCCTGGCAGGAGATCCAGCGCAAGATCGTCGGCGAGTTGTCCGAGGGCATGGTCCTCAAGCCGGCGGTCAAATACCAGAAGATCCACAAAAAGTTCGGCGTGCCGCGCGACAATCACTGAGGGACAGGGCGGCTCCCTCCGGATGCGTCGCGAAGGCGTCTCCTGTTGATGACGCTCCCGCATCAGCGCGGCATCGCTTCGCGCCGCATCGCTTGCGGGATGACAGCCGCCATTCCCGGCGCGCATTGGCGACGTTCGCCTTGCGCGCCCCTTCGGGGCTGACAAAACCGCCCGGCCCCGACACTATGCCGCTCCACTGCCATGGCGGATTTGAAACGATTTAAAATGGCCTACTCACCGCAGGTCGACGCCTTCCGCTCGCTCCACGAGACCGGCTGCTTCGTCATGCCCAACCCCTGGGACACCGGCTCGGCGCGCTGGTTGCGCGGGCAGGGGTTTCAGGCGCTGGCCTCGACCAGCGCGGGCTTCGCCTTCACGCAGGGCCGCGCCGACCAGGATGTGCCGCGCGACATGATGCTCGCCCATCTCGCCGAACTGGTGAAGGCGGTGCCGGACCTGCCGGTCAACGCCGATTTCGAGAATGGCTATGCCGATACGCCCGACGGCGTCGCCGCCAACGTCAAGCTCTGCATCGCGACCGGCGTCGCCGGCCTCTCGATCGAGGATGCGACGGCGCGGCCCGAGGAGCCGCTCTACGACTTCGATCTCGCGGTCGCCCGGATCAGGGCGGCGCGGCGCGCCATCGACGAGACCGGATCGGGCGTCGTGCTCACCGCGCGGGCCGAGTGCTTCCTGACCAACCACCCCGACGCGCTGAACGAATCCGTCCGGCGCATTTCCGCCTATGCCGAGGCCGGGGCCGACGTGCTCTATGCGCCTGGTCCCAAAACGCCCGAGCAGATCGGCGCGATCGTCGGGGCTGCCGGGAGCAAGCCGGTCAACCAGCTCATCTATGGCGATTTCGGCCTGAGCGTCGCCGATATCGCGGGGCTGGGCGCGCGCCGCATCTCGATCGGGGGAGCGCTCGCGCGCGCCGCCTGGGCAGCCTTCATCGAGGCGACCCGCCTGATCAGGGACGAGGGCAGCTTTCGCGGCTTCGCCGGCAATGGCAAGTCGTCGCCGCTGAACCCGTTCTTCACCGAAGACCTGAAGGCGCGCGATCCGCAGGCCAAGGCATGAGCGGCCGCCTTCTGATCGCGCCGGCCTGGCTGGGCCTCAGCGGCCTCTGGACGCTCGACGCCAAGGGCCGGCGCAAGGCCGTCGATGCCGAGGATATCGGCCTGTCGGATGACCTCGCCGACCGGCTTGAGGCCTGGATGGACATGTTCGACGCGATCTACGAGGAAGACAACGAGGCGCGCTCGCGCTTTCCCGACGCCGTCGAGCAGATGGCCTGGGAGGCGGAAGGGGCGGCCCTTGCCGTGGCGATCGCCGACGAACTGGGGCCGGACTGGACGGTCGCGACCGACCTCAACGGCTGGCGGGAGGGCGCGAAACCATGACCGCGCTGCTCGACTGGACGCCGCCGCCCTTCCCGCCCGCGAAGGCGCTGGAGGGCCGGTACTGCCGGCTGGAGCCAGTCGATCCGGCCCGCCATCTCGACGACATCTGGGCGGCGATGCAGGGCCACGACCAGCTCTGGGAGTGGATGCCGGCAGAGCCGCCGCAGACCAGAGAGGCTTACGGCGCGCTGCTGGAGATGATGGCGGGCAAGGCCGGCATCGTGCCCTTCGCGATCATCGACCAAGCCGACGGCAAGGCGAAGGGCCATCTCTGGCTGATGGAGATCAGGCCGGAACAGGGCGTCTTCGAGGTCGGCTACATAACCTATTCGCCGGCGCTGCAAAGAACCCGCGTCGCCACGGAGGCGATCTTCCTGTGTGGCGAATACGGCTTTTCGCTCGGCTACCGGCGCTTCGAATGGAAGTGCAACGACCTCAACGAGCCCTCCAAGCGCGCCGCGCTGCGCTTCGGCTTCAGCTATGAGGGGCTGTTCCGCCAGCACATGGTGGTGAAGGGCAAGAACCGCGACACGGCCTGGTTCTCCATCCTCGATTCGGAATGGCCGGTGCGGGCGCAGGCGTTCCGGCGCTGGCTCGCGGCTGAAAACTTCGATGCGGCGGGTCGACAGAAGCTCTCGCTGACCGCGTTCAACCAGCCGCTCGGGCTGGCTGGCCAGGCGCATCTGCGTCGCGCCTCGATGTCCGACATCCCGGCGATACTGGCGCTGAAGAACGCCGCCTACACGCCTAACGAAAGCATCATCGGCGCGCCCTCCCTGCCGCGCATCGCCGACTACGCGCAGGTCGTGGCCGAGCACGAGGTCTGGCTCGCCGGCGACGGGAGCGGGCTCGACGCCGCGCTGGTTCTGGAGATCGAGGACGGCAGGTTCACCGTCTGGAGCGTCGCCGTCGCGCCGCAGGCTGCCGGCCGCCGCCTCGGCGCCGCGCTGATGCGGTTCGCCGAGGCGCGCGCCGCCGCGCTGAACCACGACGCCGTGCATCTCTACACCAACGCGAAGCTGACCGAGCGCGTCGGCTGGTATGAGCGCCTCGGCTATCGTCTAACCCATCACGAGGACAGGGCCGACCGGCGGCTCGTCCATATGCGAAAAACACTCGAACAAGCCGGCTGAACAGGGGCGAAGCATCATGGCAGGACGTTTGAAGGGCAAGGTCGCGGTCGTCACCGCCGCAGGGCAGGGCATCGGCCGCGCGATCGCGGAGGCTTTTGTCGCCGAGGGCGCGACCGTCTATGCGACCGACAAGGATGTGGCGCTGCTGGAGGGCATTCCGAAAGCCAAGAAGCGCAAGCTCGACGTGCTCTCCAACAAGGCAGTCGATGCCTTCGCGGCGAAAATCGGCGCGATCGACGTCCTCGTCAACGCCGCCGGCTACGTCCATCACGGCACGGTGCTGGAATGCGACGACAAGGCCTGGGCCTTCTCCTTCGACCTCAACGTCCAGTCGATGCACCGCACGATCAAGGCCTTCCTGCCAGCCATGCTGGAAAAGGGCGGCGGCTCGATCGTCAACATCGCGTCCGGCGCGGGCTCGGTGCGCGGCATTCCCAACCGCTATGTCTACGGCGCCTCGAAAGCCGCCGTGATCGGCCTGACCAAGGCAGTCGCGGCCGACTTCATCAAGAAGGGCGTGCGCGCCAACGCGATCTGCCCGGGCACGATCCAGTCGCCCTCGCTCGACCAGCGCATCGGCGACCTCGCCAGGCTGACCAGAACCTCGGAAGCCGCCGCCCGCCAGGCCTTCATCGACCGCCAGCCCATGGGCCGGCTCGGAACGGCGGAAGAAATCGCCTGGCTCGCGGTCTATCTGGCCTCCGACGAGGCAAGCTACACGACGGGCCAGATCCATCTCGCCGATGGCGGTTTCGCGCTCTGAGGCGTGAGCGACTGATCCGACCGCGCCGAGGCGCGGCGACATAAGACGATCCGGAGGACGCGACATGGAAGTGCTGGTCACGGGCGCCGCCGGCATGGTCGGCAGCAGGCTCGCGGCGCGGCTGGCGCGAGACGGCATGGTCGCCGGGCGCGGCATATCGAAGCTCGTCCTGACCGACATCGTCGCTCCGGCCAGGCCGGAAGGATTTGCAGGCGAGATCGACTGCCGTGCCGAGGACGTGTCCTCGCCCGGGATCGTCAGGGCGCTCGTCGCCTCGCGTCCGGCGGTGATCTTCCATCTCGCCGCGATCATCTCGGGCGAGGCCGAGCGCGATTTCGACAAGGGCTACCGGATCAACCTCGACGGCACGCGCAACCTGCTCGAGGCGATCCATCACGAGGGCGGCAAGGATTACGTCCCGAAACTCGTCTTCACCACGTCGAGCGGGGTCTTCGGCGCGCCGTTTCCGCCTGCCATCCACGACGAGTTCCACGTCACGCCGCTGACCAGCTACGGCACGCAGAAGGCGATCGGCGAATTGCTGCTCGCCGACTACTCGCGGCGCGGCGTTCTCGACGGCGTCGGCATCCGCTTCCCCTCGATCGTGGTCAGGCCCGGCAAGCCGAACGCCTCGGCCGGAGGTTTTTTCTCCGGCATCATCCGCGAACCGCTGCAGGGCGTCGAGGCGATGCTGCCGGTTCCTGACGACACCGTCTTCACCCATGCCAGCCCGCGCGCGGCCGTCGGCTTCCTGATCCATGCGGCGGGCCTGAGCCGCGAGGCGCTCGGTCCACGGATCAATCTCTCCATGCCGGGTGTCTGCGTGACGGTGGGCGAGCAGATCGAGGCGCTGCGCCGCGTCGCTGGCGACAGGGCGGTGAAGCTGATCCGGCGCGCGCCGGACAGGGCCGTCAGCGATATCGTCGCCGGCTGGCCGACGCGCTTCGACGCCGCCCGCGCAACCGCGCTCGGCTTCAGGGCCGAACGTGATTTCGACGAGATCATCCGCGTCCATATCGAGGACGACCTCGGCGGCCGGTTTCCGAACTGAACAGCAAGAACACCCGGCAGACACACAAGGAACAACGCGATGCACATCCTCATCCTCGGCGGCGCCGGCATGGTCGGCCGCAAATTCATCGAGCGGCTGGCTCATACCGGCGAGCTCGGCGGCAAGACCGTCGACAAAGTCACGGCGCAGGACGTCGTCGCCGCGCAGGCTCCTGCTGCCTGCCCCTTCACCTTCGACGCCGTCGTCTCGGACATCTCGATCGAGGGCGAAGCCGAGGCGCTGGTCGCGTCGCGCCCTGAACTGATCGTGCATCTCGCCGCCGTCGTCTCCGGCGAGGCGGAGGCCAATTTCGATCTCGGCTACCGGATCAATCTCGACGGCACGCGCTTCCTTTTCGAGGCGATCCGCAAGATCGGCGGCGGCTACAGGCCGCGCCTGATCTTCACCTCGTCCATCGCGGTCTTCGGCGCGCCGTTCCACGACAAGATCGGCGACGAGTTCTTCACCACGCCGCTGACGAGCTACGGCACGCAGAAGGCGATCGGCGAATTGCTGCTCAGCGACTATTCGCGCCGCGGCATCTTCGACGGCGTCGGAATCCGGCTGCCGACGATCTGCGTCAGGCCCGGCGCGCCCAACAAGGCGGCTTCTGGCTTCTTCTCCAACATCATCCGCGAGCCTTTGGCCGGCATCGACGCGGTCCTGCCGGTTTCAGACCAGGTCCGCCACTGGCACGCCTCGCCGCGCTCGGCCGTCGGCTTCCTCGTTCATGCCGCGACGATGGACACGAGCGCGATCGGCCCGCGCCGCGCGCTGACCATGCCGGGCTATTCCTGCACCGTCGCCGAGCAGATCGAGGCGCTGCGGAAGGTCGCGGGCGAAGGCGTCGTCGCCCGCATCAGGCGCGTGCCGGACCCGGTGATCGACGGCATCGTCGCCGGCTGGCCGCGCAACTTCGAAGCCAGGCGCGCGCCCGCGCTCGGCTTCAAGGCCGAATCGAGCTTCGAGGAGATCATCCGCGTCCATATCGACGACGAACTCGGCGGGAACTTCGTCAGCTAGGCTCTCATCCGCCAACAAGAGGCCGAGCGGCCGACGGCCATCCGGCAGCCCCCCAACGCCCGGGACGCTGTGCCCCGGTTGAAGGGCTGAATCGAAGGCGCGGATTGGCTTTTTCAGGTTTGGTCGATCCGGAAATCCGCTTTTTGGCGTTGCGCGACGGCAATCGCGCGAAACGCCGCCTGGCGATTGACCCGTTCGGGTCCTTCGCTATAGTCGCGCCCGCTCGCGACGGGCCCCTGTGGCGGAATTGGTAGACGCGCTCGACTCAAAATCGAGTTCCGCAAGGAGTGCTGGTTCGATTCCGGCCAGGGGCACCATCTCTCGTCCAGCCGGTTGCGGCCGATCTCGACTTTCCGGTTTCGGTGAGCCGCGCGGCGCGCCCGGTTGAGCGCCGGCTTATCTGAACGCCCGCCGCGAGAAGACCAGATCGACATCGCCGATGGCCACGCCGAATTTCGACACGATGGCGCGATTGACGATGACGCCCTTGCTATCGCGTTCGATCACGTCTTCGAAATGCACACGGACCGCGCCCGAACCCGTCGGCAGGTCGACGTCGTAGGACAGGCGGACGCCGTTGCCCTCCGCCCGGATCGAAGCCTCGCCGACGACGTCTTCGCGCGTGCCGGAATAGACGCCGGGTCCCGTCCTGCGAAAAACCCACGTCTTCACATCCGTCTCGCCATCCGAGTAGGTGAAAGCCTCGCGCAGCGTCAGGGTTTCGCCGCGCGCGCTCCCGTCGAGCACGACGGTCAGGCCGCGCTTCGATCCGGTCAGCCTGTTGGTGAAGACGCCTTTCGCGTAGCTGCGCCCGGCGAAATCGCGTTCCAGCACGATGCCGCGCGGGCTTTGATCCGCAGCGAATCGCGGCGCCGTCGCGCAAGCGGGAAGGGCGCCCGCCAAAGCGAGCCCGAGAACGGTCCGACGCGGAATCATGATGCGGTCTCCGACGAAAAAGGCTCCGGATCGCTCCGGAGCCTTTCGTTCTTACGCCGGGCAGCATTCCCCGGATGCCTTTGCGGCGATCTCCGGCGCGATCTCGCGTTCGGGATCGGGCGCGTCGAGCCCCGGCGCATGCGCCCAGCCGCTCGAGCCCCAGCTCTTCAGCGCCGCCCAGGTCGAGCGGTCGAGCCGGTACTGCTCGCAGGGGAACAGCCCGCCCCGCGCCGGTAGCGACTTGAGGAACGAGCCTTCCGCCCGGAAGCCCGACTTCTCAAGCACCCGCCGCGAGGCGGGGTTGATCACGCGGGTGTCGGCCTCGATCGCCGGGATCTCGACGAGCGAGAACAGCGTGTCGGTCAAAGCCTGCACCGCTTCGGTGGCGAAACCCTTGCCCCAATGCGGCGCGCCGAGCCAGTAGCCGAGGAAGGGCGTGCCCGTCGCCTGCCTGTGCGCGCCGATCATGCCGATCAGCTCGTTGGGCTTCGAGCGGGGCGTGATGCCTAAAACGAGATGCTCGCCCAGCGCGTTGCCCTTCCGCATGGCGAAGACGAAGGGCTCGGCCGCATCCGCCGGATAGGGATGCGGGATCGACGCCGTCATCTCGGCGACGGCTTTCTCGCCGGCGAGCCGCAGGATGGCCGTGGCGTCGGCCATGCGGGGCCAGCGCAGCCAGAGGCGGCGGGTCTCGAGCCGGAAGACGTCGTCGCGGGTCAGTTCGGGGAACATCTTGTCTCTCCGTCGGCGCAAACGAAAAAGGGAGCTGGGATTTCGCCCCACCTCCCCTTCGCTGACCTTCGGGAAACCCGTGGAGGGTCTTGCCCCTTGATCCGTCTCGGTTCGGTGGAACCGGCGGACCTTGGGAAAACCCTGTCCGCCGTCTTATTCCGCGGCCTCTTGGGCCGGGACTACGTTCACGAAAGCTCGGCCGAGTTTCGTGGTGAATCGCACGCGGCCATTCGTCGTCGCAAAGAGCGTATGGTCTTTGCCCATGCCGACATTGGCGCCGGCATGCCATTTGGTGCCGCGCTGACGAATGATGATGTTGCCGGGAATCACAGCCTGATCGCCGAACTTCTTGACCCCGAGGCGCCTGCCTTCGGAGTCACGACCGTTGCGGGACGAGCCGCCTGCCTTTTTGTGAGCCATAACGCCCTACCTCGAAAACCTGTCAGTCTGACTAACCCGAATCGGCGCAAAAAGCCAGCCGATCCGGAGACGAAATCGAAACCTGCCTGACGGAGCGCGTCAGTAGTCCTCGCCGGAGGCCTGCTCGGCCTGATCGGCCTTCGCCCGCGGGGGCTTGCCGGCCAGGAGTTCCTTGGCCTGCTCGACCCACTCCTCGCGGGCAGCCCGGCCGCGGAGCTTGAGCTCCTCGTCCCATTTGGCGATGTCGGCTTCGCTCCACGACGCGATGTCGTTCCAGGAGGCGATGCCTGCGGCGCGCAGCTTCTTCTCGATGGTCGGGCCTATCCCTGAGATCAGCGAGAGGTTCGAGGCGTCGAGCGCGGGCGCGTCGGCCTTGGCGGCCTTGGGAGCAGCGGCCTTGCCCTTGGTCTCGGTCGAGGCGGCCTTCAGCGCGACGGGGGACACTTCGCCCTTCTTCATCTCCGGCTTCTTGCCGCCGGTGAGGATGTCGGTGATGCGAATGACGGTCAGCTCGGCGCGGAAGCCGCGCTTGCGCTTGGAGTTCTGGCGGCGACGCTTCTTGAAGGCGATGACCTTCTCGCCGCGGGCCTGCTCGACGATCTCGGCCGCGACCGTAATCTGGGAGAGCGCCTTGGCGTCGAGCGTGGTCTTGTCGCCGTCGGTGAGCATCAGCACGGCGCCGAAGGCGACGGTGTCGCCCGGATTGCCCTCGATCTTGGCGGTGGTGATCTTGTCGTTGGCGGCGACGCGGAACTGCTTCCCGCCGGTCTTGATGACTGCGAACATTTTATCCTCCATGTTCGGCCCTGCCCTGTCATGGCTCCGCTCTCGCGAGGCGCACGCGGGACAGCTTTTTGGCAGTCGGTTGCGTGGTTGGGTTTGCTCTTGAAGGTGTGCTGCCGCAGCGAGGCGGAACCTGCATGCCAAAAGAGATCAGGCGCGGGTTGCCCCACGCCGACGAGGCTCGATAGTCGCAACGTCCGCCGAGGTCAAGCGCAAGCTGCCTCAGGCCGGGTGAAAACGCGCGCTTCGGGCCGATCTGCGACAAGGGTGAGACTTGTCTCCGCCACATCGCACGTGTATTGACCAGCCCGCTTCGACCAAGACGACGCGACCGCGGACAGGTGGCAGAGTGGTTGAATGCACCGCACTCGAAATGCGGCATACCCGCAAGGGTATCGGGGGTTCAAATCCCTCCCTGTCCGCCATCATCTCGCTCGCGTCGATTTCGCTGCGCTCATCGCCTCCGCGGGGGCGGCCTGACCGGCCGGCGGGCCGTCGCCCTTGCGAACGCTGCGCGTTCGAAGTCGCTCCCGAACTCTCCGCCATTCTCCACCATTCTGTCCGAATCCGCCCGTCGAGCCGTCGCGCGGGCCCCGCGTCCGGCCGTGTCTCCGTACTCTCCAGCCCTCCGGGCTTCCTGCGGCGCGCGTCAGTCCGCTTCGCTGACGGATTGGGCGATGCGACAGCCGTCCTCACGCCAGTCTCCTGACTCTCTGCCGGCCGGCCTGGCCTGCCGCTGCTCAAAGGCCTTCCGCCAAGGGAGCCCCGGAGACTCCGTGGTTCAAGGGGTTGACGCGAGCGCAAGCATTCCTGCGAAGCGGCGCGACTATTTTTTGGGCAAACCGCTGGACAAGAAGTCGGCAAAAGATTTGATGGCGGACAAACTCATTATGCCCACGGATTAATCATTCTCATCTTTTGAAACTTACGGCAGAGTATCTAAGCGACAGCAATGAAATCTAAGAGGTAGAATGTGACTATTTTAATATCATTAATAATAAGGCGACATAATTTTCAAATATAAAGACGATAACAATTTTGCTGCGGTGCAACATAGTTATAAATCAAATGCCGGCTCAAGTTATTATAATTTACTACTCTTAAAATCTCCGCCCGAATCTACGTTGGGTTTTTCAAAATTAACTTTAGTATTCATCAGTTAATATTTGCTTAATTTTTTGACTTTCCGACGTCATAAAACGACGGCATATAGACCTGACCACCGTAAAGGCTTGTCCCGCACAGGTATGTCGCGTCAGTTTGGGAGTCGATCATGGCCAGATCGTTCATGTTCTTGTGTTGGATTGCCGCAGCTGGCGTTTTTGCGCTGTTCCTGACACAGCCAACCGGTATCAAACTACAGTTCGCACTCAGCATCGCTATGCTCGCAATCATGCTTGCGATCAGTACATTGCGTCTGAAAGGCGTCTGGCGGCACATTTTCCTTGCGGCATCGTCGGTTATCATCATCCGCTATGTTCACTGGCGATTGACCGAGACACTGCCGAGCGTCATGCAACTGTCGGATTTCATCCCGGCTCTGGCGCTCGTCCTTGCGGAACTCTACTGCATCGGAATGCTCGGCCTCGGCCTTTTCGTCAACGCTCAGGCGATCACCCGGCCGAGAGCGCTGCAATTGCCCGACGACAAGCTGCCCAGCGTCGATGTTTTCGTGCCGTCCTATAACGAGGAGCGCGATCTCGTCGCCGTCACCCTGGCGGCGGCCAAGGCCATGGACTATCCCAAGGACCGGCTGACCGTCTATCTGCTCGATGACGGCGGCACCGACGAGAAGGTCTATGCCGCCGACGAGACCAGGGCGGCCGAGGCGCTGGAGCGTCGCCGGTCCATGCAGGCGCTCTGCGTCGAGCTCGGCGTCCGCTATCTCACCCGCGAACGCAACATTTCCGCCAAGGCCGGCAACCTCAACAACGGCCTGGCCTATTCGACCTCGGAACTCGTCGTCGTATTCGATGCCGACCACGTGCCCTCGCGCGAGTTTCTGCGCGAGACGGTCGGCCATTTCGCCGAGGAGCCGAAGCTCTTCCTCGTCCAGACGCCGCATTTCTTCATCAATGCGGACCCGATCGAGCGCAACCTCTCGACCTTCAGCCGCATGCCGTCCGAGAACGAGATGTTCTATGGCGAGGTGCAGAAGGGTCTCGACAGCTGGAACTCGGCCTTCTTCTGCGGCTCGGCCGCCGTGCTGCGGCGCTCGGCGCTCGACGAGGTCGGCGGCTTCGCCGGGGTCTCGATCACCGAGGACTGCGAGACGGCGCTGGAGCTGCATGCGCGCGGCTGGAAAAGCCGCTATGTCGAGACGCCGCTGATCGCCGGCCTGCAGCCGGAGACCTTCGAATCCTTCATCGGCCAGCGTTCGCGCTGGTGCCGCGGCATGATGCAGATCTTCATGTTGAAGAACCCGCTGTTCAAGCGCGGCCTGACCTTCGCGCAGAAGCTCTGCTACACCTCGAGCAACGTCTTCTGGCTGTTTCCGCTCTCGCGTCTGGCCTTCATGGTCTCGCCGCTGTTCTTCATCTTCTTCAACCTGCAGATCTACCACGCTTCGCCGCAGCAGTTCGTCGCCTACACGATGACATACATCTTCGCGGTCATGATCATGCAGAACTACATGTATGGCCGTCTGCGCTGGCCCTGGGTCTCGGAACTCTACGAGTATGTCCAGTCGGTCTACCTCATCAGGGCGCTGGCCGGGGTCGTGGTCAATCCGCGCGCGCCGAAGTTCAACGTCACCCAGAAAGGCGCCGTCCTCGACGACGACCATCTTTCGGGTCTGGCGCTGCCGTTTTACGTGATCTTCGGCGTGCTGGCCGCGGGCGCGATCTACACCGTGATGCGCTACGTCGCCGAACCGGCCTCCCGCGACCTGCTCATCGTGGTCGGCGCCTGGAACATCTTCAACCTCGTCATGGCCGGCATCGCGCTTGGCTGCGTCTCCGAACGCCGCGAGCGCCGCAAGGTCCAGCGCCTCGAGACGAGCCGGCCGGGCGAACTGACCATCAATGGCGAAACCATCGCCGTCACGGTCACCGACGCCTCCATCGGCGGCGTCAAGCTGGTCGCCAACGGCCTGTTCAAGCAGCCGATCGCGCCGGGCCGCCAGGCCGCGACGCTGCGCGTCGCCGGATCGGGCAATGGCCAGTCCTACGAGGTGCCCGTCGTCGTGGCGTCGGCCGTCAGCCAGGAGGGCGAGCGCGCCTACGGCATCCGCTTCGCCGGCATCTCCGGCGACCGCTATCGCCTCATCGCTGACGTCGCCTATTCCGACCTCACCGCGATGCGGAGGATGCGCGACCGGCGTCACAAGCGGCGCAACCTGGTGCTGGTCAGCGCCGAGACGCTCGGCTGGGGCGTCAGCCAGACGATACGCGGGCTGTTCTTCGGCGCCTTCCGCCGCGGCATGCCGGTGGCTGCCGTCAAGGCCCCGGTCGGCCGCGCGATGATGGGGCCCGACGGCGTCCCTGTCCGCTCCTGAACGGCCCCAGGCAGCCTGCGACGGGGCGAGCATCGGCCCGTCGGTCCACAGATCACAGTCATCCTAGCAATCGCGGAGTTTCGCCAATGTTGTCCGGTCTCAAGGCATTGCTGCTCGCTGGAGTCGTGGCGTCGTCGGCACAGTCCGCCCACGCCCAGCTCGCCCCCGTCCAGCCCCTGCCCGTCCAGTCTCTGCCCGCCCAGTCCCAGGCCGACGCGTCTTCGAGCAGGGTCCGCGCCGCCATGCAGCGCGTCGCGGCCAGGCCGACGCCAGAGAAGGCGAACCTCGACCTGCCGTTCAGGCCGATAGCGGCGACGCGCGACGACCTCACCTTGCGCGGCGAATACGCGACGAGCGATCGCGCCGTCTTCCTGTCGGCCAACGACGCGCTGCGCGCCACGGCCTTCCGGGTCGGATTCTCCAACACGGTGTCGAACCTGCCCGAAGCATCGCGCCTCTCGGTCAGGATCAACGACCAGTATGTCGGCGACGTCGCGCTGAGCGCGACCTCGGATATCGGCCAGGCCGTGTTTCCGGTGCAGCCGGGCCTTCTCGTGCCGGGCTTCAACTCCGTGCGGTTCTCCGTCAGCCAGCGCCATCGCGTCGACTGCAGCATCAACGCGACCTACGAACTCTGGACGCAGATCTCGCCCGCCCATACCGGCCTGGTGAACATCGCGCCGACGCCGGTGCTGCGCGGGGTGTCCGATCTGCCGATGCTGGTGGGGCTCGACGAGGGGCGCACGCCGATCCGCATCCGGCTGCCGCAGGGTTTTGACGCATCCGCGCTCGACCAGGCGATGCGCGCGGTCAACGCGCTGGTCCTCGGCGCGGCGATTGCCCAGCCGGTCATCGAGGTGTCGTCCGAGCCGGGCGTCGGTCCGGGCCTCGACATCGTCATCGGCGGCGGCTCGGCCGCCGCCGCGGGACAGAGGCTCTCGCCGGAGCTGGGCCTGTTCGTCAACGGCCAGGGCGACCAGTCCCGGACGCTCGTCTCCATCCTCGACACGCCGGAGGCGGATCTGAACCTGACGATCCGGCGTCTCGAAGCCTTTGCCGCGCGGGCCGAGCGGACCGGATCCAGGGCCGGCCTGCGGGCGCTCGCCAACCTGCTGGGACGCAGGATCGGCAACGACAGCAGCCTGACATTCGCCGATCTCGGCATGGAGACGAGGCCCTTCGACGGTCACCTGCTCCAGATGAACAGCAAGCTGACGCTGCCGGCGGACTTCTTTCCCGCTCCCTATGGCGCGGCCCGCCTGACGCTCGACAGCGCCTTCGCCGGGCAGGCCAGCCTCGCCCAGCGCATCAGCATCAGCGTCAACGACCAGGTCGCCGCGATCGTGCCGATCGTGAACCCGGGCAAGGGCGGCCTCAACGGGCGCACGATCGAACTGCCGCTCGAAAGCTTCAAGCCGGGCGCCAACGTCATCACCGTCGAGGCGAATCTGAGCGACCCGAAGGCGGCCTGCGACGCCACGCTGGGCCATTCGTCCGGCGCCCGCCTCGCCATCGGGCCGACGAGCCGGATCAGCTTCGACCGGCTGGCGCGCGCCGCCTCCTACCCCAATCTCTCGGCGACGCTCGGCCACGGCTTCCCTTACGCCGAGGCCGGCAAGCCGCTGATGATCGGCGTGTCGAACCAGGACCCCGCCTTCCTCGACGGCGCCATGACGATGGTGGCGCGCATGGTCGCGGCGGCGCAGGCGCCGATCCCGACGGCGTTCCGCTTCGGCATGCTCGACAGCGCCGAGCCGGGAATCTTCTTCGGCTCGCCCGCCGAGGCGCCCCATGATCCCGCCAGGCTGGGACCCCCGGTCGCGCAGACCCGCCCGCAACTGATCGCCTCGGCGAATGCGGGCACGCTGTTTGCAGCCGCGTCCGGAGGAGCGACGCAGACCGACGCGACGTTCGCCGGCGCTGCGGACGGCTCCCAGCCGAGCTCGCCAGCCGCCGACGGCCTCGTCGCGACGATGCGCCAGGCGCTCGATCTCGGCTCCTGGATGGCCGCGGCGCGGCAGCTGGCCAGCGGCGATTTCAGCAGCGTCAACGGCTGGCTGCAGAATTTCGGCCTTCTGGAGAAGGCTCCCGACCAGGCCGCCGCGCAGAGCTTCGAAACCACGGCCGACTCGCTCGTCATCCGCCAGACGGCGCAGCGGCCGGCGAATGTCTCGACGATTCAGGCCTTCTTCGATCCGGAAACCAGGCCCGTCGTCCAGACCATCGTGCTCGGCGCCGACCCGGCGCAATTCGCCGCGCTGGTCGAAAAGGCGACGAGCGCCCATTTCTGGGCGCGCTTCAACGGCGAGGCCGCGCGCGTCAGGCTCGACGACTGGGGCCCGGTCAATCTCGGCGTGCAGCAGCGACTCTATTCCGCGATCGCAGACACCTCGCCCGGCAACATCCGGCTGGTCGCGGCCGGCTGGCTTTCGCTCAACCCGGCCTACTACCTCACCATCCTTGGCGCGCTGGTGGCCCTGCTGGCTCTGACGACGGCGATCGCGCTGCGTACGAGGCGGGTGTGATGCCGTCATCGACCTCACCACGGCGACGGCTGCTGGCGGGCGCAGCGCTTGCGCTTTGCCTGACGGCCGCCCATCACGGGGCCGCGACGGAGCGCAAGCCGCCGGCGACCATCGGCCTGGCGGCGAGCACCGCCGCCGCGAACCCCGCGGCCGCCAGTTCTGCGGCGGTGAAGCGGCCGCGCGGCGCGGAACTGCTTGCCCGCCTGTGGCCCAGCTACCGGGACCGTTTCATCCGGCCCGACGGGCGGGTCGTCGACAACGGCAACGGCAACATTTCTCACTCCGAGGGCCAGGGCTACGCCATGGTTCTGGCGGTCGCGGCGCAAGATCGGGAGGCATTCGACCGCATCTGGACATGGACCGGCAAGCAGCTGGGCATCCGGCCCGACGGTCTCCATGCCTGGCGCTGGCAGCCCGACGCGACGCCCAACGTCACCGACCAGAACAACGCCAGCGACGGCGACCTGCTGATCGCCTGGGCGCTCGGCGAGGCGGCGCTGCGCTGGGACGAGCCGGCCTATGGCGAGGCCATGCGGAGGATCACCAGGGCGATCTTCCAGCACAACGTCGCCGGCAGCCGGCTCGGCCCGATCCTCCTGCCTGGCGCGAACGGGTTTCGCGCCGCCGACCAGCCGGATGGGCCGATCGTCAACCTGTCCTACTGGATCTTTCCGGCGATCGACCGGCTGCAGAAGATGGACACGACGCAGGACTGGGCGGCGCTGCGCCGCTCGGGGCTCGCATTGCTGCGCGAGAGCCGCTTCGGACCGCTCAGCCTGCCCTCCGAATGGGTCTCCATCGGCGAAAAGCGGGCGACGTTCGCGGCCAGCTTCGAGCGATCCTTCGGATACAACGCCGTCCGCATCCCGCTCTATGCCGCATGGTCGTCGCGCGTCGCGACCGACCATCTGCGCCCCTATCTGACGATGTGGAGCGCCGCCGACAACATCGGGCCGTTCGTGATCGACATCGAGGACGGCAAGGCGCGCGAAACGCTCGATGCGCCCGGCTACAAGATGATCTTCGCACTTACCCAATGCATCGCGCAAAACAAGAGCGTATCGCCAGAATTGGTCATGCGCCAGAACGATCTATACTATCCGGCGACGCTCGGATTGCTCAGTCTGTTAGCCATCAGTGAAAGGAAGCCGCAATGTCTCTAAAGTCATCGCTGCTCGTCGCGACCGCCATGGTGAGCTATTTCGGCCTCGCCATGGCCCAGACCGCCGCTCCTCTTGTCATCGCGCCCGCCGCCAAAGAGCCTCAGCCGGCGTCCGCCTTCGCGCCGGCGCGGGCCCAGCCGGCGACGCCGCCGCGCGCCGAGCAGGGCTTCAAGCCCGCGCGGCCGCGGCAAAGCGAGGCGCGCGGCCAGGCCGCGGCGCCAGCCCAGAAACTGGTCGATGAGAGCGCGCTGAACTACTACGCATCGCTGGGTCAGACGGCGCGCGTCGCAGCGGAGATCCGCCGCCTGAAGACGCTTCATCCGGCCTGGCAGCCGCCGGCGAACCTGTTCGCGGCAGGGTCGCCGCAGGTCGACGAGAAGCCGCTCTGGGAGCTTTACGCGGCCAACCGGTTCGACGACCTCAGGGAGCAGATCGAGGCCCTGAAGGCCGAGTACCCCGACTATGCGCCATCATTCGACCTGACCGCCAAGATCAATGTCGCCGAGCGCCGCCAGGCGCTGGTCGCCGCGTCGGAGCAGCGCGACTGGGAGCATGTCGTCGCCCTCGCGACAGACAGCCAGGACCTGCTGGTCTGCCGGGAGATCGACGTTCTGTGGCGCCTCGCCGACGCCTTTGCCTCGCTCGAGGACAAGGACCAGGCGCTGTCGGTCTACCGCTACATTCTCGCCAACTGCGAGAATTCCGGCGAGCGCCTCGCCACGGTCCAGAAGGCGGCGCTGGTGCTGCCGGAGGACGACGTGACGAAGCTCATCGCCGCCGGCAAGCGCGGGCGGAGCGGCGGCAGCGAATTCGACGGCGTCAGGCTCGACATGGTCCGCCGGGACATCGGCGCGATCGCATCGGGCCAGTCCGCGCCGGCCCCCTCCGAGCGCGACCTGAAGCTGATCGAAGCCTCGGCGCGCAGCGCCAAGGGGGCCGCCGATGCCGGCCTGCTGGGCTGGTACGCTTTCCAGGCGAAGGACTACGCGAAGGCGCGCGACTGGTTCAAGCAGGGCTATGGCGCCTCCAAGGACGCCAAGCTGCTGGAGGGCCACATCCTCGCCTTGCGGAATCTCGGCGAGATCGAGCAGGCCCGGACGCTGGCGTTCCAGAACCTCTCGATCGGCCCGCTGATCCGCAAGGCCTATATCGAGATCGCGGCCAGCGAACTGCCCAAGCCCGACGCGGCGGCGCTGCCGGCCGACGAGATGCGCCGGGTCGAGGAGATCGTGGAGGGCGAGAAATCCGGCCTCGGCGCTCAGGCGCTGGGCTGGCACCTCTTCCATGCGCGCAAATTCGGCGATGCGCGCACCTGGTTCGAGAAGGCCAACAGGTGGAAGGAAAGCGAGGAGAGCGTGCTGGGCCTGGCGCTCGCCATGCAGCGCCTCGGCGACCGCAAGGCCTATGCCTCGTTCATCGCCGAGAACAAGGGGCGCTACCAGACCGTCGCCAGGCTCGCCGAGGTCGCCGTCAGCGAGAGGGCGATCGTTTCGGGCAGGCGCGGCGGCACGCGCGGCGGCGGGGCTCCCTCGGGCGTCGTCAGGCAGGCGGTCAAACTCTACGAGTCGGGAAACTACAAGGAAGCGGCCGATCTGATGGACCGCAACCAGCAGCGCCTCGACCCCAACATGAGCGCCCTGCGCGGCTGGGCCCATTTCCAGGCCAACAACTACCAGGAGGCCGAAAAAATCTTCAAGAAGCACAAGACCGTCAAGGGCGCGGAGCATGGCGAGTTCCTGTCCTACATCGCCGGAAAGAGCATCGCGCATCGCTGGTATCAGTGATCCGAAGCGGGCGGCCGTCACAGCGCGCAGGAGGCGGCGCGCTGCGGCTATCCGCTTCCGCCAGGCGACAGGGCTATCCCCGCGGGACAGGCCGATGGCCGCAGCCCGCGGGCGACCACCAGGATGCGTGCGCGTTCCAGAGATATTGTCATGACTGACCAGCCTTCACGGGCCTCCGAGCCCGCCAAAGCGCCGCGCGCCCCGCGCAGGCTTGGCGCGAAGCGTCTGAAATTTCCGACGCCTCCGGCCGCGGCGCCGGCGGCGCAGCCCAGACCCTCGCGCCTGCTCAGGCTCGAACGCGAGCTTCAGGAGGCCAGGAGACGGCTCGACCACATGACCAGGCTGGCCTATCTCGACGAGATGAGCGGCCTCGCCAACCGCCGCGCCTTCGACGACGAGTTGCGGCGGACGATCGACCGGGCCACGCGCTACGCCATGCCGGCTGTCGTCGCCATCATCGATCTCGACCGGTTCAAGGCGATCAACGACCTTTACGGCCATCGCGCCGGCGACGCGGTGATCGTGGCGGTCGCGCAATGCCTTCGCACCCATGTCCGGGCCTCCGATTTCGTCGCCCGGACCGGCGGCGACGAATTCGCCCTCATCCTCTCCAACATCGGACTCGACGACGCCGGCCAGAAGATCGAGATGCTGCGCGCCGAACTCGGCCGGATCGAGTACAGCTTCGGCGCGGAACCGGTCCACGTCTCCGTTTCGGTCGGCATATCGGCGATCGAGGCCGGCTTCGGCCGGTGCCCGGTGCATGAAGCCGATCTCGCGATGTATCGCCAGAAACGCGCCTCCCGCACCATCTATACGCTGGGATAACGCCCCGCGACACACCGGGATGGCGCCGCGCCGCTGCTGACATGGCCTGTCCCGCCATGCTGCTCAGTCGCGGCCGAACAGCCGATGAATCGGGTGGCGGTCGCGGCGCATCGGAGCCAGTCTGGCCGTCGCGCGCGGACATCGGCGCGCGACGCGGCGAGGGCGGGACATGACGGCAGGACCGGGACGGATTCATATCGGAGTCGGCGGCTGGGTCTTCGAGCCCTGGCGCGGGGCGTTCTATCCCGAGGGGCTGCCGCAGAAGCGCGAGCTCGAATACGCCGCCGGCAGGCTGACCTCGATCGAGATCAACGGAACCTATTACGGCTCGCAGAAGCCCGAGAGCTTCGCCAGATGGCGGGCGGAGACCCCCGACGGATTCGTCTTCGCCCTGAAGGGCTCGCGCTACATCACCAACCGCCGCGTGCTGGCCGAGGCAGGGCCGTCGATCGAGAAATTCTTCGCCACGGGCGTGACCGAACTCAGGGAGAAGCTCGGGCCGATCAACTGGCAGTTCATGGCGACCAAGCAGTTCGATCCGGCCGATTTCGAGGCGTTCCTGAAGCTCCTGCCAAAGAGCGTCGACGGCGTCGCGCTGCGCCATGCCGTCGAGGTCCGGCACGACAGTTTTCGCTCGCCGGATTTCGTGGCCCTGTTGCGCGACCACGGCGTCGCCGCGATCGTTTCGGCCGATTCCGCCTACACGCAGATCGCCGATGTGACGGCGCCCTTCGTCTATGCCCGGATCATGGGAACGAAGGAGGCGCAAGCCAGCGGCTATTCCGGCGAGGCGCTCGACGCCTGGGCGCAGCGCGCCCGAGACTGGGCTGAGGGCGGGCTCGCCGGGGGCCTCGAAACGGTCTCGGCGGACAAGCCGCCCAAGACCCCGCGCGATGTGTTTCTCTATGTCATAAGCGGCGACAAGGTCCGCAACCCGGCCGCCGCGATGGCGCTGATCGAGCGGGTTTCAGCATAGGTATCCTGCCAGGACCGGATCCTGCCTAAACCGGCTCCTGGCAGAGATCGGCCCATTGCGCGCCGGTCAGGCTGGCCATCCGGTCCGGATCGATCCGCAACGCGCTCGTCGCCGAGCCGGCGGCAGGCACGACCTCCGCGAAGGCCCGCAGCGAGACGTCGCAATAAACCGGCAGCGCCGTCGCCAGACCGAAGGGACAGACGCCGCCGACCGGATGTCCGGTGATGGCCGCGACCTCGTCTGAATCGAGCATGCGCGGCTTGCCGCCGAGCACGGCCTTGACCTTGCGGTTGTCGAGACGGGCGTCGCCGCGCGTCACCACCAGCACGACGCGGTCATTGACGCGCAGCGACAGCGTCTTGGCGATCTGCGCCGGCGCGACGCCATGCGCGGCGGCCGCGAGCGCCACGGTCGCGCTGCTCTCCTGCGTCTCGATGATGGCGATGTCGGGGGCGTGCTGGCTGAGAAAGGCGCGAACGCTGGCAAGGCTCAACTGTTGCGTCTCCCGAATGACCAGCGCAGCAGCAGCGCCGCCGCCGCCGGCACGCCGAACACCACGAGGAAGATCGGCCATTCCTCGGTCGCGCTGTAGCCGGCGCGGTTGATGCCGACCCAGAGATTGACCAGCGCGACGGCGAACCAGACCGGGATGAAGACCCTGGCCGCGAAGGCGATCGGCTGCGAGCCGGACGCTGTCAGGCGCGGCGCCAGCACCAGCAGCAGCCCGAGCAGCGCGAAGCCGGCGCCGATCACCCTGAGCGTGTGCATGGCGTCGTTCTCCCCGGGGCGCCCTCGCGCGAAACGCGGCCCGACCGTCCGCTTCCGATGCGAATGTCGCCAGACTCCGCCTCCGGCGCAAGGCTTTGTCCAGCGCAGGGCTTCTGCTGCCGGCACTGCTGATTACCACCGCTTAACCCTTCCCCGTCACAATGCGGCATACGAGAAACCTCGCGTCTTCCTGGCGCGTCCAGACGTCGAGAAAGTCCCTCCGGCAGATGGCCGCCCTACGCAGAATCTCGACCCAGATCTTCGCGGCCTTCTCGGTGCTGGCGCTGGCCGCGGCGCTGGCGATCGGCATCGGCCTGGCGACGCTCGCCCAGTATGCCGCGATGACGGACGAGATGCAGGGGGCCTCGCGCCGGGCGCTGCTCGCCGAGCGGATGAACGGGCTGGTCAACGCTGCCGTGATGGAATCGCGGGGTATCTATATGAGCCGCGACAGCGAGGACGCCGAGCGCTTCGCGGCTCCCCTGCTCGACAACCTCGGCGAGATCGAGCGGCTGCTCGGCGAATGGCGCGCCTTCGCCACGACGGGTCACGAGGCGTTCCACGACGTCACGCTGCAGGTCGAGGCGTTTATCCGCTTCCGGACGGAAATCGTCGCCCGCGGCAGGCTCAGTGGACCGGAATCGGCGGACGCTCTCGGCAACAATGACGACAACCGCGCCAACCGGCAGGCGCTGAACGCCGCCCTGAAGCGCGTCGCCGAGGTCAACACCAGAGACAGCGCGGCCATCGACGCCGGGCTCGACCTGCTTCAGCGCCAGAGCATGAGCGTGCAGGCCGTCGGCTGCCTGCTCATGCTGGTCATCGGTCTTGCGCTCGCCATGCAGGTGGTGAACCGCCGCGTCGCCCGGCCCCTTCGCCTGCTGGCCCAGACGATGCGGGAGCTCGCGGCGTCAGCGCCGATCGACGCCGTGCCCTCCGCGCAGCGCGCCGACGAGATCGGCGACATGGCCCGCGCCGTCGTCGTGTTCCGCGACAACGCCCTGGCGCGAGAGGCGCTAGAAAGCGAGGCGCGCGCGACCGAAAGCGCCAAGGCGGCGCGCCAGATACGGCTGCAGCGCCTGATAGCCGATTTCGACGCCCGGATCGAATCGGTGCTCGACAAGGTTCGCGACAGCGCCGGCGCGATGGAGCGGACGGCACGCAGCCTCAACGAAATGGCAGGGCAGGCCAGCGCCCGCGCCGGGGACGCGCGCAGCGCTTCGCTCCAGGCTTCGGGCGACGTCACTGCGGTGGCGGCCGCCTCCGAGGAGCTGTCGGAATCGATCGCCGAGATCGCGGACCGCGTCGGAAGGGCCGACTCGGTCGTCGCGGCGGCGGCGCGCAACGCGACGGACGCCAGCATCGGCGTCGCGAACCTGGCCGAGGCCGCCGGCAAGATCGGCAGGATCGTCGACCTCATCCGCGACATCGCGGCGCAGACCAATCTGCTGGCGCTCAACGCCACGATCGAAGCCGCGCGCGCCGGCGAGGCCGGCCGCGGCTTCTCCGTCGTCGCCGGCGAGGTCAAGCTGCTGGCGAGCCGCACCGCGCAGGCCACCGACGATATTGCTGGCCAGATCGCCGCATTCGAGCGCGAGGCGGACGGCGCTGTCGGCGTCATCGCGCAGATCGCAGCGGTCATGAACGAGGTCGCGCAGCATACCGTCGCGATCGCCGGCGCGACCGCGCAGCAGATGATGGCGACCTCCGAGATCGCCCGCAACGCGCAATCCACGGCGACCGGCACCGCCAGCGTCGCCCGGCAGATGGAGGGCGTCACCGCTTCGTCCGCCGCCACGACGAGTTCGGCGTGCCATGTCCTGGCCACGGCCGAGAGCCTGACCCAGGAAGCCCAGGCGCTGCGCGGCGCGGTCGAAACCTTCTTTCGCGACGTGAAGGCCGCCTGAACTACGGCGCGGCGACGGCGCTTCGGGCGCGGATCGCCGCCAGCGTGACCTTGCCGAGCGGGCGACCATCGGGGCCCGTGATCGCGGCTTCGTGCGCGCCGGCCGCCAGCAGCGCCGCCAGAACCTCGCGCAGATTGGCGGTTTCAGGCAGGCTCGGCCCGGCTGCGGCCTGCCCGGGTTCGATCAGGACATCGGCCCTGACCAGCGACAGCCTCCGCAGCGCCCGGTCGGCGCCGACGAAATCGGCGACGAAATCGTTGGCGGGCGCCGCAAGCAGACGGTCGGGCGTGTCGTATTGCACGAGCTTTCCGTCGCGCATGATCGCGACCACGTCGCCCATGCGGATCGCCTCGTCGATGTCGTGGGTGACCAGGATCACGGTTTTTTCCAGCCGGCGCAGGATGGCGAGGAACTCGTCCTGCAGCCGGCCGCGCACCACGGGGTCGACCGCCCCGAACGGCTCGTCCATCAGCATCACCGGCGGATCGGCCGCTAGCGCGCGCGCGACGCCGACGCGCTGGCGCTGCCCGCCCGAGAGATGGCGCGGAAAGCGGCTCATGAACTGGCCGGGATCGAGCCCGACCAGCGCCAGCATCTCCTCGACGCGGGCCGTGATCCGCGCTTGCGGCCAGCCGAGCAGCTTCGGCACCGTTGCGACGTTCTCCGCGATCGTCATATGCGGGAACAGGCCGATCTGCTGGATGACGTAGCCGATATGCCGGCGCAGCTCGACCGGGTCGCCCATCGTCACGTCCTGCTCGCCGACGAGAATGCGGCCGGATGTCGGTTCGATGAGCCGATTCACCATCCGCATCGTCGTCGTCTTGCCGCAGCCGGAGGGACCGATCAGCACGCAGATCCTGCCTGTCCCGATCGTCAGGTCGAGCGCGTCCACCGCCGGCCTCTCGACGCCGGGGAAGACCTTGGTGACGGACTCAAACCGGATCGTCATGCGGCCCCCATTCGCAATTGCCGTGTCAGCAGCCGTTCCAGAAGAGCGAAAGCGAGCTCGACGAAGAGCGCCAGCAGCGCCACCGCGACCGCGCCTGCGATCAGTTGCGGGAAGTTGAAGTTCGCCATGCCCGCCGTGATCAGTTCGCCCAGGCCGCCGCCGCCGATGAAGGCCGCCAGCGTCGCCGCCGAGACGATCTGCACGGCGGCCGTGCGGATGCCGGCGAAGATCACCGGCAGCGCGAGCGGAATCTCGATCCGCGTCATCACCTGCCGGTCGGACAGCCCCTGCCCGCGCGCCGCCTCGACGATGTCGGCATCGACCTCGGTCAACCCTGTGTAGGTGTTGAGCAGCAGCGCCGGCAGGCCGTAGAGCGTCAGCGCCACCACGGACGGCAGGAAGCCGGTGCCGAGCAGCGGCAGCATGATAACCAGCAGCGCCAGCGAGGGCACGGTTCGCAGGATGTTGACGATCGCGATGGCGGCGACGGCGAAGCCGCGATGGCGCGTCAGCAGGAGCCCTAGCGGCAGCGCGATCAGCACCACGGCGGCGAGCGCCACGCCCGAAAGCTGGAGATGGTTGTTCACCGCCGCGCCGAAGATGCCGGGGTTGTCGCTGATCCATCGCCACATCAGGCGCTCTCCGCCTGCGCGGCGCGCAGATGCATCTCGACCCGGCGCAGGGTCTCGTCGCAGGCGATCGCGAGCGCCGAAGTCGCGACCGCGCCGACCACGACCTTCTCGCCGAAATCCTGGGTGATGCCCTGGAAGATGATGTCGCCGAGCCCGCCGGCATTGATGAAGGCGGCCACCGTCGCGACCGACACTTGAGTCACCACGGTGATGCGGATGCCGGCGATGATGACCGGCAGGGCGAGCGGCAGCTCGATCGCGAAGAGCCTGCGCCAGCGGCCAAAACCCATGCCGTCCGCCGCGTCGAGAATGTCTGGCGAGATTTCGCGCAGGCCCGTCGCGACATTGCGGATGATGATCAGCAGCGCGTACATCACCAGCGCGACCAAGGCCGGGCCGAAACCCAGGCCCAGCACCGGGATCAGCAGCGCGAAGACCGCCAGCGCCGGCACGGTGTAGAGCGCGCCCGAGGCCAGCAGCACGGCGAGATAGAAGCGCGGCCTGCGCGCCGAGAGCACGCCGAGCGGCAGGCCGATGGAAAGCGAGATCAAAAGCCCCGCGCCGACGAGCTGGACATGCTCCCACAGCGCGATCAGCACCCTGTCCCAGTTCTCGATCGCCCAGCTCATGGCGCAAGGCCTTCGAGTGCGTCCTCGAGTTCGCCCCCGGCCAGTCGCAGCGCCAGCGCCTCGTATTCCGCCCCCATCGGCCGGTCGTCGTCGAGCGGGGCGACATGCCTGCGGACGAAGCCATGCGCCGCCGCCGTGCCCCGCCCGAGCGCGACCGCGCCGCGCAGGTCGATCCCTTGAGCCGCGACGACGAGTTCGATCGCCGCCAGCCGCAGCAGGCGCGCGCCGATGCCCCGGGTCTTCTCGACGATCGCGGGCGTCATCGGCGCATAATCCTCGACGCCGTCGGCGACCGGCAGCGCCATCGCGCCGAGCGGCATGGCCAGATGGCGGATTTCGGCTTCCAGAGCGGCAGCCGTCTTCTGCGAGGTCGCAAAGCCGGCATGGGTGCCGCCATGAGCTGTCAGAAAGCGCGGCAGGTCGCTTGAGGCCGGCGACATCAGCTTGACGATCCGGAACGCCGAGATCGACGCCGCATGCGCGGCCGCCTGTCCCAGCGTTTCCAGCGCGAGCGCGAGCGCGGTCGTATCGAAGTTCACGGTCGAGGACATCCGGTCCGCCTCGACCAGCGCGGCCGGGCTGTCGCCCGCGCCGTTCAGCTCGATCTCGACGAGATCGATCGCGGCATCGAGCGCCGCATCGGCTGCGCCGTTCACCGGCGCGAGGCAGCGGAAGGAGAGCGGATCCTGCACGCGACGCGCCGCGCCGGCTGCGAACAGATCGCTCCCAGCGAGCAGGGCGCGCAATCTGGCGCTTCCATCGATCTGGCTCGGAACCGGCCGCAACGCCACGAGATCGCCCGCGATCGGCGAGAGATTGGCGCGATAGGCTTCGAGCGAGAGCGCGCCGGCCACGGTCAGCGCCTCGAGCGCCCGTTGCATCTCGCGGAGCATCAGCGCCGCCATGCCGGCGCTCTGGGCATTGGCGTTGAGCAGCGCGAGCCCGTCCTTGGGCCCGAACTCCGGCAGGGCGATGCCGGCCGCGGCCATCGCAGCCGCGCCCGGCATGGTCTCTCCACGAAACTCCGCCTCGCCCTCGCCGCAGAGCGGCAGAAAAGCCTGCGCCAGCGGGCTGAGATCGGCCTGCCCGAGCGAGCCGATGCCTCGGACCACCGGGTGCAGCCCGGCGTTCAGCATGGCGGCGATCGTCTCGGCGAAGACGGGCGATATGCCCGATGCGCCCTGCGCCAGTCCTGCAAGGCGCGCAAACAGCATGGCGCGGACATCCGCGACGCCGAGCCTCTCGCCGACGCCGACCGCGCGCGCCCGGACCGCGCGCTGCTGGAAGGCGGCGATCTGCCCGTCCGACAATCGCGTGTCGACGGCCGCGCCGAGCCCCGTCGTGAGGCCATAGACGGCCTCGCCGCGCGCAAGGCTGCGCGCCACAACGGCGCGCGCCGCCGCAAGCCGCTCCAGCACGACCGGGGCGAGCGCGACTTGCGCCTCGCCATCCGCGACCGCCCCGACCTGCGCGATCGTCACCCGGATGCCGCCGAGCATGAGCGCGGGCGGCGCGCCCGGCCCGGCTTGCGTCAGCAAGCCGGTCGCCTCATCGGGCCGGACTCACTTCACCAGCCCCTTGGCCTTCAGGAACGCCGCCGCCACGGTGCGCGGCTCCTTCTTGTCGACCTCGACCTGCCGGTTCAGCTCCTGCATCACCGTGTTGTCGAGCACGGCCCCGACATTGTCCAGGATCTCGACGATCTTTGGATTGGCCTCGATCTCGCGGCGCACCACGGGCGCGAGGAAATAGGGCGGGAACAGCGACTTGTCGTCGTCGAGCGCGACGAAGCGCTCGGCCGCGATCTGCCAGTCGGTCGAGAAGCCGTTGGCGACCTCGATCTGCTTCTGGTTCAGCGCCTCGTAGCGCAGGCGCAGCGCCGCGAACTGCTTGAACTCGGCGAACTTGATCCCGTAGACCTCCTCCAGCCCCTTGATGCCGTCGCGCCGGTCGACGAATTCGGTGCCCGCGCCGAGCCTGAGCTTGCCGGCGACCTTGCCGAGATCGGAGAGGGTCTTGAGGTTGTATTCCTTGGCCGTCTCGGGCCTGACCGCGATGGCGTAGCCGTTGTTGATGCCCGACGGCTTCAGCCAGGTCAGGTTGAACTCCTTCTCGTAGAAGGCCTTGACCATGCCGCGCACCTTCTCGGGGTCGGTCTCGGTCACCCCTTGCGCCTTCATCACGGCGTTAAGGCCGGTGCCGGTATATTCCGGATAAAGGTCGATCGCGCCGCTCTTCAGCGCCTCATGGGCGACGAGCGTGCCGCCGAGATTGATCTTGCGCTCGACCTTGAAGCCCGCGCCTTCCAGCGCTGCGGCATAAAGCTCGGCGACGACGAACTGCTCGGTGAAGTTCTTCGAGCCGATCTTGATCGTCTGGGCCGAGGCGGTGGAAAGGCCGACGGCGATCAGCGCGACGGCGGCGAGGAGCGTTCTGGCGAGGCGCATCGGTCCAATCCTTCTGTGTTCGATCTGGCGATCAGGCTAACGGCTGTGACCATCGGCGCAAGCGACGCCGGCGGGAAAGAGTCAAGCGGCCACGCAAGCGGCGTGCCGTGGCCAAGGCGCGGGCTCTCCCGCTCAAGAAAGCGGATCGCGCTCGCCGCCGCGCACCGCGACCGGCAGCCGGTTCTCGAAGGGCGAGAGCGGGCAGACCCAGGCTTCCGAATAGGCGCAGGACGGGTAGTAGGAAAAGTTGAAGTCGAGGATCGTCGCGCCTGCGGGCGTCGCGCCGAGATCGGCGCTCTTGATCGTGTCGAGCAGATAGCGGCCGCCGGAAAAGGTTTCCTCGCCATTGCTCGCGTCGCCGAAGGGCAGAAAGGTCCCGCCGCCGTAAGCTTCGATCCAGTAGAGCGTCAGCTCCTTGCCGAGCGGGCCTTCGAGGCCGTCCGTGACGGCGTAGGGCAGCAGTGTCATCAGCCCGTCCTTGCCGGCCTCGACCCTGATCGTTTCGCGCCCACGCGCCGGCGCGAGGCCGACCTCGAAACGCAAGGCCGGATCATACGCGAAATAGCTGATGCCGGCGAACTGGCCGCGACGCGTCGCGGCCAGAGGCGACTGCGGGTGCTCTCGGAAAAGCCGGTCGCGCACGCCGCGCCAATGCGCGAAGCCCGGCTCGGGCGCAAGCGCGCGCAGGGCCGCATAGAGATCGGCGACCTGCCGACGCCAGTCCTGGAGCGTCTCGAACCGGTGGAGCGTCCCGGCCGCGACAGCGTCTTCCCTGCTGATCTGAGCCTGTCGCATGATCTTGCCTCGCATGATCTTGCCTCGCATGATCTTGCCTCGATTGCCGTCGTCGGCCAGAACCAGCCGCCGCGCGCCCGATGTCGCGTCAACGCGCCGGCGACGCACGCGTTCCGGAGCCGCCATCGCCGACAGTTCCGTCAGAGCCTGTCAGGGGCCGCAACCGGCAAAGACGCGCATCGCGTCACGAGGTCGCGAGCCGCGCGTGAGCGCGCGACCATCGGCGGCGACATCCCTGCCGGATCGACCGGACGCCACATGCTCTCGACGCATCGCCGCGAACATGGCACCGTTCCCCTCCGTCAGCGCGGCCGTCTCGCTGGCGCGTTCCGTCCCGGCTCCGACATGCTGCGCCGTTCCGCCCTTCTGTCTCTCGCAGCCCTGCCGTTGTGGCGCGCGCCGCTCGCCGCCGCCGGGCGCGAGCGCCTGATCGCCTTCGTCCTCGGCATCCCGCTCGACCACCCGGTCGCGGTGGCGCGGATGACCGCGCTGCGCCATCACCTGACCCAGCGCGGCTGGGTCGAGGGCAGGAATCTGCGCTTCCAGTTCAGGATCGTCACGGCCGAGCCGGGGTCGCTCGAGCGGGCCGCGACGGAGGCCATCGCGCTGGCTCCCGATCTGATCGTGGCGGGCTCCAGCACGGAGACGGCCGCCATCCTGGCCGCCACGAAGACGCTTCCCGTGCTGTTCACCACCGCCTCCGACCCGGTCGGGAGCGGCTTCGTGCGCTCGCTGGAACGGCCCGACGGAAACGCCACCGGCTTCAGCAACAACGATCCGGGCATGGCGGCGAAATGGATCGAACTGCTGAAGGAGCTGGCCCCGTCCCTGACCAGGATCGGCGTCATCTTCAATCCGGCCACGGCGCCGGCGGCGGGCGAAACCTATCTGGACCATCTGCGCCGGCATGCCGGCGATGCCGGCGTCTCGATCGTCAGCGCGCCGGTCTCCGATCTCGCGCGGATCGACGCCGTGCTCGGCGAGCTCGCCCGCACGGCCGGAACAGGCCTGTTCTTTCCACCCGACAGTTTCACCTTCCGCGCCGCCAGAGCCTTCGTCGCGGGCGCGACGGCCCATCACATGCCGGCGATGTATTGCTATGAGACGTTTCCGCTCAATGGCGGCCTGATGTCCTATACCGGCGGGCGCAGCGACACCGACGAGATGGTCGCCGGCTATGTCGACCTGATCTTTCGCGGAGCCAGCATCGCGGAGCTGCCGGTCCAGTTCTCGCGCTCGTTCGAACTCGTGATCAACGAGCGCGTCGCGGCCTCGCTCGGCCTGTCGATCCCGCTTTCGCTGCGCGTGCGCGCGGGGCGGATCATCTCGTGAGCGTGTCTGGCTTCGGCCTGGCGCCGCGCGGCGCGCTGGCGCGGAAATACGCGATCTTCGTCGCCTCGGCGATCGCGCTCGCGCTCGGGCTGAACGGGCTGATCGGCACGGTCTTCACGTTTTCCGACCAGCGCGCGCTGGTCGTGCGCGTCCAGCAGGAGCAGGCCCAGGCGGCGGCGCAGCGGATCGGCGATTTCGTCGGAGACATCGTCCGGCAGCTCGACTGGGTCGCGGTCAACAGCCAGAGCCCTGCGCCCAACGACGAGGCGCGCCTCGACGGACTTCGCCTGATGCGGCAGATCTCGTCGATCGTCGAACTCCGGCAGGTGGACAGGGAAGGTCGCGAACTGATCGCGCTTTCGCGCTCCGAGCGGGACAGCCTGGGCTCGGGCAGGGACTGGTCGGGCGACGCCCTGTTTCAAGCCGCCCTGCGCGATGGCAGCGCCTATGGCGAGATCGAGTTCCGGCGCGGCTCCGAACCCTATATCAGGCTCGCCAGGCGCTCGGCCGCGGGGGGCGGCGCGGCGCTTGCGACCATCAACCTGACCTTCATCCGCGAACTGGTGACGCGGCTCAAGGTCGGCGAGGCGGGCCGGGCCTATGCGGTGGAGCGCTCGGGCCGGCTGATCGCCCATCCCGATCTTCGCTTCGTGCTCCGCAACACCGATCTTTCGCCGCTGCTGAGGGCTCACGCCGGCAGCGACGCGCCGCAAGGGGTCCGCAGCGCAGGGCTGTCGACCGTGGACATCGAGGGCCGACCCGTCCTGTCGGTCCTCGCGGCCGTACCCGATCTCGACTGGTTCGTGGTCGTCGATCTGCCTCGCAGCGAGGCGCTGGCGCCGATCCGCGCCTCGATCCTGCGTTCGCTCGCGATTCTGGTCGCAGCTCTGTTGCTGGCGGTGATCGGCAGCGTCGTCCTCAGCCGGCGGCTGGTCGCCCCCGTCAGGGCGTTGAGCGAAGGCGCGGCGCGGATCGGCGAGGGACGGCTCGACGAGCGCATCGCGATCCGCACCGGCGACGAACTCCAGGCGCTCGGCGAGCAGTTCAACCTGATGGCGGAAAGTCTGCAGGAAGGCCGGGCCGCGCTGGAGCAGAAGGTGGTCGAGCGCACCGCCGCGCTGGCGGGCGCGCTCGACCAGGCCTCGGCCGGACAGCGCGCCGCCGAGCAGGCGCGCCGCGTCGCGGAAGAGGCGACCAGGGCCAAGTCGCGCTTCCTCGCCGTCGTCGGCCATGACATCCGCACCCCGCTGTCGGGCGTCCTCGGCGTCCTCGAGATCCTCGACCGCAAGCGCATGAGCCAGCGCGACCGCCGGCTGGTGGAGATGGCGGCGGTTTCCGGCGAGACGCTGATCAATCTCGCCAACGCCACGCTCGACCTCTCGCGGCTGGAGGCGGGCACCGAGGCGCTCGATCTGCGCGACTACGAGCCCGGACCGCTGCTGGCGGCGGCCGCCGCCCTGATGCGCCCGGCCGCCGAACGCAAGGGCCTCAGGCTCGGCCTGGCGCTCGATGCGGTCATGGCGGCGCGGCTGAACGGCGACCCCGGCAAGATCAGCCGCGTGGTGCTGAACCTTCTCGCCAACGCCGTCACCTTCACGGATGCCGGCGAGATCGCGATCGAGGCCGCGCTCTCGCAGGCCGGCGGCCCCGATGCGGCGGCGCTGGTCATCACCGTCCGCGACACCGGCATCGGCATCGAGCCGGCCATGCAAGCGCGCATCTTCCAGGATTTCGTGCAGGTCGATCCCGAGACCGGCCGCAGGTCCGGCGGCGTTGGGCTCGGCCTGGCGATCTGCAGCAAGCTCGTCGCGCTGATGGGCGGGACGCTGGCGGTGTCGAGCACGCCGGGCGCGGGGAGCGCCTTCACGGTCAGCCTGCCGGCCCAAGCCGCCAGGGCGCCGGCCTCGGCTGTCGCCGAGGCCGCGACGGAGGCGCCGCTCGTCGTGCTCGTCGTGGATGACGAGCCCGTCACCAGGGAGGTGGCGCGCATCATGATCGGCAAGGCCGGTCACAGCGCGCTGACGGCGGCCTCGGGCGAGGCGGCGCTCGCGCTGCTCGCCCGCCAGCGCGTCGACGTCGTGCTGCTCGACATGCACATGACCGGCATCGACGGCATCGAGACCGCGCGCGCGATCCGGGCGATGGCGGCGATCGTCCAGCCCGAGATCGTGGCGCTGACGGCGGACGTCTCGCCGGAGACGATGCGCCGGCTGCGGCAGGCCGGGCTGGGCGCGATCCTGTCCAAGCCCGCGACCTCGGCTGCGCTGCTGCAGGCGCTCGGGCGCGGGCGCAAGCGGCGAAGCCGCTCGCCCGGCGTGGCGCTGCGGACGGACGGGCCCGTCGATCGCGGCTTCCTCGGCCAGCAGCAGCGCCTGATCGGCGGCCCGCGCCTGGGCGAACTCTTCGGACTGTTCGACACGGTTTCGCAGGCGCAGATCGCGGCGATGCGCGAGGCGCTGGGCGCGGTCGATCGCAAGGGGCTGGAGCGCGCCGCGCACCAGTTCGCCAGCTCCGCCTCGGCGCTCGGCCTGGGGCAGGCCGTGGCGCGGGCCGCCGCGCTGGAAACCGCCGCCGCAAACGCCCCCTTCGACGAACTCACTGAGGCGGTGACGCTGCTGGCGCAAGCGCGGCTCGACGCCATGGCGGGCCTGCGCGACGATGAGGCCCAGCCCGCTGCCTCTGCCCGGCCGCCTCAGGCGTTGCGTTCGGCGAAGATGCCGAGCTTGTAGCCGATGCCGCTGACGGTCGCGATCACGCCGGGCTCGCCCGCGCCCGTGAGCTTGCGGCGCAAGCGGGCCACCAGCGCATCGACGGTGCGGGCGTCGACCTCGCCATGGCGGTTGCTGACGACCTCGATCAGATAGTCGCGGCTCAGCGGCCGGCCGTTGCTGTCCACCAGCGCCGCCAGAAGATCGAACTCGCCACGCGTCAGCCGGATCGGATCGCCATTGACGCTGGCCAGCTCGCGACGAAGCAGGTCGATCATGAAGGGACCGAAGGTGATCGTGGTCGAGCGGCGCGCCGTTTCGCGCTCGATCTTGCGCCGGCGCAGCAGCGAGCGCGCCCGCGCCAGCAATTCGCGCAGGTTGACCGGCTTGGCGACATAATGGTCGCCAGCCAGCTCCAGCCCGACGATGCGGTCGATGTCGGTGTCGCGCCGCGTCACGAAGATGATGCCGGCATCGGAGACGCCCTGCAGTTCCTTGGCGAAATCGAAGCCGTCGCCATCGGGCAGAACGACGTCGAGGAAGACCAGTTCGGGCTTGACCCGGCGCACCGCCCGGCGCGCCTCCGCGACGCTGTCGGCCTCCTCGACGCGAAAGCCCTGATCGGTGAAGTAGCCGGCGATCATCGTGCGCGTCACCGGATCGTCCTCGACGACAAGAAGTCGCTCGCGGTTCGGCGCGGCAGTCTCGCTCATCGTCGTCGTGCCCGTCGGGATCGAACGGAAGGGAAGCCGACAGCGATCGCGGCCGGCTTTTGCGGATGGCCGTCACGATCAGCCCCGCAGGCCGCCAATGCAAGCGGGCGCGCCGGAACCGGCGAACGGCCGTTCACGGAACGGCCATATCGCGACGTGGCGAAAGGGCGTCGCCGCGCGCGCCTCCCGACGACAGCCAAATTGTTAAGCATGGCCGCCGAACACCGCGCGGCGTGCCGCCGGCGTCCACCTGGATTTAGGAATTCGCGCGCTAAGACGCTGCTGCCGGAACGCATAACAGGCGGACATCCGCAACGACGCGGCCGGATGAAACAGCAAATCGAGGGACAGGAAGAGTTCTCGACATGTCACCGACCGCGATGATCAGGGCGATGCGGCCGCATCACTGGCTCAAGAACGGGCTGGTCTTCGTGCCGATCATGCTCAACCATGACGTCTTCGATCTGGCCGCGATCGGCCATGGCGTCGTCGCCTTCATTTCGTTCAGCCTGATCGCGTCGTCGATCTATCTGCTCAACGACATCGTCGACGTCGAGGCCGACCGCCGTCATCCGACGAAGTGCAAGCGCCCGCTGGCGGCCGGCGAGATCACGGCCGCCCAGGCCTACATGGCGGTGCCGGTCCTGCTGGCCGCGGCCTTCGCCCTCTCGGCGCTGCTGCCCAAGCCGCAGCTCTTCCTGCTGGCGCTGGGCGCCTATCTCGTCCTGGCCCTGCTCTATCTGTTCTATCTCAAGCGCAAGCTGCTGGTCGACGTGCTCGGGCTGGCGGCCCTTCACACGCTGCGTATCCTCGCCGGCAATGCGGCCGCCGCGATCACGCTGTCGTCTTGGCTGCTCGCCTTCTCGATGTTCCTGTTCCTGAGTCTGGCGCTGGTGAAGCGCTACGCGGAACTGCGGATCACGCAGGACCAGTCTGGCCTCAAGAAGGCGGGACGCGGCTATCATGCCGAGGACATCGAGGCCCTGTCGCAGCTCGGCATGGCGTCCGGCTGCACCTGCGCGCTGATCATGGCGCTTTATGTCGATTCGGCCGCCGTGAAGGAGCTCTACCGGCATCCCGAGGTGATCTGGCTGATCTGCCCGATCATCCTCTATCAGATGGCGCGCGTCTGGTTCCTGGCGCGGCGCGGCCAGATGCCCGACGACCCGCTGGTCTTCATGATCCGCGACTGGCGCAGCCAGTTGATGGGCCTGCTGGTGGTCGTGATCATGGTCGCCGCGACGCTGCTGCCGTGAAGGAAAGCGCCGCCGATTGCCGGTCCTGGGGCGGCCTCGTCGCCCGGGACACCAGCGTTCTGACGCCGCAAGACTGGTGCGCCGGCCCGCAGCGGCGCTCCGCGCCGGTCCTGGCCTATGGCAATGGCCGCTCCTATGGCGATTCCTGCCTGAACGATGGCGGCGCGCTGATTCTCGGCCGCCGGCTCGATCGGATTCTCGCCTTCGATCGCGATTCGGGCCTCGTCACCTGCGAGGCAGGCGTTCTGCTGGACGATCTGCTGAAGCTCGTCGTGCCGGCCGGCTGGTTTCCGCCGGTGACGCCCGGCACCAGCCTCGTCACGGTCGCAGGCGCGCTCGCCAACGACGTCCACGGCAAGAACCATCACCGCGCCGGCACGTTCGGCCGCCACGTCAGGGCCTTCGAGCTCGTGCGCTCGGACGGCGGCCGCTTCACCTGCGCGCCCGATCTCAACCCGGAGCTGTTCGCCGCCACGATCGGCGGCTTCGGGCTGACCGGGCTGATCACGCAGGTGACGCTGCAACTGATGCCGGTGGCCTCGGCGCAGATGCTGCAGCAGGCGCTGCATTTCGACGGTCTCGACCGCTTCTTCGCGATCGCGGCTGAATCGGACGCGACCCATGACTATACGGTGGCCTGGATCGACTCGCTCGCCGGCGGGGCCGGCTTTGGGCGCGGCGTCTTCTTCCGCGCCAATCATGCGCCCGCCTCGGGCGAACCGCCGGCCCGCGCCGGTCGGACGCTGCCCTTTCCGCTCACCCCGCCCGTGCCGCTGATCAACGGGCTGACCTTGCGCGCCTTCAACTGGCTCTACCGCAGCGCCCAGCCGCGCTCGCCGGAGCCCAGGCGCATCGCCTATCGCCCGTTCTTCTATCCGCTGGACCGGGTCAGGGACTGGAACCGCGCCTATGGCCCCAAAGGCCTGCGCCAGTTCCAGTGCGCGATCCCGATGGCGGATGCGCGGGCGGCGGTCGAGGAGATGCTGCGGCTGACGCTGGCCTCGGGCGAAGCCTCGTTCCTGACCGTGCTGAAGCTCTTCGGCGACGTGCCCTCGCCCGGCATGATGTCGTTCCCGATCCCGGGCGCGACGCTGACGCTGGATTTCCCCAATCGCGGCGCGCGGACCGAACGCCTGCTGGCGCGGCTCGACCGGGTGACGCTGACAGCCGGCGGGCGGGTCAATCCCTACAAGGATGCGCGGATGTCGCCTTCGACCTTCGAGGCCTCGTTCCCGCGCTGGCGCGACTTCGCCCGCCATGTCGATCCCGGCTTCTCGTCGAGCTTCTGGCGGCGGGTGACGGCAGGCTGAGTCTGCACAGGGGGCGGACCGGCCGGCGACGCCGTCATGCCGCCTGTGGCTCGGCCCCGCATTGCGCCAGCATCGCCCGGGCGATTTCCGCCTCGCCCATGATCGTCAGCGTCGCGCCGCATTTCGTCAGATGCGCGACCGCCGCATCTGAATGGGCGCGCGCGATGATCGCAAGCTCGGGATTGTCGCGCCGCGCCTGCTCGCAGACCTGGCCGGCCTCGAAACTCTCGGGGATCGCGACGAACAGCCTCTTCGCCCGCGCGAGTCCGGCCGCGGCGAGCACCTGCGGATCGGCGGCATTCCCCGCCAGCACCTCGGCGCCGTCCCGCGTCGCCGCCGCGATGGCGTCCGGCTGCTCCTCGATGACGAGCACGGCCTGCCCCTGCCCGGCGAGGCCCGCGCCGAGAAGCGCGCCGACCCGGCCATAGCCGACCACGACCATATGGTCCGAGAGTTCTGTCGGAACGATGTCGCGCTCCGGTTCTGGTGCGGGCTCGGGGCTGGCGGCGCTCGGCCTCGGCTTGACCGGAGCCGCCTCCGCGGCGAAGCGGTCGACCAGCGCAAACAGCACCGGATTGAGCAGGATCGAGAGGATCGCGCCCGCCAGAACGAGATCGCGGCCCTGTTCGGGAAGCAGCTTCAGCGAGACGCCGAGGCCGGCGAGGATGAAGGAGAACTCGCCGATCTGCGCGAGACTGGCCGAGATCGTCAGCGCCACGGTGTTGGAACGGCCGAAGGCGCGCATGATCAGCCATGCGGCGAGCGACTTGCCGAACAGGATGATCGCCAGCGTCGCCAGAAGCGGCAGGGGCGCGCGCAGCAGGATCGCCGGGTCGAACAGCATGCCGACAGAGACGAAGAACAGCACGGCGAAGGCGTCTCGCAGCGGCAGCGATTCCTCCGCCGCGCGCTGGCTCAGCGGCGATTCGCTCAGCAGCATGCCGGCGAAGAACGCCCCCAGCGCGAAGGAGACGCCGAACAGGCTCGCCGCGATGAAGGCGACGCCCAGCGCGATCGCCAGCACCGCCAGCCTGAACAGCTCGCGCGAGCCGGTATGGGCGACCCAGTGCAGGATCCAGGGGATGACCCGGCGGCCGACGATCAGCATGAAGGCGACAAAGGCCGCGACCTTGGCCAGCGTCAGGCCGAGCACGCCCCACAGGCCGAGGTCGAAGCGGCCCGCAAGCGGCGCCGGGGTTCCCGCATTGGAGCCGTTCAGCGCATCGGCGACGGCCGGGATCATCACCAGCGCCAGCACCATGGCGAGGTCCTCGACGATCAGCCAGCCGACCGCGATCTTGCCCTTCTCGGTCTGGACGAGGCGGCGTTCCTGCAGGGCGCGCAGCAGCACGACCGTGCTCGCCACGGAGAGCGCCAGCCCGAAGACGAGGCCCGCTATGACGCTCCAGCCGAGCGCCAGCGCCAGGCCCAGCCCCAGCAGCGTCGCGGCCGCGATCTGCACAAGCGCGCCCGGCACCGCGATGGCGCGCACCGACAACAGGTCCTTCAGCGAGAAATGCAGGCCGACGCCGAACATCAGCAGGATGACGCCGATTTCGGCGAGTTCGTTGGCCAGCCCCTGATCTGCGACGAAGCCCGGCGTGAACGGACCCACGGCGACGCCCGCGAGAAGATAGCCGACGAGCGGAGATATCCTGAGCTTCTGGGCGATTGCCCCGAAGACGAAGGCAAGGCAGAGGCCCGCGACGAGGATGGCGATGAGCGGGCCGTGATGCATCGAATCTACGGAGCGGGCGAAGGGAATTGGCTGTCCTTTGACCTTGCGGGCTCGGGGCTGCGAATTCAACCTTTGCGCGCCACCGGCGACGCTTTGGCAAAGATCACGGCGAGGCTTTCGGGACGGTCGGGAAGGCCGGCGACCGCTCCATGCCGCAACCACGTCTGGGCTGCGCGGAAAGCGGCGCGCGGCTCAGGCCTTGGGCTTCTCCAGCAGGATCTGGCCCTGCTTCTCGACGCCGATCCTGAGCTTCTCGGCGAAGGCGGCCAGCAGCCAGGGCAGCATCATCTCGACGCGGACAAGCGTCTCCTCGACGGTGAGCGTGCCGCGCACCGTGTAGCCCATCGCCGCCACGCCGAAGCTGAGCCGGTCGCCGTCCCAGCTCTCCTCGACGAGTTGCATCCTCACCATGCCGAGCCTGTCGCGGATACGGTCGATGCCCTGACGCAGGCGCGCGAGCGCCGCCTCGCGTCCGAGTTCATGGGATACGGTGATGCTGACGGGCTTGGCCATGACTGATGAGTGGGGACGCGGCCGCGCGATGTCCAGCGCGGCCGCGTGATTTTTCAGACCTCAGGCCGCGCGTTCCGTCAAAGCGCGCTGGCCGTGGGCGGTCACGCGCCAGCGTCCGCCCTGCGGCTCGACGAGGCCTCGGTTCTTCAGGCTGGCCAGCATGCCGTCGTCGAAGATGAAATGCTCGGTCTGCTCGTCCAGGCTTTCGAGCGCGATCCATTCCGGATCGGACATGATGCCGGGAACGTCGATCTGGAGGTGCTGCGTATCCATGCGCGTCTCCTTCCACTTTCAGATGTCTGCTCGAATCCCCTTGTGTCAAAAGACATCGCAGCCAATCTTGACTTCGGCGTGGCGGGAATGGCTCGCCAATATGCCTTTGCCGGCTTCGCGCCGGGCGCCCGCTTGTGCGGGCGACGCGCCGGGGCGATGCTGGTGGCCATCATCGCAGCGGCGATGCAGGCTGAAGGACGACGCGCGTGGCGACAGCGCCGGCACCAGGACGCGGCCCGCCGGTCACGCCGGAGTTGAACCCGCCCGCGCCGCGCGGCCTCTGCACCGATTGCGGCGTCTCGCGCATGGCGGATCCAAAGAAATGCGGCTCTGCCTGCCAGTTCATCAAACCGGACTATCCCGAGCTGGAAATGCAGGTCCATGGCCGCGTGCGCGACGAGGCGCGACCCGATGAACGCTTCTTCGGCCCGTTCCTCGGCATGCATCGCGCCGCGCTCAAAACGCCGCGCGAGGGCGCGCAATGGACGGGAATCACCACGCGGCTGGCCGAACGCCTGCTGGAGGAGGGGCTGATCGACGCCGTGCTGACCATGGCGCCGGACCCCGACGACCGCTGGAAACCCGTCCCGGTGATCGTGACGAGGGCGCAGGACATGGCGCGGTGCCAGGGCATGCGGATGGGCTATGCGCCGCTGCTGGCGCTGCTGGAGCCGGCGCGCGCGGCCGGCCACCGGCGAATCGCGCTGATCGGCATCCCCTGTCAGGTCTACGCGCTGCGCGCGCTGGAGCGCGATCTCGGCTTCGAACGCATCTATGTGATCGGGACGCCGTGCTCGGACAACACCACGACCGAGCGCTTCCACGAGTTCCTGACGCTTCTCAGCGACGCTCCGGACACGATCAGTTACCTGGAATTCCGCGCCGACTACCATGTCGAGCTGCGCTTCGACGACGGCCGCGTCCAGACGATCCCGTTCCTGCGCCTGCCATTGTCGAAGCTGCCGGGCGACTTCTTCCCGCTGACTTGCCGGACCTGCGTCGATTACAGCAATACGCTGGCCGACATCACGGTCGGATACATGGCGGGCGAGGGCCGGCAATGGCTGATCGTCCGCAACGCGCGCGGGCAGGAGCTGCTCGACCTTCTGGGCGAGGAGGTGGCGCTCGAAGCGCCAGGCAGCGCCGGCAAGCGCCACGCCTCGGTCAAGGGCTTCGCCGGCAATGTCGCGCGCGCCGCCGGCGGCCTGCCGCTCAGGTCGATGCCCGACTGGCTCAGGCCGCTGATGGGCTGGCTGATGCCGAGGATCGGCCCGCGCGGCCTCGAATTCGCCCGCGCCCGCATCGAAATGAAGGCGATCGAGACCGTCCTGCATCTGCGCCGCGCCGAGCCTCGCAGGCTGCGACGGATGGTCCCCGCCCATATCTGGCCGCTGGTGGCGCCCTATGGTCTTGCGCCGACGGCGGATGAGAGGCCCCACTCCGCGCCCGCCGCGCCCGCCGCGCCGGACTGACCGGCTCGCCTCGCGTGAGCCGATTTTTGGGCCGTGCGCCGGAACTCTGTCGTCGCCCCGCCGTTCTATGGGCTCGATACGGAATTCAGCGATGGAGGTTCGCGATGGCGACCATGAACAAGTTTCCGCCCGATGTGCCGAAGGATTGGGACGAGGCCGCCGACGAGGTCGGGAACGCCACGTCGAGCCTGCGCGCCAAGGCATCCGACATCGCCGACAAGGCCACGGAAACCGTCAGGGACGGTTATGAGCGCGCGCGCGACGCCGTGACGGACATGGACCCGGTCGAAACCGCGCGCGAGGGCGGCAGGGCCCTGATCGACGCGGTGGAACGTAACCCGGTCATCGCCTTCGGGCTCGGCGCGCTGAGCGTCGGCCTTGTCGCCTGGGCCGCCCTGCGCGAACCCCCGCGCTCGGGCTGGTCGCGCTATGAACCCGACTACGGCCGTCTCCGCAATCTGTTCAACAGCTATTCCAGCGACGCCGCCTCGGCCGGCGAAAGCGCGCTGAAGAGCGGCGAGAAGTGGCTGCGCGGCTATGGCGGCCAGGCTCGCGACTATGCCGAGCAGGCCCGTGATTACGCCGGGGATGGTGGACGCATGATCGCCCATCGCGCCCAGAAGGAGCCGGTGGCGGCCCTGCTTGGCATCGGCATCGCCGTCTATGTGCTCGGCTCGTTGCTGACCAGTTCGAGCCAGCCGGAACCCGCCCCACGCAAGCGGACGGCGGCCAAGCGCTCCTGATGCGCCACTCCCGTCAGACATGAAACGGGCCCGGCGCAACGCGCCGGGCCCGAACTGTCTGGCCTATCAGCGAGGCCGTCAGGCCTCGCCTCGAATCACCACCAGCCGCGACGGCCGTAATAGCCGCGGCCGTAATAGGAGCGGTTGTCCGCGGCGATCAGCGCGCCGCCGATCACGCCGGCGGCGACGCCGGCCGCGACCGCGCTGCCGGCCTCGTTCGAGGCGCGGCGGTTCTCGACATAATTCGCCGAGCGGCACTGCTGGTAGGCGCGGGTGCCCGGACGGAAGCCCTGCGACTCGCAGGTGATCTCGGCGTCAGCCAGCGATTCCTGCGCGGTCTGACAGCCCCCCAGGACAGCGGCCAAGGCGCCGACGATCATTATAGTACGCATTCGATGTTCCTTTCAGCCTCCCAAGATGCCGGCGGACTAAAATCCAACTATTCGGCAAGGTCAAGGATCGCTTGTCTGACGAGGTTAAGAGCAGGCCGCGCGACCTGTGCGTAACCTTGCGCCGGATCAGGATATCCGCGTCAGCCCGCCTTGCGCGCCGGCTTCTCGGCGGCCTTGCCCGAGCGCATGATCGTCTCGATCTCCAGCATCGCCTTGCCGGATTTTTCGGCGATGATCCTGTCCTGCTCCATGATGGCGTCGCGCGCCGGCTCGTCGCCGTCGAGCCCACCGAGCAGCGCGGTGGGGACGCGCCGGTTCGAGGTGCGCGAGCCGTCGGCGTAGAAGACGTCGAACATCACGAACTCGGCCTCGAGCGGCTTGGATTTCTTGCGGGCCATGGTCTGTCCTCTCGAGGATGGGCGCTGCCGGCCTGTCGAAGCGACATGGCGGCGGCGCGCGGCCCGGCCTGGTCGGATCGACCGGCGGGCTCAGGGAAACGGGTCGCGCGACGCCTAGACCATGGCCGGCTTCGAGGCAATGCGGCGCGGCTGCCTTTGCATGGGCGCATGGGCGCCCCGCACTTGTTGAACGCCGGCCAAACCGCTTAGCTCGACATGGCGCGCGGCAAGCGGGCGCGAGGGGCTCTGAAGCCGTGAAAGTACTGATCGTCGGCGGCGTCGGATTCGTCGGGCTGAACATCGCCGAGCATATGCTGGGCTGCGGCGACGAGGTCGTGCTGCTCGACCGCGCGGCTTTGCCCGAAAGTGCCGCGCGCGCGTTCTCAGGCTTGCCCGGCAGGCTCCACGCCATCGCCGGCGACGTCACTGACGGCGACGCGATCTCCCGCGCGATCACGCCTGGCCTTGACGCCTTGGTCATGGGCGCGGCGATCACCGCCGGCTCGGCCCGCGACGCCAGCGATCCCGAGACGATCCTGCGGGTCAATCTGCTGGCGCAGGTTCCGCTGATCGCGGCAGCGCGGGATGCGGGCGTGCGCCGCGTCGTCAACCTGAGCTCGGCGGCAGCCTTCGGCGCCTCCGGCGAGCGCCATCCGGTCCTCGACGAGACGACGCCGGGAGACCCCGTCGGGCTCTACGCGATCACGAAATGGGCGAGCGAGCGCGTCGGCCGCAGGCTGGGCTCGCTCTGGGGCGTCGATCTGGTTTCGCTGCGGCTGAGCGGCGTCTTCGGACCGTGGGAGCGGGCGACCGGCGTGCGCGACACGCTGAGCCCGCAATGCCAGATCCTGGCCGCCGCCGTCGCGGGCAAGCCCGCGCTGCTGCAGCGTCCGGGCCTGCGCGACTGGGTTTTCGCGCCCGATGTCGCGGACGCCGTGCGCGCGATCGCCGGCGCGCCGACGCTGGGGCATGATCTCTACAACGTCTCGTCGGGCAGCCTCAGCACGGCGCTAGGCTGGGGACAGGCGCTGGCGGAGCACTTTCCGGGCTTCGTCTGCCGGCTGGCTGAGCCGGGCGAGATCGCGACGATCGACCTGCATGCGGCGACAGACCGCGCCCCGCTCGCGATCGCGCGCCTGTCGGACGATCTCGGCTGGGAGGCGCGGACAGGTTCGGAGCAATCCGCCGCCCGGCTCGCGGCCTGGTGGCAGGCGCATGGCCGTGAACTGGAGACGACGCGATGAGGCTCGAAGGCAAGATCGCGATCGTCACCGGCGGCGGCTCCGGCATCGGCCGGGCCGCTGCGCTGCTTCTTGCGCGCGAGGGCGCGCGGATCGCCGTCGTCGACCGGGATGCCGAGGGCGGCATGGAGACCGTCGCTCTGATCGGCGAAGCCGGCGGACAGGCGCTCGGCCAGACTGGCGATGTCGGCCAGCCGGGTTTCGCCGATCAGGTGGTGGACGCCGTGCTCTCCCAGTTCGGCCGCATCGATATTCTGGTCACCGCGGCCGGCTTTTCCTGCGGCGGCACGGTGACGACGACCGCGCCGGAGGATTGGGACGCCGTCTTCCGCGCCAATGTCGGCGGCACCTTCCTGTTCGCCCGAGCCGTCATCCCCGCGATGCAGCGGCAGGGCTCCGGCGCGATCGTCACCTTCGCCTCGCAACTCGCGCTCGCTGGCGGGCGCGGCAACAGCGCCTATATCGCCGCCAAGGGCGCGATCCTGAGCCTGACCCGGACGATGGCGCTCGACTACGCGGCCGACGGCATTCGCGTGAACGCGGTCGCGCCCGGCGCGATCGATACCCCGATGCTGCGGCGCAGTTTTGCCCGCCATGCCGAGCCGGAGCTGATCCGGGAGGCCTCCCGCAACCGCCACGCGATGAAGCGGTTTGGCGTAGCCGAAGAAGTCGCCAACGCGGTGCTCTATCTCGCCAGCGACGAGGCCTCCTTCGTCACCGGCGCGACGCTGCCGGTCGACGGCGGCTGGCTTGCGGCGTGAGCGAAACCCGGCATGATCGGTGCATGAGGCGCGACCCATGAAACATGACGGTCTCTCGGTTCTCGAAAGCCGGATCGCGAGCGACCTCGCCCGGATCGCGCATCCGCGCGCGCCATGGCTCTCGCCGGTGCAAGGGCCGGACGGGAAACCCGCTTTCGACGTGATCGTGGTCGGCGGCGGCCAGTCTGGGCTGGCCACGGCGTTCGGGCTGCTGCGCTCGCAGGTCCGGAACATTCTCGTGCTCGACAAGGCGGCTGCCGGGCAGGAGGGCCCGTGGCGCAGCTACGCGCGCATGCACACCCTGCGAAGTCCGAAGGATTTCACCGGCCCCGACCTCGACATTCCCAGCCTGACCTACCAGTCCTGGCACGAGGCGAAATTCGGGATCGAAAGCTGGCAGGCGCTCGGGCTGATCGTCAAGGACCACTGGGCCGACTACCTCGTCTGGTTCCGCCATGTCGTCGGCATACCCGTCCGCAACGGCTGCGAGGTCGTCGATCTCGCGCCGTCGGCAGGGCTGATCGCGGTCACGGTCAAGACCGGCGATGGCGTGCAGACGCTGCATGCCCGCAAAATCGTGCTCGCCACGGGCCAGGAAGGCATGGGCGACTGGACCCTGCCGCCGGCGATCGAAGCGCTTCCGCCGCGCAGGCGGGCCCATTCCGCGCAGGCCATCGACTTTGCCGCGCTCGCCGGCAAGCGCGTCGCGGTGATCGGGGCTGGCGCGTCAGCCTTCGACAACGCCGCGACCGCGCTTGAAGCCGGCGCGCGCGACGTCCATCTGCTCTGCCGGCGGACCGAGCCACAGGTGATCCAGCCCTATCGCTGGCTGACCTTCCGCGGCTTTCTGCGCCATTTCAGCGATCTCGACGATGCCTGGCGCTGGCGCTTCATGAGCGCCATCCTGGCCATGCGCGAGGGCTTTCCGCAGGCGACCTATGATCGCTGCGCCGACCGCGCCGCCTTCACCTTGCATCTCGGCGCGACGGTACTGAGCGCGATGCATGCCCCCGAAGGAGTGGAACTGGCGACACCCGCCGGCCCGATCCTCGTCGATTTCGTGATCGGCGCGACGGGGATCGACATCGATCCGGCCGCGCGACCGGAACTCGCCCGCGCGGCGGGCAACATCGCCTCATGGTCCGACCGCTACCAGCCGCCCGACGACGAGCGCGACGAGCGCCTCGGCCGCTTCCCGTATCTCGCCGACGACTACGCGCTCACGGAGAAAACACCCGGCCTGACGCCGTGGCTGTCCGACATCCACCTCTTCACCATCGCCTCGACGATGAGTTTCGGCGCATCGGGCTCCTCGATCAACGCGATGACCACGGCGGTGCCCAAGCTGGTCGCGGGCGTCACGCGCGGGCTGTTTCGCGCCGATGTCGAGGCGCACTGGGCCGCCTTCAAGGCCTATGACGAGCCGCAGGCGGTTCTGCGTCCGGCGTGGTGAATGCGGCTGTTTCGACCAAAGGCATGGCGCGACGCTTGCATCCGGTTCCGCCCGGAACCAATCTGCCGATCACGCCGACAACGACAGGGGAACGACCATGACGATCGCAAGGACAAGCCTTCTCGCTGCCGCGCTGCTGGCCTCGACGGCGCTGCCGGCGCTGGCCCAGACCCGGGCCGAAACGCTGCGCCACGTCACCGGCGCGGCGATCAACACCCTCGATCCCAACATTCCCGGCTCGACCCGCGAGGCCTTCGGCCTGTCGCTGTTGACCTATGACCGCCTGCTGTCCTTCGGCAAGAAGCAGCTCGACGGCAAATGGGTCTTCGATCTCGACACCTTCAAGCCAGAACTGGCCGAGAGCTACACCGTCAGTCCCGACGGGCTGAAGATCACCTTCATGCTCCGCAAGGACGCCAAGTTCCACGACGGGACGCCGGTGACGGCCGAGGACGTGAAATGGTCGCTCGACCGCGCCGTCACCGCAAACGTGCTCGGCAAGGGCCAGTTGCTGACCGGCTCGCTCACCAGCGCCGACCAGTTCAAGGTCGTCGACGCGCATACGTTCGAGGTGACGCTGCCCAAGCCCGACAAGCTGGCGCTGGCCAATCTCGCCGTGGTCTACCCCGTGATCTTCAACTCCAAGCTCGCCAAATCCAAGGCGACCGCAGAGGACCCCTGGGCGCTGGCCTGGCTGAAGGAGAACACCGCCGGCTCCGGGGCCTACATCATCGAGAGCTACAAGCCCGGCGAGACCACGATCCTGCGCCGCAATCCGGACTGGAACCGCGGCTCGGCCGAGAAGCCGGCCGGCTTCAAGCGCATCATCACCCAGACGATCCCCGAGGCCGCGACGCGCGCCAATCTGGTCGAGAAGGGCGACGCCGACATCGTCATCGACCTGCAGGCGACCGACGCCGCCGATCTGGAGAAGAAGGGCAAGCTCAAGGTCGTCTCGACGCCGCAATACAACGCCATCACCTTCGTCTCGTTCAACAACCAGATTCCGCCCTTCGACAAGGTCGAGGTTCGCAAGGCGATCGCCGCCGCGCTGCCCTATGAGGACATGTTCAAGGCGGCGCTGTTCGGGCGCGGCGCGCCGCTCTATGGCGCGACCTGGGCGGACGGCAAGGCGCCGACGGGCGCGATCTTCCCGATCCCGCAGCCGGTGAAGACCGATCTGGAGGCGGCCAGGAAGCTGCTCGCCGCGGCGGGCATGCCGGACGGCTTCTCGACCACCTTCTCCTTCAATGTCGGACAGGCCGGCACGGCCGAGCCGATGGCGGCGCTGCTGAAGGAATCGCTCGCCAAGATCGGCATCAAGGTCGACATCCAGAAACTGCCCGACGCGCAGATGTCGACGCTGATCAACGAGAAGAAGGTGCCGTTCTTCACCGAGGGCATCGTCGCCTGGCTGCCCTCGATGGATTATTTCTACCGCAACTTCTACATCGGCCCGATCCGCTGGAACTACGCCTCGCTGAACGATCCGCAGGTCACCGAATGGGCGCAAGCCGCCCGCTTCGAGCCGGACGCGGCCAAGTATGCAGCCTTCGGCAAGGATCTGAACACGCGGCATTTCGAGCTGATGCCGCAGATCCCGCTCTGGCAGCCCTCGCAGGACGCGGTGATGCAGCCCTCGGTCGAGGGCTATGTCTACCAGTTCCACCGCCAGATCGATTTTCGCGACCTGAGCCGGAAGTGAGGGTTCGTCATTGCAAGCGTAAGCGAAGCAATCCAAGGGGACGTAGAGCGCTGCCGCCCTGGGTTGCTTCGGCGCTGCGCTCCTCGCAATGACGGCGAATGCCGCCGGACGGCCCGACCATGTCCCAACTCACCACCACCGCGAAACGCGCCGGCCGGCGCTTCCTCTCGTCGCTGCCGGCGCTGTTTGGCGTGCTCGTCTTCACCTTCCTGCTGATGCGGGTGCTGCCGGGCGATCCCGCCGTGTTCTTCGCGTCCGGCCCCACCGCCGGCAAGGAGGAGATCGAGCTGATCCGCAAGTCGATGGGGCTCGACAAGCCGGTGCCCGAGCAGCTCCTGCGCTATCTCGGCGATGTCGGCACGGGCAATCTCGGCCGCTCGCTGACCACCGGCCAGCCCGTGCTGAACGATCTGAAGAACCGGCTGCCGGCCTCGCTCGAGCTGACGTTTTCGGCCCTGCTGATCGCGCTCTTTACCGCGATTCCGCTCGGTGTCGCCGCGGCGCTGAAGCAGGGCTCGGCCATCGACCATCTCGTGCGCTTCATCTGCGCGCTCGGCGTCTGCGTGCCGACCTTCGTCTCGGGGCTGCTGCTGATCTACGCCTTCTACTACCTGCTCGGCCTCGCGCCGGACCCGACAGGGCGCGTCGACATCTTCACCTCGCCGCCGCCGGTCGTGACGGGCTTCCTGCTGATCGATTTTGTAGTAGCCGGAGACTGGGAGGGCTGGCGCGCCGCCGCCCGCCAGCTCGTCCTGCCGGCCTTCACCATGGCGCTGTTCGTGGTCGCCCCGCTCGCCCGCATCACGCGCGCGGCGATGCTGGCCTCGCTGGGCAGCGATTTCGTCCGCACCGCGAAGTCCCTCGGACTGCCGCGCCGCAAGATCATCGTCACCTATGCCCTACGCAACGCCATCCTGCCGGTGCTGACCATCGCCGGCATCGTCTTCTCGACCATGCTGGGCGCGAACGTGCTGGTCGAAAAAGTTTTCTCCTGGCCGGGCGTGGCGTCCTACGCGCTCGACGCGCTGCTCTCGTCGGACTACGCGCCGGTTCAGGGCTTCGTGCTGCTGATGGCCTCGATCTTCGTGATCGTGAACCTGACGGTGGACGTGCTCTACGGCATCGCCGATCCGAGGGTGTCGGTGGAATGATGGCGCGAGATGCAATGCGCGAACTCCCCTCCCCCTCGTGGGGAGGGGCTGGGGGTGGGGGGCGAAAAGCCAAAGCTCGACGATCATCGCTGATGCCGCTGTCGCCGATGCAACGCCCTGCCCCCCGAACGCTCGCCCGGTCGGTCGCCCCCCCTCTCCAACTCTCCCCCACAAGGGGGGAGAGGGCGCGTCGGCGCTGCGGCATGGGCGGAGCTAACCCATGACCTCCGCCACCCTTCGCCACACCATCTGGATCCTGCGCGGCAACCCGGTCACCGCCATCGCCGCGGCCGGCGCGCTGATCCTGTGCATCCTCGCCATCATCGGTCCCTCGATCGTGCCCTACGACCCGATCGCGTCCGACGTGCCCAATGCGCTGCAGCCGCCGAGCGCGAAGTATTGGGCCGGCACGGACCAGCTCGGCCGCGACGTCTTCAGCCGGCTGATCGTTGCAGCGAGGCTCGACCTCGCCATCGCCGCCTCGGCCGTGACGCTCTCCTTCGCGCTCGGCGCGGTGATCGGCGCGCTCTGCGGCTATATCGGCGGCCGGCTCGACCGCTATGTCGGGCGCTTCGTCGATGTGCTGATGGCGTTCCCGCTCTTCGTGCTCGCCATGGCGATGGTCGCCGCGCTCGGCAACCGGGTCGAGAACATCGTCATCGCCACCGCGATCATCAACCTGCCCTTCTACATCCGCTTTGCCCGGGCCGAGGTGAATGTCCGCCGCAACGCCGGCTGGGTCGAGGCGGCGCGCGCCTGCGGCGACAGCCATCTTTCGGTGGTGCTGCGCTTCCTTTTGCCCAATGTGCTGCCGGCGATGGCGGTGCAGGTCTCGCTCAATCTCGGCTGGGCGATCCTGAACGCGGCCGGCCTCTCCTTCATCGGGCTCGGCGTCTCCGCGCCGACGCCTGAATGGGGCATCATGGTCGCGGAAGGGGCGCGCTTCATCTCGACCGGGAAATGGTGGCTCGTCGCCTTTCCGGGGCTGGCGCTGATGCTGACCGTGCTCTGCTTCAACCTGCTCGGCGACGGCCTGCGCGACATCCTCGATCCGCGCATGCGAACATGAACGCCTTCGCAAGCCCCGGCGAGACGCCTCTCCTCGCCATTGACGATCTGCACGTCACCTTCTCGACGCGGCGCGGCCTCGTCGAGGCGGTGCGCGGCGTCTCGCTTCAGGTCGCGGCGGGCGAGACGCTCGGAATCGTCGGCGAAAGCGGCTCGGGCAAGTCGGTCACGGCCTTCGCGGTGACGCGTCTGCTCGACGCTTCGGGGCGGATCGCGCAGGGCAGGGTCCGCTTCAAGGGGCAGGACATCACCTCGGCCTCCTCCAAGCAGTTGCGCTCGCTGCATGGCGCGGCGATCTCGATGATCTTCCAGAACCCGCGCGGCGCGCTGAACCCGATCCGCACGGTGGCGCTGCAGATCGCGGACGCGGTCGGCGCGCATGAGCGCATCTCGGCGAGCGAGGGCCGGGAGCGGGCGCTCGATTTGCTCAAGGCCGTGCTGATCCGCGACCCCGAGAAGCGGCTCGACGCCTATCCGCACGAGCTTTCCGGCGGCATGTGCCAGCGCATCATGATCGCGATGGCGATCGCGAGCCGCCCGGCGCTGCTGATCGCCGACGAGCCGACGACCGGGCTCGACGTCACCACGCAGAAGACGGTGATGGACCTGCTGGCGCAGATCACCGCCGATCGCGCCATGGCGATGATCCTGATCACGCATGATCTCGGACTGGCGGCGCGCTATTGCGACCGCGTCGCGGTGATGCAGCACGGCAAGGTCGTCGAGGAGGCGCAGCCGCGCGGCCTGTTTCGCGCGCCGCGGCACGACTACACCAAGCGTCTCGTCGCGGCCTCTCCAACCGCGACCTCGACGATTCACGATCTGGCTCCCTCTCCGTCATTGCGAGAAGGCGTAGCCGGCGAAGCAATCCGGGGGGGCGTAGAGCGAGACGTTGGATTGCTTCGCTCCGCTCGCAATGACGGAGAGGGCGCGGCAAGGGCTCCCGCCCCCGGTGCGCCACTCCTGCTCGAAGTCCAGAACCTCGTGAAGCGATACGACGGCGGGGTCGTCGCGGTGAACGACGTGTCGTTCGGCATAAAGCCAGGCGAAAGCCTCGGCCTCGTCGGGGAATCGGGTTCCGGCAAAAGCACGATCTCGCGGCTGGTCTGCCGTCTGATCGACGCCAGCGAGGGCGAGATCCTGTTCGACTGCCAGCCGATCGGCCAGCAGCCGGCGCGCGACTTCCACCGATCGCCCGTTCGCAAGGACATCCAGATCGTCTTCCAGGACCCGACCGACTCGCTCAACCCGCGCTTCAACGCCTTCGACTGCATCGCCCATCCCCTGCGCCGGCTGCTGGCGATGAAGGACGGCGCTGCGCTCGACCAGCGCGTGCGCGACTGCGCGGCGCGCGCCGGCCTGCCGGCCGGGCTGCTGGAGCGTTTTCCGCATCAGCTTTCCGGCGGGCAGAAGGCGCGCGTCGGGATCGCGCGCGCCATCGCCTGCCGGCCGCGCCTGCTGGTGCTGGACGAGCCGACGGCGGCGCTCGACGTCTCGGTGCAGGCGGTGATCCTGCAACTGCTCGATTCGCTTCGGCGGGAGGACGGCATGGCGCTGCTCTTCGTCAGCCATGATCTCAACGTCGTCCGGATGATGTGCGACCGCACCGTGGTGCTGCAGAACGGGGCGATCGTCGAACAGGGCGAGAGCCTCGCGCTGTTTCGCGCGCCACAGGCCACCTATACGCGCGAACTGCTCGATGCGGTGCTGCATCTCGACGGTCCCGGCCAGCGCGAGGCGGCGCCGGCGGGGCACGATCACGCAGCAAGGCCTTGATCTCGCAACATTGCCGGCGATCATGCGTTCCCGGAACGGCTGCCCGTGCCGTGAGGAGTGATCGATGCCGCGTGTCCTGTTCGTCCTGCCGCTGCTGGCGCTTGCCGCCTGCGCGATTCCGTCCTCGCGCTCCAACATCGTCGTCGTCACCGAAAACAAGGCGGTGGTCGAGCCTTGCAAGAAGGTCGGCGATGTCGATGGCGGCTCGGGCCTGAGCAGCGTGCTCCTGCTCGATCAGGCCCGTGATTCCGCGCTGGCGCGGCTGAAGATCAGGACCGCCGAGATCGGCGGCACGCATGTGCTGAGCCCTGTCGCGGCGCTGAACTGGAAAGGGGCGAGCACGGCGGGCGTCGCCTATTCCTGCCCAAGCTAAGCTTCCTGCCCCAACTGAGCGCCCGAGGCCCTCTCGCCCTCGATCAGCGGCTTCATCCGCCCGAGTTCGGCTGCGACGAAATCGAGGAACAGGCGCACGCGCGGGGAATGCCTGAGGTCGGGATGCGTCAGCAGCCAGAGGTCGGCTGAAAACCCCGGATCGGGCGCGGAAAGCCTGACGAGGCCCGGCCGCCTGTCGGCGATGAAGCAGGGCGCGAAGCCGATGCCGATGCCGGCTTCGATCGCCTCCGCCAGCCCCAGCACCGTGTTGACCCTGTAGACGATGCGCTGCGGCGCGACATGGCTGGCGAGGTAGCGCACCGCCTTCAACCCGGCGAACTGGTCGCCGAGCGAAACCCAATTATGCGTCCACAGGGTTTCGATCGCGATGTCGCCGGCTTGCGGAAAATCGCTAGCCCGGCCGTAGAGCGCCCAGGCGATGCGCGCCGCGCGGCGGCCGACCAGCGTCTCGGGCGGATTGTCGGTGGCGCGGATCGCGACGTCGGCATCGCGCTTCGACAGATTCAGCGCCTGATTGCTCAGCAGCACATCGAGCCGGATGTCGGGGCACCGCGCCAGAAAGCCGGCGAAGACCGGCGTCAGCAGATCGACCAGCAGCGTGTCGTTGGTGGTGACGCGCAATTCGCCGGCGGGCTTGATCTCCTGCCCCGCGAGACGGATCGCAAACGCGCTGATGTCGTCGTCGAGGCGGGCGGCGAGCTGCGCCATCTCCTCGCCGGCGGGCGTCGCGACATAGCCGCTGCGATGGCGCTCGAACAGCTTGATGCCCAGCGCCGCTTCGATCTGGCCGAGCCTGCGGAACACGGTGGAATGGTTGAGACCCAGCGCGGTCGCCGCCGCCGGCAGCGTCCTCGTCTCGGCGACCGCCTTGATCAGGCGGAAATCGTCCCAGGCCAGCAGCTTGCTCGGATCGCTCATGGAGGCACTTTCGGGCATGGGCGCGCCGCCAGCAAGGCTCAGAGCCTCGCTGGCGGCGCGGGATCGTCGCGGCGCGGTCGTTCAGGCGGCGACGGGCGTCCCGGCGAGGGCGACGCGGTCCGACTTCAGAGCCAGCGCGCCGTCGCCGATCAGGCCATGGGCGAGCGCGGCCAGCGCGAGGAAAGCGGGGTATTCCCAGCCGCCATTGGCCGCCGTGAAGAGCCAGCCATTGGGGGCATGGACCGCAAGCGCGCCGAGCAGGACCGGCAGCAGCGCCAGCGAGACATAGCGACCGTAAAAGCCGGTCAGGATGGCCAGCCCGCCGAGCAGCTCGGCCAGAATGATCGGCCAGGCGAGAAAGGCCGGCAGGCCGATCTGCCCGAGGAAGCCGGCAAAGCCGGCCGGGGTGAAGACTGCAATCTTGAGCCAGGCATGGGCGATGAACATCGCTCCGAGCGCGACGCGCAGGCCAAGGGCGCCATAAGGGGCGAGGCGGTTGTCGATCATGGGAACATCTCCAGAAAGGGACCGGTTCGGTCTCGGGTCGGAAGATTGGCCGTGATCAATCGCAATACAAATTGGGATTTTTCAATTTTGATATTGCGTTTACGCAATCATTCGACTCTGGCGCGATCGCCCTCTCATGCCGATCTTCGACGCCATCGGGGCATTGCCCTCTCACCCTCTTTCAGGAGGCGTCACCATGCAGATCAACGGCATCCACCACGTCACCGCCATCTCCGGCCCGGCTGCCCGCAATCTCGATTTCTACGATCGCGTGCTCGGCCTGCGGCTGGTCAAGAAGACCGTCAATTTCGACGATCCCGGCACATACCACCTCTATTACGGCGATGCCGCCGGCACGCCGGGCTCGATCCTGACCTTCTTCCCCTGGGAGCATGCCGCGCCCGGCCGGCTCGGCGTCGGCGAGACGCAGGAGACGGTGTTTCGGGTTCCGCAGGCGTCGATCGGCTACTGGGCGCACAGGCTCGTCGAATGCGGCGTGCCGCACGACCAGCCGGTCAGGCGCTTTGGCGAGACCGTGCTCGCCTTCCGCGATCCCGACGGGATGCGGCTCGCGCTCGTCGGCGTCGCCGACATCGAGGGCGAGCCTGCGTGGGCAGGCGGCGGCGTTCCCGCCGAGCATGCGATCCGTGGCTTTCACGGCGTCAGCCTGCTCGTGGCCGACGCCGCGCCGACGGGGGCGATCCTGAGCGACGTCTTCGGCTTCCGCGAGATCGGCCGCGAGGACACGCTGATCCGCTATCGGGCTGAGGGCGCGGGGGTCGGGAAGGTGGTCGATCTGCGCGTCGCCGGCGGCTTCCTGCCGGCGCGGCAGGGCGCGGGCTCGGTGCATCATATCGCCTTCCGCGCCGCCGACGATGCGGCGCAAGGTGAGATGGTGCGCCGGCTCGCCGAGCACCATGGCATCCGCGCGACGGAACAGCGCGACCGGAACTATTTCCGCTCGGTCTATTTCCGCGAGCCGGGCCATGTCCTGTTCGAGATCGCGACTGACGCGCCGGGCGTTGCGGTCGATGAGCCGAATGAGAGCCTCGGGCAGGCGCTGAAGCTGCCGGCCGGGCTGGAGAGCCAGCGCGCCCGGATCGAGGCGCTGCTGCCCGCGCTCGCCTGAGACGAGGACGCCCTCCCGTCGGCCAGCGTCGGCGGGAGGGCCGACTTCCAACACAAGGAGATTTTCGATGGACGCCGTCACGACCGACTTCATCCATGTCTTCGAGCCTGGAACCGGCGCGTCCCGCCCGCCGCTCCTGCTGCTGCACGGCACGGGCGGGGACGAGCGCGACCTGCTGCCCTTCGGCCGCATGGTTGCGCCCGGCGCGGGCCTGCTCTCGCCGCGCGGGCGGGTGCTGGAGGGCGCGATGCCGCGCTTCTTCCGCCGGCTCGCCGAGGGCGTCTTCGACGAGGCCGACCTGATCGCGCGCACGCATGAACTGGCCGATTTCATCGAGCAGGCGCAGCGGCGCTACGGCCTGCCGGCTCCTGTCGCGCTCGGTTTCTCGAACGGGGCCAATATCGCGGCCAGCCTGTTGCTGCTGCGTCCCGAAACGCTGGCCGGCGCTGTCCTGCTGCGAGCCATGTCGCCTTTCGCGACGCCGCCCGAGACGAGGCTCGCGGGAAAAAAGGTGCTGATCCTGTCGGGCGCGCTCGACCCGATCATCCCGGCCGAGAACGCCGCGCGTCTCGCCGATGCGCTGACACGGTCCGGCGCGTCGGTGGAGCACAGAATCCTGCCGACCGGACATGGCCTGTCGCAGGCGGACGCGAATTTGGCGCGGGGCTGGCTCGAAGCCTGATGGCCATCCCGCTCCCGGTGGAGCGGGATGGTATCCGGTTGCGCTATATTCCTGCAGGAATAATCCGACGCTGATGCGCGCGCCGCCTCAATCGACGGCGATCATCACGTCGGAGGCCTTCACCACGGCGTAGGCCTGCTGTCCGACGGCCAGGCCAAGCTCCTCGACCGCCGCGTTGGTGATCGCCGAGGTGACAGTCGCGCCGCCGATATCGAGCCGGACATGGGCGGTCGTCGCGCCCTTGACGATCTCGACGACCGTGCCCTTGAGCTGGTTGCGGGCGCTGATCTTCATGGGGTGTCTCCTTCAGTCGGTCGTCGCTCTTGACGTGGCCGTCGTTATATTCATCCATGATCAGCGAACGCAAGCATGGGAGCAGGATCATGATCGGACGTCGGCATCTGCTGGCCGTGGCCGCAGGCCTTCTCGCTGGCCTCGCACCGTTGGCCGCCACGGCTCAGGCGCAGCCGAAGGACCTGGTGATCTTCGCCGCCGCCAGCCTGAAGAACGCGCTCGACGAGACCGCCGCGGCCTGGGCGAAGGAGACGGGCAAGCCGGCCCCGAAAATCTCCTACGCGGCCAGCAGCGCGCTGGCGAAGCAGCTCGAACAGGGCGCGCCGGCTGATCTGTTCCTGTCCGCCGATCTCGACTGGATGGATTATGCCGCCGGCAAGAACCTGATCAGGACCGAGAGCCGCGTCACCCTGCTGGCGAACCGGATCGCCCTGATCGCGCCCTCCGATTCGACCGCGACCGTCACCTTGGCGTCCGGCGTCGATCTGACGGCCGCGCTCGGCCGGGGCCGGCTCGCCATGGCCAATGTCGACGCCGTGCCGGCCGGCAAATACGGCAAGGCTGCGCTGGAGAAACTCGGCGGCTGGGAGAAGGTGAAGGACAAGGTGGCGCAGGCCGACAATGTCCGCGCGGCGCTGCTGCTGGTCTCGCGGGCCGAGGCCCCGCTCGGCATCGTCTACACCACCGACGCGGCGGCCGATCCCAAGGTCAGGGTGCTGGCGACCTTCCCGGAGGATTCCCATCCGCCGATCCTGTATCCCGTCGCAGTGACGAAGGCTTCGACCCATCCCGACGCGCAGAATTTCCTGAGCCATCTGCGCGGCGCAGGACCACGGGCGGCCTTCGAGAAGCAGGGTTTCACGGTGCTGAACAAGCCTGCCAACGCGAGCTGAGGCGCTGACACAGTGGGCGACTGGCTTTCCCCGGAGGAATGGACAGCGGTTCGCCTCAGCCTCCTCGTCGCGACGACGGCGATGCTGGCGAGCCTGCCATTGGGCATCGCCGTCGCCTGGCTGCTGGCGCGGCGCGATTTCCGGGGCAAATCGGTCCTCGATGCGCTCGTCCACCTGCCGCTGATCCTGCCGCCGGTCGTCACCGGCTATCTGCTGCTGATCTGGTTCGGCCGGCGCGGCCCGGCCGGCGCGTTCCTGCATGATTGGTTCGGCATCGTGCTGTCCTTCCGCTGGACCGGCGCGGTTCTGGCCTGCGCCGTGATGGGCTTTCCGCTGATGGTCAGGGCGATCAGGCTCTCGATCGAGGCGGTCGACCGCAAGCTTGAGGATGCCGCCGGCACGCTCGGCGCCAATCCGGCCTGGGTGTTCGCGACGGTAACGCTGCCGTTGTGCCTGCCGGGCATTCTGGCGGGCATGATCCTGTGCTTCGCCAAGGCGATGGGCGAGTTCGGCGCGACCATCACCTTCGTCTCCAACATTCCCGGCGAGACGCAGACGCTGCCATCCGCGATCTACACCTTCACCCAGGTGCCCGGCGGCGACGCGGGCGCGATGCGGCTCACCCTGATCTCGATCGCGCTCTCGGTCGCGGCGCTGTTCGCCTCGGAGGCGCTGGCGCGCGCCGTCAACCGGCGGATCGCGGCGGCATGAGCCCGGCCGTCGAGGTCTGCGTCGAGCACCGGCTCGGTCGGTTCGATCTGAACGCCAGCTTCGCTTCGGAAGGGCGGCTCACGGCGCTGTTTGGCCGCTCGGGCTCCGGCAAGACCTCGCTGGTCAACGTCGTCAGCGGCTTGATCCGCCCCCGGCGCGGCCGTGTCGTCGTCGACGGGCAAGTGCTGCTCGATACCGGCCGGAACATCTTCGTGCCCGTCCACAAGCGCCGCATCGGCTATGTCTTTCAGGAGGCGCGCCTCTTCCCGCACCTCACCGTGCGCCAGAACCTGCTCTTCGGCCGATGGTTCGCGCCGCGAAAATCCGCAGGGGCCTCGCTCGGCGGCGATCTCGACGGCGTGCTCGATCTGCTCGGCATCGGCCATCTGCTCGACCGCGGCCCCGGCGCCCTTTCCGGCGGCGAAAAGCAGCGCGTCGCGATCGGCCGGGCCTTGCTGGCGCAGCCGCGCCTGCTGCTGATGGACGAGCCGCTGGCCTCGCTAGACGAGGCGCGCAAGGCCGAGATCCTGCCCTATATCGAGCGATTGCGCGACGAGGCCGGCGTTCCGATCATCTATGTCTCGCATGCCATGGCCGAGGTCGCGCGGCTCGCCACCACGCTGGTGACGCTCGACGAGGGCGTCGTCACCGCCTGCGGCCCGACCGCGCAGGTGATGTCTAGGCTCGGCGTGGCGGGGCTCTCGGGCGCGAGCGAGGCCGGCTCGCTGATCGAGGGCGAAGTCGCCGGCCATGACGCCGAATTCGGCCTGACGCGGCTGGCGACGCGGGCCGGCACGCTTCAGGTGGCGCGAAGCACCGCGCCCATCGGCGCGCGCCTGCGGGTCCGCATTCTCGCCAGCGACGTGCTGATCAGCCTGCGCGAGCCGGTCGATGTCAGCGCGCTGAACATCCTGCCTGCGACCGTGGCCGAGATCGGCCCGCGCGGCCAGGGCTCGGCGGTGGAACTGCGGCTCGATTGCGCGGGCGAAACCCTGCTCTCCCGGCTGACGGCGAAGTCGGTTTCGCATCTCGATCTGCAGCCGGGCAGCACGGTCTTCGCCGTCATCAAGAGCGTCTCGATCGAAGGACCGTGACGCGCCAGATCGGATTTTGACCATATGATGCACGACGACATCAAGGAGAACGCCGCAATGGCGCAGCCGGACCGCAACGGACAGCCTGTCGGGTTCAGCCTCAGGCTGCAGCTCTCGAAGGAAAGCCGGCTCGGGCCGGGCAAGGTCGCGCTGCTGGAGGCGATCGAGGCGACGGGCTCGATCTCGGGCGCCGGCCGCGCCATGACGATGTCCTATCGCCGCGCCTGGCTGCTCGTGGACGATCTCAACCGGATGTTCCGCGAGCCGCTGGTCGAGGCCGCGCCGGGCGGGGCCAGAGGCGGCGGCGCGCATCTGACGCCGATGGGCCGCGCCATCGTCGGCCATTACCGCGCGCTCGAAAGCAAGGCGATGAAGGCCGCGATGCTGCATATCGACGCCCTGCGGGAGGCAATGGCCGAGCCGGCCTCATCCTGAGGCGGGCAGCATCCGCGCGGTCACAGCGTCGGCGAGATGTTCGGCCGTGGCGCGCTCTGTTGCGGGGCCGGAGCGCCCTGGTTGCGGCGGTTCAGCATCTCGCCGCGCGAGCGCACGACATGGGCCACCACCAGCTCCTGCACGCGCGTCTCGGCGACCTGTTTCACGGCCTGCCGGTTGGCCGGGCGGCCGCTCTCCAGTTCGACCAGCTCGATCGTCGCCTGCACCAGCGCATCGACATCCGAGCGGCAGAAGATCATCGCCGATTTGGCGACGACCTCGGCCCGCTCGTCGGTGAGCAGCATCGGCGCGCCCTCCTTTCCGATGCAGCCGAGCATCTTCGTGCGGATCAGGTCTCGGGATTTCTCCAGCACCGCCTTCTTCTCGGCAATGGCCGCCTCCTCGGCGGGTGACCGGGTGGCGGGGGCGGCCGGGGCCGACGCGATCGGCCCCCGGATATGTCCGCTCTGCTTCACGCAATCGACCAGAGCCGGCAGCATTTCGGCCGTCGAGGTCAGAGCGAAGGTCAGCCGCCGGTCGCTGGCGATCAGTTCCAGATACTGCCCCTGGCGGAAGGCCCTGATCAGATCCGACTCGGCCGGCATCGCGATGGTGATCAGCACGGGCGTGCGGACCTCTGCGGTGACGTTGAGCCGCGACGCGCGGTCGAAGACGAGTTCGAGCGCGAGCTTGTTCCCCGGCGTCAGCTTCCAGTCGGGATGCGAAAAGCCGAGCAGCCATTTGAAATCCGAGGTCACGGAGGTCAGCATCCGCGTGCCGTTGCGATAGCCGGCGTTGACGGCGCAATGCGAGAATGCGCCGGTCCGGTCGCTGGTATAAGCGCCGCCCGACCAGTTGCCGACCACGATCCGGCCATAGGGCCCGGCGGAATAGGCTGGCATCGCGAGCAACGACGCCAGCATTGCGACCGCAATTCGCACTGGCTTTTCCTCAGATCATCCCGCTCGCGACAATGCCGGCTCCCGGCCGCCAGGGCAAGACGGCTGGATACCGGCTTCGCTCCGCCTTGCGCCTGGCCCCGTAGCGACACGCCGTCCTCGCTGCCAGGCGCCGCTATGGATTCGCCATGGTCGTTCGCATAGGTGTTTCGACCATCGCCATCGACATGCCGGGAAAGCCATGACCGTCTCGCCCCTGGACGCCAGCGTCGCCGCTCCCCCCCGGCCGGGGCGTCGCGTCATCCTGCTGGTGGGCCTCGGCTGCCTCGCCTTGATCGTCGGCGCCTGGTTCTTCGAGCTGGTCTGGGGGTTGCGGCCCTGCAAGCTCTGCCTCGAACAGCGCCTGCCGCATTATGCGGCGATCGGGCTCAGCGTCGCGGGTCTCGCTCTGGCGCGGTCCACGCGGCTGCAATGGCTCGCGCTGCTTGGCCTCGCCGGGCTGATGCTCTGGAGCGCGGGGCTCGGCGTCTACCATTCCGGCGTGGAATGGGGCTGGTTCGCCGGACCCAACGATTGCGGCGGCGCGGCCGCGCCGATGGCCGCCGGCGTGCAGGACTTCATGAGGCAGTTGCAGACGGCGCGCGTCGTCGCCTGCGCGGAAGCCGCGTGGCGCTTTCTCGGGCTCTCGCTCGCCGGCTGGAACGCGCTGGCCTCGCTGGCGCTGCTGGGCCTTGCGCTGGCGGGCCTGCTGAAGACCCGCCTCGCCTGAGGTTCACGCCGCCGCGCGAGCCTGCCAGCCCTGCCCGAGTTCCTCGGTGACGAGCCCGACCCAGTAGCGCACCCCGTCGGGGATGATGGCGTCGTTGAAGTCGTAGCGCGGCGTATGCAACCCGTCGAAGGAGCCGTCGGCCCTAACCCCGTTGCCGATCCGCATGAAGGCGCCCGGCACGGCCTGCATCATCTCGGCGAAATCCTCCCCGCCTGTGCCGGGCCTGATCGCGCCGTTCACCTGGTCCGCGCCGACCGCGCGCGCCGCCGCCGCGACGGCGACGGCGACCTGTTCCGGCTGGTTGAGCAAGGCGCGGGGCCCGCGATGATAGGACGCCTTGGCCGTGCAGCCCCAGGCCTGCGCGGTCGCCGCGGCAAGCTCCGCGATGCGGCGCTCGATCAGGTCGCGCACCTCGGGCGCATAGCTGCGCGCCGTGCCGCCGATGGACAGTTCCGACGGCACGACATTGGCGGCGTCCGTCGAGCCTGAATGGATATAGCCGACGCTGATCACGGCGGTGTCGAGCGGCGCGACGTTGCGCCCGACGATGCCCTGCAGGCCGAGCACGAAATGCGCCTGGGCGTAGGTGATGTCGGTGGAGAGATGCGGCTGCGAGCCGCCATGCCCGCCGACCCCCTTGAAGACCACGCTCCAGCTGTCGGCGGCGGCCAGCATCGGACCGACGCAGGTGCCGAACTGGCCCTCCGGCATGCCGGGCGAATTATGCAGGCCGTAAATCGCGTCGCAGGGGAAGCGCTCGAACAGCCCGTCGGCGAGCATGGCGAGCGCGCCGCCGCGCCCCTCCTCCGCCGGCTGGAAGATCAGCGTCACCGTGCCGCCGAAATCACGATTCTGCGCGAGATAGCCGGCCGCGCCGAGCAGCATCGTCGTGTGGCCGTCATGACCGCAGGCATGCATGCGGCCCGGAATGGTCGAGGCGTGGGCTAAGCCGGTCTGCTCCTCCAGCGCCAGGCAGTCCATGTCGGCGCGAAGCCCGATGGCGCGCTGGCCGGCGCCCTTGCCCGTCCCCTTGCCCCTTATGATGCCGACCACGCCGGTGCCGCCGACGCCTTCCGTGACCTCGACGCCCCATTCCCGGAGCTTCGCGGCGACGAGCGCGGCGGTGCGGTGCTCTTCGAGCCCCAGTTCGGGATGGGCATGGATGTCGCGCCGGATCGCGGTGAGTTCCGCATGATTGGCGGCGAGCCATTGGTCGAGCGGGGTCATGGTTGGTTCCAGAGCTTCACGCCGCGATGCCCGGCGCGTTCAGGCTTCGAAACAAAACCTCCGCAGGCCGGGCGTCAACCCACCTCACGGCTCCAGCTCGGAATCCCAGTACAGATAGTCGAGCCAGCTCTCGTGCAGGTAGTTGGGCGGAAACAGTTTTCCGTTGCGGTGCAGGTCGTTGACCGTGGGCGCGTAGGCCTTCTGCATCGGGAACATGTCGACCGTCGCCGGCATCTTGTCGCCCTTGCGAAGGTTGCAGGGCGAGCAGGCTGCGACGACGTTCTCCCAGGTGGTCAGGCCGCCCTTGGAGCGCGGGATGACATGGTCGAAGGTCAGGTCCTCGCGCGAGGCGCAGTACTGGCAGGAGAAGCGGTCGCGCAGGAAGACGTTGAACCGGGTGAAGGCCGGCGTCCGCGAGGGCTTGATATAGGTCTTCAGCGACACGACCGACGGCAGCTTCATGTTGAAGCTCGGGCTGCGGACGACCGTATCGTATTCGGATACGATGTTGACGCGATCCATGAAGACCGCCTTGATCGCGTCCTGCCAGCTCCACAACGAGAGCGGGTAATAGCTCAGCGGCCGAAAATCGGCGTTGAGCACGAGCGCCGGACAACCATCCGGCGACGCCATCGGATGCATCACATGCGCCGTCAAACCCGCCGCACCTCCGCTGATCGGAACGGGACTCATCCCGCCTCGGAATCAATGTAAGCGCGAGACGACAGGAATGTGAAGATGGGCAGTCGGCAATAGGCCGTGGGCAGTCGGGAAATCGGACGAGCGCACCGCCTTCTACTGCCGACTGCCCATTGCCGACTGCCTCACTCAGCGCGTCGGAACCGGCTTCTCGCCGCGATAATCGTAAAATCCGCGCTTGGTCTTGCGGCCGAGCCAGCCGGCCTCGACATATTTCACCAGCAGCGGGCAGGGCCGGTATTTCGAATCGGCCAGCCCGTCATGCAGCACCTGCATCACCGACAGGCAGGTGTCGAGACCGATGAAATCGGCGAGTTGCAGCGGCCCCATCGGATGGTTGGCGCCGAGCTTCATCGCGGTGTCGATCGCCTCGACCGAGCCGACGCCCTCATAGAGCGTGTAGACCGCCTCGTTGATCATCGGCAGCAGGATGCGGTTGACGATGAAGGCGGGGAAATCCTCGGAAACCGAGACCGTCTTGTGCAGCTTGCCGACGAACTCCTTGGCCAGTTCGAAGGTCTGGTCGTCGGTGGCGATGCCGCGGATCAGCTCGACGAGCTGCATCAGCGGCACGGGATTCATGAAATGGATGCCGATGAAGCGCTCGGGCCGGTCGGTCGCCGCCGCCAGCCGCGTGATCGAGATCGAGGAGGTGTTCGAGGCCAGCATCGTCTCGGGCTTGATGTGCTGGCAGACGGCGTTGAAGATCTTGCGCTTGGTCTCCTCGCTCTCGGTCGCGGCCTCGATGATCAGGTCGCAATCGCCCAGACCCTCGAGCTTCGGCGCGGCCACGATCTTGGCCATGGCGTCGCGGCGGATTTCGTCGCCGATCGCGCCCTTGGCGACCTGGCGCGCCATGTTGCCGTCGATCGTCGCGAGCGCCGTGTTGATCCGCTCCTCGACGAGGTCGTGCAGCCGGATGTCGAACCCCGCCACCGCCGCGACATGGGCGATGCCGTTGCCCATCTGGCCCGCGCCGATGATGCCGATCGTCCTGATCGCCTGGTCCGACATGGTCTGATCCGTCTCTGGTGGCATCGCTCGCTGTCGAGGCGATGCGGGCCGCCGCGCGCGGCGGCCCGGTTGTTATGCGTCGCGGCTGGCGGAGTCTATTTGCCGACCTTGGCCAGTTCGGCGGCGAATTCCGGCATGATCGTGAAGAGATCGCCGACGAGGCCGTAATCGGCGATCTGGAAGATCGGAGCCTCCTCGTCCTTGTTGATCGCGACGATGACCTTCGAATCCTTCATGCCGGCGAGATGCTGGATCGCGCCCGAAATGCCGACCGCGACATAGAGGTCGGGCGCCACGACCTTGCCGGTTTGGCCGACCTGCCAGTCATTGGGCGCGTAGCCGGCGTCGACCGCCGCGCGCGAGGCGCCCATGGCCGCCCCGAGCTTGTCGGCGACGGGCTCGATCACCTTGGCGAAATTCTCGGCCGAGGCGAGCGCCCGCCCGCCCGAAACGATGATTTTGGCCGAGGCCAGTTCCGGCCGGTCGGATTTCGCGACCTCCTCGCCCTTGAAGGTCGAGAGCCCGGGATCGTCGCCGGCGGAGACCGCCTCGACGGAAGCCGAGCCGCCCTCGCCGGTCGCCTGGAAGGAAGCGGTGCGGATCGTCATCAGCTTCTTGGGCTCGGTCGACTGCACGGTCTGGATCGCGTTGCCGGCATAGACCGGGCGCTCGAAGGTGTCGGGAGAGACGACCTTCATAACGTCCGAGATCTGCATCACATCAAGCAGCGCGGCGACGCGCGGCAGCACGTTCTTGCCCGTCGTGGTCGAGGGCGCGACGATGGCGTCGTAGCCCTCGGCCAGCTTGGCGACGAGCGCCGCCAGCGGCTCGGCGAGGTTGTGGCCGTAGATCGCGGCATCCGCCAGCAGCACCTTCTCGACGCCGTCTAGCTTTGCCGCGGCGTCGGCCGCGCCCTTGGCGTTCTCGCCTGCGACGAGGATGTGGACGGGGCCGCCCAGTTCCTTGGCGGCGGTGAGGGCCTTGTTGGTCGCGTCCTTGACGGAGGCGCTGTCGTGTTCGGCGATCAGCAGCGTGGCCATGTCAGATCACCCCCGCGGTCTTGAGCTTGGAAACGAGTTCGGCGGGCGAGCCGACCTTGATGCCGGCCGAGCGGCCGGCGGGCTCGGTTGTCTTCAGCACTTTCAGGCGCGGCGACACATCCACGCCCAGCGTTTCGGCCGAGGTCTCGTCGAGCGGCTTCTTCTTCGCCTTCATGATGTTGGGCAGCGAGGCGTAGCGCGGCTCGTTCAGGCGCAAATCCGTCGTCACGATCGCCGGCAGCTTGAGCGACACCGTCTGGAGGCCGCCATCGACCTCGCGGGTGACGTCGACCGAGCCGTCGCCGAGCGCGACCTTCGACGCGAACGTTCCCTGCGGCCAGCCCAGCAGCGCGGCCAGCATCTGGCCGGTCTGGTTGCAGTCGTCGTCGATCGCCTGCTTGCCGAGGATGACGAGATCGGGGCTCTCCTGCTCGACCAGCTTCTTGAGCAGCTTGGCGACGGCGAGCGGCTCGACGACGCCGTCGACCTTCACCAGGATGCCGCGATCGGCGCCCATGGCGAGCCCGGTGCGGATCGTCTCGGCGGCCTGTTGCGGGCCGATCGAGACCACCACGACCTCGGTCGCCTTGCCGGCCTCGCGCAGGCGCAGCGCCTCTTCGACCGCGATCTCGTCGAACGGGTTCATCGACATCTTGACGTTGGCGAGCTCGACGCCGGAGCCGTCCGCCTTGACGCGGATCTTCACATTGTAATCGACCACCCGCTTGACGGGCACCAGGATCTTCATCGTCAAATCACCGTTTACAAAGAGGTGCGCTGCAGGCCGCGCCGCATTCGCGGCAAATCTGCGGCATCGCGGCTCATCGCTGGAATGCGGTGGGACCGTAGCGACGCGCGTTTGCGCTTGTCAACGCCGCCAGAGCCGCAGCCGGAGGCTGAGATTGCAGGGCCCGTCCACCTGCTCATACGCGCGCAATCCGCCCGAATAGCGCAACCCCGCGATGGATGAAGATCGGCGTCAGCGCGGCGCCCGCGGCAAGCCCGCCCAGATGCGCCCACCAGCCGACATTGCCCGCGGGATCGGCGAAGGCCGACAGAATCTGGAACAGGATCCAGCCGGTCAGCGCATACATCGCCGAGATGCGGAGCGGGATCCATTTGAAGGCAAGACCCCAGATACGAACCTGCGGATAAAGCATGAGATAGGACGCGATCACGCCCGAGATCGCGCCCGACGCCCCGATCAGCGGCTGCTGCGAATCGGGATGCATGAGCGCATGCGCCAGCGAACCGGCGAGCCCGCACAGGAAGAAGAAGGCGAGGAAGCGCCAATGCCCCATCGCATCCTCGACATTGTCGCCAAAGACCCAGAGGAACAGCATGTTGCCGACGAGATGCGCGAAACCCGCATGCAGCAGCACGTTGGTGAACAGGGTCGCCCAGGCCGGAGCCTGCGCCAGGTCGAGCGGCAACGCTGCCTGCCCGAACAGCACGGACGGAATCATGCCGAAGCCGGCCGCGATCGCGATCTGCTCGGCTTCGCCATGCCGCAGCCAGCTCAGCAGGAAGACGCCGACGCACAGGCTCGCCAGCCCATAGGTCACATAGGGCGCGCGCATGAAACGCAGCGGAACCCCGTCATGCAGCGGCACGAACATCGAAAGGTTCCTAGCGGTTCTGGCCCGGCACCCAGAGCACGTCGCCCTGCGCCCTGGCGTTGAGGAAGCGTGAGGCGACAAAGAGAAAGTCCGATAGCCGGTTGACGTATTTCAGCGCAGGCGGGCTGACGATCTCATCCGGTGTTTGCGCCAGCTCGACCATCAGCCGCTCGGCCCGGCGGCAGACCGTGCGCGCCAGATGCAGATGCGTCGCCGCCGGCGTGCCGCCCGGCAGCACGAAGGAGCGCAAGGGGCTGAGCGATGCATTGAGCTGGTCGATCTCGACCTCGATCCGGTCGACCTGACCTTGTGCGATCCGCAGCGGCTCATAGGCCATCGGCTCGGACGTTTCGGGCGTCGAAAGGTCGGCTCCGAGATCGAACAGGTCGTTGCTGATGCGAAAGAGCATGGCGTCGAGCGCCGCATCCTCGGAAGCGGCATGCAGGCGCGCGATGCCGATGCAGGCATTGGTCTCGTCGACCGTGCCATAGGCCGCGACGCGCAGATCGAACTTTTGCCGGCGCGGGCCGGTGGCGAGGCCCGTCGTGCCGTCGTCGCCGGTGCGGGTGTAGATTTTGTTGAGCTTGACCATCAACGCCTTATAGCGCCGCGAGGTCGCAACGGAAGAGGCTCAGAAGGTGTAGCCGAGCCTCGCGCCGATATTGGCCGGGCCGCGCGGATTGCCGCGGTCGGAACAGCCCGTCGCGGAGAAATGCTCGAGCGTCGCCACCAGGCTCCAGCGGTCGCTGAGGCGGACGCCGAGCGCGGCAGCCTCGCGCGAGCCGCCATTGCAGCCGACGTTGAGCCGGTTCTCGGGGATGATCGACCCCGTCTTGCCGTCGTTCACCGCCGCGCCGAGGCTCGCCTCGACGAAGACCGTCTGGGACAGATCGACCGTCCAGGTCGCGCCGGCATAGGCATAGCGCGTGCCGTTGAAGTTGGCGCTGGAACCGATGTGGAAGCGCGGCACGAAGGCAGTGGCGATGCGGTCGGTCAGGGTAAGCGCGCGCGGCGTCACGATCTCGCCGCTGAAATTCAGCAGTCCGCTCTCGCGACCGCCGGGGTTGGCGGCGGCGACGCCCAGCCGCGCCTCCCAGGAAGGCACGGGCGCCTCGGTCGCCGGCGCGTAGCTCGAGGCGCTTGCCGGGAGGCGCTGCGACTGCGCCAGCACAGGCGAGCCGAACAGGCATCCGGAGAAGAGCAGCAACGCGACGCGAACCATGAGCGGTTTGGGCTTCTTGTTGTCGGCGGGACGGGTGTTAGGAATAGCCACAGACTCGTGACGAGATTATGGCGCGATTGCGGCAGCCGCCGCGACACGGCAGCTCAGCCTGAGCGTCATCCACGCAAATCCAATGACTTACGATAGGTCACGGTCCTGCGAAGCGCGTTGCGGGATCACCCGCTGCGCCACCACAAAACCCCGAGGATCACCAGGATGGCGACGAATTGCAGGATGACGCGCAGCCTCATCAGGTTCTGCGACGTGCTGGCGCTGCCGCCGCGCAGCATGTTGAGCAGGCCGAGCAGCAGAACGACGGCGACGGCGCCGACCGCGACGGGAACGAGGGAGCCGGAGAAACTCATTTTCTCCACATAGGGCGTGGCGCGTGGCTTGGCCAGCGCCGCGCCGCCATCAGCGATAGCGTCGCTGCACGACGAGATTGGCCGCGACAGTCAAAACGATGGTCGCGGTCATCAGGATGAAGGAGATCGCGCCGCCGAAGGGCCAGTTGTTCTGCTGCGCGAACTGGCCGTAGACCAGCGGCCCCATCATCTGGAATTTCGGCCCGCCGAGCAGCACCGGCGTGGCATAGGCGTTCATCGCCAGGATGAAGGTCAGGATCGTGCCCGCCAGGATGCCCGGCAGCGCCAGCGGCCAGAGCACGCGCCTGAACATCGCGGCGGGATTGGCTCCCAGGCTGAAGGCGGCTTCCTCGACATGGCGCGGAATGCCCTCGATCACGCTCTGCAGCGTCAGCACCATGAAGGGCAGGTTGACCGCGATGATGCCGATCAGCACGGCGTTCTCGGTGAACATGATCTCGATCGGCCGGTCGATCAGGCCAAGCCCGGTCAGCGAGGCGTTGAACGCGCCGCGATTGCCGAAGGCGGTCATCCAGCCTGCCGCGCGCACCGCGTTGCCGACGAAGAGCGGCAGCACGACCGCCATGATCAGCAGGTTCTTGAAGCGGCTCTGCATCCGCGCCAGCACATAGGCCAGCGGGAAGCCGAGGATCAGGCAGACCAGCGTGCAGATCACCGCGACGCGGACGGTGCGGACCAGCACGTTGATGTAATAGGCGTCGGTGAAGAACTTGACGTAGTTCTCGATCGTCAGCCCGTCGACCATGAACTGGCCGGGGATGAACTGGTTCAGCGAATAACGGAACAGGATCGCGATCGGCCCGATCAGGCCGATCGCGACAAACAGCGTCGCCGGCACGACGAGCGCGCCGGCAAGCCCGGTGCGCGCGCCGGCGACGGCCTCGGGCGCGGCGGCGCTCATGGCAAAGCTCCCTGTCGCGCCCAGACATGGTTCGGCCGTTCGCCAGCGCGAGCCGGATGGCGCGGCTTTCGAGAACCGGAGCGCAGCGGACTGAAGTCCGTGAGCACCGGAAGCGCAGAAAGCCGCGTCAGGCGGCCGCGATGGTCGGACGGACGGGCCATGTCAGCCCTTGAACACCTTGTCCCACCACTCCTTCATCGCCGAATCGTTCTTGGCGAGGAAGGCGTAGTCGAGATCCTTGATCGTCTTCTCCTCCGCGGGCGTGAAGCCGATGCGCTTCTGCAGATCGGGCGCGACGGTCAGGCCGGTGACGGTGCCGTTATAGCCCATGTCCACGGCGAAGGCCTCCTGCGGGGCCTTGGCGAGCATGGCGTCCATATAGGCGTAGGCGTTCTCCTTGTTGGGCGCGTTCTTCGGGATCACGAAGCCCGAGACATAGGCCGGGATGCCCTCGACCGGCGACACCGCCTCGCAGGGAATGCCGGCGTTCTGCCACTGCACGACCCGCGCTTTCCAGATCGCGCTGATGCCGATCTCCTCGTTCTTCATCGCGGCGGCGAAGGCCTCGTTGGTCGGGTAGATGCGGGCGCCGGCCTTCTTGACGGCCATCAGCACCTCTTTGGCCTTGTCGAGGTCGTTCATGTCCTTTCCGCCGGTCGCGGCCATGGACGCGGCGACCATGATTGCCTGGTACTGGATGTCGATCATGCCGATCTTGTTGCCGTGCCTGGGGTCCAGCCAGTCCTTGAAGCCGGTCGGCGCGGTCGGGATCACCTTGGGATTGTAGATCACCACGTTGCCCGAATAGATGTGCCCGACTCCGTAGGGATACTTCATCGTCGGCAGCAGGTTCTTGGCGTTGGGCAGCTTGGCGTAATCGATCGCTTCCAGCACCCCGACCTCGTTCATCTCGAACATGTTGGCGGCGGACAGGCCGTGAATGTCGACCGTGCCGCGCGGCAGCCGGCGCTCGGCGACCATCTTGGCCCGGCGCGGCGCGTCGCCGGCCTGGTCCTGCACCACCTCGAGGCCCTTGGCCTTGAGGATCGGATCCTCGATGTTCTTGGTCAGCAGGCGGGCATAGTCGCCGCCCCAGGTGCCGACCACGACCCTGCCGCCGGACTGCGCCTGCGCCGGACCCGAGAGGGCCGGAGCCAGAGCGGCCGCGCCCGCGCCCAGCGCCAGGCCCTTGAGCGCATCGCGCCTGTTGATGATCGTCATGATGGTTCTCCCCTGTTGAACGCCAAAAAACGCCTATGCCTGAGGCGGGTAGATCAGCCCGGCGTCGCCCGCCCAGCCGATCGCGATGGTCTCGCCCGGCCTCGGCTCGACAAAGCCCTGCCGGTTCGGGATCTGCAGCAGCATCCGGTCATGCTCGGACAGGCTGACATGGATGTCGAGCAGCGCGCCCAGATAAGCCGCGTGCTCGACCTTCGCGTCGTAGCGGTTGGCCAGCCCCTCGGCGTCGGAGCCAACGGCGATCCGCTCGGGGCGAAGCGCCAGCGTCGCGGGGCCTGTCCCGGTCGCGGCCGCGCATGCGATGTCGAGCCCGCCCTTGCTGCGGAAGCGGCCATCCCCCTCGATCCGTCCGTCGATGAAGGCGCTGCGGCCGATGAAGCCGGCGACGAAACGGTCGGCCGGCTTTTCGTAGAGTTCGCGCTGGGCGCCGATCTGGCGGACCTGACCCTTTTCCATGACGACGAGGCGGTCGGCCATGGTCAGGGCCTCCTCCTGGTCATGCGTCACCATGATCGTGGTCAGGCCGAGCTTGCGCTGGAGTTCGCGGATCTCGACGCGAACCTCCTGCCGGAGCTTGGCGTCGAGATTGGAGAGCGGCTCGTCGAGCAGCAGCACGTCGGGCTCCATCGCCAGCGCGCGCGCCAGCGCGACGCGCTGCTGCTGCCCGCCCGAGAGCTGGCGCGGATAGCGCGCGTCGAAGCCGGTGAGCTGGACGAGACGCAGCGCCTCGGCCACGCGCGGCCCGCGATCGGCCTGGGAGATTTTCCGCATCTCAAGCCCGAAGGCGACGTTCTCCGCCACCGTCATATGGGGAAACAGCGCGTAGCTCTGGAAGACCAGCCCGCAATTGCGCTTCCACGGCGGCAGAGCGGTGACGTCGCGCGCGCCGATCGTGATGCGTCCCGCGCTGGGCGGCACGAAGCCCGCGACCATCCGCAGGGTGGTGGTCTTGCCGCAGCCGGACGGCCCGAGCAGCACCAGAAATTCGCCATCGGCGACGTCGATGGTGACGTCGTCCACGACGGTGAGGTCGCCATAGGTCTTTCGCATATGCTCGATCGCCAGACGCGCCATCGTTCTCAGACCACCCGGCTCAGTTTGACGTAACGGTCGGTGACGATCATCGCCACGGCGATCAGGCCGATCTGGATGACGGAGGCCGCCGCCACCGTCGGATCGATCTTCCATTCGAGATATTGCAGGATCGCGATCGGCAGCGTCGTGCGGCCGGGCCCGACCAGGAACAGGCTCATCTCCAGATTGCCGAAGGAGGTGACGAAACCGAACAGCCCGCCGGCGACGAGGCCGGGCCTGATGCTCGGCAGGGTGACGCGCCGGAAGGTGGTGAACGGACCCGCGCCCAGATTCTGGGCGGCTTCCTCGATCGTCCGGTCGAAACCGGCGAGGCTCGCCGTGACGAGGCGCACGACCCAGGGCACGACGACCAGCGTATGGGCCGCGATAAGCCCGCCGAGCGAGCCCAGCACGGGCAGCCCCGTGGCGATCTCGGTCTCGATCTGGAAGACGTAGAGCGCGGTGCCCAGCACGATGCCGGGCATCACCAGCGGCAGCAGCAGCAGCGTGTTGGCGGCGGGGCCGAGCGCGATGCGGTGCCGCACCAGCGCCAGCGAGGCCGGCACGCCGAGCAGCAGGCCGATCAGCGTGGCCGCGACGCCGACCTGCAGGCTGAGAAAGAACCCGTCGATGAAAGGCTTGTTGCTGGCGGCCGCGCCGAACCATTTCAGCGTGTAGCCCTCCGGCGGGAAGGAGGGGATTTCCTGCGCGAAGAAGGCGAGCCAGATCACGAAGATCAGCGGCATCAGGATGTAGAGCAGACCGAGCCCCGCCGCGCCGTTGAGCGCGATGCGGCCGAGCGAAGGGCGCGTGGCGGCGCTCATGAGCGAGTCTTTGCCTCGCACCAGCAGCCCTCATCCTGAGGAGCGGGCAAAGCCCGCGTCTCGAAGGATGCTCCAGAGCGCGCTGGACGATCCTTCGAGACGCCGCTGCGCGGCTCCTCAGGATGAGGACTGTTGGTGGCGTCGCGCGCCGAAACGACCAAGGTGCGTGTCACCCACTCCTCACTGCAGCGTGTTCTTGTACAACGCCCCGCCCTTCATGATCAGCGGCAGCCGCGCGCCCTGGTCCTGGAACAGGCCCAGATCCCTGAGCGGGTCGCCATCGATCAGGATCATATCCGCGAAGGCCCCAGCACGCAGCGTGCCAAGCTTGCCCTCCATGCGAAGAAGCTGCGCGCCGACCGTCGTCGCCGAGCGGATGATCTCGATCGGAGACAACACCTCGCGGCGCAGCAGGAACTCGCGCGACTGCTCGACCTGAAGCTGCCCGAGCAGGTCGGAGCCATAGGCGACCGGCACGCCGGCGCGCTTGCAGATCTCCAGCGAACGCAGGCCGCCGTCGATGACGAGATCGTTCTTGGCGAGCATGTCGCCGGTCATGCCGAATTCGGCGGCGCGCTCCTTCATCGCGTAATAGGCGACGAGATTTGCGGTCAGGAACATGCTGTTCTGCGCCATCAGCTTCGCCGACGCCTCGTCGATCAGGTTGCCGTGCTCGATGGCGCGCACGCCGCATTGCGCGGCGCGCGTGATCGCCTCGGGCGTGTAGGCGTGGGCGCAGACATAGCGGCCGAAGGCCTTTGCCTCCTCCACCGCCGCCTGCACCTCGTCGACGCTGAACTGCATCGAATCGAGCGGGTCGTAGGGCGACGCCACGCCGCCAGACATCATGATCTTGATATGGTCGGCCCCGAGCCGCATCTGCTCGCGCACCGACTTCTTCACCGAGGAGACGCCGTCGGAGACGTTCATCGTATATGCCATCGCGTTGCAGCAATGGCAGCGCGCGCCGAAATCGGTGCGTCGGCGCGGGTCGCTATGGCCTCCCGTCGGGCCGATCGCCTGGCCGGCGATGAACAGGCGCGGGCCGGCGACATCGCCCTTCTCGACAGCCTCCTTGATGCCCCAGTCGGCCCCGCCCGTGTCGCGCACGGACGTGAAGCCGCGGTCGATCATGCCTTTCATCAGCCGCACCGCGCGCGCCGTCATCAGGGTCAGCGGCATGCTCTCCAGCGCCCGGATGTAGACTTCCGACAGGAAGACATGGACATGGCTGTCGATCAGGCCGGGCATCAGCGTGCGCCCGCCGCAATCGATGACGTCGGCCTTGGCCGCCTTGAGAGGCTTGTCGGACAATTCGCGGATGACCTCGCCCACGACCAGAAGCTCGTAGCCCCGGCGCAACTCGCCGAAATCGGGCTCCAGCAGGGCGAAGTTCTTCAGGTGAAGCATGGTCATCGCGGTCATCCCGGCCTGTCCGCAGGCGCGGACACCTATCGTTCGCCTGATATATTGCGAACTTTGCGACGCCTTGTCCACCGCGCGCGCAGGGTGCGGCCCTCAGTTCACCGCGGCCGCGTTCTGCGCCAACGCCCGCCCGCGGACCGGCATGGAGAGGTCGTCGGCCAGCGCCCGGCCGATCGCCGGCAGGCCGTCGAGCAGGCTCGGCAGGAAGGCCTGCGACGGCGGCAGGCGCTTGGGCAGGCGGTGCAGGGCCGCCGCCATCACCATCGGGTCGCGCATGCCCTCGCCATGCTGGACGGGGTCGTGCAGCACGTCGATCAGCTTCAGTTCGTCGGCGCGCTCGGCCCGGATCGCCTGTTCGAGGCGCGGCTTGACGCGCGGCACGATCAGGGCCGGCTTGTCGAAGGAGAGGATTTCGCAAAAGGTGTTGTAGCCGCCCATGGCGACGACGCAATGCGCGCGGTTCATCAGAAGTTCGAGCCGGGGCTCGAAGCCGAGGCTCTCCAGCTTCGGCAGCCGCGAGATGCGTTCGGCGAAATCCTTGCGCCGCTCGCGCGACATGAACGGTCCGAACACGATCAGCGCCGGCAGTTCGATGGTCGGATCGGCCTCGTAGGCCGAGATCACCCAGTCGATCACGCCCGCCCCGTCGCCGCCTCCGCCGGGCGTCACCAGGATGAAGGGCCCCTTGGTGATGCGTGGGTGACGGCTCGGCGGCATCGGGCTCGGCACGGCGCGCTTGAGATAGCCGGTATAGCGGACCTTGTCGGCGAAGGTCTGCGGGTTCGGCAGGCCGGCGAGCGGCTGGTAGACGCTCTCCAGCCCGTAGACGAGGATGTCGTCATAGACCGAAAGCGCGTCGAGCGCGCCGCTCTGGCGCCATTCCTCGTGCAGTCTGGCGGGCTCGTCGAGCACGTCGCGCAGGCCAAGCACGATGCGCGCGCCGCGCCTTTGCAGGATCTCCAGCGACGGCAGCAGCTCGCCGCGCAGGCCGACCGGCTCCTTGTCGACGATGACCACGTCGGGGTCGAAGGACAGCACCACCTGCTTGATGATGTCGGTCCGCAGCCGGATCGTGTCGTTCAGGTCCAGATTGAGATGATGCGGGCCGTAGCGGCCGTCGCTCTGCTTCTCGACGCCGGGAATGCGGACATAATCGACGCCGTCGCCGAACTGGAAGCTCGAGATCACCGAGGAGCCCGAGACGATGATCACTGATATATGAGGGAAGGTCGCGACCAGCGCGTTGGCGATGGCGCGGCAGCGCCGGATATGCCCCAGCCCGAAGGTGTCGTGGCTGTAGATCAGCACGCGCGGCGCATGCGGGCTTCGGGCCGGACGCTCGGCGCCGACAAGGTCGATGACGTTGTGCGGCATGAGCGCGCCGTCCTCCGCAGGATAAGGCCAGACGACCTCATGGGAGGGCGAACGCACCTGAAAACGCGGCGGACCATAGCGCCCCGGGCACCCTGATCCAAGTCCGGTTCGCCTGGCGGCCGACGCTCCCCCAAGCGCCTTGGCTCCACTCTAGAGCAGGATGCGAGAAAGTGGGAACCGGTTTTTCGCCCGGACCCTGTCCCGACTCTCTGATGCCGGATGCGCGGTGCCCGTCGCGCTGGACGAGGCGATGCGGGATGGAATCGTCCGCGCCGTCGGCCTCAGGCCAAGGCGAACTCCAGCAGGACCGTGCGCTGCAGGAACGAGAAGTTGTCGTCCGAGATCAGGGTGACGATGGTCAGGCCCTTCTCGCTATGGATCGACATCCCCTCCATGTTGTCGATTTCCTGTCCGAGATCGGCCTCAAGCAGATAAGGGCCGTCGAGCATCGCGCCGGGCTTCAGGGCAGCCCCCGGAATCCGGCGGATACGCAATCCGACGCCGCGCAGCGAGCGGTACCAGCGCTCCAGCAGCAGGATGTCGCCATCGGGCAGGAAGGCCATGTCGGTGATGTCGAAGCCGGCATGACGCCTGACCTCGAAAAGACCCGGCTGCCGGCCGCCGATGATGACGCCGAGCGTCGGCTCGTCCTCTCCGCCCGAGCGTTCCGCGATCGCGATCAGCGCGCCCGCGAGCGGATGGCCCGGCGGCGCCACGCCCAGCGCCTCCAGCCCGCGATTGTTGGGCAGGCGCTTGATCTCGCGCGGGGTCGGCACGATGCGGGCCCGCGCCTCGACGCCGTCGCGGGACCAGTCGAAGCGCAAGACCTCATGGGCGCGCTCGACGCTGACATAGGCGACGCCATCGGCGATGGTCAGGCTCTCGGTGTCGTAATAGCGCGAGCGATGCAGCGGCCGGCCCGACGTGCCGAGGATCGGCGCGAGTTCGGCGTCGTCGAGACCGGCGAGGCGGCCATTGCGATAGGCGGTTCTCGCGGTCAGCCAGAAGGCGTTGTCTGTGACGGCGACCAGCTCGCCCCCGCCGGGCGAGCGCCAGAGCCCGGAAAAGCCGCCGAAACGCGGATGATCGCCGGTCAGGACAAGCCCTCCGCGGAAACTCATCGCGCCGAAGCGCGTCTTCTCGGGGCTGCGCGGCTCGAAGGCGGCGAGCGGCAGGGCGGAGACGGTGAGCGGGATGCGGCCGGGCTCCAGCGGCTGCGCGCTCGCGGGGGCGGCGAGCGTGGCGGTTGCGAGGCCGGCGAGGGCGACGCGACGGGTCAGGCGCATCTGGCGGAGATGTCGGCGAGGGCCCCGATCACTGCAGCCGCCGCTTGCCGGCTCCGCGTCCGCCCGCGCCCTCGTTCTCCTCGAACAGTTCGGCGAGTTTCTCGGTCATGACGCCGCCGAGCTCCTCCGCATCGACGATGGTGACGGCGCGGCGGTAATAGCGCGTGACGTCGTGGCCGATGCCGATGGCGATCAGCTCGACCGGCGAGCGCGTCTCGATCTCGGCGATGACATGGCGCAGATGGCGCTCCAGATAATTGCCGGCGTTGACCGAGAGCGTCGAATCGTCGACCGGCGCGCCATCCGAGATCACCATCAGGATCTTGCGCTGCTCGGGCCGCGCCAGCAGGCGCTTGTGGGCCCAGTCCAGCGCCTCGCCGTCGATGTTCTCCTTGAGCAGCCCCTCGCGCATCATCAGCCCGAGATTTTTGCGCGCCCGCCGCCAGGGCGCGTCGGCCGATTTGTAGACGATGTGGCGCAGGTCGTTGAGCCGTCCCGGCGCGGCCGGCTTGCCCGATTGCAGCCAGCTTTCCCGCGAAAGCCCGCCCTTCCAGGCGCGCGTGGTGAAGCCGAGCAGCTCGACCTTGACGCCGCAGCGCTCCAGCGTGCGGGCCAGGATGTCGGCGCAGGTGGCGGCGACCGTGATCGGTCGGCCCCGCATCGAGCCGGAGTTGTCGATCAGCAGCGTCACCACCGTGTCGCGGAAGTTCGTGTCCGATTCCTGCCGGAAGGAGAGCGGCTGGTAAGGGTCGATGATGATGCGCGGCAGGCGCGAGGGATCGAGCGCGCCCTCCTCCAGATCGAACTGCCAGGAGCGGTTCTGCTGCGCCATCAGCCGGCGTTGAAGGCGGTTGGCGAGGCGGGCCACGACGCCCTGGAGATGGGCGAGCTGCTTGTCGAGATAGGCGCGCAGGCGCGTCAGCTCCTCGGCGTCGCAGAGGTCTTCCGCCGTGATGATCTCGTCGAACTTCTGGGTGTAGGCCTTGTAGTCGGTGACCGGCCGGTCGTTCGGCTTGCTCTCGCGCGGGCGCGGAGCCTCGCCCGCCTCTTCGGAATCGGAGTTCTCGTCCTCCTCGTCCCAGTCGCCGGCCGGCGCGTCGGCGGCTTCGGACGCGCCCTCCTGCAGATCCTCGGCCGCGTCGTCGCTGACCTCGGTCTCGGAGCGCTCGCCGGCGCTTTCCTGCTCGGCGTCGCCCTCCTGCTGCTGCTGGTCTTCCGAGGCGGAATCCTTGTCGTCCTCGTCGTCCTCCGCATCGTCGCCCTGCGAGGTCTGCTCGGCCATGTCGAGCGAGGCCAGCATGTCGCGCACGGCGCGGGCGAAGGCGCGCTGGTCCTCGACCGCCTTCGAGAGCCGGTCGAGATCGGGGCCGGCCTTGCTCTCGATCACGTCGCGCCAGAGATCGACCAGCTTTTCGGCGGCCTTGGGGGGCTTGAGGCCGGTCAGGCGCTCTCGGACCATCAGGGCGAGCGCGTCCTCGAGCGGCGCGTCGGCGCGGTCGGTGATCTCCTCGTAGCGGCCGCCGCGATGATAGCGGTCCTCCAGCATGGCGGTGATGTTGCCGGCCATGCCGGCCATGCGCCGCGAGCCGACGCATTCGACGCGCGACTGCTCGACCGCGTCGAAGACGGCGCGGGCCGCATCGCCCTCCGGCGCGGCGCGGCGATGCACGGTCGCGTCATGGCAGGCGAGCCTGAGCGCCATCGAATCGGAATGGCCGCGCAGGATCGCGACGTCCTGCGCCGTGAGCTTGCGCGGCGGCTCGGGCAGTCGGGCGCGCTCGCCGACGAGCGAGGGTTTGTCGGCGGCGAAGACGATCTCCATCTCCGGCTTGCGCGCGATCGCCTTCATCGCGCCGGAGATGGCGCGCTTCAGCGGCTCGGCTGGCGCTTCCTTGGTGGTGCCTGGCTTGCGGTTGGAGAGGGTCATAGCGCCTTCGCGAAATGGTGGATCCGGTGGCCGGCCACGGGATAATCCTCCATGCGACCCCATTCGCGATAGCCCAAACGCGGATAGAAATCGGGAGCCTGGAGGCTCATCGTCGCAAGATGGACGCCGCGTGCGCCATGGTCGCGCGCCGTCTGCTCGGCTTGTCTCACCAGCGCCTCGCCATGGCCTTTGCCGCGATGCGCCTCGTCGATCCAGATCAGATCGACATAGAGCCACTGCCATTTCAATTCGCCGATCAGGCCGCCGACGATCGTCCCGTCATCGTCGCGCAGGCTGATCGCCAGCGGCTCGCTGTTGCGCGGGCCGATCCGGGCGGCGTTGTAGGCGCTCAGGCCCGCTTTGACGGCTTCGCTGGTCTCGGCGATATCGGTCTCGCGCTGGAGCGTGGCCATGCGCGACAAAGCCCTAGCTCAGCACCACGTTGACCGCGCTCTCTGGCAGCTCTTTTCCGAAGGAGCGCTGATAGAACTCCGCCACCAGCGTGCGCTCCATCTCGTCGCATTTGTTCAGGAAGGTGACGCGGAAGGCGAAGCCGATATCGGTGAAGATTTCCGCATTCTCCGCCCAGGTGATGACCGTGCGCGGCGACATCACGGTGGAGAGATCGCCGTTCATGAAGGCGTTGCGGGTCAGATCGGCGACGCGGACCATCTTGTTGACGATGTCCTTGCCCTCCGCCGTGGCCTGGTAGTGCCTGGATTTCGCCAGCACGATCGCGACCTCGTTGTCGTGCGGCAGATAATTCAGCGTGGTCACGATCGACCAGCGGTCCATCTGGCCCTGGTTGATCTGCTGGGTGCCGTGATAGAGGCCAGACGTATCGCCGAGGCCCACCGTATTGGCGGTGGCGAAGAGGCGGAACGACGGGTGCGGGCGGATCACGCGCTTCTGGTCGAGCAGAGTCAGCTTGCCGGACTGCTCGAGCACGCGCTGGATCACGAACATCACGTCGGGGCGGCCGGCGTCGTATTCGTCGAAGACGAGCGCGATGTTGTTCTGCAGCGCCCAGGGCAGGATGCCGTCCTGGAACTCGGTGATCTGCTTGCCGTCCTTGAGCACGATCGCGTCCTTGCCGACGAGATCGAGCCGCGAGACGTGGCTGTCGAGGTTGACGCGCACGCAGGGCCAGTTCAGCCGGGCCGCGACCTGCTCGATATGGGTCGACTTGCCGGTGCCGTGATAGCCCGAAATCATGACGCGGCGGTTATGCGCGAAGCCCGCCAGGATCGCGATCGTGGTGTCGCGGTCGAAGCGGTAATCCGGATCGAGATCGGGGACATGGGCCTCGGACTTGGAATAGGCCGGCACTTCGAGATCGGAATCGATGCCGAAGGTCTGGCGCACCGACAGCTTCATGTCGGGCAGGGCCGGGGCGGTCGTCGATGTCATCGTCAGGTCTCCGGGCGCGGGACAGGGCCGGGTGCTTGACCGGTTGTCCCAGGGCCGACCGAAAAGGGAGGCATATCAGTCCCTAGTTAGAGCGAAAGACCGGAGCCGGCAATTCGCAAAGCGCCGGGGCGGCAATTCGCGCAAGGCATGCCGAAGGCCACGCAACGGGCGTGCCAGCCGAGCCATGGCAGGTCTTTTTTCGCCTCAGTGGCGGCCTGCCAGGAGCCGCGCGACGGCCGCGACGCTGCCCCGCGCTCCATCGCGGTCGAGCATCGGCGAGGCTGCAGGCTGCTCGCGCAGGGTCTGCCTCACGGCGGCTGCCAGCGCCGAGGCGTCCCGGTCGGCATCGCCTGAAAGGCGCAAGGACCGGGCGAGGCCGACGCGCGCCATCGCCTCGGCGCGGATCGCCTGCTCGGTCTCCGCGCCGGCGTCGAAGGGGACGACGATCGCCGGACGCCCCGCCGCGACGAGGTCGAGCACCGTATTGTAGCCGGCCTGGCTGATCGAGAGCGCGCAAGCGGCGAGCAGGTCGGGGAAGTCGGGCCGCGCCCATTCGACTGTGACATGGGCCGGCGCGGACGCGGCGAGGCGCGAGAAGGCGGCGGGATCGGTGGCGCGGCCGAAGAGAATGCGCCAGCGCCGGCCAGCGCCGAGCAGGCGCGCCGCGGCGATAGCGGCCTCGAACAGCGGCAGGGCCGCGCCGGAGCCGCCGCCGGAGACGAGGATGTCGCCGTTCCCGTCATTGCGAGCGGAGCCAGGCAATCCAGAGGGACCTGGAGCGCGCGGCTCTGGATTGCTTCGCTCCGCTCGCAATGACGGCGCCGCCATATACCCCGTGTAGTGCAGCCGCCCGGCCAGCTCCGGCGTCACCGGCCACGACGCCTCCAGCGGCAGGAAGGCCTCGTCGCCATGGACGAGCACGCCGTCGAAATGAGCGGCGATCCGCCCATGCGCTTCGGCCACCCTGTCGGCGCGGGGCACGACCAGCACGTCGCGGATCGAGGACAGGATCAGGGCTGCGGGATTGGCCGCCTTCGTCGCCGCGATCAGGCCGAGGAACTCTTTCGCCAGTTGCCGCCGGCCGAAGGGAAAATGCTCGGTAATGACGATGGCGGGTCGCAGTTGCGTCGCCAGATCGACAAGCATCGTCTGCCGCGCCGCGCGCCGGCCGTCATCGATCGGCTGCCCGCGTTCGTCGAGCAGATTGCGGAAATCGGCGCCCTCGACCTTGACCGGCGGCAGTTGCGCGAAGGCGAAGGGCTCGCCTTCCATCGAGCGCAACGGCATGCCGCCGCTCGCCAGCGTGACCTGATGGCCGGCTTCCGCCAGCGCCCGCGCAAGATGGCCCGCCCGCACCAGATGCCCGCTGCCGAGCAGATGGGTCACCGCGATCAGGATCGGCGCGGTCATCGCGAGGCCGCCGCGACGGAGGCCAGCAGCATCGCATGGATGCGCGCAAGCCCAGCCTGCGCCGAGAAATCGTCCGTTAGCCTTGCGAAGGCCGCCTCGCCGAGCGAGAGCCGGCGCTTCGGCGAGGTCGCGAGGTCGGCGAGCGCGCCGGCCAGCGCGGAGACGTCGCCGGGCGCTACCAGCAGGCCCTCGACGCCCTGGCGCACGAATTCGGGGATGCCGGCGAAATCGGTCGCGACGATGGGCAGCGTCTGCGATGCCGCCTCCATCACGACGTTTGGCAGGCCGTCGCGATCACCGTCGCCGGCCTGTTTCGAGGGCAGCACGAAGAGATCGGCCTCGCGCAATGCCGCGATCACCGCGCCTTGCGCCTGCGCGCCGGCCCAGACGATGCGGTCGGCGATCCCGAGCGCGGCGGCCTGCGCCTGCAGGGCCTTGAGCAATTCACCGCCGCCGATATGGGTCAGCCGCCAATGCAGGTCTGGCGGGAGCAGCGCCAGCGCCGCGAGCAGATCGTCAAAACCCTTCTTCTCGACGGCGCGGCCGATGGTGACGAAGCGCGCCGGGTCGGCCAGATCGCCGCCGTCGCGTTGCGCCCGCTCGGGCGGCGTCGGAAAGCGGCCGAGATCGAGCCCGTGATAGACCAGCGCCGCCTTGTCCGAGCCGTCGGCGAGGCGGGCGAGTTCGGCGTGGCCGTCGCGGGTGCAGGTCACGCCCCAGGCGGCATCCGCGATTTTTTCGCGTTTTTCCCAATCTGGCGTGGTCCAGATGTCCTTGGCATGGGCCGAGAAGGACCAGCTCAAGCCCCGGATCAGCGCCGCGTAGCGGATCACCGAGGCCGGCGTGTGCAGATAGTGGACGTGGAGATGGCGGATCGTCGGCTGCAGTTCGTTGGCGAGCACGCAGGCCTGGCCGAAGCGGCGCAGGCGGTTCCGCGTCCGGTCGCGGACAAGATCCCGCAGGAACACAGGAAGAAGCCACCAGAAGCCGGGATGCGCCAGCGCCCGCAGCAAGCCCCGGCCGATGCGGGCCGGGTCGTCACGCAGATATTCGGGCAGATAGCTCACAGGCGCAGCGATCTCGCCATGCATCAGATGGCGGGCGGCGTCGGTCGGCTGGCGCAGCGACCAGATCGCGAAGGGCAGGCCGAGCCGCTGCAGCCCGAGCAGTTCCTGCGCGATAAACGTCTCCGACAGGCGCGGATAGCCCTTCATGGCGATGGCGACGATCGGTTCGCGGTGCGGCGGACTCGTCTTGGCCCTCCCCCCGCTTGCGGTGGGGAGGGTTGGGTGGGGGGCCGTTCGGCCGGGTGAGACGATGGATGGCAGCGCTCCGGCTTTCCGCCCCCCCATCCCTAACCCTTCCCCACCGCAAGCGGGGGGAAGGGGATCGGATAGGTCGCGCTCGTCCGACTGAGCGCTCATCGCCGGCCGATCAGCATGAAGCGGGTGTAGTTCCTGGTCGGCAACGCGCCCGAGAACCAGAGCTCCGACAGGCCGGCCTGCGCGATGAAGGCGTCGAGCGAGGGCACGCAACTGCGGTGGTCGGGCTCGCGGAGATAATCGTTGGACTGGAGCAGCACGGGCAATCCGGCGGGTAGCGTGGCGAGCCAGCCGGGCACGTCGTCGAGATGCTCGCAGCTCGTGTTGATCACGAGGCCGGGCCGTGGCGTCTGCGCGCTGAAATCGAGGCCCGTCATGTCGGCGATGAGCGCGCGGAAGCGGCCGTCGCGGACATGGCGGCGATTGAGCTTTTCCGCCACCGGCGCGCAGGCCGGGTCGCGATCGAGGCTGACCAGCTCCGTGATGCTCAGGCGCTCGTCGTCGAGCAGCAGCGCGCCGAGCACGCCATACCAGGCGCCGAGCACCCAGACCGGGCCGTCCGGCCTCGGCATGACCTGCGCCAGCGCATCGACCAGCCAGCGCTTCGAGGCGATCTGCTTGTGGTTGACGGCGATCCAGAGGTCCGGCGGCATGCCCTCGGCCAGCAGCTTCGCCAGGTCGCCGACGACCCGGTTTCCTGTCAGGGCTGCGACGCCGCGCATGATGTCGTAGAAGGCGTCGGGGGGCGCGTCGCTGCTCATGCCGTCGCTGCTCATGCCATGGCCGAATGCGGGATCGGGAAAGCGGGAATGAAACCGGCGGGACCATATGCAAGCGCTTCCGCAAAGGCCAGCGCGGTTCTGGACGGCGCAGCCGCGCCGGCGGGCGTGCTGCTGCCGCATCTGGCCGGGCCGGCGGCGGCGCTGCGGCAGGTGCTGGCGGCGCATGCCGTGCGCGATTGCGCCCATATCGTCGAGATCGGCGGCGCGGGGTTGCCGATCACAGGTTTCCTGACACACAGGCCGGCCTCGGTGACGGTGGTCGATCCGAAGATCCCGGCCTTCGCGGCTGAAACCCTGAACGGGTTTGCCTGCCATGTCCGCCATCTCGCGGCCAAGCTGCAGGAGGTGGAACTCTCGCCCATGGCCCCTTTCGGCCTCGTGCTGCTCGGCCTGTCGCTGAAACCGTTCGGCCGCGGCGAGGCGGTGCCGCCCGTGCTGCTCGATCTCGCCCGCCGTGCCGCGACGCTGGTGATCGACTACGCGCTCGATCTCGACCGGGCGCGGGGCCAGATCGGCGCGCTGATCGCGACCCGGGCCGCGATGCCGGCGATCGACCTCGCCCTGACGATCGCCGATCCCGCGCTGGATCGGGCCGGCTTCGGCCGCCGTCGCTTTCTCGTCTACGGGGCGCGATAGCGCCTGATCGCTCAGGCCTTGCCGGCAGGCCCGTCCTTCGCAGGTCTTCTGGCGGGCGGCTTGCGCTTGCGCGCCGGCTCGTCCTTTGGCGCAGGTTTCGCCTTGGCTCCGGGCTTCGCTCCGGACGCAGGCTCCGCTTCGGGGGCCGGGTCGGCCTCGGACACAGCTGCCGAAACGGGGGCTGCGCCGTCCGGGGCAACCTCCCGCGCCTTGGTTTCGACGATGATGTCGCCCGCTCCGCTGTCCCTGCCCTCGCCGTTCTCGCCTTTTCCCGCAGGTGCTTCAGCAGCCTCGGCATCGTCGGCATCCGGCTTGGCCCTGGCTTTCGCCGGCTTCGCCGCCGCCGGCTCGTCCTCTTCGTCCCTGGCGACTTCCGGCGCGCTGGCGAAGCCGAACGCGGTCAGCGGCTTGTCGCGCCCCTTGATCGAGACCTTGAGCGTCGTCGTGCCGCGATAGCTGCGCCCGGCGATGCGGATGGTGTCCTCGGAGACGACGACATCGGACAGGACGCGTCGCGTCGCGGATTCGAGCTGGCTTGCGATCATCACCGTCTCGCCGACAGTGACGTCGCGGCGGCCGAGGCTCTCGTTCTCGACGGAGCCGATGATCGCCTCGCCGGTATGGATGCCGATGCCGATCCGCAGCGGCAGCGGCAGCGCCGCCCCGAATTCGCGGTTCAGCGCCTCGACCGCGCGAACGATGTCGCCCGAGGCCGTGATCGCCGCCTGCGCCGCCCGAGCGGGGCTGCCCTCGAGCCCGAACACGGCCATGAAGCCGTCGCCGTAGAAGGCGTCGATGCGTCCGCCATGGGCGGCGATCGCCTGCGCCATCTCGTCGAAGAAGCGGTTGAGCAGGCCCATCAGTTCCTGCGGCAACTGCCGCTCCGCCATGGCCGAGAAGGCGCGCAGGTCGGCGACGATGATGGTCAGGCCGCGCTTCCCGACCGAGCTGTCGGGCTCGACCTCCTGGCCCGTGGCCTTGCCGGTCAGCCGCGAGGCCAGCAGGATCTGGACCTGGACGTCGTCGCGCGGCCTGATCTGGCAGGCGAGGCGGACACGGTCGGGCGCCGCGATCCGGCGCAGCAGCTTGGCCTCGTTGGGGCCGGGCGGCGGCAGATCGTCGCCGCCGTCGAGCACCAGCACCCGGCAGGTCGCGCAGCGCGCGCGGCCGCCGCAGAGCGCGGCATGGGGAATGCCGAAGCGCCGGAACATCTCGAGCACGGTCAGGCCCGGCGTCAGCTTTCGCACGCCATGGCCGACGAAGCGCACCGTGATGTGGCGCGTCGTCCTCACCCTGATCTCGCGGATGCCGACAAAGGCGACGAACCCGCCGACGAGCCCGTAGAAGGCCGTCTTCGCCCAGGTGACGTTCTGGTTGAACATCGTGATTGCCGCGTCGGAGTATTGCTCGGGCGGTCTCGCCAGGGCCGCCGCCTCGCGCCCTGCGACGGCGAAGCCGATCAGGGCGAGCACGGGGATCAGGATCGCCCCCAGCATGAAGGGGTCGCGCCAGCGGGCATAGCCGTCGCGCGAGCGCAGCGTGAAATGCAGACCGATCATGCCATGCACCCAGACCAGCAGCAGCAGGATGGTCTGGCTCGTGGCGAGACCCGGCCAGAGCCGGCGCAGCACGGCCGGATAGCTCTCGTCGAGATCGAAGAGCGTGCCCATCACCCTGGTGCCGACGATGTGATCGACGAGGAAGAGCGGGATGGCGAGGCCGAGCGCGATCTGCAGCATCTCGCGCAGCGGCATCCTGAAGGTCCGGCGCTGGGCGACGCGCAGCATCGCGAAGAGCGGATGCACGACGAGGGAGCCGTAGAGCAGCACGCTGCCGGGCCATGAACGCCAGATCCAGTAGCGCCAGGACTGGACGTCTTCCATCAGCTTCAGCCCGGCGATACCGACCGCGTGGTTGATGAAATGCGTCGCGGCGAAGAGCAGCAGCACCATGCCGGAGACGAAGCGGATGTCGCGGCTCCAGGACGACATCTGCTCCATGCCCGACCCGAGGCCGGGGCTTGTGCGGCCGGCGCCGGCCGTCTGCGACAGGCTCATCGGAAGACCTTCGCCATCAGTGGACCTTTTCGGTATGCAGCACGGCGTCGGCGAGCTTGTAGAGCCGCGAGGCGAGGTCGCGCGAGAGGGCAATGCTGAAATCGGGGATCGTCTCGAGCAGCTCGAAGAACAGATCCCGCGGCAGGCGCAGCGCCGCGACGTCGCCTTTGGCCGTGACCTCGCCGACATAGGGCTGGTTGCACAGCATCGGCACGTCTCCGAAGATCATGCCGGTCGCCAGCACGAGGCGCTTGGTCTTGCCGTCGTCGCGCTCATGGGACAGCTCGACCTCGCCGCCCATGATGAAGTAGACGCCCTCCGCGCGCTCGCCTTCCTCGATGATGCGGTCGCCGCCTTTGAACTGCAGCTTCTCGCCCATCAGCGCGACGAGCTTGAGCCGCGCCGCGGGCAACGCTCGAAACAGCGGAATCTGTTTCAGGCAGGCCATGTCATCTTCGAGTGTCATGCTCGCGCCTCCATGACAGGGGGCTTGCGCTGCGGCAGGCGCTTCGCCCGGGCCTCCCCGTCCTCGTCATCCTCGATGCGGCCGACGGGTCCGTCGAAGACGATCCGCGGCGACATGTCCTCGGCGAGGTTGGCGTCGCTCAGCATAAGGAAGAGCGTCGCGCCTTCGCAATGCCCGCGCAGGCGTTCCACCACCTCGCCGGGATTGCGCGTCGTCGCCAGGAAGGCGCTGGCGTCGAGCACCGCGATCTGGGGCGCCTTGATCAGCGCCTGCGCCAGCGGCACGGCAAACTTCAGCCGCGTCGGCAGGAACCTCCCCCGAATGCCGCAATCGGTGTTGAGGCCGAGTCGGTAGAGAGCGCTTTCGAGCCCGGCGCGCAGCAGCGCCGCGCGCACGATGCCGGCGACCTTGCGCCCGGCATCGGCGACGCCGAAGCCGATGCGGCCGAACATCAGGTTGTCGCGGACGCTGGCTCCCATCATGACGCGGTCGGGATCGTAGAAGGAGACATCCTCCGCCGCATCGGCCGGCAGATGCGCCTTGAAGCTGGCGCGCGCGCGCAGGATGCGCCGGCGCAAACGGTCGTCGAGCAGGTTGAGGCGGTGTTTTGGCTCGATATAGCCTAGCGCCAGCGCCACCAGATCGCGCTCGGTCTCGGGGTCCAGCGGCGCGCGCATGTCGTGCTTGTCGATCAGCCCGGCCAGCTCGTTCAGCCGTTCGAGATCGAAGTTCGCGCCGAAAGCGTAGCGCTCGAACAGCGCATGACCCACCGGCAAACCCTCGAATATCTCGACCACGGTGGCGACGATGCGCGCGCCGACATCGCTCAAGGGCTCGATCAGCGCCTCGGCCTTGAGAATGGCATGGGCATAGGGTTCGAACAGCAGGGTTTCGCTGGCGAAACGCGCGCTGGCGCGCGTCCCGAAGATCAGGTTCTCCGCGATCGTGGCGTTGGCGTTGTAGCGCTCGGGATCGAAGGGCTCGATCAGCCCGCCGAGCTTGCTGCCGGCGAGTTCGTCCGCGACCACGCGCCTCGCCGTGACGATACGCTCCTTGGCGCCCTCGTCGAGCGGGGCCACGACCTTGCCGTCGAGCCCGAGTTCGTAGACGTCGTCGGCGCAGCCGAGCACGTCGAGCACCACCCGGATATGGGCCTCCAGCGCCTCGGGGCCCTTGACTCCGACGCCTTCGTAATCGGTCCAGTCGGCGCTGAAGGAGAAGGGCGTGTTGCCCGAGCGGATCGCCTCCATGAAGAAGCGATGCTCGTCGGCCGAGACCTTGCCCTGCGGCTTCGCGCTTGGACGCCGGCGCTTCAGCGGCAGCAGGATGTTGTCCCGCAGCGACCCGGCGATGATCTCGGTCTCGCTGCCGGCATAGCCAATCATGTGGCTGGCGCGCTCGACCGAGAGGCGGGACAGGTTGTGGCTGTCGATCAGCACCCGCCCGGAAAAGGCCATCGCCTGACGCCCGAGGATGCGGCCCAGCACCTCGCGCCCGCCGCCATCGGGGCCGATGACGGCGACTGCGCCGGGACGTGGCGTCCGCAGCGAAACCGGCGCGAGCAGCGGCTGGCCGCGATTGTCGAGCAATTGCACGCCGTCAAGCCGGATCTCGCCCTCGTCGGGCAGCCGCTTCACCCCGTCTGTCTCGTCGAGCACCACGGTGTCGTCGCTGTTGAACTGGGCGATGACCTGTTCGTATTTGATGGTGACGTCGTTGCGCTGCTGGTCCCAGTCGATCAGTTCCTTGACCGGCGGCGGCAGGTCGCGATAGGCGGCGATGACGGCGACGAGCTGGCCGATGTCGAGCCGGCCCTGCAGCGCGAAGAAGCCGCCGACCGCGTAGAAGAAGAACGGCGTGATCTGCGCGAGCAGGTTGTTGAGGAACTTGACCGCGAATTTGCGCTTGTAGAGCGCGTAGCGGATGTCGAAGAGCCGGCCGAGCCGGCCGGCGATGTCGGCCTGGACATAAGTTGTCGCGCCATGGCCCTGGATGGTCGGCCCTGCGTCGACGATCTCGCCGATGCGGCCGGCGAGCTGGCGCGAGGCGATCTGGCGCTCGCGGCCGAGCCGGAGCTGCTCCTTTCGCAGGATCGGGATGATGATCGCCTGCAGCAGCACGATGATCAGCGCGATCGAGCCGAGCCAGACGCTCTGCACCATGATGAAGACGAGCGCCGTCAACGCCTGGCTGAGCAGGAAGACCGGCTGGATGAAGGCGTCGCCGACGAAACCGCCGATCGGCTCGACCTCGTCCTTGATCATGCTGGCGACTTCCGCCGGCTTGACCGCGCGGATCTGCTCGGGCCGGAAACGCATCATCTGGCTGAACAGATCGTAGCGCATGCGCCTGAGCATGCGCTCGCCGAGAATGCCCTTGCGGAGATTGATGACGTATTTGAAGCCGCCGTTGATCAGCACCAGCACGAGGAAATAGACGCTCAGCCCGAGCAGCAGGCCGAGCTGGTTGACCTGGAAGCCGTCGAACAGCCTGACCTCCGAGCCGCCCATGAAGCCGGGCAGATGGAATCCGATGTCGAACAGGGTGGCGCTGGTCTTGCCGTCCTTGAACGCGCCGCCCTGGATCGCGTCGTTGACGATGCGCTTGGGCACGTTGAACGAGGCCCAGTAGAACGGGATCGAGGCAAGGATGATCAGCAGGACGATGATCTGTTCGCCGCGGCTCTTCTGCCAGACGTAACGGAAGAGGTTGCTCTCCAACGGGCGGTCCTGTCCGGCGCGTCAGGCGGCGCGCGCATTTCTCAACCTGCTGCGCCATATGTGTGCCAGCTTGGAGACAAGCGCAATGCGGCAGCTTGAAGGCTTGCGCGTCCTTGCGCGGCGGCCGAGGGCGTGGTTCGATCACGATTGCCGGAGGATGGATCGATGAGGCTGCGGTCGCGATTTTGGCGGCGGCGGCTGCCGGGGCTCATGGCGCTGGCTTGCCTGGCGGCGGCGGTGGCGGCTCCCGCCCGCCCTCAGGACGATCCGGCGCGGCTTTTGATGCGGGACGGCTTCGAGGAGGCGGGTTTCTCCAGCGCCGGGGGCCTGTTCTACAAGGACAATCCCGAGCAGCGCGCCGGCTCGATCCGGTTCACCAAGGGCCATGCCTTCACCGGTGAAGGCTCGATCACGCTGGGCGTCGTCGCATCCTGCAAGGCGGCGCGCGACGCCTGCAGCGAACGCGCGGAGGTCTGGGAACGCCCGGAGATGCTGGCGGGCTTCGACCAGAGCGTCTGGTACGGCTTCGCCATCGACCTGACCGACCCGCTTCCCACCGACGACGGACGCTATGTGCTGGCGCAGTGGAAGCGCGAGATCATCGCTCCGGCCGACCGCGATTATTCGCCCTTCATGGCGCTGCGGCTTTATGGCGGCAGGCTGGGCGTCACGGTCGAGACCGACATGGTCGTCGCCCATCCGATCGGCGGGGCGGAACGGCCCGACGGCTGCAGGCCGGGCGAGGCGCGGGTGCTGAGCCGCCCGACCGCAGGCCAGACCCGCGCGCTCGTCGCCATCGAAAGCGGGGCGAGCCAGACGGACTACCCGGCCTATTTCGATTCCTGCGCGCCCGAGATCACGGTGACGCGCCACGCCGACCTGCCGCCGGCGCAGAAGGGCTGGATCGACTTCGTGATGCGGTCCCGGCCCGGCCCGAAGGGCGACGGCCATGTCGAAATCCTGGCCGACGGCGTCCATATCGCGACGGTGAAGGGCGCCATCGGCCATGACGGCGCCGATCTCGGTCCGAACCAGTATTTCAAGTTCGGTCCCTATCGCGAGCCCGGCGCGCTGCCCTGGAGCGTGAGCTACGACGATTTCCGGCGCGGGCCGCGTTGCGCCGATGTCATGCGAGGGGGACAATGTCCGCTCGAATGAGGCGACATGTCGAATGCCATTGGCAAGAGCCGGCTTTCAACGTCTAGTGCCTGTCCGGACACTTGGCGTGGTGTCGGGAAGGACCGTTTCAGCGACGTTATGGATATTCTGCGGATCAGCGATGTGAGGATCGGCTTCACGGTCCACGGGCTCGCGCGCGACGTCGTTAAGGGCGTTTGCCTGCGCGTGCCGGCCGGCAAGACGGTCGCGCTTGTCGGCGAATCCGGCTCCGGCAAATCCGTGATTTCGCAGGCGATCATGGGCCTGCTGCCGCGCAATGGCGGCGTCACCGGCGGCGAGATCCTGTTCCGGGACCCCGAAACGCCCGGTTCCTCGGTCGACATCGCCCGCCTGAAGCCGGAGGGCAAGGAGATCAGGGCGCTGCGCGGCGGGCGCATCGGCATGATCTTCCAGGAGCCGATGTCCTCGCTCTCGCCAGTCCATACGATCGGCAACCAGATCGAGGAGGCGCTGCAACTGCACCGGCCCACGGGCAGGGAGGAGGCCCGCGCGCTGATCGAGGCGATGCTCGCGCGCGTCGGCTTCAAGGATCCGGCCCGCGCCTACGGGCTCTACTCCTTCGAGTTGTCGGGCGGCCTGCGCCAGCGCGCCATGCTTGCGATGGCGCTGATCTGCCAGCCGGCGCTGCTGATCGCCGACGAGCCGACCACAGCGCTCGACGTGACGATCCAGGCCCAGGTGCTCGACCTGATGCGCGATCTTCAGGCCGAGATGGGCATGGCGATCCTGCTCATCACCCATGATCTCGGCGTCGTCGCCAACATGGCCGACGAGGTCGTGGTGATCTATCACGGCGAGATCATGGAAAGCGGTCCGGTCGAGGACATCTTTCGCCGGCCGCGCCACCCTTATCTCAAGGCCCTGCTCAAGGCCTCGCCGCATTTCGACATGGAGGAGGGCGAGCGTCTGGTCGCCCTGCGCGAGGCCCGCCCGCGTCCGCCAGCCGCCGCGCGCCCAGCCAGGCCTGCAGAGACTGCCGCCCCGCTGCTCGCCGTCTCGGGGCTCCGCAAGACCTACACCACCGGCTCGCGAAAGTTCTTCGGCAAGGGCACGCTCTCGACCGTGGTCGCGGTCGACGACGTCTCCTTCGAGATCAGGCGCGGCGAGTGCCTCGGCCTCGTCGGCGAGAGCGGCTGCGGCAAGACCACGGTCAGCAAGATCGTGATGCGGGCCGTGACGCCCGACGTCGGCGAGATCGTCTTCGACGACGGCCATAAGCGCACCGACGTGCTGGCGCTGGAGGGCGAGGCGTTGCGCGCTTTCCGGCCGAAGGTCCAGATGATCTTCCAGGATCCGGTCTCCTCGCTCTCGCCGCGCATGACGGTGATGAGCATCCTGCGCGAGCCGCTGGTGATCCATGACCGTGGCGAGGGCGCGGGCCAGATCGAGCGCGTGCGCGCGCTGATGGAGGATGTCGGCCTCGATGCGCGCTTCCTCAACCGCTATCCGCATTCCTTCTCGGGCGGCCAGCGCCAGCGCATCGGCATTGCGCGGGCGCTTGCGCTCGATCCGGAACTGATCATCTGCGACGAGCCGGTCTCGGCGCTCGACGTCTCGGTGCAGGCCCAGATCCTCAACCTGCTCAAGGATCTGCAGGCCGAGCGCGGGCTGACCTTCCTGTTCATCTCGCATAATCTCGCCGTGGTGAACTACATGGCCGACCGGATCGCGGTGATGGCCAATGGCCGCATCGTCGAGATCGCGCCCAGGCACATGCTGTTCACGCAGCCGGCCCATCCCTACACCAGGGCGCTGCTGAAATCGGTGCCCTTCGCCGATCTCGACCGAAAGCTCGACTTCAAGCTGGCGGCGCCCGGCGGCGCCTCCGACCAGAGCCATTGGGGGCCTGCCTTCCGGCAGGAGCGGGACGGCGCGGCGCTGGCGCAGGTTCCGCTCGGCGACGGGCATTTCGTGCTGGCCAATCCGGGGATCGACCGACGGGAGATGGTCTGATGGCGCGGCGATCCTCTTCCAGCGGTTCGGAACCGACCCGGCGCGGGGCGCTGGCGCTGGGTTCGGCCGCGCTGCTCTCGGCGGCGCTGCCGCGCGCCGCCTCGGCCCAGCCGACGACGCTGATCGACAGCCCGTTCTTCGCCGGGCGGGTCGCGGCGGGGAAAATGCCGCCGGTGGCGCAGCGCGTGCCGGCCTCGCCGCGCGTGGTGAGCGTCGATGGCGAGGGCCGCGCGCCCGGCCGCCATGGCGGCACGATGCGGATGCTGATGGGCGACCAGCGCGACATCCGGATGATGACGCTCTACGGCTACAGCCGGCTCGTCGGCTATGACGACAAGCTCGATCTGGCGCCCGACATTCTCGAGGGCTACGAGGAGGTCGACGGCCGCGTCTTCACGCTGAGGCTCCGGCCCGGCCACCGATGGTCGGACGGCTCGCCCTTCACGACGGAAGATTTCCGCTACTGGTGGGAGGATGTCGCCAACAACAAGCGGCTCTCGCCGGGCGGACCGCCGCAGGCTCTGCTGGCCGGCGGCAAGCCGCCAAAGGTCGAGATCCTGTCGCCGACCGAAATCCGCTACGCCTGGGATCAGCCGAACCCGGTCTTCTTGCCGTCGCTTGCGGGCGCGCAGCCGAGCTATATCTGCATGCCCTCGGGCTACCTGAAGCAGTTCCACGAAACCTATGCCGACAAGGCCACGCTCGCGCACCGCGTCCGGCAGGTCCGCGTGCGTGACTGGGGCGCGCTGCACGAGCGGCTCTCGCGGATGTACCGGCCCGAGAACCCCGAATTGCCGACGCTCGATCCGTGGCGCAACACCACGCCGCTGCCGGCCGAGCAGTTCACCTTCGAACGCAACGCCTATTTCCACCGCATCGACCAGAACGGACGGCAACTGCCCTATGTCGACGAGGTCACGCTGACAGTCGGGACGCATTCGCTGGTGCCGGCCAAGGCCGCCGCCGGCGATACCGATCTGCAGGCGCGCTATATCCGCTTCGACAACTACACTTTCCTCAAGGACGCTTCGAAGCGGATGAACTTCGACGTCCGCTTATGGAAGCGGGCCGAAGGCGCCTGGTTCGCGCTGATGCCCAACCTCAACGCCATCGACCCGGTCTGGCGCGACCTCAACCGCGATGTCCGCTACCGCCGCGCGCTCTCGGCCGCGATCAACCGCAAGGACATCAACAAGGTCATCTTCTTCGGGCTGGCCAAGGAGAGCGGCAACACGGCCCTGCCGGAGAGCCCGCTCTACGATCCCGAATTCGCGAAAATGTGGATGAAGGAGGACCAGGCGCTGGCCAACCGGCTGCTCGACGAGATCGGGCTGACCAAGCGCGATCTCGAGGGCATCCGCCTGCTGCCGGACGGCCGCCGGCTCGAATTCACCGTCGAGACGGCGGGCGAGAGCACAGAGGAGACCGACATCCTCGACCTGATCAAGCAGGACCTGATCGCCGTCGGCATCAAGATCTACCCGCGCTCGACGCAGCGCGACGTCTTCCGCCGTCGCATCACGGCAGGCCAGACCATAATGGTCGCCTCGACCGGCATGGACAATGCGCTGGTGGCCTCGGAGATGGAGCCCGACGCGTTGGCTCCGACGACCACGGCGCAGTTCCAGTGGCCGCGCTGGGGCCAGTTTTACGAGAGCGGCGGCCGCGAGGGGGAGGAGCCATCGCTGCCCGAGGTGAAGGAGCTGGTCGACCTTCACCGGGCGTGGCGGCGCAGCGCGACGCATCAGGAGCGCAAGGAGATCTGGCGGCGGATGCTGAAGATCAACGCCGAGCAGCTTTTCACCATCGGCGTGGTCAACGCCACGCTGCAGCCGGTCGTGGTCTCGCGGGCGCTGCGAAACGTGCCACAGAAGGGGCTCTACTCGTTCGAGCCCGGCGCCTTCTTCGGGCGCTACATGCCCGACACCTTCTGGTTCGATCAGAGCAGGGCGAAGGCCTGACCCATGCTCCTGCAGTACATCCTCAAGCGCATCCTGGTGATGATCCCGACGCTGCTGGTCACCAGCGCGCTCATCTTCACCGTGATCAACCTGCCCGAGGGCGACTATTTCGAGACGCTCGCCGCCGAGATGGCGGCGCAGGGCGAGAAGGCCGACCTCTCGCGCATCGAGTTCCTCAAGAAGGAGTACGGCTTCGACAAGCCGCCGCTGGAGCGCTATGTCTGGTGGGTCGCGGGACTGCTCCAGGGCGATATGGGCTACTCCTTCGAGTATCAGCGCCCGGTCCGCGAGATCGTCGGCGACAGGCTGATGCTGACCATGGTGGTGTCGTTCTTCACCATCATCTTCACCTGGGTCGTAGCCTTCCCGATCGGCATCTATTCGGCGACGCACCAGTATAGCTGGGGCGATTACGGACTGACCTTCCTCGGCCTGCTCGGGCTCGCCATCCCGCATTTCCTGCTGGCGCTGGTCTTCATGTACACGGCCAATGTCTGGTTCGGCACCTCGATCGGCGGGCTCGTCGACCCGCAATACCTCAACCAGCCGATGAGCTGGGACAAGGTCAAGTCGGTGCTGGAGCATCTCTGGATCCCGGTGATCATCATCGGGGCCGGCGGCACGGCGGGCATGATCCGCGCGGTGCGCGCCAACCTGCTGGACGAACTCCAGAAGCAGTATTACGTCACCGCCCGCGCCAAGGGCCTGCCTCCCGGCAAGGCGCTGCGGAAATACCCGCTGCGGATGTCGCTGAACTTCTTCATCTCCGATATCGGCGACATCCTGCCCTCGATCGTGTCGGGGGCCGAGATCGTCGCGATCGTGCTCTCGCTGCAGACCACCGGGCCGCTGCTGATCCGGGCGCTGCAGAGCCAGGACATGTATCTCGCCGGCTCCTTCCTGATGTTCCTCTCCTTCATGACGGTCATCGGCGTGCTGCTCTCCGACATCGCGCTCGCGATCCTCGATCCGCGAATCCGGCTGCAGGGGGCGGCGACGAAGTGACGAACGCGCTTCCCGCAGACGGCGCCCCGCTGCCGCATTCCGCCTCGACCGCGCCCTTCGAGCCACACGCGGCCGAGGCGATGACGCCGGAGCAGGAACGGGTCTATCTCGCCTCGCAATGGCGGTTGATGTGGTGGAAGTTCCGCAAGCACCGGCTCGCGGTGATCTCCGGCGTGGTCATTCTCGTGATCTACGCCATGGCCGCCTTCGCGGAGTTCCTCGCGCCCTACCACTACACCACGCGCAACACCGACTTCATCCGCGCGCCGCGCCAGGAGCTGCGCCTGTTCCATCAGGGCAGCCTCATTGGGCCGTTCGTCTACCCCTACACGCAGCGCCTCAACATGGAGAATTTGAAGCGCGAATACGATGTCGACACCAGCGCGCCGCAACGCTTGCGCTTCTTCTGCCGGGGCGATTCCTATGATTTCTGGGGGCTGATCCCCGGCAACCTGCATTTGGTCTGCGCGCCGGAAGGGGGAACGCTCTTCGTGCTCGGCTCCGACCGGCTGGGCCGCGACATGCTCTCGCGCATTCTCTATGGCGGGCGCATCTCGCTTTCGATCGGCCTGCTCGGCGTCGGCGTCTCCTTCGTGCTCGGCGTCATCATCGGCGGCATCGCGGGCTATTACGGCGGCAAGGTCGATCTCGTCGTGCAGCGCGTCATCGAGATCGTGCAGTCGCTGCCGCATATCCCGCTCTGGCTGGCGCTGGCCGCGATCATGCCGCCATCCTGGAGTCCGCTGCTGGTTTATTTCGGCATCACCGTGATCCTCGGGCTGATGGACTGGACCGGGCTCGCGCGCGCCGTGCGCTCGAAACTGCTCTCGCTGCGCGAGGAGGACTATGTCGTCGCGGCGCAGTTGATGGGGGCAAAACCCGCCCGCATCATCGGGCTGCATCTGGTGCCGGGCTTCATGAGCCATCTCATCGCCTCCGCGACGATCACCATCCCCAAGACCATCCTGGGCGAGACGGCGCTCAGCTTTCTGGGGCTCGGCCTGCGTCCGCCGATCACGAGCTGGGGCGTGATGCTCAACGAGGCGCAGAACATCAATGTGGTGGCGCTCTACCCCTGGCTGCTCTATCCTTGCGTCCCGGTGATCCTGATCATCCTGGCCTTCAATTTCCTCGGCGACGGCCTGCGCGACGCGGCCGATCCCTATCGCTGAGCGCAGCCCGAGCCCGACCGGCGCAAAGTCTTGCGTATCGCCTTTCACACGCCTCTGAACGCATTCGACGACGGCCGGATCTCGGGCGACAGGCGGATGGCGCGCCAGTTCATCGCGATCATGGAGGGTCTCGGCCACGAGGTCGAACCGATCCGCGACGCTCGAACCTATCTGCGCGAGCCCGACGCCGCGGCGTTCGCCGCCCTCTGCGCGGCCGCCGAGACGCGAATCGACACTCTGCTCGCGGGCTGGGATACGCATGGCGACGCGCCAGATCTCTGGTTCACCTATCACAGCTACTACAAGGCGCCGGACCTGCTCGGGCCAGCCGTCGCGGCGCGGCTAAACATCCCCTATGTCGTGGCCGAGGCGAGCGATTCCGAGCGCCGCGCCGCGGGCGGCTGGGCAGAGCAGGTCGCCTGCGCGCGGGCGAGCTTCGGCCGGGCGGCGGTGCATTTCTGCTTCACGGACCGCGACCGGCAGGGCATCGAGCCGTGGCGCGGCCCGGCGACGCGGTTCGTCGATCTGCCGCCCTTCATCGACGCGGCTGGCGGGCCGCTGCCCGGCGCACCGCGAAACGATCCGCCCCACCTCGTCGCGATCGGCATGATGCGGCCCGGCAACAAGCAGGAGAGCTATCTCGCGCTTGCCGATGTGATGCAGCGGCTTTTGGAGCGGCCATGGCGGCTGAGCCTGTTCGGCGACGGCGCGTTGCGGGCGCGGATCGAGGCCGCCTATGCCGGCTTTCCGGCCGGCAGGGTGACGTTCCATGGCGCGGTCGACCGGACGCAGGTCACGGACACGCTGGCGGGAGCCGATCTCTTCGTCTGGCCGGGCCTGCGCGAGGCCTATGGGCTGGTCTTTCTCGAGGCGCAGGCCGCGGGCCTTCCGGTCGTCGCCTTCGACAGCGGCGGCGTCCCGGCGACGCTGAAGCGCGGCGTCACCGGGCTGCTCGTCCCGGAAGGCGATGTCGCGGGGTTCGCGCGAACATTGGCCGCGCTGCTCGACGATCCCGAGCGGCGGCGGCGCATGGGCGCGGCGGCCGCCCGTTTCGTCGCGGAGGAGCGCGGCATGGACGGGGCCCGCGACATCGTCGCGCGCGGCCTCGCTCTCGCGACCGGAGCCGCGCCGTGACCGGCGCTTGGGCCTGTCGGCCGCTCCTCGCCGAGCTCGATCTCTGGCGCAGGCACGGGCTGAGCGCCCGCTTCTGGCTGCGCGACGACGACGCGATCGAACCGAGCGCCGCGCTGGAGCGGCTGGCGCGGCTTTCGGAACGCTTTTCTGCGCCTGTCCTGCTCGCCGTGATCCCCATGCTGGCGGAAAAGGAACTGGCGGCGTTCCAGCGATCCGCGCCGTCATTGCTGCCGTGCCAGCATGGCGCCTGGCATCGCAGCCATGCCGCGCCCGGTGAGAAAAAGGCCGAGTTCGGCGCGGGGCGCGACATCGAGAGCGCG